>Ga0265316_10001195_pt1 | contig 28082 bp, 21 predicted proteins | sample 4522metaG_FD_202092 | JGI IMG/M metagenome (GOLD analysis project Ga0265316, IMG submission 202092) | Rhizosphere microbial communities from Carex aquatilis grown in University of Washington, Seatle, WA, United States - 4-5-22 metaG | ecosystem: Host-associated > Plants > Roots > Rhizosphere >... | reverse complement strand
GATGGCGCCGCGGGTGGGCTGGTCGATGCTGCGACAAAAGACCAGGCCCTGACGACGGGCGGAGCGCGAGCCTCAGGCGGCGCAAGCGCAGCTGGCGGGGCGGTTGGGTTGGGTGGCGGGTCAGGCATCGGATCAGGTGGTGCAACCGCGATTGGATCCGGGGGCAGTACTGGAGCTGGCGGTGCGACCACGGTTGGATCCGGGGGCAGTACTGGAGCTGGCGGCACGACCACGGTTGGATCCGGGGGCCGCATTGGATCCGGAGGAACCACCACAATCACGGGCGGAACGAACGCAAACGGCGGCGTGACAGCCACCGGCGGCACCAGCGCAACCGGCGGCGTGAAAGCCACCGGCGGCGCCGGCGCGACCGGCGGCGTGAAAGCGACCGGCGGCGTAAAAGCGACCGGCGGTAGCGGTGGCACCAACGTAACCGGCGGCACGAGCGCGACCGGCGGTGCGAAAGGCACCGGTGGCACGAGTGCAACTGGCGGCGCGACAGGCACCGGCGGCGCGACAGGCACCGGCGGCGCGACAGGCACCGGCGGCGCGACAGGTACCGGCGGCGCGACAGGTACCGGCGGCGCGACAGGCACCGGCGGCGCGACAGGCACCGGCGGCACCGGGGGTGTTGATGCCGGAAGAGCCTGCCCAACCCCAAGTTCCGGGACAACCGGCTGCTGCTATCTCGACGAGGACTGCGAACACGCCCAAGAGTGCATCGGCGCCACGTGCGCTTCGGAAGGATCGACGCTTGGCGTGTGCAAATCGACCAGCCTGCTCGACACGGGCCAGTGCTGGCGCAATTCGGACTGCCGTTCGCCGTATTCGCCGCCGTGCGGGGGTCTACAAGGGATCTGCCACTGCGGATCGATCTGTGCTGACTTGCCTGGCTCCTGCTCGTAAACCGGCTACCGCCCGCTGTAGAAAAACCAGTCGAAGTCGGCGGGGACACTGGCGCGCTGGCCGCGACCGGTGGCGTACATTCCGAGCACCACGCCGGTGAAGTGAAGAATGCCGCTTCTCTTGATGGTCTCGGTGGACAGCATGCGCGTCGGCACAGTGCCGAGTAGCCGCTGGCGATTGCCGGTGCCTGCGCGGAATTGGTAGGAGTCGGCGGCCGCGGAGATCTCCAGTCGAACGCGGCCGTGACCAGGCAACGGCGCGCGACCAAGCGTGCGGCTGCTTTTGCCAGCACGAACGGTTGCCACGGCTTCGCGTCGAGCAGCGGTCCAACGAACCGCAATGTCCAGGTGAAATTCCTCGCGCGCGCGAACGGTCAGGCCGGCTTCTTCGCCGGGCCGCCGCGGCGAGAAATCCAGATCGGTCTGGCAGGTGAACGCGTGGTGTTCTTGCCGGCGACCGACAAACGTGGTCGCTGCGACATCGTCGAGAGTCTCCGACGATCCCCACAAACGCAGGAAGCCTGGGCGCTCTTCCAGCGAGGCCGCGCCGGGGACCGGATTGCGCAGAAAGATCCAGCCTGGCGCGAGGTCCAGATTGTCGAAATCGTCGCGTGCGGGTACGTCCGGCCAGGCGTGCGCGGGCAACGTCGGCGCAGGCATTTTCAGCTCTGCATGCCCGCCATCGCCAATCATGGGCCAGCCGTCGTCGTCGAAGGATACAGGCGCCAGAAAGGTTTCGCGCCCGAGCAGCGTGTGCCCATCGCATCGGCGCACACCGAGAAAGACCGCCCACACCGAACCGTCGCGAAGCGTGACCAGATCCGCGTGGCCAGTGGCTTGGATGGAATGACCGCGCCGCCGCCGGTGGGTCAAGATGGGATTACGCGGACAAGGCTCGAAGGGCCCAAAGGGCGCGTCGGCCCGCGCGGCCATTTGCGCGTGGCCAAGAAAAGTGCCGCCTTCGGCGGCGAGCAAATAGTAACGGCTTTGGAAATGAAAAACGTGCGGTCCCTCGGTCCAAACGCCACCGCTGCCGCGCCAGATCACGCGCATGCGACCGCGCCGCTTGAAGGTCGCGGGATCGAGCTCGACCTGATGGACAAAGGGATGCTCGAAATCGGCGCCCTTGCCAGTGCGGGTATAGTACACGCGCCCGCGGTGAAAAAGCAGCGAAGGATCGAAGCCGCCTTCGTCAAGCCAGATGGGATCGGACCACGGTCCCTCGGGCCGCCGGGCTGTGACCACGAAATTGCCGCCGCCATCGATCAGGGTCGTGATCATGATGAAGCGGCCGCCGGCGTGGCGGAGCGTGGGTGCGTAGATGCCGCGAGAGCTGCCCATCTTGTCGAGGTTGAGCTGGCTCTTGCGTGTGAGCACGTGGCCAATCTGGCGCCAGTTGACGAGATCGCGACTGTGAAAGATGGGAACGCCGGGAAAATACTCGAAGCTGCTGTTCACCAGATAGAAGTCGTCGCCCACGCGGCAGATGCTGGGATCGGGATGAAAGCCGGGCAGGATGGGATTGTCGAATCTGCGGCCGCCGCGCGCCTTTCCCTTGCCTGCCATGGCTAGCCCTTCACCGCGCCCGAAGTCAGGCCGCTAATGAATTCCTTTTGCAGGGCAAGGAAAAGCGCGGCCGGCGGAATCATGGCCAGCGCCGTGCCGGCGAGAAACACGCCCTGGTTACGGCGATACTCGGAAAGATAGAGGTTGAGCACCACGGGCAAGGTCAACTTGTCCTGACTGTGCAGAAAAATGTTGGGCGCAAAGAAGCCATTCCAGTGCGCGAGGAACGCCACCAAACAAAACGCCGCCGCCATCGGCCGCACGAGAGGCATGACCACGCGGAAGTAGATGCCGAACTCGCTGCATCCGTCGAGCCGGGCGGCATCGATCATCTCGTTGGGCACCGACATGCACGCCTGGCGGAATAGGAAAATGCCGTAGGCGCTCACCATCGACGGCAGTATGAGCCCGGCCAGCGAGTCCACAAGGCCAAGATCAACGACCATCTTGTAAAGCGGCGCAAGCAGGAGCACGCCCGGAATCATCATGGATCCCAGCATGAACAGCGTCAGCGCGGTCTTACCACGGAACTCGTACTTGGCCAGGGCGAAGCCGGCCATCGAAGAAAACAGGATCTGCACGGTCGTGGTGACGGTGGCGTAGACCGTCGAGTTGAGGAAGTAATCCCAGAAGAACACCGTGCCGCGCAGGCTGGGCCGGCCCTGGAACAGGTCGCGAAAGTTGTTGAGGTTCATGGTCTCGCCCCACTTGCCGAGCGGGGGGAAGAACACGTATTCGTTGAGCACCGAACGATCCTTGAAGATCGCCGCCAAGAGCCAGGCGAAGGGCGACAGCACCACCACCGCCGCCAGGCTGATCAAGGTCCAGCGCGCGTACTTCCACGCCTGCTTTTTCGAGCGCAGGCCAAGCACGACGAAGACCAAAACCAAGGCGAGGATCGTGAAGTGGAAAAAGTTCATGCCTAGTCCTCGGCCGCCCGGGTCAGCCGGATCTGAATCAGGCTGATGGTGAAGATGATCAGCGCCACGACCCAGCCCACCGCCGAGCCAAGCCCCAAATCGCCCGATCGGAACGCCATGTAGTTGAGATAGGTAATCAGTGTCAGCCCGGCGTTGTCGGTGCCAAGACCGTTGCTCTCATAGAGAAGTGTCAGTGGCAGCTCGAAGAGTTGGTACGAGCCGATGATGCTCATGATGACCACGAACACGACTACGTGGCGCATGGACGGCAAGGTCACATGCCAGAATACCTGCCAGGGATTGGCGCCGTCCACGCGCGCCGCCTCTTCCAGCGATTTGTCGACGGTTTGCAGCGCGGCCAGAAAGTACACCATGTTGAAACCGACCCACAGCCACAGCGAGACGAGAATGATGGCCGGCATGATGAACTGCGCATCGCCGAGCCAGTTGGTTTCGAGTCCCCAGTGCAAGATCGCCTGGCAGGCGCGGTTGACGAGACCGTAGCGCGGCAAGAGCAGCACGCTGAAGATCATGCCGACGAGAATCTGTCCCACGAGATTGGGCGAAAAGAAGATCAGCCTAAAGACGCCACGGATGCGTTTGCTGCCTGAGTTGAGCAGCAGCGCCAGACCCATGGACAGTGGCAATTGCACGAACACCGACACGGCGGCGTAGAGGGTGGTGTTCTTGAGCGCGGTGTGGAAGGTCCGGTCGGTGAGCAAGAAGTGAAAGTTCTCGAACCCGACGAAGATGCGACTGCGCGGACCGTTGGTTTGGTAGAAAGCCAGCGTCAGCGCGTTGAAGAACGGAAACAAGAAGAAGACCGCCGTCACGAGAAGGTACGGCGACAGAAACAAATAGGGGCCGATTCCTTTGGTCCTCACCTTCGGCGAACGATATGCAGTCGCGGTTGCCATGGTCATTCCTTCGCCTTGGCAAGCGTCTTTTCACGATCCGCCATACGGCGAACCGCGATGACCGCCTGGCCGAGCTCGTCGCGGATCTTTTCCATCAGGCCACTGTCACCGTGGCTCTCGTAGTATTCCGCCGACCGACTGAAAGCTTCGTCCAGCTTGTTGCGCGCGATATTGTCGACGGGACTCGAATAGACTGGCGGCGTGTCGGGTGCCAGGGCGGCGTACATCTTGCCGATGGGCAGGTTCGAATAGTACGGGTCGGGCTGGGACAGCTCGGGCAGATCCCAGGCGTCCTTGAGCACGGGGATGGTGTTGGTTTCCTTGAACCGCCTGCCGAGCTCGGCCGGCTCGAAATAGAGAAACTTGGCCAGCTCCCACGCCAGGTCGGGATTCTTGGTGGCCTTGGTGATCATCAGGCCCGTGCCGCCCCACACCGACGTGCGCCGTCCGCCCTCCTTCCACGCCGGTAGCGGCATGAGCGCCATCTTGCCCTTGAGGCTCGGCACCTCGTCGGCATACACAAAGCTGCGCCAGTCCGGCGCCCAGAAAAAGAGCACCACGCCATCCATCATTGTCTTGGCCACGGCCTGTCCCCAGCCACATTCATAGCTGATCCGGTGCGGGCCGCGCGTCTGCTCGATGTACCAGCGAATCAGCTGGGCGTTGTCTTCGGTGTTGAAGGCGATGTTCCCGTCGGGATCGAAGAACTGCCCGCCGCGCTGGAACATCAGAGTGTCGAGGCTCCAGTTGCCGTCCATGCGCAGGTCGATCATGTAGCGGTCGACGACGCCGTCGCCGTCGAGGTCGCGCGTGACCCGGCGGCCGACTTCCACGAACTTGTCCCAGGTGTCGAGCTGGCTGACGTCGATGCCGAGCTTTTCGATGAGGTCGCGCCGGTAGGCAAGCATCACGGGATGGACGTCGTGGGGCAAGCTGTAGACGCGGCCGCGCGCCGACCACAGGCTGAAACGCGATTCAACAAGGCGCTTGTCGAGGCCGTCCCGCTTCAGGCGATCGGTGAGATCCAAGATGCCGAAGTCCTCCACCGGGCCGCGGGTGAAGAAGCCCAGCGATCCCTCGAGCATCTCGGAAAGATCGGGCACGTCGGTTCCGGCCAGCATGGCGTTTTGCAGACGGGTCTGCAGCGACGCCCAGTTGCTGTACTGGACCTGCACCGTGACCCCGTGTTTCTTCTCGAACTCGGGGACGGCCTTGCGGTAGGCCTCGTAGTGCGATTCCGTGAACGTCACAAACACAAGATCGGGCCGCGTCTCCCTGTGGCGGCGGGTGACCAGGCTGAGAACCAGCGACGCGATCGCGATCACGAAGAGCCAAAACGGCGCTTTGCCGTAGGGAAACTTGACGGTCATAGGGCTGTGCTGTGCACGAGGCGGAGTTTCTCATAGCACGGAACGATCGGACGGCGAAACACAGGGGAGGGTCGTCCCAGGGGCGGTTCAGGCGGGTGGCCAAATATCCGACGCCAAGCCACCCAAGATCGTTGCTCCTCACGCCGCGCGGAGGATCGCATCGCCTGAGCGCAGGCGGCTCTCGTCGAGGCGCCAGTCGTTTCCCTGACGGATGTAGGTGCCGTTTGCGATAAGCGAACGCTCCAGTTTCCGCAGCCGATCCAGATGGGGCAGCAAAGAGGCGCGAATCTCGCGGATCTGGCGCCGGTAGTAGAAACCTTCCACGCTCGTCCAGGAATAAAAGCGTTCCATGGCATCGAGCGCGGCTTCTTGCAGTTCGCTCGGCAGCATGCGGCGGGGCAGGATGCTGGCCGCGTGGCCGTTCTGGTAGCGGTCGTCGATGTCGGCGATGACTAGGTGGCCGTCGGTCTTTTCGGCCGGCGATCCCGGCACCACGCAGAAGGCATAGATGTGCAGGCGGTACAGGCGGACGGCACGGGCGAAGGTGACGATGCGGTCGATGTCCTTGCGCGCGTCCTCGCCACCGCCCACGCCGAAGGTTCCGCAGGGACGCACGCCACCGGCATGGAGCATTTCGATGGCCTGCACGTAGCGGTTGAGCGACACGCCCTTGCGGTGGCGGAGCAGCGACTCGGGATTGACCGACTCGAGGCCGAGCGAAATGTCCTTGAAACCGGCGCGCCGAAGCAGCGCGATGTCCGCGACCGAGTAGCCACCGGGACCGAACTGATCGGCGCGCATGAGGGCGATGAAGCTCGGGCGCCGTTTGGGAAACCGCGCGAGGAGCGCCTTGGCAAGATCCAAGGCGTACGCACGGCGTTTGCCGAAGAGGTTGTCCACGATGATGAAGTTGCGCAGGTTCGCGTGCCGCATGGCCCGCTCGACGTCGTCGACCACGTCCTCGACTGGGCGCTCGACGTATCCCTTGCCGCCAAATAGCGTCGGCCAGGTGCAGAAGCTGCAGGCGCGATCGCAGCCGCGCGAGGTCTGAATGGGGAAAGAGAACAGTCGGCCCTGCCAGGTGGCGAGCCGGCGCGCGCACGAGGTCTGCCCGGCTTCGGACAATCCTCGATACAGGGTTGGGTCGAGTCGGTAGTCGACCTTGCACATTCGCGGCGCGGCCGCGTTGCGCACGGCTTTGCCATCCCGACGGAACATGATCCCTGGGACCGTCGCCAAGTCGGCATCCGATTGCAAAGCAGCGAGCAGACGTACGATGGTTTCGTCCCCCTCGCAGAGCACGATGATGTCGGCAAAATCCAGCCCCTCGCCGGGCCTCAGGGTCGCGGCCTCGCCGCCCAAGATGAAGGGCACGTGGGCAACCCGCGCGCGTACAGCCTCGGCCATGGCCCGCACGCGCGGCAGGGTAGCGTTGATGCCGTTCCACAGCACGGCGTCGGGCGCCAAGCGGACGATCTCTTCCGCGGTGACGGGTGCGTACACGTCGGCCAGGATGTGCACCTCGAAGCCGGCCGCGGAAAGCACCGAGCCGATGACGGATAGACCGAACCTGGGCGTGCCCATGAGCTTGCCGAGGTGGGGAAGTTCGGATTCGAGATCAACCAGAACCACGCGCTCTATCTTCATGACAGCAAGACAAAGCAGGATGCGGGCCAAACGTCGGGCCTCCGCATCGAGCCGCCAGCGACCAAGACAGAACCCCACGGGCACGCCAGACGTTAACTCTTCGACGCAAAGGTGTCGAAAATCGCACAATGCAACCTTTCCAGCCTCTGTGACCTCTCCTCCTAGCCTCTGTGTCCTCTCCGCCCCGCACTTGGCAGGTGAATTGCTTAGGCTTGGGCGCGTGGAAGATCCTTTGGAAAACGAAGACGCAGGTGAAGTGGTATTGTCTGGCCGCTTGGCGGTCGGACTCATCTCACCTTCGGATGCTTCCATCGATGCTCTGCTGGCGCTTCTGCGAGGCCGGCGCAGCATTCGATCTTTCACGGAGCAGCCGCTGCCGGAAGGAACACTGGAGAAACTGATCGAGGCTGCGCGGTGGGCGCCAAGTGCCAGCAATCGCCACCCGTTTCGCTTCATCGCCATCACGGAGCGGGATCTCATCGATAGGATGGCCGTTTGCGTGCACGAAGCCGGCCGCAAGTGCCTTGAGGGGCTATCGGGCGAGCAGCGGCTCGCGGCCGAGCGCTACGCGGGCTTCTCCACTTTCTTTTCGGGTGCGCCCCTGGTGCTGGCACCCTTCCATCGCCAGCGCTCTTCCTTTGCCGAACGGATCGGCCTTCCGCCAGAGCGAGACGTCGGAGCGCTTGCCTCGGTGTCCGCGGCGATCATGAATCTGCTCTTGGCGGTCCACGTCCTGGGTCTTGGCGCGTGCTGGATGACCGGGCCGCTCGTGGCCGCTGACGAACTCGAACGCATGCTCGAAATCCCGAAAGGCTGGCAGCTCTCGGCGCTGATTCCCGTGGGCTACCCGGCAAAAGCAGCGGTACCGCCCGCTCGACAACCGATCGAGCGGCTGGTGCGCCGAGCAAAGGGGAAAGTAACTTGAGGTACTTCCTGATCGATCGCATCGACGAGCTGAAACGATTCGCCTATGCCAAAGGGCGAAAGTGCATCACCCTCAGCGACGACTGCTTCGAGCACCATTTTCCGGGACAGCCGGTGTTCCCTGGGGCGCTGCTCATCGAGGGGTTGGCCCAGCTCGGCGGCGCTTTGATGGAGATTTCGCTTCACCAAGAGGGAGCGCACCACCCGCGTTGCGTGCTCAGCAAGGTCGAGGCGAAGTTCCGCGACTTCGCCCGCCCCGGCGACGTGCTTGAACTGCATTGCGAGGTGCTTTCCCATCACGAGGATTCCGCGCGCGTGCGCGGGGTCGTGCGACGGGAGGGCAAGGACATCACCGAGGCAACACTGCTCTTCATTGTCCTGCGCATCGACGATGCCGCTCTCGAGGCGTCGCGCCAGCAGTTTCTCGACACTCTGACTCGTAACACGAGATTCGTGGAATGACCGACGCTTCGTTCGACGCTTCGTCCGCCGTCGTCGTCACCGGCCTTGGCCTTCACGGCGGCTTTGGCGATCTCGATTCGACCTGGCAGGCCTTGAGCGAGGGGCGCTCGGCCTTGGTGCCAAGTCACCGAATTGCCGACGCGCCCGATTTGCCGCTCGGTTGTGCCGTGCCCGCGGCCAAGATCGACCTTTCGGGCTACGTGGCCGATCGCAAGACGACCAAGTACATGAGCGACACAACCGCGATGGCCGTGCTGGCCGCGGGACGGGCGCTGGAGGACGCTGGTTTGCTCGACGACCAAATCGCGTGCGCTGGGCTGGCCCTGTACATGGCCACCTCGCACATCGCCTTCGATCTGTCGCAGGCCGTGGCGGCCCTTGGGGAGACCAGTGAAACGCACTTGCGCGAACTCGGGCAAGAGGGCCTGCGTCGCTGCAATCCGCTCCTGCCCTTCAAACTTCTGCTCAACATGCCTCTCGGACTGGTGTCCATCGTGTTCGGCATCCGAGGGCCGAATTTCATTCTCTATCCCGGCGCCGAACAAGGCGCACTGGCGTTGGATGCGGCTGTGCGCGGAATTTCGGCCGGGCGTTTTTCGCGCGCTCTCGTCGGTGGCAGCGCCCAGATGCTGAGCCTTTCGCCCCTACTTTTGCAAGGGCGCTCGCGGCTGCTGGCCGCCTCGCCGGAGTCGGCCCGCCCCTATCGGCCCGGCCATGTTGGCTATGCCCCGGCAGATCAGGCGGCCTTTCTCGTTCTGGAATCCGGACCAGCCGCAGCCGAACGCGGTCGCAAGCCCTACGCAACCGTAGGGCGCATCTCCGTCGGCGTTGCTGCTGACGAGCCTCTGCGCCGCTTGGGCGAGGCCGCGCCGGACGCGATCGTCACCACCGGCAATCGCGACGAAGTCCAAGACAGCCAAGATCTCCGCACGTGCGAGGCAGCCTGGCCAAGAGCGACGCTGGCCAGTTTCGACGGCCAGCTTGGGTTTGGTGGTGCGGCCTCTTTTCTGACCAGCACGGTCCTGGCTTGTCGCGCGCTCGGGGCCGGCACCCTTCCCACGGAACATCTCGGATCCTCCTCGCTGCGCTCCCTTGCACGCGTTCTGGCAACCTTCCAAGATAGCGACAGCGCGGCGGCGGTATCGCTACACAGAGGCCCAGCATGAAGCGCGTGGTGATCACCGGGATGGGCGTGGTTTCGCCCCTTGGCACCGGCACGGCTCGCTTCTTTGACGGCCTCGCCGACGCCCGTTCCGGCATCCGCCCCATCCAGGCCTTCGACGCGACGTCGTTTCCAACCCGCATTGCCGGCGAGGTGCCCGATCTTTCGAGCGAAGGCATCTCCCTGCCCTCGGAACTGGCCCCTGCCCTGCGCCGGGATCGCAAGGCGCTCTTTGCCATGGTGGCTGGCCGTGAAGCCTTGCACGGCGCCTTCGCAGGTCGCGTGCCAAAGCAAGTGGCGCAGAGAATGGGCGCCTTCGTGGCCACTGGGCTCGAAATCTTCCACGCGCGCGACCTGGCCCCGCACGTGTTGGGCGGACGTCTCGACCCGGTCGCGCTGGCGGCCGCGGCGCAGGCAGCCCCGCTCGCGGCCCATCTTGAAATCCCGTCCGATCTGGCCGTGCGCTGCCTGGTCCGTGAGACTGGGATCGCGGGACCGGTCGCCATCAATGTTTCGGCTTGCGCCGCCGGGACGCAGGCCGTGGGCGAGGCACTGTGGGCCTTGCGCGACGGCGCGGTCGATGCGGCCTTGGTGGGCGGCTACGATTCCATGGTAAATCCCCTCGGCATTGGCGGCTTCTCGCTGCTCGGCGCGCTCTCGCAGAGCAATCACCTGGGGCCGGCGGCTTCGCGGCCTTTCGACAAAGATCGGGATGGATTCGTCTTGGGCGAAGGCGCGGCCTTCTTCGTTCTCGAGGCCTGGGAATCGGCGCAGGCCCGCCGGGCCACAGTGCTAGCCGAGGTTCTGGGCTACGGCTCCAGCCTGGACGCCTACCGCGTATCGGATCCCGCGCCCGACCAAAGTGGCGCGGTCGCGGCCATGCGCGCGGCCCTGGCTGACGCGCAAGTGGCACCCGAAGACATCGACTATGTGAATGCCCATGGCACGGGCACGCGCAAGAACGATCCCGCCGAAACCCGCGCCATTCGCGAGGTATTCGGCGCGCACGCGGATCGCCTGCCTGTGAGCTCGACCAAGAGTCAGATCGGCCATCTCATAGGCGCGGCTGGCGCGGTCGAGGTGGCCGCGGCCATCTTTGCGCTGACCCGCCAGATAGTGCCCGCCACCATCAACCTCGCTACGCCCGACGCCGAGTGCGACCTCGACTACGTTCCCGGGTGTCCTCGGCCCGCGACCGTTCGCCGGGTGCTTTCCAACTCGTTCGGATTCGGCGGCCAGAACGCTTGCATCGTGCTCGGAGATCCCGAGCTTCCACCTGCCAGGAGTCATCATGTCTGATCCCATCTGCGATCGCGTTGCCAAGTGCGTGGGCCAGGTTCTGGCCTTGGCGCCGGACTCGATTGAACCGCATAGCCGCTTGATTCAGGACCTCGGCGCCGATTCGCTGGATCTGGTCGAACTGATGTACGTGCTCGAAGAGGAATTCTCCCTGCGGCTCGACAAGCAAGATCTGAGTTTAAGCGCGCAGCTTGGTCTGCCCGAGGAGGAAGTCCACCAAAAGGAAGTCGTCACGCCCAAGGCCTTGCTGCTGCTGCGCGAGCGCTACCCCAACGCGGGGGAGGTGCTGCGCGACGGAGTGACCCGTGCGGAGCTGGCCTCGCTGCTGACTGTTGCCGCGCTTGCCGAGAGCATGCGCAAGAAACTGCCCGCTTGAAGGAATGCATGCCCATGTTGAAGGACCAAATCGTTGTTGTAACGGGTGGCAGTGGGGCCATTGGCGCGGCCATCTGCCGCAAGGCCGCCTCGCTTGGCGCTCGCGTGGCTTTCACGTACCACCGAGGTGAAGCGCGCGCCGCCGCCCTGACTGAAGAGCTGCGCGGTCAAGGCGCGCGTTGCCTGAGCGCCTGCGTGGACAGTCGCGACGCCAAGGCCATAGACGCGTTCGCTGCGCAGGTCGAAGCGCAGCTCGGACCAGCCGATGTGCTGGTGAACAATCTCGGCAGCACGCAGGTCTTGCCCTTCGCGCTCATCGAGGAAAGCGATTGGGACGAGATGATGGCCGTGAACCTCAAGGGGCTCTTTCTTTTCTCGCGCGCCTTCGTGCGCGGGATGATCCGGCGCAAAGCCGGCGCGGTGGTCAATTTGGGATCCTTGGCCGGGCATCGCCTGCTTGAGGTGCCGGTTCACTATGCGACGGTGAAGGCCGCAGTCACTGGATTCACGCTTTCCTTGGCCAAAGAGCTGTCCCGCTATGGCATTCGCGTGAACGAGGTGGTGCCCGGACTCGTGCACGCGGGCGTGGGCCTGAACGTGTCCGAGCGCCAGCTCAAGCAGTACACCGATCACTGTGCCCTCGGGCGCGCGGGCAAACCCGAGGAAGTGGCCGACCTGGTTGCGTTCCTGGCCTCGTCGCAGGCCTCGTACATCAACGCGCAGAGCATCGCCATCGACGGAGGCATCTGAGATGGAGCGCGAGCCCGCGAGTTGCGCTGGTGCCGAAAATTCGGATGAGACATATCTCGCGCAGTCGCGCGGGATGTGCCGCGTGTGCCGGCAGATCGTGCCGGCCCGCTACAAGGCGCGCGGCGGACGGGTGTACCTCGAACGGCGCTGTCCCGAGCACGGTAACGCCGAGGCGTTGGTCGCGGGCGATCTCGGCTGGTATTTGTCGGCCATGCAAAGCGACGCGGCGACGCGGCCGCCGCCCAAAGTGATTGGGAAGAAGCATGTGGGCTGTCCTCACGCTTGCGGGCCGTGTCTGTTTCACGGCCAGCGCTGCCAATTGCCTGTCATTCCCATCACCAATGCGTGCAACCTGCGCTGCCCGATTTGCTTTGGCTACAACCGCGCCGACAAGCCCTACTTCATGCCCGCCCAAGAATTCGCACGGCAGATCGATTTCCTGCTAGAGGCCACCGGCGGTGTGGATCTCATCAACATCACCGGCGGCGAGCCGACTTTGCATCCGGATCTCTTGCGCATTCTCGAAATTGCCAAGCGCCCGGGCATTGGCCGCGTGACCTTGAATAGCAATGGGTTGCTCATTGGCCGGCGACCGGAACTCGCGAAGGCGCTGGCCGATATGGGAATCTATGTCGTCCTGTCGCTCGACACCCTGCAATCCGAGCGCAGCGTGCGCATCCACGGTGTTGACCTGGTTGCGGACAAGCTGCGCGCGCTAGAAGCCCTGGAAACGAACCACGTGCAGACCACGCTGCTGCATGTGCTGATTCCAGGCTTGAACGACGACGAGATGGGCACCTGGTTCGACTGGCTGTGCAACCGGCCGTTCGTTCGCAGCCTGACCATTCAGACAATGACCTACACCGGGCAAGGCGGGGCGGACTTCTTGCCGCGCGAACTCTTGCCCGTGGACTTGGTCGAGCGCTTGATCGAGAAGGCGAGTGGCGGCCACATTGCTGTGCCGGATTTCATGCCCCTGCCCACGGCGCATCCCCTGTGTTATGGGGTGGCCTACCTGGTGACCGACGAGAAAACCGGTGTGCATCCCCTGGCGCGACTACTCGACCGGCGCACCCTGGCGGCCATGGCCCAGGACGGATACCTGCTGCACCCGAGCGACGACACCGAAGCCGACTTGAAACTGGCGGTAGATCGCCTGTGGAGCGAGGGCCGCGAGCCAGGACTTCTGCAAGCCCTGCGCTTTATGCTGCGTTCGGTGTATCCGCCCGGCCAGGCCTTGCCGATGCACGAGCGCCAGCGCCAGGCCGAACAACACGTGAAGACCATCTACGTGCACGCGCACATGGACGAGGACAACTACGAGGTGGGCCGGGCCATGCGCTGCCCGGATCAAGTTGTGGTTGACGGCAGCCGCCTTATCGGCGCGTGCAATTTCAACCTGATGTACCGCATGCCCGACAGCCGCTTTGGAGCCGCGCCGTGACCGACTTGGTTTCTCGCGAATCGCTCGGCCTGGGCGACGAAGCCTGCGTGTCGGCGACCAGCGGCCTGTGCAATCTGTGTGGCAGACAGGTCGACGCCAAGATCGTCTTTCGTGGCAAGGCCGTCGTGCTAGTCAAGTGGTGTCCCGAGCACGGCATCACCGAGGGCCTGGTCAGTTCGGACAAGGCCTGGTATCTGCGCTCGCTCGCCTTCCTGAAACCCGGCACGTCGCCGCGCCGGCGCGCCGTGGATCGGCACCAGGGCTGCCCGAATAGCTGCGGCCTGTGCCCGGATCACCAGCAGCACACCTGCGTGCCCTTGCTGGAGATCACCAGCGACTGCGACATGGAATGTCCCATTTGCCTCGTGCGCGGCTGCGTGCCCGGCGCGCTGTCGCTGGCCCAAATTGACGGCATGGTCGATGGCCTAGTGGCCAGCGAGGGCAAACTGAACATGCTGACCTTGAGCGGTGGCGAACCTACCCGCCACCCTCAATTCCTGGAGGTTGTAGATCGCTGTCTGCGCCCGGAAGTTGGCATCCTTTCCATTTCGACCAACGGATTGGCGTTGGCGGCAGATCCGGCGCTGGCGCGCGCTTTGGCCGAACGGGGCGTGGTGGTCAGTCTGCAGCTCGACGGATTTTCGAGCGAGACCTGCCGCAAACTGCGCGGTCAACCCGACCTCGGCGAGCAGAAACGCCAGGCCATCGCCAACGTGCTGGCCGCGGGCGGGCGACTGTCGCTCACCTTCACGCTGGCCGCCGGCGTGAACGAGCACGAATTGCCCGAGGTGCTGGATCTGCTCTTTCGCGAAGAGCACGTGGTCAGTGTGATGGTGCAGCCACTGGCGCGCATGAACGCGCACGCGGCGCGCTCGGTTCACGGCACAACCATTCCCGATGCAGTTCGGCTGTTGGCGCAATCGTCGCGAGGCGTATTGCGCGAGTCCGACTTCACGCCCTTGCCGTGCAGCCACCCGACTTGCTTTGCTCTCACCTATTTGCTCAAGCTCAACGACGGCACCCTTGTTTCGTTGCCCTCGCTCATCGAAGCCGAGCCGTATCTCGATCTCATCAAGAATCAGGCGCTGCTCTCCACCGACGTGGATTCGCTAGAGCGCATCCGCGAGGCTCTTTACCGACTGTGGTCCTCCGACGGTGTCATGCCACAACGGGAAGGGATCCTGGCCACGCTCAGGCAAATCTTGCTCGACCTCGGTCGCGTGCGCGAGGGCGCCCTGCACCGCGAGCTCATCGAACTCGGCACGCGCAACGTGAAGAGCGTGTTCATCCACCACTTCATGGACCGCAGCAACTTCGACTTCAGCCGCATCGTCAAATGCTGCAACCACTACCCCCAAACCGACGGCCGCCTGCTGCCGGCGTGCGTGCGCAACAACCTTGCCCTTGGTCCAACTTCATCCCTACCCAGCAGTGAAGAACCTTGCAGGCGGGTCTTGCCCTAGAGAGCACAATACCAAACGGTCCCCTGGCATTGGGCAGACTGCAGCTCGTCTGGGTAGTATTCGTTGTAGAAATCGAAGACGACATTGCAGCCGGACGGGTAGTAAGCTTGCGCACCGCCCGAGCCGCTGCAACCAAAGGTCTGCGGACAACCGTCCTTGCGCCCAGCGGGCAGGGGATCACAGGCGTAGCAGGGGTACACGACGGACGGACTCCGGACATGCAAGCATTCGTGGACGTTCACGTTGGTGCCCCCTGTCCCCGCATTGCCAGGAGCACCCGCGCTGCCGCCAGCCGCTGTGTTTAGAACACCGCCGAGCGAAACGCCGCCCGCGCCACCCGTCGTCGTCACTGGGTTTCCGCCAACTGCATTGCCACCCATCGCGCCGGCGCCTCCTCCGGCACCACCCAAGGGTGAGCCTCCAGTCGAAGGTTGCGAGCCACCTGCCGACCCAAGGTCCGCTTTCCCTCCGTCGGCGCCGAGTGGCAGCCCGGAGCTGCAAGCCACGAATAGCCCAAAGGCGAGCCACGCCAACCTCGATGCTCTCGGAAAGACCACGACACCAATCGACCGAATTCCATGCATTGCGCCCGATCCCTTCGAGTACCGATTACTGCATCCGGCGTGCCCGCCAGACCTGCGCAGATCCAGGTAGTTGCGAAGGTGAAATGGACCTCGATGCTGGAAGTCAGCCAAAGTATGACACAGGCGTCGCGGAGTCGTCGCGATTGGTGCTGGTATCGCCCCCGCAGACCCGCTACGACGACTGATCGTCGTCCTTGAAAAGACGCCGGAGTGTCCCGGCCACCGCCGCGCCCAGGGTCAGGGCTGCGCCCCAGCGCGTGGATCGGCGGTCGGCACCAGCGACATTGCAGCCGCCAGATGAACCTTTGGCTGTGGTCCCCAAGGTTCCCGTGCCCGCGCTGCCGCCCATTGAGCTTGCGCTCGTGCTACTGCCGGGGCTCGTGCCACCCGTCGCATTCGAGCCGCCTGATGCCAGTCCAGCGCTGGTGCCCCCGCTTGCCCCCGTGCCACCCGACCAGGCCGTACCGCCCGTAGCGGCCGCACCGCCGCTGCCTGCGCCGCCTGACCCGTTGTTGCCGCCGCTCCCGACGCCGCCCGAGCCGTTGTTGCCGCCGCTGCCCGCGCCGCCCGAGCTATTGTTTCCGCCGGTGCGCGCGCCAGCCGACCCGCTTGTGCCGCCGGTGCCTGCGCCACCCGAGCCGCTCGCGCCGCCGCCGTTCGCGCCGCCGCCGCCTGCACCGCCGCCGCCGTTGGCGCCACCCGACCCGCTGGTTCCGCCGGTGCCCGCGCCTGCGTCGGCGTTGGTCGTCCCGTCAGCGGGCGGCACGAGCACCCAGACCGGGTCGGCCGTGGTGTAGCCGAACGTCGTCAGATAGGAATCTATCGTGGCCTCATCATGGGTCCACCCTTGAACCCCTTCGCGGACCTTTTTGATGGTCAGGTAGTCAACCGCCGGAGCAAACACGCCCATGACCAGATAGCAGGGCATGGCATCAGGCGCCCCCATATTGGACAACTTGTTGGCGAACAACGAATCGATGAAGCACAGCTGCTGCCGCACGGGATTTCCGCCGAGAATGGCGTCGCTCTTGTTGATGTTGAACAGGTAATTGATGTCGTGCATGGGGGCAAAGGTACCAAAGTGATTCTTCATACTCAGCGTGGCCCGGCCCATCAGGTCGTGACCCTTGTTGTTCGCGATATTGATCAACATGTCGATCGTGCCATTGGCGATGTCCGCGGTGCAATTCGCCGAGGATCCGCCGGGAATCGCTGCGCTGATCGTGCCCCCCAAAGCGGAATTGTTGGTGCTGACAACCGCCGGGGTCTTGCTGGCGTCGTTGAGGCCGAAGAAGGTTGTGTAGTTCGAGGCCCCGCCAGCATAGGTTGCCTGCCCATCGTAGATGATGATGTTGGCGGGCAACACGCCGAAACCAGCAAGCACCGTGCAGAACTTCTGCACGACCGCGACGCGGGCCATGTTCCTGGATTCAATGGCGTTGACCTTGATGGCCACCTTCGTGGCAGCCCAAGCCTTGCTTGACCTGAAAATGGCTTTCCAGGCCGCATCGGCAGTGGTCTGGTCGGCCAGTTGCATGGCCATCGCATCCATGTTCGCCTGCAATCGGGCGGCATCAACCGCCGCGTTTTCCAGAGCGAAAGTCATGTTCGCCGGAGTGTTCTTAATCATTTTCGTGTCGACACACGCCACCACCCGCATGTTGCTGATGTTGGGATTAACCGCCAATGTTCCTGTGCCGGGCCAGGCCGCGAACGCCCTGTCTGCCCTGGTCATCGCCAATCCCGCCGCGCCCGCGGCTGTTATCTTGAGAAAATCCCGTCTCGGCTTTTGCATGATGAGATCCTTCTCTTGCAAGGGTGAATGGAAACCCTACCATGGCAGTGAGGGGACTTGGCAAAACGGTTCATCTTGATGATCGGCCGAATTGGCCCGTAGCGCGGCTGTGCAGCGGACGTTTCATCATGACTTCGCACCGTCAGGGGCGCATTCTTGATGACGGACGATTGAGACGAAGGAGCTGCGCCATGCACAGAAACACCGCGCTCATTGCAGGCATCGCAGCGATCCTTCTGCTTGCCGCGGGTTGCGGCAGCAGCGGCGGACACGGTACGGCCCCGGGCGGCGGCGCCGACGCTGAACCGGGCACAGGAGGCGGCACGGCGAGCGGCGGACACGGGATGGGGGGCGCGCTGGGCGGTGCCGTCGCAGGGGGCGCGCCAGCGGGCGGCGCGATCGCGGACGGCGGATCCGCAGGCCAGGATGCCAGCGTCGGCAGCGGCTTTTCCAGCGACACGTTTTTGCCCTGGTACGGCGGTCCGGCGTACTACGCGAAGTGGAGCAACGGACCGTCCTCGGACCCTGCGTTCTTCATGCTCACCGTCTGGCTACAAAGTCCGCCGAACGCGAGCCGCTACACGCAGGTCGGCATCAACTTCTTCACCGGGCTGTGGCAGGGTCCCACCGAGGCCCAGCTCACGGCGCTGGCTGCAGCGGGGATCCCGACCATCTGCGATCAATCGGGTGTCTGGCAGGCGCACCTCGCGGACAAGACGATTCGCGCGTGGCTCCAGCCGGACGAGCCGGACAATGCGCAGGCAAATGCATCGGGCGGCTACGATCCGTGCATCGATCCGAGCGTCATCGTCGCAGGCTACGACACGATGAAAACCGGCGATCCTTCGCGTCCCGTCTATCTCGGTCTTGGGCGCGGCGTCGCCGACACGCAGTACATCGGGCGGGGAACGTGCACGGGCAAGACCGATATGTACAAAGACTACGCCAAGGGAGCCGACATTCTAGGGTTCGACATCTACCCGGCGAACGACGGCGTCGCGATCGAGATCGTCGCCTCTGGCCTCGACAACCTGCTGACGTGGTCGGGGCGCAGCAAGCCGGTGATCGGCATCATCGAGGCATCGAACATCAACGACACGCATCGGCCCACCCCGGCGCAGATCAAATCGGAGGTGTGGATGGATCTGGTGCACGGGGCCGCGGGCATCGAGTACTTCTGCCACCGGTTCACGCCCACGTTCAGCGAGACCGATTGCCTGGACGATGCCCCAACCCAGGCCGCGCTCAAGGACATCAACGCTCAGGTGACGGCGCTGGCGCCGGTCCTGAATAGCCCGCCCGTCGCCAACGGGGTCACGGTTCAGTCGTCCACGTCGACCATCCCGGTGGACACAAGGCTTGCGCGCTATAGCGGCGCGACCTACTTGTTTGCGGCCGAGATGCGTGGCGGGAGTACGACGGCGACGTTCACGTTGCGCGATTTCCCCGCCACGGCCTCGGCCGAAGTCATCGGCGAGACACGCACGATCGCCATGACCAATGGCGTATTCACCGACGACTTCAACTCGTACGACGTGCACCTGTACCACATCACGTTTTGAGGTTGGTCTCTTCCCAAGGGCTGGGCCGGGGTCGTATGATCCACGTATGCGCTCACTGCTGACTGCGGTTTCGTGCTTGCTCTTGGCTCATGCCTCCGCTCACGCGGCGGCGTGGGACAAGCCGGGGTGGCAGTTGACGTTCCAGGATGAATTCGACGCCGCCCAGATCGACACCGCGAAGTGGGTCAAGCGCTACAAGTGGGGCGAGGCACCGATCAACGGCGAGCTCCAAGCTTACGTCGATGACGCCTTCCAGATGCAAAACGGCATTCTCTCCATCGTGGGCGACAAGCGAACGGCCAGCTATGCCGGACAGACTTTTCAGTATGCCTCCGGGGTTCTCTGTTCGGTGCTGGAGCAGACGTACGGCTACTTCGAGGCCCGCCTGAAGGTGCCGGCCGGCCAGGGCATGTGGCCGGCCTTCTGGTTGCTCGGCAAGAACGGAACGACGGGCGTCAACGAGATCGACATCCACGAGATTCTCGGAAATCAACCGAGCACGGTGTACATGACCGTGCACTGGGGCACCGACTATGCTGCCGGCCACCAGAGCGACGGCAGTAGCTGGGTTGGCCCCGACTTCTCAGCCGACTTTCACACCTTTGGACTCGAGTGGAATCCCGATTCCATCATTTGGACCATTGACGGTGTCGAGCGCAAGCGGCACACCGGCGCGGGGGTTCCGCAAGTCGACATGTACCTCATTGTCAACCTGGCCATTGGCGGCACTTGGCCCGGCGCCCCCGACGCGACCACGCCGTTTCCTGGCCTCTACCAGATCGACTATGTTCGCGCGTATTCGCGGATCCCGGACGCCGGGGTCACCGCGACCGGCGGGGTCACCGCGACCGGCGGAGCCATCACGACCGGCGGGGTCACCGGGAGCGGCGGAGTCGTCGCGACTGGCGGGGTTGTCGGGACAGGCGGGCGCACTGGGACTGGGGGAGTCGTCGCGACCGGCGGAGCTACCGGGACGGGCGGAGTTCTCGCGATGGGCGGGGTGACAGCCACTGGAGGAGCGACTGGAACCGGCGCAGCCAAGCGCAGCGGCGGTGGATGCGGCTGTCGGGTAGCGGGCACGCCATCCGCTGCCGAGTTGTCGGTCTTCGCGATTCTCGTGCTGGCCTGGCTCAGAACTTGGCAGCGGCGATCGATTCGTCGAAGTGCCACAGAGGGTTCAGCACTCGACCAGCGGCGCGAGCAGGGACATCAGCCGTAGTGCCTCGACCGGGCGCCAGGCGTTGCTGAGGGTGACGTGGCTGAGCAATGAGGTCAGTTGCAACTTGACCGACGGGCAGTGCGAAGCTCGTTCAAGCTCAGCCTGAAGCTGCCGTGACTGAGCCGCCGGAACCGTCGTGTCGTCGGGGTCGTGGATAAGGACCACCTTGCAGGCAAGGGCCGCCATTTGTCCAGCCGGGGACAGACGCGCCAGGATCGCGCGATCTTGGCGGGCGCTGTCGAGGGCTTCTAGATCGTACTGGGCCAGCACACGTTGGAAGAAGGACTGGGCCGCCTCCATCTGCTTGCCATCGCAGTAGCAAGCGAGCAGCTGGCGCAGCAACGCGCTGTCCTCCTCGGACAGCGCCAGTTGGTTCTGGTTGCGAAACGCCATGGCCAGCTTCAGATAGAGCCAGTTGTCTGTGTCCGTGGGCGATTGCATCTTGCCGGTAATGCGAATGTGATCGTAGACCTCTGGCAAAGAAGCGTAGCCGCCCACAGAGATAACGAAGCGTGCGCGTGCGGGGACGCGAGCCGCCGCCAGCAGCGCGTAGCTGGCGCCGAAACTGAAGCCCACCAGACCCACGCCCTGCGCGCCTCTGTTGCCGGCGAGCAGCGCGGCCAGCACGTCCACGTCGGCGGGCTCCCAGGAAAGGCGTTGCAGTCCAGGAATCGAGGGAACCACGCAAGTCGCCCCCACGCGTGCCAGGTTGCGCGCGAAGGCGCGCAGGCGCGGATCGCCTTTCCCGTTCAGCGTGAAGCCATGGGCCAACACCAGCGTGGGACCGGTACCGGCGCGCGAACGGTAGTGACCAACCTCGATGCCGTCTTTTTCCTCCTGGTACTCTTCCACCTCGGGACAGGCAGCCTCGGATGCGTGCGCCTCCCCCCCGGTTCGGGCGAGCACCAGGGCCAGCTTGGTCCACTCGGCAATACCCATGTCAGGTCTCGTTCGCCGTGGCCGGCGCGCGGCCGAGTCCCAAAGGCACACGAAATGCCCACAATGCAAACACGAGCAATACGATAGTGGCAAGCTCGGTCAGCTCTTCCCAAGCATTGGCCCAGAAGACTGCTTCGCCAAAAGCATGGTGGAGCAGGAAGCGCAGCAAGGCGTAGGCGAGGAAACCGCATCCCGCGAAGAAGGGCAGTTTGGCGCGTTCGATGCCCGCGCTGCCTTTGCGCAGGTCCAACCAGGCGACAACGAACATCCACAGTGCCATCAAGGGGTACAGCCGTCCTTGCGCTACCGCAATCAAAGGCGTGGTCTCGTCGATCACCCACGTGCCAAAGACCTGGTAGCGCAGAACCACCGGCTGTATCGGTTCGCTCAAAGGCACAAGTGCGACCATGGCCAAGAAGGGAACCGCCACGCGCATGATTCGGTGCAGGCCGCAGCGCACGGCCTCGCGTTTCCAGCAGCGCTGGCACAGGCGCTGGAAGGCGCAGGTGCGTTCCGGATTGGAGAAGGCCAGCACGCGCTGGTCGAAGAGTTCGAACACGCCCCATGGCAAAAGAGCACCCACGGCAACCATGCCCAGCCCATGCCCCATCTCGAACACGTCTGAGCCAAAGGGCACAGACCAGCGTATGGCGCAGGCCGCTTCGCCGGCGAAGAAGACGAGGAAGCCCCAGCGCAAGCGAGCCAAGTCCGTCTCCCGCTTGCGCCACAGCCAGATCCCGGTGACCAGAGCGAGCAACATGTAGAATGGTTTCACAAAGAAAGCGGTGACCGTCGTGACCAACTGCTCGAAGGTGGTGGCCACTACCAAAGGAGGCGACGGATCCACGGCCGCAGCCGGTGCGAACTGCGGAGGGCCGAGAAGGCGGTCGCGTGCGGACGGGATGGAAAGGGCAACAAGAAAAAGTCCAAGGGGAAGCACCCACAGGACCATGCCTCGCCCAAGTTTGCGCATGTGCCCACCATAGACCTGATTGTGAATTCAGCCAATCGGCCGGTGCCGCGCGTGAACGTCGAAGGCGAAGGCGTCGAGCGTCTCTACTCTGGGGCCGTCGCCCGTGCACGGCATGGTCAAGATGGGAAGCCCCTCGCGCTCGGCCGCGTGCGATAGCTGGGTCTCGGCGATCCTACTGGCCATGCACTCCAGGGGCCCCACGCTGACGGCCCCGGCAATCCGGCGCGAGCGCCAGGCATGGACGGCCGCACCGAGGGTGAGGATGGCCTCGCCGTGCAGTTCGGGCCGCAGGTAGTCGTGCGCCGCAGCCAGGATATCGTCGACGGAAGCGCGGGCTGGCCAGTCGAGAGCGCGCGCCATGGTTCGGTAGGTCAGGGACTGCATTCGGTTCTGCACCAACGTCGAAATCGCAGCGGACAAACCTTTGCGTTGTCCGCGCGCGTGGCCCAGCCAATCCGCGTACTCCAGCCACTCGTTGAAAGGCGCAAGAAGCGTGCGCAGACCCCGGCGCTCCAGTTCGTCCACGATGAAGCCATTGGCGAAGGGCTCGCAGCGTACGTAGATTTCACCCACCAGCAGCACCGTGGGCACCTGCCTGCCGCTGCGAACGGCGGCATAGGCGGCCCCGGCCCGCCGCAGGAGATCCACGACGCCCCACAATCGGCGGCGCCGCACCTCGCGCAGAAGCGGACCCGAGCGCAGATCGCCAGCACCGGCTTGTTCGAGCAACGCAAGCAGTTCGGCGTGAAAGCGCTGGTAGACAGGAAGCGCCGAACCGGGCTCCTTTTCCACAGGACGCACGTCGTGCAGTCCTTCGAGCAGCAGATCCGCGGCCATGAAACCGGTGAAGGAGAGCGCGGAAAACCCGGGCGGCATGCCGTCGAAGTGGCCGCTGTCCACCGTCGACCAGACGCGCCCCCGTTCGCCGAGACCCGTGCGATCGAGGGTCAGCTTGTGCAACCAGTGGTACATGCCGAAGCGGCAAGGACCGGTCGCCTTGGGCATGAAAAGGGCAAAAGGCTGCTCTGACTCGCGCTTTGCCCAATCAAGCAGGCTGCCCAAGGTCAGGCAAGCGGGCAGACATTCCTTGCCCGAGGTATGGCGCTGTCCCATGCGCAAGGCCGACGCGTCGGGGGGCGGCAAGCATTCGGCCAGAAAACCGGCGCCGCGCAGGCACGCGGCCAGCGCTTCCGCGCCCGGGCCCATCCGTGGCACGAGTACGCGCGCGGGGCCACCGTGAGCAGCGCGCAGGCTCTGGCCCAGGCGGGCCACGTGAGACAGGTCGGGCAGGTCGGCAGTGTCGGGCAAATCCGTCGACTCGCCCGCGGCGTCCTGATGCGTGCGCGCACATTGCAAAAACGCCTCGATGCGCGTGCGCGTTCCTCCATCGCCCCGGTGACCGTCGCTTTCGATGACCGCGTAGGGCTTGCCTTGCATGGCGTGGGCGAACAGCGTGAGCGCGAAACTGTCGGGACCGCAACCGTAGTTGCTGCAGTAAAGAGCGTAGACGCCCTGACTGCGCCGCACCTGGTACGCGGCACGCAGGTTGCGTTGTGCCTGACCCCAGTACAGGTCATGCCAGACCGGCACATCGTCGTCGATTGGATAGCAGTCCACCGGAATGGCGAGAGCACCTTGCGCGCGCAGGATTACCGGCACGTTGGCGGAAAGGACGCGACTGTGAATGGTGTAGGGGCGGCCAAGTACGACCACCGGCAACAGCCCGGCCTCGCGCGCGTAGCGAAGAGCCGCGCGACCGAGTTCAGCGCAGTCCTTGTCGAAACGACGCTGGGCCGCCCGTGCCGCCACCAGAGCACGCTGCCAGTGGCGGCGGGCGCCGAGTTCGATGGCCATCCGGCGACAGCTCATGCGCAGCTCTGTGGAGTCGAGGCCTTGCCGACCCATGTCGATGACCGGCGTTCGCAGACGGCGATCTTGGCCGAGGTCGAGGCGCAGGATTTCGGTGCTCGCTTGCGTGATGGGACAGGTGCGCGCGTACGGCTCGTCGCCCACCGGTGGCAGATCGTGCAGCAGAGGCAAGAGCAGATGGTCGAAAGCCGCCCTCTCGGCCAACTCGGCCACGGCTCCGTGAAACATCTGCATGGGCGCGCAGAACGGAATCCGCGCGCCCTCGATGCCCCGCCGCAACGTCGATTCGTCCGCGTCCGGAGCGACGTCCACATTCAACCCCAGCTCGTGCACGAACGTGGCAAAGAAAGGCAACAGTCCCTTGAGCGCCAGTTCGTCCGTCAAAGCGACACGCGGGCGTCCGGCGCGCGGTCGCAGTTCGGCCAGCAGAGCGCGCAATCGCTGCGCCCGCTGGGCGAAGGGATCGAGCGCGTCCACGGGCAGGTGGACTTGTGCGGGGCCGCGACTGCGCTCGGCACACGCGCCACCCCACGAGAAGCTCCGTTGCGTGCCGGCCGCGGTGGCGCGCAAGCGGTCGACTCGGCAGCGGTGGCCAGTTTCCTTGCAGCCGCTTTCGCCTCCGCACGCGAAGGTGCGCCGCTCGTCTACGCGAGCCGCGAGGAAGAGATCAAGATCGCAGGCAGGGACCAGAGGCGCGCGCAGTTCGCGATGGGCCAGCCGCGCGATGCCCAGCGCCCCCACGGTGCCCGGATCGGGCGGCACGATGACGTCGCTGTCGCTCTGGCGTGCCAGCGCGGCGGCCAGGGCGTCGGACGAGAACGGCATGCCCTGGCAAAACACCACCTGTCCCAGAGGCCGCTGGCCCTTCACTCGGTGAAGATAGTTGCGCGCCACCGCTTCGTGCAGGCCCGCGAGAATGGCCGGGCGAGAGGCTCCGGCGGCCACGGCCTCGTCGATGACCTCGGCCATGAAGACCGCGCAGTGCTGGCCGAGATCGACGGTGCTCTCGGCCGCCAGTGCCTCGCGCCCAAGCTGGGCCAGATCCGCAACGCCAGCCAAGCGTCGTCCTTGTTCCTCGATGAACGACCCTGTTCCGGCCGAGCACACGTCGTTCATGGCCATTTCCACCACCTGACCGTTTTCCAGTCGGATGTACTTGGCGTCCTGTCCGCCGATCTCGACGATGGTGTCGACCCGCGGGTCGAAGTGAAGCGCGCCCTCCGCGTGCGCCGCGATCTCGTGCGCGATGTGCACCCGGTGGGTTCCGAAACACAGTCCAAGCAAGGTGCCGACGATTTCGCGTCCACTGCCGGTCACGCCAAATCCTGCGATGGCATGCGCGCCTGCGGGGCTGGCCAGAAAATCACGCAAGAGCCCCTGGGTTGCTGCCACCGGATCGCCTCGTGTGGCCGCGTAGTTCTGGTGGTGGGGTTGACGATGGCCCGTGGCCAGGGCCACCAGCTTGCAACCGGTGGAGCCCACATCGAGCCCGAGCGTGAGAGGGATCGTCGTGTCGCTATCCGGCGGCGTCGGCTCGGCCGCCAAGCGGTGGACGCGGCCGCTCGCTTGGGCGAGCGCGGGCCCGTGCCGGACGGTCGGACTGCGCGGCGGCGCCAGGATGCCTTCAAGAGGAGGGACGGCAAAGCCGTGCCCGGCGCGATGGCATTCCACGGCGATCAGAGCGGCGCCGAGGGCATCGAAGGTAAGCGCATCCTCGAGGTCGAGCGGTTCGAGTCGCATGTCACAAAGGGCAAGGGCCCGGCCAAGTCCGCTCTGCACGCGCGCGGCTTGCGCCAGACCACCGACGAGCAGAACAGAAGGCGGGGCATGCCTCGGCCGCACGAGAGTCCGCGCGTTGTCACACACGGCATCGAACAGGCCAGCCAAGATGCCGGCGCGGTCCTCGCCCTTGTTCGCCAGGTGGGTCATGTCCGTCTTCATGACCACCGGGCAGCGACCGGAAAGGGGCACGGGGTCGGCCACGTCCGCACAGGCAGCGGCTGCTTCGGCAACGCTGAGTCCGAACCGCGCAACCAACTGGCAAAGGAAGTTGCCGGTGCCTTGGGCGCAGCGGCTGCTTTCATGAACCCGGGGTAGCCCCGATTCCGGTATCTCCAGCACGGTGAAACTCCGGCTGCCCAGGGACATGACCGTCGTGGGCAGGCCCGGCCTCAGGAAAGCGCAGGCCGCGGTTTGCGCCCTGTGGGTTGGAACGCGCGGCAGGGCCACGGTCTGGCCCAGGCGGCCGCAGACCGCGGCGCCGTCGACCCGGGGCCAGTCCCACGCGGCGAGCAGTTCTGGCAAGACCTGGCCCGGCGCCTTGCCGTGCGCCACCAACCTGCTGCGAACGCGCCTCACGCCGGTAAGGTCCGAGACCAGCTCGACAAGCTTGAGGGTCTCGGCGCCTATGTCGATGCCGATGAATCGCTGAGGCACGTCCCAGGGATTCTATTGCATCGCGATCAAAACGTCGGTTGGATTCTTGGCGTTCGCCAAGGAGAATCGGATGGTTTCGGCCCATGGCGCGGGGCTGTTACACTGCGGGAATCGTGAAGCATCAGATGCAAAAGGACGGCGCCCGCAAGCTGCGCACCATGCGCAATTTTCTCGCGGGCCGGTTGATTCACACCAACTTGCAGCTTCTCTACGCGTGCAACTTTCGCTGCCAGATCTGCGACTTCTGGCAGCCCAGCTACAAGGACGCAGGCCGCCTCTCCGCCTGTGAGGTCTCTCTCATCTCGAACAAGCTGGCCCAAATTGGGCCGCAGATCGTTTCCATCGGCGGGGGCGAGCCGCTGCTTCATCCCGAGATCGTGAACGTCGTGCGCGCACTTTCCCGCCATCACTTTCCCGTCATGATCTGCAATGGCTGGTTCATGACACCCGAACTGGCGCGGCAACTGTGGCAGGCCGGCATCTACGAGGTGAGCATTTCGATCGACTACGCCCACGCCGACCGCCACGATGCCCAGCGCGGAGTCCCGGGCGCGCATGCGCGGGCGTTGCAAGCCTTGCGCGTGCTGAACGAGACGCGCGTGCACCCCTTGCAACGGGTACACATGATCTCCGTGATCTTCGACGACAACCTGGACGATGTGGAGCCGCTGATTCAAACGTGCCGCGCGATGGGCATCACGTACTTGATTACCCTCTACTCGGACACTCGCGGCCAGCGCTCGTCGCGTCCCATCGATCGAAACGTAAGTCAGAGGCTTCTCGACTTGAAACGCAAGTATCCCGAATTCGTCGCCTTGCGCGGGTACCTGTCGCGCTTTTCCCAGGCCGTGGAGGAAGGCGGCATCGGTCCGTGCCAGGCTGGCCGCATGCTGTGCAACATCGACAGCCGCGGCCACGTCGGCCTGTGCATCGATCGAGTCTCGCGAGTCTCGGAATCCGTGGGCAACATCTTGGTCGACGACATGGCCTTGCTCGAAGCGCGGCTGCGTGCGGCCCATCGCTCGAACACCTGCCACGCGTGCTGGACCAGCTGCCGCGGCAACATCGAATCCATGCGCGACCCGAAGAATTTCATCGGCAATGTCTGGGACTACCACCGCATGTCCCGCGCCATGGATTTGGTTTCGCCGGCCTGACCTATACCGTCGCCCCTCCGCAGCTCGATCCCGCTCCAGCGGTGCAGCCAAAGCAGTGGCTTGCCACGCGAATGCGCCGCGCTTGCAGGGCTTGGGCATCGAAGTCGCGCACGTGCTGGGGCGCCGAGGGCTCGACCGGGATGTCGAGCATCTGGTTGAAGTCACAGTCGAAGAGCCGACCGTCCCAGCCGACCGAGATGATTTTTCGGCACATGATGTTGCACGCGGCGGCGGGATTGAATGCCCCGGCCAGGCGCTGCACATAGGTCTCGGCATTGTTCGTTTCCACCAACCACTCCAAGAACCGTCCGATCGGCATGTTGGTCAGACAATAGAGAGCGTCG
>Ga0265316_10001194_pt1 | contig 28116 bp, 27 predicted proteins | sample 4522metaG_FD_202092 | JGI IMG/M metagenome (GOLD analysis project Ga0265316, IMG submission 202092) | Rhizosphere microbial communities from Carex aquatilis grown in University of Washington, Seatle, WA, United States - 4-5-22 metaG | ecosystem: Host-associated > Plants > Roots > Rhizosphere >... | reverse complement strand
GGCACCAGTCCGAAAATCCATAACGCGATCAGCAGCAGCGGGTTAATTTGTTTAAAAAACAGGAAGACAAAAATAATTGGAATCCATGTGAAAGCATTGATGAGGGCCATCATGACGATGGTTCTCTTCATCGGTGTCTTTCCTTCCACCAGAGCAGGCACTTTAATCAGCAGCATTGCTAGCACGAGGTTGGTAAATGTGCTTAAAAGAGCGACACTGGAGGCATCGGCGCCGGTTGCAATAATGGAGGCAGCTTGAAAATTACAACCCGCATTCTCCGCATTTACGGCTGCCGCCTCGGCATGGAATAGCCCGAGGCTGTTATCTTTTTTATCTGAACCGTTTTTGGAGAATAGCTTCATCACAACTAAAGGTAGGGATTAGCCAAAAAACGGACTAGAGTTGGTTTCAGGCTGGTTATTTATTGTCCGGTAAACACCCAACAACAAATAGCCATGCTGTAACAAATTCTAGAAACTTTATAGGTTTCGAGTAATCACACCTGCAAGAATAAAATCAATACATATGCCAATTTACTCGCCGGCTGCCGACTGAGCGTAAAAGAGTCTTTTCAAGCGGGTTTTTCTCAAACAGAAAATAATCTGTTACAAATTCCATGGTGTCCGGTATTAAACACAACTCTTTAATTTTGGCAGCCTAAACTTACACCGGTGCGCCATTATTCTTTTTACATCATCAATTTTGTCTATCTCTTCAAGCGGAATTTAGAGAGCTAGACCCGCGAATATTCACTATTTATCTGCTCAGAGACAAGCCATTAATCAATTTTTTGACCAACCACTTGCCTCCTTCTAACTATGATTATATCTTCGTTATGACAAATTGCAATACCTCAGTTGCTAAAAATTTTATGGGTTTTACGGCAGTCAGTCAGGCATGAATTACAGATTATTAACCGCGTTATGGCTGGTGAAATATCATTCCGTTATTGGCCATTTCTTGGGTTTAAATACTGATCCCGCCAAACAAATATTTAAACAAAAGCCTGCGTGAAATCTGATGACGCAGGCTTTTTCATTTATGTGTTGGCGAATGGTTCAGATTTTACGGAAACTCACAAGCCGCTTGAAGTCGATCACTCCGCTCTCGCTGTTATTTTCCACTTCAATACCTGCTTCCGACACTGCGGCCAGCGCATTCAGTCCCCCCAGAAAAACAATCCCCACCCGGTTCGGCCCTACCGGTATCTGGCAGATGGATTCACTGGTATTCCCCAGCCTGTATACCCCACCTATTCCTGCTTCTTTCATCTCGGCTATTTTTTCACTGACTAAAGCCCGGGATGGAGCCGGTATTTCGCGGTAATTCGCTAATATCCGGCCTTTACCTGTTTTTGCTGCTTCTCTGACGCTCGTCATTCTGGCGCGGATATATTGCTCCGATGGGTCTAATGATGTCCCTTCATAGTAAATGATTGCTACAAAACGTTCCTGCTTCGGATTTCTTAATTCTAAAACGCCCCCGAATTTTGAAGATATGGGCACGCCTGATTTTGACAAAACGCCGTTCACCACCACGCTGCATACCGTACCGATACCTAGCTTCCCCTCCGGCACGATCACCGAACCCAATTTCTCGCCGGGTTGCGCTACCGCAATCAGCTCGCTGACACAAAAACCGGCCGTGAAAGCTTCATCAATTATTGCCAGGGCCTTTTTTAATTTGTCTTTGGCGATCAGCGAAGTATTTATCGGCACCAGACCGGTGCGGGTTTTGGGGTCAAAGGTTGTTTGAAAAGCCAGCGTTTCCAGTTTCTCAAGGACAAACCCGACATGCTCCGGGGCCAGGGCTATCTTTAGTTCTTCCAGACCCTGAACGGTGAGCATCCGGCCGTCTCTGCCGAAAGGCTGCGTATGTCCGCGTTCATCGGTAATTCTGAGGTGATATCTCACCGCCCTCTCGCTGAGGGAGATGCCGTGACGTTCCAGTTCCCGCGCGATCGTAATGGAGCCTAACGGTTCGGAAGATTCGTTAAGAACTTTGAGAATAGCGATTATTTTATGTTCTGTTTCGGAAGCAGAGCCCTGTACCATTGTCCCTTGAAACCTCGAAATTGGATTTTAGATTGTTTTGGGATGACGTATTACCACTCTTTGAAAAGGCTGGTCAGCGGTAATCTCCTGTCCCTTCCAAAAGCGCGGCTGGTGATTTTCACACCGGGCGGCGCCTGCCGACGTTTGTACTCACTGCGGTCGACTAATTTCGCGGTCTTCTGCACGATAGCCTTTTCAAATCCCAGCGCTACAATCTGGTCTACTGATTTATCGTCTTCAACATACGCCGTCAGAATTGAGTCCAGAATCTCATACATAGGCAGGCTGTCGGAGTCTTTCTGGTCGGGTCTCAATTCGGCAGACGGTGGTTTCTCTATAATCGCCGCCGGTATCAGGTCGAAGCCGGCTTGCGTATTGCGGTATTTGGTAATTTTATAGACCAGCGTCTTGGGAACATCTTTAATCACGGCGAAACCACCTGCCATGTCGCCATAGAGTGTGGTGTAGCCCGTGGCCATTTCGCTCTTGTTGCCGGTGGTCAGTACCAGCCAGCCGAATTTATTGGAAAGCGCCATCAGTAAATTACCCCTGACACGTGCCTGGAGATTTTCTTCCGCACTGTCGGGTTTTGCTCCGGTGAATGATTCGGTGAGTGTTTCCAGATAAGCTTGGAACGGTTTTTCAATTGAGATTGTCTTTAGTTTAATACCTAAATTCTGTGTCAGTTTTTGGGTATCGGTAACGCTGCCGGTCGAAGAATACCGTGAAGGCATCGATATCCCGATGACATTGTTCTTTCCTAACGCATCGACAGCAATCGTTGCGACAATTGCGGAATCGACTCCGCCGGAAAGCCCGATTACAACTTTCTCGAAGCCGTTCTTGTGGATATAATCCCTTGTTCCCAGCACCAGCGCCTGATAGACTTCTGCCGTCGGTTCCAAAGCCGTGATATGTCTAAGTTTAATGGGTGGTTTTTGATTATGAGCCGGTGTTTGCGATACGATTGTTTTAGTCTGCTGCCACCCGGTTTTCCCCAACAGCGGCGATTCTTTCCGCCATCGGGGGTCGTGGAGGCGCGCCCTGAATACTGCCTCGATATCGAGGTCAGCCACGATAAAATCTTCCTCAAATTGTTTCCCGCGGGTTATCAGATTCCCGCGTTCGTCAATCAACAGACTGTGGCCGTCAAAGACCAGTTCGTCCTGCCCGCCGATCAGATTGTTATAGGCAAAAATAGCCACGTTATCCAGGGCACGGGTGGCAATCATTTTTTCCCGTGATTCGCCCTTGCCGGCGTGGTAAGGCGAAGCGCTGATATTAATGATAACCTCAGCACCGGCATATGCCTGTACCGTGGCCGGCCCGGCTTCATACCAGATATCTTCGCAGATATTAATGCCTATGCCGATACCGTTAATCACATATACCGGGCACTCAGCCCCCGCCCGGAAGTAGCGGTTTTCGTCGAAAACGCCGTAATTCGGCAGGTACATTTTATGATAGGTTCCGATGAGCTTCCCGTCTGAAATCAGGGCCGCAGCATTATAAATATCGCCGTCAGAATCAACGTAGCCGACGACGACGGTAATTCCCTGGGATGCTTCGACAATTTTCTGGAGTGATTGCAGATTAGCCTGAATAAATTGAGGCTTGAACAGCAAGTCTTCGGGAGGATACCCGCAAATAGCTAATTCCGGGAGCGTAACGATATCCGCTTTCACTGCGCGGGCATTGTCAATCGCTCCCAGAATTTTCTTTACGTTGCCGTCAAAATCACCAACTGTGGTGTTAATCTGCGCCATCGCAATTCTCAGTCGGCGCATTTTTCACCTCCAATTAAGAAAAAGCTGGTAATTTATTATAGCATAGGTTTATTAGAGCATCGGTAAGTAACGGTCCTGCTCGTATTTCGAGACATGGATACGGTACTCGTTCCATTCTATCTTCTTATTTTCGATGAAGGCATTGAAGACATGGTCTCCAAGCGCTTCTTTGACTAATGCGCTCTTTTCCGTCAATGCTATGGCATCGGCTAGGTTGGCGGGTAAAGTCCGGATTCCCCTCGCATCGCGTTGCTTTTCGGTCATCTCGTAAACATTTTCTTCGATCGGGTCCGGCGGCTCTAATCCGTCTTCAATCCCTTTCAGTCCGGCAGCAAGCATTACACTGAAGCACAGGTAAGGGTTACAGGCAGGGTCCGGCGAACGTAATTCAATTCTGGTCGCCTTCTCTTTTCCTGGCCGGTATTCCGGCACCCGGATCATATCGGAACGGTTGCGTTTTGCCCATGACAGATATACCGGCGCCTCATACCCCGGAACGAGCCGTTTGTAAGAGTTAATCCACTGGTTGTTCACTGCGGTGATTTCCGGTGCGTATTTTAACAATCCGGCAACATAATTTCGGGCCAGCTTCGAAAGGAAATATTTGCCTTTGGAATCGAAAAAGGCATTCCTGTCGCCCTTGAAAAGTGACTGGTGCACGTGCATACCGCTGCCGTTGATACCGAAGACCGGTTTTGGCATAAAGCTGGCATAAACGCCGGCATTCATCGCAATCTGTTTGACCACCAGGCGGTAGGTCATCACATTATCGGCCATTGTCAGCGCATCCGTGTAGCGCATGTCGATTTCATGCTGACTGGGGGCTACTTCATGATGCGAATATTCAATCCCGATGCCCATTTTTTCTAGTGTGATAACCGTATTCCTCCGCAGGTCGGTCGCCGCATCCAATGTGGTCATATCAAAATATCCACCGGAATCCAGCGTCTCTGTCCCTTTGGAATCTTTGAAATAGAAGAACTCCAGTTCAGGCCCAACGTAGAATGTGAAGCCTAAATCGGCCGCTTTTTTCAGATTTCTCTTCAGCACGAATCTGGGGTCGCCTTCGAAAGGTTGTCCGCCCGGCCTTAAAATGTCACAAAACATACGTGCGACGGCGTTATGTTCGAGCGGTCTCCACGGCAGAATCTGGAAAGTATCAGGGTCAGGTTTCGCCACCATATCGCTTTCGTCAATGCGGGCAAAACCCTCGATTGACGAACCGTCGAATCCCATGCCTTCGTCCAGTGCCCCTTCCAATTCATCTATCGAAATGGCAAAACTCTTCAGCATCCCGAGAATATCGGTAAACCACAAACGGATAAACCGTACATCATTCTCTTTAGCCATCTTGAGAACATATTCTTTGCTCTCTGTTTTCTGGTCCTTCTTCGGCATGGTAGTGTAACCTCCCTTATTTTAATATTTATTACTATGTTAGACGGCGTTATTACCGGAATCACCTGTTCTGATGCGGACGGCATCTTCTATCGGTATGATAAATATTTTACCATCTCCGATATCTCCGGTTCTCGCCCCCTTGATTATAGCATTTATCGCACCGGGTACATCCTCGTCCATCACGACTACTTCCACCTTGAGTTTGGGGAGAAATTCCAGCCGGTATTCCTTCGAACCCCATTTCAGGGGGACACCTTTTTGCCGGCCGCGGCCGCTGACCTCGGTCAGTGTCATCCCGAAATATCCGATTTCTTCCAGATGTTTCTTCACGGCTTCCAGTTTTTCTTCCCGGATGATTGCTTCAATTTTTTTCATCTTAAATTACCTCCATAGGCTCTTTCTCCGTGTTGTGAAATGTCTAAGCCTACAGATTCTTCAGCAGCGGAGACACGTAGACCAACTACTTTGTCAACAAATTTACCTATTAACCAGGTCATCCCGAAGGCAAATATCCAAACGGCGACAACTCCAATCAATTGGATTAATACCTGTTTCGGATTTCCATAGAAAAGTCCGTTTTTCCCCGCGGAGTTCACTGCCGTGGTGCAGAAGATGCCGGTTGCGATCGCGCCCCAGGTGCCCCCCATGCCGTGTACAGCCCAGACATCGAGCGATTCATCGATATTAGTTTTGGAACGGAAAATCATCATGTGATAACAAAGCAGCGCAACACCGGCTCCAATCGGTATTGCCATAATCGGCTGAATAAAGCCGGCAGCCGGTGTAATGGCTACCAGACCGGCAACTGCGCCGGTTACAACGCCGAGCAGTGAAGGTCTGCGATAAATCCAACTGAGTATCATCCAAACTAAGGCCGCAGTAGCGGCAGAAAGGTTCGTCGCCACGAAAGCGCTGGTTGCCAGACCGCCCGAGGTCAGGGCGCTGCCGGCATTAAAACCAAACCATCCAAACCAAAGTATACCGGCGCCTAATGCTACCATCGGGATATTGCCCGGTTCCATCGGTTCTTTCTCTTTAAATCCCCTACGGGGACCAAGCAGGACTGCTAATGAAAGCGCTGAAACACCGGCTGCAATGTGCACCACTGTGCCGCCGGCAAAGTCCAATGCGCCTAATTTATTCAGCCATCCGCCCGCGCCCCATACCCAGTGCGCCACGGGCAGGTAGACGATAGTAAACCAGATAATCGAAAACAGCATCAGGGCACTGAATTTAATACGTTCGACTACTGCCCCTGTAATCAGCGCAACTGTTATCACTGCAAACATTCCCTGAAAAGCCATGAAGCCCAATTGGGGAATTGTTGACGCATAGGTTGCAGACGGCGACTGTCCTACTCCGATCAGTCCAAAGAAATTGAATCCGCCGATGAGCCCCGCTTTATCCGGGCCGAAGGCCAGGGTGTAGCCGTAAACAACCCACAATACCCCTATCAGTCCCAGGCAAAAGAAACTCATCATGATGGTGGACAGGAAGTTTTTTCTCCTTACCAGACCGCCATAGAAGAATGCCAATCCCACGGTCATAAACAGCACCAACGCCGTTGAGACTAACATCCACGCAGTATCTGCGGTGTTAATAGACATTTAATCTCCTTCTAACTCTTAGCTGTCTCTACTTTACAGAGCTATTGTTACAAGGATGTTTCGTCTATATTAAATTTATGTTTCGTGAGGGGAATTTTGCGGCGCAAACTCAATTTCTGATGAAACGGTAACCGATGTTTCGTACCGTTTCGATGTAAATATGTTCGGGGTCTTCGATTTTGCTTCGGAGCCTACGGATGTGGACGTCGACGGTTCTGTCGCCGCCGAAATAATCCTGACTCCAGACCTGATTTAGTAATGTATCGCGCGTAAAAACCCGGCCGGGATGGCTGGCTAGGAATTTCAATAATTCGTATTCTTTGAATGTCAGAGAAACCAGTTTCCCGTCAACATAGACCTCGTATTTATCCGGGTCGATCGTGATTCCGGCCGTCCTGATTTGTGCTGTCGAAGTATCGGAGTCTTTCCTTATTAGATGTTTTATCCTGGTCGCCAGTTCCTTCGGGTTGTAAGGCTTTACCGCAAAATCATCGACTAAATCATCGAGTTTATCCAGTTTGTCCGTCGAAACCAGCGCAATCACCGGCAGGTCTTTGTCTTTGCGGAAATAGCGGCATAATGTTTCAACTTCGGCCGTGCCGGTAAATTCAATTAACAGTAAACCGGCGGTATTTTCCGTGATACTTTCCATGGCATCGTTACTGTCTGTAAATGAACATTGAAAACCGTGTTTACCTAATTCCGCACACAGTTTAACCATTTCATCGTTTTGTTGGGCTACTACAATTACTTTCTGCAAACTTCGCCTCTAATCCGGTGGTTTGAGAATTAAAGTAAAGATTACTTTCCTTTACATTATCGTATTATAGCCGAAATGGCAAACAAATTCTCCTTATAACGTATGTTTGAATCCGAATTGGAAGATAAACCGTATGCGGTTAGTTCGTTTTTTAAGTTGTTGATTTTTGCTAATAATATGGCAAAGAAAGAATGTCAATCTGTAGGTAGAGGCTGGTTTGGAACCCGCCCGCCCAATTTTCCATTTTAAATAATGGTTGGGTTATGAGCTTATCTTTAAGGAAAGTGGGGCGTTGTGTAAATATCATTTTGGTTTTGATATATGTGAATATTAATTTTCAACTGGAAGCAAAATTAGCTCCTTGCAGATTGATGCGTAGTATTGATAAGATTATGCTGACAATAAAAAGTATCTGGGGTGATTGAAATGGAAGAAAAGCTGCCGAGAAAAACAGAAAAACCCTGGGGTAATGAATTACTGTATGCGCTGACCCCGCAATATGCCGGTAAGGTCATATTCGTGAAAAAAGGCTTCCGTCTCAGCCTTCAATATCATAACGAAAAAGACGAAAGCATGTACCTTTTACAGGGCAAAGCACTCTTCAGTGTACAGGCTCCGCATGGCAAAATGTCAGAGACTGTCGGCGAACCGGGTTATTGTTTATATCTTCCGCCGATGACTACGCATCGTGTCGAAGCCCTGGAAGATTCCACTATTCTGGAGGTCTCGACTCCCCAGCTCAGTGATGTCGTCCGGCTTCAGGATGATTTCGGCCGTGCCAAATAATACCTGTTAAAAGTATTTTTTATTTAAATTTCAATATCAGCCCGATCGGGCAATGGTCGGAGCCTGTCACGTCCGGCATGATAAAAGCATTCTCGACATTATTCAGCATGTTTTCGGTGACAAAAAAATAGTCGATTCTCCACCCGACATTTCTGGCACGGGCTCCTGTTTTCATATCCCACCATGTATATTGTCCCGGCTCTTTATGAAAATGGCGGAAAGTGTCGATGTAGCCGTGAGCAATAATTTTATCCAGCCAGGCTCTTTCTTCCGGTAAAAAGCCGGATATTTTCTGATTTTCTTTGGGCCGGGCCAGGTCGATTTCCTGATGTGCGGTATTCACGTCGCCGCAAAAGATTATTTTATCCCCCCTTTGGCGTAAAGGTTCCAGATAATTGAAGAAAGCCTCGTAAAAATCCATTTTGTATTTTAGTCTCTCCGGCCCTTGTTTCCCGTTCGGAAAATAGATATTGCAGAGCGTAAACTCCTGGTATTCGGAGATGATTACCCTTCCTTCACCGTCAAACGTTTTTATCCCGAAAGTGTTTTGTGTTTTTATAGGTTTTTCCTTTGTAAAAGTCGCTACCCCGGAATACCCCTTTCTTTCCGGGTAATTCCAAAAGGTTTGGTAGCCGGCCGGTTCCAGCAGCTCTTTCGTTAAAATATCCGGGCTGGCCTTGGTTTCCTGCAGGCATAGGATATCCGGCGATTCTTCTTGCAGCCATTCCAAAAATCCTTTTTTCACTGCCGCCCGGATACCGTTTACATTCCAGCACAATATCTTTATTTCTTTCATCAACTCTCTCCATCAACCTCCATTCCGACGGAAGTCGGAATCCAGAGAAAAGGGGTGTATCTATGCCCGTCATTCGTACCAATATGATTACCAATTTGAACCCATTTGTCAATGGTACTCCGGTTAGTCTTCTAAGACGAAATACTTTTACTCTTCAAGCAAAACGTGTGGAAGTACTCGGCTTTTCATGAGTAAATCATTGACGGGAAATGCCCGCTGTTGTACGATTAAACGCGGAGAAACGCATGAAAGAAATATTTTACCTGAACGGCAAGCTCGTTACACGCGAAGAAGCGAAAATTTCGCTACTCGATTACGGGTTTCTTTTCGGTTTCGGACTCTATGAAACGATTCGCGCCTACGATGGTAAACCCTTCAGACTGGAAAATCATCTGGCCCGTCTCAGATACTCCGGCGACCGTCTTGGGATTAAAATATATCCCGCTCTTATCCGGGAAGCTGTTTACGAAGTCATCAAAGCCAATGGTTTCGGGCAAACCCGTCTCCGCATCTGTGTCTCCATTGGTGAAGGTGAGATTTCTCCTGATTTAGATTCCTGCAAAACCCCGACCATCGCCGTTATTGCTTCGGAATACAAGCCTCCTACGGGGAAAAAATACCAAAGTGGCTATAAAGCGGTGCTTTCTTCAATCCGCCGTAACAGTCTTTCACCGGTGACATCTCTAAAATCAGCGAATACCATCGAAAGTATGCTGGCACGCCGGGATGCCCGGGATGTTGGCGCGGACGAAGCATTATTTCTCAATGAAAAGGGTTATCTCACCGAGGCGACGGGTAGTAACGTCTTCATTGTGAAAGAAGGCGTTTTAAAAACACCTCCCTATGAATCCGGCATTTTACCGGGTGTAACACGGGTGATAGTCTTTGAATCGGCGGCGCAACTCGGCATCAAAGTCCGGGAGGTAAATTGCAGGTTGGCAGACCTAACGCAGGCGGATGAAGTATTTGTCACTAATTCTTTAATTGAAATAATGCCGGTTACCTCATTCGCAGGCCAACCGGTTGGCAATGGTAAAGCCGGTACGCTCACCCGCAACCTGATGAAAGCCTATCGGGAACTGGTGCGTAACGAAACCTCGGAGATTAAATAATCAACCAATTGTGGTCCTAAGTAATTCCCTTCATCTTTCCTTGCGAAAAAGAGATGAATCATCCCTCCTTTTTAAGGAGGGATTTAAGAGAGAATTAGCAGCCTATATCCCTCTAACAATCGCATCCGTCATCCTGCAAACAAGCGCCATCTGTTTCACGTCGTGCACCCGTACAATATCCGCGCCGTTGGCGATACTGATTGCCACCGTCGCCGCCGTGCCTTCTACACGCTGGTTGGCCGGTAAATTCAAGACCATCTTAATTAACGATTTTCTGGATGTCCCGACGAGTATCGGCAAGCCAATTGCTTTCAGTTCCCGCAAACGTCTGATGATTTCAATGTCCTGCTGCCAGGTCTTGCCGAAACCGATTCCCGGGTCGATGATAATATTTTCGTTTGGCACACCGGCCTGTCGCGCCACTAATATACTTTGCCGCAGCGAATCAATTACTTTCGACATCACCTCGCTGTAGTTCGCGGTATCGCGTCCTACCGCAGCGTCATAGCCGCCGATATCGCGCTGGTTGCTCATCAGCATTATTGGCGCGTTATTTTTTACGGCCAGTTCGGCCAGGCGCGGTTCTGTTTTCAGTCCCCATTGGTCGTTAATCATCGCCGCCCCGGCTTCCAGCGCCTGTCGCGCCACTTCATATTTGGAAGTGTCGATACTTATTGGCGCCTTTGTCATGGCAGCCAGTCGTTCGATTACCGGTACTACCCGCCTGATTTCTGCTTCCACTGAAACTTGGGCAAAACCGGGTCTGGTGGATTCCCCGCCGATGTCCAGAATGTCTGCACCTTCTTCCACAAACCGACAGCCTTGAGCTACAGCCGCTTCGATATCGGTATTCCCGTCGCCGGAGAAGGAGTCGGGAGTGGCATTAACAATGCCCATGATATAGGTGCGTTCGCCCCAATGGAATTCCAAGTTGCCGCAGCGCGTAATATTTTCAGGTGACATGTTTTATATCCTTCACGAGCTAACTCTACCCGATGCCATAACTTTCGTCAACACCGCAACATGATACTAAAGTAGTGCCTCACAACTTGACTTTTAAGCCTAAAAATGCTATGTTAAATATAGGGACCAGACGAAACCCGAGTACACGGCGGAGGTGCTTTTATGAGGTTACACGCAGTGTTAGGGGTAAGACAGGTTGATAGTAGACGCCCTGCATAAGATGCGGGGGCCCTGGAACCGAATGTCCGACTCTTTAATAAGCAATTCGGGCTGATATGGAAAATGCCCATGCGGTCGTGATGACTACAAGTGAGTTGGATTCGTAAGACTGGAATTTGGGTGGAGAGTGCCTTAAAGAAGTACTCTCCACCATTTTTATATAGCGTGATCCGTTTCATTGAGACCAATCTTGCGAGGTTTATCCCTGAAACGGTACAATTATCTGGAAGGTAGTAAAAGTGAGATTCCGCGACCCGCGTACAATTAATTTAACACCGCTTTGGGTACTCATCGGCGTCAATGTGCTGGTATTTATTGCCACGAGCATCTCATCCGGTTCTATTTTGCAGGTATCGAACGCAATTGCTAACCAGGCAGGAGTTAGCTCTGCTACAATTTCCAGCCAGCCGTGGACAATACTCACCGCCCTGTTTATCCACGACGGTATCTACCACATTCTGTTTAATATGCTGACGCTCTATTTCTTCGGCATGTACGTCCTGGCACTGGTCGGCGAGACCAGGTTTTTCCTGGTCTATTTTATCGGCGGCATTGTGGGCAATGCGCTGTTCATGCTGTTGGCGCCTGGTTCGATTGCCGTCGGGGCTTCCGGGGCGATTTTTGCCCTCGGCGGTGTGCTGGTTGTGTTGGTCCCGCGGTTAAAGGTAATGATCTTCCCCCTGCCTATTCCCATGGACCTCTGGATTTCGATTCTTATCAGTTTTCTTTTACTGACTTTTGTTGCCGATGTTGCCTGGCAGGCTCATCTCGGCGGGCTGCTAACGGGCATCGCCGCCGGCTATATTTTCAAGCGGCAGGCAATTCACCGCCGGTACTAGATTTCATCCTGACTACCCCTGATATGTAATTCACCACTTATTTTGAGGTTTTTCATGCCCGCTGAAGTTGATGTTATTATTATCGGGGCCGGTGTGGTCGGGTTGGCAATCGCCGCCGAAGTATCTCAGACCAACAAAAATGTCTTCGTTTTCGAAAAAAACCGTACTTTCGGTTTAGAGACGAGCAGTCACAACAGCGAGGTAATCCATGCCGGCATGTATTATCCCGAAAATTCGTTTAAGGCAAAATTCTGCGTCGACGGCAATACGCTTCTCTATGACATTTGCCGCAAGTTCAACATCGGCTACAAAAAATTAGGAAAACTGATTGTCGCGGCTGATGATGTTGAGTCCAAAGAGGTAGAGAGGCTGTATCATCAGGGACTTAAAAACGGCGTTGGCGGATTGCAAATACTTGCGCATGATGACATCAAGAAACTGGAGCCAAATGTGAACGCTGTTGCGGCGCTTCTCTCTCCGTCTACGGGCGTTATTGATTCTTACAATTTGCTGCGGTGTTTTTACGGTAGGGCAAAAGAAAACGGCGCGGAATTTGTCTTTAATACTGAGGTCATCGGTATTGAAAGAAAAAATGGCACCTATCAGGTTAACATCAGGGATGATGAAGGAATTTCGTCGGTTACCGCGAGAGTCGTAATCAATGCCGCCGGTTTGTGCAGTGACCGCATAGCGCAGTTGGCCGGAATTGACCTGGCAAAAGCAGGGTATCTACTGCATTACTGCAAGGGCCAATATTTCAGTCTGAATCCTGAGAAAGGCCATTTAGTGCACCGTTTGGTCTACCCCGTACCGGAGCAGTCCGGTGTGGGTATCCATATTACTCTGTCTGCCGATGGTTCGGTGCGGTTGGGACCGGACACAAAATATGTTGATAAAATTGAATACACCGTAAATGAAAATGACAAAGGAGATTTTTACCGGGCAGCCCATCGGTATTTGCCATCAATCGAACCGGATGACCTATTGCCGGATTTCGCCGGTGTCCGTCCGAAACTGCAGGGCCGGGGAGAAGGCTTCCGCGATTATATTATCCGGGATGAGACCGATAAGGGCTTGCCCGGGTTAATCAATCTCATCGGCGTCGAATCGCCCGGACTGACCGCTTCTCCGGCAATTGCCAAATATGTCGCGGGCTTAACCGCCGAAGCATTAAACTAAGCGCTCTTGGGAGTCTGATTCAGCCTTCGCCGGTTTTAGTCTCGGATAAATAATGGATACTACCAGTAGCACAATCCCGCCAATCAAACACACCAGGCTGATAGTTTGTAACGGCGAAGTGAAATCCCTCAAAATCATCCCCGGGATGTTATTCATAGACTGGGGAATATCGGCTTTAGCAATTTGTGCGGTGGCAATGTGTTTCGCAATCAGCACGCCGGCCAATTCGAACGCGCCGTATATCAAAAATACAATCCCTAAATTGCGGCATGAATCTTTGACATTACGGCATATTAGGATGATGCCCGCTATCAGCAGTAATATCAGTGCGATGAGGCAGATAAACCCGATTTGAAAATCCCGCACATACGGTCTGGCATTTTGCAAATCGGTTGCATAATTCCGGCTTGCGGTATTGATGTTGTCTCTGGCTGTAGTCAGGCTGTTCTGCGCATTGGCGATGGTATTTGTCATATCAGCGGTAGTACTAATCCCTATATCGCTTGAATTCACCGTGTAGGTAGCCGGGATAGTTTTACTGAAATTAGAATAGTACTGCTCAAAGGCATTATTGATATCCGTCTGCGACAAACCCTGGAGTCCGGCCGGCAGTTGTGCCGTAAAGGCGTCCCTTGTTACTGTTTTTAGTGTCGGCATTGCCGGTGCGAGCGCAATTTCGACACTAAAACTGGGGTTGGTACCGGTAAGATAATCGGCAAAACTACCTGATGCGTTGGTCAATGCTGTTTTTACATATGGTTGCAGGGCACTCGCCACAAGGTTAATCTGCGCATCCGATAAAGTGATACCCTCCGGCAATAGTCCGCCGATATATACTGACATCATATTTTTTGTCAATGCGGTGTAATCAAAATTGTTCAGAATCCCATTCACGGTATTGTCACTGAGGATAGTCTGCCGAAGGGTACTCTTCAGGTCAAGGCCGGGTGTCTGCATCAGTAAATACTTGAAGATCGGGCCTGAGGCACTTACGATCTGTGCTTTTATTGCAGGTTCACTCTGATTAACTGCGTTTACCAGAGCATTTACAAATGCCGCCGAATAATCCGTCCCCGACTCGGCTTGTTGCAGCACTGCCTGGTTTAAAAGCTGCGAGAGGTCGATTTTATCCAGCAAGTCAGAAACAAACGCAGAGGTCATCATGGAATTGCTCAGGGTTTGTTTTAAATCCGGGGTGTTGCCCCGTTCTTTCAGATAGGTATATGTCTGTTCGATCGCAATATCAAGTTGCTGCTTAATCACCGGTTCATCATTTTGGACGGCACTGACGATGGCGGCTTCCAGTTCGGGAGATATGTCACCGTTCGTGTTTTGTTTGTCGATTTGTTCCTGAACTACCTTTGCGAAACTGATATTATCAATTATTTTTTCGATGTCGTGCGGATTAAGCGCTGCCTGATTTACCGTGTAAGCGATTCCGAAGACACAGAATGATAGCAAAAGAATCAAACTCAAGAATGCCAGCGCAAAACCCTTTAATATTTTCATGTGTGAGAGGAATTATATTCCCCTAAAAATTTAAAGTCAATCAAAAAGAGAGTCTCCTGTACTAAAGGGCTATGCTTTCAATTCATCTCGGGTCGCATATTTTGACCGGGCTTTTTCTTTATCCTATAATATAAATATCACCAATATAGTAATAAATGCGGACAAAGAAAAATGAAACTATCGACAAAGGGAAGATACGGTATGCGGGCAATGCTGGACCTGGCTCAGCATTATCAGGATGGGTTGGTGCTGGTAAAGGATGTCGCAGCCAGACAAGGAATTTCGGAAAGATATCTGGAACACCTTTTTCTTTCGTTAAAAACTGCCGGCCTGGTTAGGAGTGTCCGTGGTGCGCATGGCGGTTTTGCCTTACTATTTGCTCCCGACCGGATAAAGCTGATTGATATTATCCGTGTCAGCGAAGGTCCTCTGGTGTTGGTAGAATGCGTTGAGGATGCTGGTGTTTGTCCGCGTTCTTCGAAATGCGCTGCACGGGATATTTGGTTGGAATTGCAGTCCGCCGTGCATGAAGTTCTCGGCTCCAAAACGTTGCAGGACCTCCTCGAACTTCAGCAGGCTAAGGAAAAACTTCCTGTCGATGTGTAAATCTCCGGTTTAGGGTAATATATAGGCACAGATTGCAAAACTTGTCGATGAATAAATTATCATCGGAATAAAGAAGGCAGAATATGTTTAAAACATTACGTGAAGATATCCGGACGATATTCAGCCGTGACCCGGCCGCCAGAAGTACCCTGGAAATTTTGTGCTGTTATCCAGGTTTGCACGCTCTCTGGGGCTACCGTGTCGCTCACTTCTACTGGACGCACAATATGCGGTTTTGCGGGCGGCTCACTTCACAATGCACCCGTTTTTTCACCGGTATCGAAATTCACCCCGGCGCCAAAATCGGCAAGCGGTTATTTATTGACCATGGGATGGGAGTAGTCGTGGGGGAAACGGCCGAAATCGGCGATGATGTCCTGATTTATCAGGGAGTTGTTTTGGGCGGCACAAGTCTGGAAAAACACAAACGTCATCCGACTATTGGCAACAGGGTGGTTATCGGTGCGGCAGCCATCGTCCTTGGTCCCATTCTCATCGGTGATGATGCGCGCGTCGGCGCCAATTCCGTCGTCGTAAATCCGGTGCCGGCAGGTAAAACGGTGGTCGGTATTCCCGGTAAAATCGTCGAAGACCGCCGCGAAACAATTTTCAATCTCGAGCACGGCACTCTGCCTGACCCCATCAACGATGCCCTCCAGGCAATCATCATTCATCAGGATAAAATCGAAGAACGCCTTAAAAAACTGGAGACCACATCGGACAAATAATTCTCGGTTAGTCCCCTTGAGGGAGAGGGTTAGGGTGAGGGATGAATCGTCGATTTACGAATTGAAACATTGAATCCAGATATAATTGGAGAAAGTTAAATTGTAGAGGTGGCTTAAAAACCGCCCGTCCCTATTCCCATTTAGTACAGACAGACTCTAGTGCAAGGACTACACATAATTGACTAAAACACCTGATTACCAACCGCGTTACTACCGGGACTGGTCGAAAGACCGGGACCTTGTTTCTTTTAACGTCATGGTGAAAGAGACCGACCTTTATATTCGCGCCCGTCGGCACCTGAAAGACAAAGCGTTGGATATCGTCCAGCGGCAGCGTTCTTTATTGGAAAATTATATTGCCCGCCATCCCGGCTTCGTTACCGCTCTGGAACCTTTCCCTGTGGGAGATGATGCCCCCGCTATCGTCCGGGCGATGGCAGAAGCTGCGGAAAAAGTAAATGTCGGTCCTATGGCCGCCGTAGCCGGCGCTTTTGCCGAATTTGTCGGACTGGATTTGCTGAAATACTCCCCTGAAGTGATTGTCGAAAATGGCGGCGATATCTTTCTGAAGTCGACTAAATCGCGGTTGGTCGGTGTCTATGCCGGCGAAGATTCCCCCTTAACCGGCAGGGTCGCCCTGAAAATCGAACCTTTGGATACGCCGTTGGGCGTCTGTACTTCTTCGGGCACGGTTGGACATTCTCTCAGCTTCGGCCAAGCTGATGCCGTCGTTGTCCTTTCTCGTTCCGCCGCCTTGGCTGATGCTGCCGCTACTGCCATCGGCAATATCGTTAAAGAAGAAACGGACGTGCAAAAGGCGCTGGATTATGCCCGCAGCGTGAAAGGCCTGGTCGGAGCGGCGGTCCTGATTAACGACAAAATGGGCGTTTGGGGCAAAATCAATCTGATTCGCAGGGACCGCTGATGAAAATCGCCGTAGCCATGAGCGGCGGGGTGGATTCCTCCGTCACGGCCGCCATTTTGCAAAAAGAAGGCCATGAAGTTTTTGGCTTGACCATGCTGGTGACACCCTCGGATGAAGCGGCAGTTGCCGCCCGCGAAGCGGCAGCGGCGCTGGCCATACCCCACCATACTGTCGATTTCAGAGATATTTTTAACAGGGAGGTCATTGCCGGATTTTGTCTGCAGTACAGTCTGGGCCGGACGCCCAACCCCTGTGTTAATTGCAACCGCTTCATCAAATTTGGCATTTTGCTGGTAAAATCGCGGGAATTAGGTGCTTCCGCCATGGCTACCGGCCATTATGCCTGTATCGAAAAACAACCCGACACCGGCCGCATGGTGCTTAAAAAAGGTGTTGACCGCACCCGCGACCAATCCTATTTTCTGTATAAACTGACGCAGCCGCAGCTCGCCTCCGTTGTTTTCCCTTTAGGGAATATGACCAAGGCCAATGTTCGAAAAATAGCCTCGGAAATGGGACTGGCCTCGGTTAAAAGAAAGGAAAGCCGTGAGATTTGCTTCGTTCCCGATAACGATTATCCGCGTTTTCTGCGTGAACACCTTTCAGCGGTACCGGAAGGACGAATCGTCGACAAACAGGGTAAGGTATTGGGTCACCATGCCGGCATCGTTAATTACACCGTCGGGCAGCGTAAGGGCCTGGGAATATCTTCTAAAGAACCGCTCTATGTCGTCGGTATCGACGCTCAAAATAATACGGTCATCGTCGGTGAAAAACAGGATGTCTATGCTGATGAGTTCATCGCCGCCGATTTGAACTGGATCGCTGTCGATAATATAACACGGACGTTATCCTTGAAGGTTAAAATCCGCTATCTCCATCAGGAAGCTGAAGCAATCATTTCTGCTGTGGATAGTGACAAAGTGAATGTTAAGTTTAAATTGCCGCAAATGGCCGTCACCCCCGGACAGGCTGCCGTTTTTTACGATGGCGATGTTGTTGTTGGTGGCGGGACAATTGAGCGTGTGCTAAACTGATAAGCAAGAGGAGCACGATATGAAAAATACCGGTAAAGTAATCGCGGTCTGTCGCAGCGATAAGAAAGGCACCAGCAAAGAGGTTGTCCCTTCCGGACAATTTCAGGTAGGCTACGGGATGGTTAGTGATGCCCATGCCGATTCCACTACCCATCGTCAGGTCAGTCTCCTGGCCAATGAAAGCATTGATAAAATGCGCAAACTAGGATTGGAACTCGGCCCCGGTGCCTTTGCCGAGAATTTGACCACCGAAGGCATTGACCTGGTCTCCATCCCGGTCGGCACACACGTCAAAGTCGGGAAAGAAGTGGTCTTGGAAATCTCCCAGATCGGCAAGGAATGCCATGTCGGCTGCGCCATTTTCCAGAAAGTCGGCAAATGTGTCATGCCCAAAGAAGGTGTTTTTGGCAAAGTCATCAAAGGCGGCACCATTACCCCCGGCGATAAAATCAGTGTTATCAAAAAACCTGTCGGGAATCTGTAGGGGCAGGTTTATAACCTGCCCGCCCAATCCGGCGAATTTAATAATGGTGGTAAAAAACTCAATTTATTCCTATATAAAAATTAAATATCACACTAACCTGACGGAGTCTAATCTCTTATGTATACAAAAGATGCTGAAATCATCGATGAAATAACTCGACTAAAGCGTCAAAAAAACGCCGTCATCCTCGTTCATAATTACCAGCGGCCCGAAGTCCAGGATATTGCAGATTTTACCGGCGATTCCCTTGAGCTAAGTCAGCAGGCCGCCAGGACAGATGCCGATGTGATTGTCTTCTGCGGCGTGCATTTTATGGCGGAAACGGCCTACATTATCAATCCCAAAAGAATGGTGCTGCTGCCTGACAGAGAGTCCGGTTGCCCGATGGCGGATATGATTACCCCAGAAGCGTTAATTGCCGCGAAAAAAGACCTGCCCGGGGCAACCGTGGTCTGTTACGTGAATTCCAGTGCCGCCGTTAAAGCCGAATCGGACATCTGCTGCACTTCCGGCAACGCCGTCAAAGTCGTCCAGAGCCTAGCGGAAGGAGAGATTATCTTTGTTCCCGACCAGTACCTGGGACAGTGGGTCGCCGAAAAAACAGGCCGTCATATGCACCTCTGGCCCGGTTATTGTCCTACCCACATGAAGATACTGCCCGAAGATATCCTGACCCTGAAAAAGAAACATCCGGGTACATTGGCCCTTGTTCATCCCGAGTGCCGCCCTGATGCCAAAGCTGTCGCGGATGCGGTCCTCAGCACCGGCGGGATGATGCGTTTCGTCCGGGAAAATCCCGCCGAAGGATTCATCATCGGCACGGAAACGGGCATCATGCACCGCCTCAAGAAAGAAAACCCGACGAAGTATTTTATTCCGGTCAATGACAAAGCCGTCTGCCCTAACATGAAGCGCATCACCATTGAAAAAGTCCTCTGGTCTCTCCAGGACATGACCCATCAAGTGACGGTCCCGGAAGGTGTCAGGATCCGCGCCCTTTCTTCCGTTGAACGCATGCTCGCAATAACATAATGTCATCCTGAGGTTACGCAGTACCCGAAGGTGCTCAGGACAAAGGTCATGAGTATAATGGGAGAGAGCCAGATTATAGTACTGAGCGAAGCGAATGTGGAGAGGGGGTACGAAATACCAAATAAATGAACACTAAAAAAATCTCCTTTATCGCCTACCTCTCCATCGGGTGCATCCTGCTCTCCTTGCTCCTCTACGGCATCGACTTTCTGGTCTTCCGCGATGCCCACACCCTTTTTCTTTACCTCATGAGCAGCCTGGCCTTTTTACCGCTGGAGATTTTCATCGTCGTCCTGATTATCGAAAGGGTTGTCGACCAGAGCGAACGCAAGGCAAAATTGCAAAAATTAAACATGGTGCTCGGTGCTTTTTTCAATGATGTCGGTAATCATCTCCTGCGGGGACTGCTGGAGAATTTTGATAACAAGGCTGAAATTTCCAAACATTTCAATCTCAAGGATAGCTGGGGTAAAAAAGAATTTCAGGCCGCCGCCGAGTACGCCGATAAACTGAAAATAGAAATCGACCACCACGACATGAACCTGGTGGAATTAAAAGTATTTTTCGCCCAAAAACGCGAGTTTTTAATGACCCTCTTAGGTAACCCCAGCCTGCTCGAGCACGACCATTTTACCGATTTGCTCTGGGCCGTAACCCACCTGGACGAAGAACTGGAATCGCGGGATTCGGTGGAAAACCTGCCCGAAGCCGACCTCGTCCATCTCGCCGGCGATATCGAAAGGCTTTACGGCCGCCTGGTAGTGGAATGGCTGGATTACATCGAGCACCTGCATAACAATTACCGCTTTCTTTATTCGCTCGTTCTCCGCACCCATCCCTTCCAGGAACACCCCTCCGCGGTGATTAAGTAATACACGTCAGTTCTCTTTGAGCCCGCAGGCGAAATACTTTTGGCATTAAGCCGAAATGCTTTAGCCGCAGCGTAAGTACTTCACGAAGTGAATGTATACGCCCTCAGAGAGGGTGCTATAAACCGTTCCCCTGTACTTCCTTGAGCCTGATATAAATCAGCGAAGGGCCACTGCGGCTTTTATTCTCTTTAATCTCGAAGGTGTCCTTCTGCGCTTTCACCAGCTGCGAGAGCTGATTGAATCCGTAGGTGCGGGAATCGAAGCCAGGGTCAAGCTGCCGCAAGCGTCCGCCCAGCGTCCCCAGGAATGCCCAGCCGTCCTCCTGCTCCGCCAGGTCGAAGGCGTTTTTCAGCAACGGCAGCGGGTCGTTCATAACATTGCCGGCAGTGTTGCCGATAACTACCTGTTCGTGGTGCGGCACGAATTTGACGATTTGTTTTTCCGGCATCAGGTTCTCCGTGTAGACAAAGACCTGGCAGGCTTTCAAAAAGGCCTGGGGTGTGTTTTTCCGCCCGATGCCCATCACAAACAGGCCTTTCTCACGGATGCGGGTTGCCAGCCGCGTGTAGTCGCTGTCGCTGGAAACCAGGCAGAAGCCGTGCACCGTGCCTTCGTAGAGGATGTCCATCGCGTCAATAATCAGCGAACTGTCCGACGAATTTTTGCCGATGGTGTAGCGGAACTGCTGGATGGGCTGGATGGCGTGGTCGTTCAGCACGTCTTTCCAGCTTTTCATCTGAGGTGTCGTCCAGTCGCCGTAAATGCGGCGCACCGTTACCAGCCCGTATTTGCCGGTTTCCGCCACCATTTTATCAATCAATGACGATTGGGCGTTTTCGCCGTCAATCAGCATCGCAATCCGCTTGTTATCGAATGTTGTATCTAAATTATCCATTGTGTTCTCCTTACATAACCCGGGGTTGTTCTACTGCGCTTAATTATAACCTGCTGTAAGACAAAGGACAATCAAGGGCTAAACTTTTAAATCCGAAACACTAAATACTAAGCAATATCAAAATAACGAAATCCCAAAAACCAATCAGCGCTCCACCACTTGTCATTCCCGCGAAGGCGGGAATCCAGCCTTCAAAACTGGTGACATCCCTCCCGGTCAGTCCTCTCGCCCCAGCGTGGGCGAGAGCAAGAGAAAGGGGGCAATCTGCTGGCTCAAGAATGACCGGTTATTCTGTTGTTAATGTACCTGCATCTGCAGACTTCAGCTTTACCTCGAAAAACTCAGTAAAGTACCTACGTTTGCAGGCTTCTCCATTATTCGTTTTGTATATCATTTTCTACAGCAACGGAAACGAATATTTTTGGGTTTTTTGGTATGCGGAAGCACCCTACGTCCTGAATATGACAAGAGGCGAAACGGCGTTTGCGGCCGCTTTGATTAGAACCCGTGCTTTTGCTTCGCAAAGTATCCCCGGCAGCGGCCTCCTATCAAGTTACAGGTTGAAAAGCCCTGTGAGTAAATCCCTCTGTATCTCTCCCATTCGTACCTCCGGGACTATAGCCTTTACAAAAGGGAGAAAATTCTTGTTCTCCCTCCTTTTTAAGGAGGGATTAAGGGAGAATTTCGGGGATGCTGTGCTTGTGACAGTGGGTTCTTATTTGCCCTTTACTGGGCGCTCAGGAGCTGGATTCTGACGAGCCTAGCCTTTGCGTCCACCAACCCGGGAAGACTGTGAATAAGGAGTGTCCGGGGCATGCGTTGCCGCCTTAGTCGTATAGTTCGCACCGGTTGGAAAGCACCGGAACGTTCTCTGTGTTCCGATACTTTCACCCCGGGAACCCCTAAAGCCGTTGTACATGGGCATTTCCAGATGCCCAACCGGCCCCAGCGGTAAGAATCATGACGGAGAGTTTTACGGTCGCTCTCAAACGTGAGATTATTGTATGATATGTGATTTAATTCTGTCAAGTGGATTTTGTCACCTCTTTTGGAGCGGTAAGTGGTCAGCGGGCAGAATATAATGGGGGGTTGTGGAGGCTAGATCCCGTTTTTCAACGGGATGGAGTTCAATGACCTACCGAAGTGACTTTTGTTGCAACTTTAGCACTAAACGGCCAATGAAGTTACCACGTCATCATTCAGCTGAAGGATTCCTCGCAATTGAAGGAGACTGGGTTCCCGATACATTTCCTCCGAATTGCTCCGGAAAGTACTTACAACTGCAGTCTCCTGTCAGGTCTTGTACATTTTGCCTTAATGGCAAAAGTATTTCGGCTCGCAAGCCTCAAGAAGGACAATAAAAGGCATAGATATTTCGCTATACTCAGGACGAAAGAACAGGGCGGGCGGGTTCTACATCAATCAAAGACTGAGTACCTTCGGGAAACCCGCCCCTACAATCGAAGGCAGGGGAATCGGGATATAAATCGTATTTCATGGTTAGGATCCAAGGGCCACGCTGGTTTGATAGATTCCTGCTTTCGCAGGAACGACAAAAGAGATTTCAGTGAACCACATGGGACCTTCGCCAAAACTCCAGCCTTCGCTGCGCTCAGGATGAAAGAAGGGGGCGGGTTCTACATCAATCAAAGACTGAGTACCTTCGGGAAATCCGTCCCTACAATCGAGGTCATGGGAATCGGGATATAAATCGTATTTCGGGGTTAGTATCTAGGCCATGCTTGTTTGATGGATGCCTGCTTTCGCAGGAACGACAATTGGGGAGGATTCGAACAGCCTTTGGCTGATAGAAATTGTCACGCTCTCTCAATCTCTCTCCCACGGGTGGAGAGAGGACTGACCTTTTATTTCAGTCCGAATTTTTTAGCCGCTTTGCGGAGGCCGTCCAGCGAACCGGCGAGGGTGCGGTCGTCGATGCAGTAGGAGATGCGGAAATGCCCCGGTCCGCCGAAGCCGACGCCGGGCACCGCCAGCACCAGCTCTTCCTGCAAAGCGCGTACAAAAGCGACATCGTCCGGAATGGGGGATTTCGGGAACATGTAGAAGGCGCCCTGCGGTTTGACCAGCGAATAGCCCATCTCCACCAGGTTCGAATAGAGGAAGTCACGTTTTTTCTGGTAATCGGCGATGGAGACGGTGACATCCTGAAGGTAACGGACAATATGCTGCATCATCGCCGGGGCATTCACGAACCCGAGGATGCGGTTGCAGTAAATGAAGCCGTCCATAAGTTCCTGTTTTTCCGGGCATTGGGGATGGATGGCGATGTAGCCGATGCGTTCGCCGGGCAGCGCAAGGTCTTTCGAGTGCGAAGTGGCGATGATTGCCCGCGGGTGGAACAAAAGCGGCGAGGGATATTTCAGCCCGTCGTAAATCAGTTTGCGGTAGGGTTCGTCGCTGATGAGGTAAATCCGGGTGCCGTATTGTGCTTCTTTTTTCCGCAGCAGTTCCCCGATTTGGCGCATCATATCGGCGCTGTAAACCACGCCGGTGGGATTGTGCGGCGAATTAATGATAATCGCTTTGGTTTTGGGACCGATGGTCTTTTCCAGGATATCGAGTTTCGGCAGGAATTGCGCATCGGTGGCCGCTAATTTGGAGACACCGCCGTGATTATCGATATAGTTCAAATACTCAAAGAAACAGGGGGTGAAAAGGATGACTTCCTCGCCGGCATTGAGAATGGTTTTGAGCACGACATTAATGGCGCCGGCAGCCCCGACGGTCATAACGATATCGCCGGCGGCAAGACTGAGGCCGGTCTCTTTGGAGAGTTGCGCGGCGACGGCGGCCCGGGTTTCCGGATAACCGGCATTTTCCATGTAGCGGTGCAGGCCGGGGGTGGTGCTGTTGGCCAGTTTCTTCAGTTCGGTGAAAAATTGTTCAGGCGGCTCGACAATCGGATTGCCCAGCGTCAGGTCGAAGACTTTATCGGCGCCGTAGCGCTTTTTCATGATGTTGCCCTCGTCGAACATTTTGCGGATCCAGGAGCCGGTTTCCATGTTCTTACGGACTTTTTCAGACATGAACATTTTCGACTTCCTTTCTGCCCGCGGCGAAAGCGGCCAAGTTGAGCGGCCAGAGCTTTTCGGGCAGGTGTTTTTGAATGGCGGCTTGCCAGTCCGGCACGGTGAACGGCAGGAACACCGAAAGACCGCCGAGCATGAAGATGTTCAGTGCCCGGGCATTGCCCAGCTCAATGGCTTTAAGCGTGCCCGGAACCAAATAAATCTTGCCGGTGCGCTGCTGCAGCAATTGCATAACTTCCGTGTCGGACGGATATTTCTCCGCGCCGAGATTGACGGAAAGCGGGGGTACAGCATAGTCGTTGATAATCACGATGCCGCCGGGACGGAGGTAGTTAGCCCAGCGGATGCCTTCCAGTTTTTCGAAGGCCAGCAGAATATCGACGGCGCCTTCCTGAATCAGCGGCGAGTAGACTTTTTCGGCGATGCGGACGTGGCTGACGACGCTGCCGCCGCGCTGCGCCATGCCGAGGGTATCGGTCTTTTTGACGTCATAACCGGCGGTGAGCGCCACTTTCCCGATGATGTCGGAAGCGAGGATATTGCCCTGTCCCCCGACGCCGGTTAATAACAGGTCGAACTTAGCTTTCGAGCTCAATATTTGGCCTCCGCTTTCAAACGGGAGACCGGCCCGATTGCCTGTTTGGGGCAAACCTGCGCGCAGATGGTGCAGCCGGTGCACATTGCGGCATCGATAACGGGCTGTTTGCCGCTGGTTTGAATAGCGGGGCAGCCGACCAGCAGGCAGATGCCGCATTGATTACATTTGGTGATATCGATGATTTGGGTCTCGCCGTGTTTGGGCACATGCACGACGCAGGCGCCGCGGACGATGACTACGGAGAGTTCATGGGAATCCAGGGCGGATTTGACGGCCGTCCGGATTTCTTTGATGTTGAAAGAATCGACCACGGCCACATTTTTCACCCCGACGCCTTTGACGACATCTTCCAGCACGACTTTGCCGCCGGGTTGGCCCTGCACGGAAATGCCGGTGCCGGGGTGCTCCTGGTGGCCGGTCATGGCGGTGGTGCTGTTATCGGTGATGATGACAGTGATTTTACTCTGATTGTAAACGGCATCCACCAGCGGTGTGATGCCGGAATGTAAGAAAGTGGAATCCCCGATGACGGCCACGATTTTGGCGGACAGGCCGACTTTTTCCATGCCGATGGCGGTGCCGATGCTGGAGCCCATGCAGCCGTTGGTGTCCATGGCGTTCAGCGGCGGATAAGCCCCGAGCGTGTAGCAGCCGATATCGCCGGCAACAACCAGATTGGGCTCACCGGGGGCTTTTTCTTTGGCGCCGGGGAGTTTGAGGCGCTGCCCAATGCCGGCGAGGACGTAGAAAAATCCGGTGTGCGGACAGCCGGGACAAAGCAGCGGCGGGCGTTTGGCCAGTTCCGCGGGAACCGTCAGTTTTTCCGGCGCAGGCGTTTTGATAATGCCCATTTTGCGGCCGGCAGCTTCGAGGATATCAGTGTTCAGTTCGCCGCAGCGGGGAATGAACTGTTTGCCTTCACATTTGATGCCCATGGCCTTGATGTGGTCTTCAATGAACGGGTCGAGTTCTTCGATGACCAGGAGACGGTCGACTTTGGCTGCGAACCCGCGGATGAGTTTTTCGGGCAGGGGATAGGTCATGCCCAGTTTCAGGAACGAGGCATTGGGGAAAACTTCGCGGGCATACTGGTAAGAAATACCCGTGGCGATGATGCCCAGGCTGCGTTCGCCCGGTTCAATTTTGTTAAAGAGGAAAGTTTCGCCGTAAACGGCCAGTTTTTGCATCCGGTCTTCCATGGCAACATGGCGGACGCGGGCATTGACCGGCAGCATTACCCACCGCTGCATGTTGAGGGAGAAGCCGATTTTCCGGGTCAAAAGGGTGCGGGTGTCTTTCACCACGACTATCGATTTAGAGTGGGAGATGCGGGTGGTACTGCGCAACATGACCGGTGTATCGAATTGCTCGCTGATTTCGAAGGCACAGGCCATCAGGTCATAGGCGGACTGGCTGTCCTGAGGTTCCAGGACCGGGACTTTGGCCAATTCGGCGAAGTGGCGGTTATCTTGTTCACCCTGCGAGCTGTGGATACCGGGGTCGTCGGCTTCAATCAAGACAAAACCGCCATTGACGCCGGTGGTAGAGACCGCTAAAAACGGGTCGGCGGCAACATTCAATCCCACCTGCTTCATGGAGACCATAACCCGCGCGCCGGCGTAACAGGCGCCCATGGCCACTTCCACCGCTACTTTTTCATTGGTCGACCATTCGGCATAGATGTCTTTATGGACGGCGACGGCTTCCATGATTTCGGTGCTGGGGGTGCCGGGGTAGGCAGACGCAAAAGCGACGCCGGCATGGTAAGCGCCAAGCGCCAGGGCCTCGTTGCCGGAGAGTAATTTTTTCATTAGAATCATTATAACATAAAGAGAATACTGTTTCGAAACAAAACGAGATTGAAATAAATTCTAAATCCTAATATCGAAACTCTTATCCTTCAGTTGAAGGACTTTCAGCAATGTCAAAATACAAAATTTAAAAACTTGTCGAAAATAGTAAGCGTGGTTCCTCTTTTTTGCGCTAGCGGTGCATAGGCAAGGGAGGGTAAGATGCCTGACGAATATTTAGCTGCGGCTTACAGCACAGGCACGGAGGTTGGTGCAAATATTGTGCTTCTTAAATGGCGTTAGTCCTCTTTTGTCCATCCTGATGGGAATCGGGATCCAGGCGGTTGTCTACTACTGCTGGATACCGACTTTTGTCGGTATGGGAACAGAGTATTCTAACGAAGTGTTGGAAACACCACACAGGAAGTTATATCACAGCGCCATTCCGCAACCTTCAAGGTGTGTTAAAATTAAGGTGCGATGACAGATATTAAAACTATTGCCACTAACCGTAAAGCTTTTCATGATTACACGATTCTCGAAAAGCTGGAAGCGGGGATTGTGCTGACCGGCTCGGAAATCAAGTCGATTCGAACCGGAGATGTCAGTATGGGCGACGCTTATGTCCGGCCGGAACGTGGTGAGTTATGGCTCTATAATACATATATCGCGCGGTATAACGCGGCCAGTTACATGGGACATGAACCAACCCGTACCAGGAAGCTGTTGCTGCACCGTAAACAAATCCGCCAGTTGGCCGGCCAGATAAAAGAGAAAGGGTTTACGCTGATACCGTTAAGACTTTATATAAAAGACAGTTACGCGAAGCTGGAGATTGCGGTGGCCCGCGGTAAAAAACTCTACGATAAGCGCGAAGCAATCAGCAAACGGGAAAACGCGCGCAACCTGGACAGAGTGATGAAGACAAATCGTATCGGCAAGGGATAGAAGAACATTCTTTTGCCGGGATATTAAATATGGGGACGCGTGGTTCGATAGGGGAGGTTAGTTACAGAGGTGCAAGCTGAGGTGCCATCACCCTCACAAAACAGGTGGCAAAAAACAATTGCCAACGAACAAGTATTGG
>Ga0265316_10001193_pt1 | contig 28142 bp, 24 predicted proteins | sample 4522metaG_FD_202092 | JGI IMG/M metagenome (GOLD analysis project Ga0265316, IMG submission 202092) | Rhizosphere microbial communities from Carex aquatilis grown in University of Washington, Seatle, WA, United States - 4-5-22 metaG | ecosystem: Host-associated > Plants > Roots > Rhizosphere >... | reverse complement strand
AGGTCAGGGGTATAATTGCTGATAATCTGTCCCTTATTTATAAGACTGGAATCCAGGGCATTGATATTGATCTGGCCTGCTACTATCTTACCTGTATTATATATAGAAGACGCACCTGCTGCAATAAGCTCAACCACACCATTGCTGATAATCTGGCCCTTATTTATAAAATTGGAATCTAGGACATTGATATTTACCTGGCCTGCTACTATCTTACCTGTATTACATATAGGCGCACCTGCTGCAATAAGCTCAACCACACCATTATTCTTTACCAAGGATTTTGCTTTAATAACCCCAGTATTATTTATGGCATAATCAAAAACAGAATTCAAAACCTTGGCAGTTAAAATAACCCTTCCGCCGTTAGCTGAAATGACTCCTGAGTTTTCTATCGCAGAATCCATTCTAGCTCCATCAGGGCCCAAAACAGTTGATTTTACTGCCTCATCCACTACAACCGAGATCTGGCTTAGATCATCAAGGGCCAAAGTCATCTTTTCACCGCTTGCCAAAACTACCGTACCAAGATGAGCTATAATAACCCCCTGGTTACTTACTGCCTGCGAAAGCAAGCAAACATAGCCGCCATTGGTAATAATCTTGCCTTGATTAACTATGAAAGCGCTTTCTCCATTCTTAAAGAAATTATAGTGTCCAGCAAGGAAATCTTCGTTTTTAATGTCCAATGTGGAAGCAATTAAAGCAGGAGCATCTACGCGCGAACCCGGGCCGAAGATTACCCCATTTGGATTCACTAATACTATCCTTCCATTAGAACTTAATGTTCCAAAGATTGAGGAAGGATCAACTCCTACTACGCGGTTAAGAGCAATTGAACCTGAGGATGGCTGATTAATTCTTACCGTTTCATTTTGAACGATGTTAAAACTATTGTAGTTTACTATAAGTTTATCTGATGAAGAATTAATAGTCAAAGTGTGGGGCGTAGAATTATCGAATGATGCCTGTCCGCTAACTACAGTCTGCCCTTCAGGAAGGCTGAATGCTAACACAGGAAAGATGCTAACTATGATTCCGACGAAGAAATAGATTTTTAAGTAGTTTATTTTCATAAGGTGCAACTTCTCTCTTTCATTCAATGAGTATAACATTTATAGAAATTAAGTCAATTATACCTAGGTATAATACCAAGGTTTTCATTAAAGAGCAAAGTGCTTCACTTTCATTGGCTTACGTTTCTGCTAAAATTAGAAACTTACTTATAACATTTACTTCTGTACTTGTCAAGGAAAAAATAAATTTTTTTCGGTAACGAGAATAGAGATCGCCACTCCCATTCCAAATTTCCTTAAGGAACATCCGATAACTAATCATGGGCATCCACAAGTCAAAGCGCAGGGGATCTAAGAATAAAACCTCCTAGTGGTTGATTTCTTGGTGGCCTTAATAAGACATTTATTAATGATATCTCCAGATTGGACAATACTAGAGTATCGTACAGATTGGACAATACGTAGAATGTTGCTAAGATTGGACAATAAACCTTGATATCTCTATTTAAGGCCTAAGGGATAGTGAACCGTCAGTATCCTAAAAAGAACAGAGTAGAAATATCGATATCTTGACTTTCTCGTAAACACTATGTAAGTAAGAATGAAATTTATACCTGGAAGGTAGAATTTGGTTATTTAATGATACGCGAAGCAAAACAGCTGCGTACCCTGGAAGACGAAAACAGGCGTTTAAAGCGGTTGTCTCAAGAAACTACTAAACCCTAAAGTTGAACGGGGGGCGGGAGGCAATACATGATGTCATTCAATGCCTTGAGCTATTCTTAAAACGGGCATATTGGTTAATCAGGCTATCCAGGATAGTTTTAGATATACCTAGAAAGAGAAATCGAATGAAGCGATTATTCGCTTAAAGTTAGAAGAACACGCTAAAAGCTCAGGAGGTTCGGCTGTTAAAACCTGTGTGTAATGCTAAGGCAAGAGATAAAATTATCTTTTATCACTCCGGTCAAATCTATTGAAAATATGTATATGAAGAGGCACAGGTAGCAGAAAGTTATTTTTATGGTATAGAAAGGGTGCAAAACAGAACAAACCGTGTTAATGCCGCGAGAAGCAGACAGATAGCTGGCTAAATAACCTAACCGAAGATTTATCCTTGGGTAACTGGCATAACTACTAGAGTTATGCCAATCTTCTTAAGGGGGTCTCCTAGGTAAACTTCTAAACCCAGTCAAGAGACGCTCTAACGGATGATTGCATACTAGGCATATTTAAGAATGTCTAAACTCAAGATTTGCAAGATTATTATAGAACAGTCCCGCTAAACACAGCGTTATCAGCTTATTATCCAAGATAGTAACACAAGGTTAACATCAGGGATAGTTGAACTAGCCTGCAAATACGGACGGCAGGAACGCAGAAAGACCACCTCTCTTTTAATATCAGAGGGTTAGCCGGTGAGCATCCTAATTACGTCTAGAATTATGACTTCGTTATGGAAAAAAAACATGACAGATGTTCCATGCGTATTCTGACACTTACCGATGAATAAACCCGGCAATGTCTTACAATAGATGAGCCAAACAAATAGACGCAATGGATGTTGTAGAACGGTTGGCTGATTTATTTGTATTCCGCGGTTGAGTACGCCCGTACAAGCAAAGGTCCTGAATTCGTTCAAAGAAGGCAAGACGCTGGCTCAAAACCAGCGATGTTCAGAAGCTTTATATTAAATTTTGTTCAAAAAAAAGGGGGCGGATATGCTGCGTCTTCCGCCCCCAAAGTAAACTTTTTAATACTTTCTAAAATGTTTTAGAGAATTCTACCCAGGTATGTTCCCTGCTTCCGTCGGAAGGCATAGCTCCTTCGGGCCAGCAAAAATCAATTCGGAACATCAAATCCTCAGGTAAATTAAAGCGAATTCCAAAACCGTAAGAACGCAGGGTTGCATTCTTCTTCTCGCCTGTCTGCGCCCTATTAAGATGCACATTTCCCAAATCATAAAGAAGATCAAATCTTAAAGCATCATATAGTTTTGCTTTTGAAAAAGGCACCGTTATATTCTTAGGTATAAAATAAAATGGGAATGACCATTCCCAAGTCGTAGTATAGCCCTTATCCCCTACTTTTTCAGCAACCGGGTAACCGCGCACATTGGCATAGCCGCCTAACTGAAATTGCTCTACAGAAGGCAGAACATTATTGGTTAGCTGTATTTGGTTTTTCCATAAAATGGTTGAGCCAAAAGGCATCCTCTGCAGCCTCAATAAGTAACCGTTATATATGGTGAATTGGCCGCCTGCGCCGGTTCGTGAAGAGCGGGAATCTTTTGCATCTAATCCACCCCACATATCCGGAATACCAAAGTTTAAATCATTGTTAAAAATAGTCCTGCCTAATCTATCCGTTATATCTATATCCAGGCCTGTCTTTGCAATGCGCAGCATGTCACTGCTGGTTTTTGCACCGGACTGAAAATTATATACATTTTTATAATCAAGCCCTGCATTAAACTCTATATCGGTGTTTTCGGTATTAACCAATGTTTGAATAGCATATGCGCTAAAGAGTGTACTTGCGCTGTGCACATCCGAATCCTCAAGTTCCTTGCCTAAGTGTACCTTGGATCTGGCAAATAAAAATCCCAGCTTGAGATTATCATTCACGGGAAAAAGATATTGAGTACTAAAAAATATAAAGCGCTCGGCATCTGTGAGCTGGTATTGAAGCGAAAGGGTATCACCAAATCCAAGGAGGTTATTATCAGTAAGTATGGTTTTGTAGCGCGATTTACCGGAATAACGCGAACCAAAGTTATCATAATCAAAGCCCACATGTATAGGTAAGCGGTCTTTAACCTCAAGGCTCACATCAGTAGTCCCCGGATCTTTACCGGGCATAAGGACGGCTTTGGCATTTATATCAGACCCCTGGTTTATATTTCTCATGCCCTTTCTTAATTTATCATAATTAAAAGGCTCTCCCTTCTTAAGCGGAATCTTATTCCTGATAAGGGAAGTTTTAAAATAATGGTTGCCTTTTACCATCACATCTCCGGTAATACCTTCCATAACCATAATCTCAAGGTTATCGCTCGCAATCTTCTGCGGAGGTAAATAGGCCCTTGAGGTAATGTAACCTTTTTGCCTATACGCATCAGTAATCAAATCCGCTAACTTTTGCATTTCGCGCAATGATAACTCCTTATTCTTATAAGGGGCTGCTATACTCTCAAGCTCACCCGTAGAAAGCAATGTCGCGCCAACAATGGTAATATTTTTTATAAGTGTTTTTTCTTCCGGTCCAGCCGGCGCCTTTGCACCCCCTGTATTTTCCTCTTCTTTAATCTGATCTTTTGGCTTGGGTTTCTGGATCTGCTCTCGCAGTGCACGCTCTTTTTCTAGATCGCTTTGGTTCTTCATTAACTGCTCTCCAGTCGGCTGAGCCGAATATGCATTGATATTCACAAAAACAAAAGAAACCATAATAAAGATAAATGCAATTAGCTTTTTCATTTTATTCTTATATTCCATGGCTTAACCTCCATTCCTAGCAAAAGGGTTTATTTTCATAAGGTGCAACTTTTCTGGCAAATATTCGTATTATAGGAACAACAGAAATTAAGTCAATTATACCTAGGTATAATAGCCATGTTTTATGATAATAGATGCCCAGCTTATTCATAATATTCTTCTTTTACTTATGGTTGGCTTCTTCAACCTGGATGTTTAACATTTCACCTTTGATCTGATAATTAATTCTAAACGAAGACTCCGGGATACCTTTCTTTTTATAAGCCTGAACTATATAATCAACTATCCCTGGTAACTCTTTCTTCAAAAACCATTTCTTCTGGAAGAGGAAAGTTATTTCAGATAGCTCTCTTTCACTCAATTGACTTGAGCCGGTAATAATTACCTGTTTAATGTAAACCCGTGGCTCGCTTTCAATCTGTTTCCTGAGTTTTTCGTTTTCCTGAATTAATTCCTGAGACCTCGCAATCTGGCTAGCGTTTATTTCCGAAAATAGTATTTTAGGTAAGAAGAAAATCAGGGATAAGATAAAAAATGTAACTTTCTTAAATTCTTTCAAGCTATCTTTCCTATTGTAAAAGCTTTATAAATAAACTTACAATATCGAGACCAAATTTGGTTAATTATATACTATAACTAACCAAATTTCAAGCGTATTTAGCTCTTTCTTAAGGAGTAGAAATCCGAGACAAACATCGACTTTACCATATAGTTTAAGAAGGGGAACAGAAAAGCTAACCAAAGAACTGGTTTTGGTTGCTTAAAGTGCTTTTTTAATTTATGCTAAATGAACTCATTTCCCATTGCTTTTTTTAAATCTTCAAGAAACTGAGAATCAACTTTACATCCCAGCTCATCTGCTTTATGCACATCTGCCCAAGAGAGGTCATATTCTTTCTTCTCATAATGGGCAAGCCCACGGTTGTAATAAGCCTCTGCATCTTTAGGGTCAATTTCAATGGCCTTGGTAAAATCAGAGATGGCCTGAAGAAAGTTCCCTCGTTGGTCGTAGGCAAGCCCGCGGTTATAATAAGCCTCTGCATCTTTAGGGTAAATTTCGATGGCCTTGGTAAAATCAGAAATGGCCTGAGTGAAAATACCTTGACTACCATAGGCAAGCCCACGGTTGTAATAGGCCTCTACATCTTTAGGGTTAATTTCAATGGCCTTGGTAAAATCAAAGGTGGCCTGAGTGAAGTTGCTTTGTTGGTCGTAAGCAAGCCCACGGTTGTTATAGGCCTCTGCATCTTTAGGGTCAATTTCGATGGCCTTGGTAAAATCAGAAATGGCCTGAGGCCAGTTTTCTTGGTTGCCGTAGACAAGCCCGCGGTTATAATAAGCCTCTGCATCTTTAGGGTCAATTTCGATGGCCTTGGTAAAATCAGAAATGGCCTGAAGAAAGTTACCTTGTTTTCCGTGAGTAAGCCCGCGGTTAAAATATTCTTCCACAGTTTCAGCATAGACAAAAGAAATGCTTAGAAATAATACTCCTATTAAAACAAGCATCCTCCTGGAACTCTGTAGTTTAAGTTTTATCATCTTTTCTTATTTTATCCCAAACAAAACCCTCTGCAATATATCTTGTTACAGAGGGTTAAAAAATCAATTGCCTCACCATCGTAGATGAGTTTAGAACTTTTTGTGCCACGGAAGAATTGAACCTATTTTCCCCTTCCTGATGTTTCCTTTAGCTGTTGAAGTAATTTAGGATCGACTTTAGCTCCTAACTCTTCCGCTTTATGTACATCAGCCCAAGCTTTATCATAATTGTTTGCTAGAATATAAATCCTCGCTCGAACAATATATATATCCCCACTCTTAGGGCTAAGTTCCATTGCTTTATTGCAATCGGCAATAGCAAGGTTAAAATCTTCCTTGTTAATTAAATCCAACCCTATGTTAATATAAGCGCTAGGAGAATTGGGGTCGATTCTCTGCTGCTTAATTTTATTTTTAAAAGCATAGGCGAGCGCCCTATTACCATAAACCTCAACATAATCAGGATTAATTTTTATTGCCTCGCTGTAGTCTGAAATAGCCTGCTCCATATTATTCACCGTAGCATAAGCAAGTCCCCGAATAAAATAAGCCATGGGGACGCGGGGATTGATTTCGATTACTTTACCAACATCTGAAATAACCTGCTCAACATTGCCCTTATTAATATTAATTGAGCAACGGCTAAGATAAGCCTGGATATACTTAGGATTAATTTCTATCGCTTTATTATAATCAGAAAGAGCGTCCTCCAATTTATTTTTACTAACATAAGCTAACCCTCTGAGGTAATAGGCTTCTTCATACTTAGGATTTATTTCTATTGCTATGTTATAGTCAAGAATTGACTGATCGGCATTGTCCTTCTTCGTATAAACAAATCCTAGATTGAGATAAGCCTCGGAGTAGCGGGGATTGATTTTTATCGCTTTATTAAATTCAGAAATAGCCTGCTCAAAATTACCTCTGTCAGAATAAGCTATCCCTCTTTTAAAACATTCTTCGGCAGTAACAGCGCTACCGGCCGCTACATCCTGAGAAGTATTTTTCGAACCCGCAGCAGACGTTGATGGCACAGTTTTAACAACATCAACACTCTCCCCATCTATGCTCCCCACTTCAAATGTATGATAAGCTATAATTGCACCCTTGTAGTCTATCATTATATATTTATCATTTTTGTTAATTACGCTACTTTCTATCTTTTCACCAGATTTTAAGACAATGATTCCAGCGAAAGATAAGGCGGGAAAATACAAAATACCCGCTGACAATAGGATAACAAACCTTTTCATTTTCATCATTTCCCTAACCTTTTTAATTATACGCTGCCCATACAAATATTAGATATAACCATATCCCGCCTTTTGCCAATTCCCTAGTACTTTATTGCTGAAAGAGCATGTATAATCTTTGCAACGGCCGGCCTATTTGTCTACTATTCTCTAGCTGTAAATTACGTAACTCCCTGGGATACAAAGAAATGTAGATGTAGTCTTTCTTTGTCCGAACTCTTAGATAAATCGTCTCTTCAGATTTATTTTTGCAATTTATTTATATGATTTACGCAATTGGTATTCTACGAAACCTGCCAAGACTTCTTGGATCTTTACCGAAGGCGAAACAGCGAAATAACAGGTTTGTACGGCATGGGCTATTTCATGCCCTAAGATTTCGCGTTTAAAATGTTCCGCGGATACGTAAACCGTATTCAATTCAGAAACATAATAAGAATGGCTATTGGTAAGCTCCCTATCAAATAAATTCTTGTAGATACCGCTTACCTGATTAAAATCCCGGCAGATCTTGATAGTGCCGTGAAAACTATAAACTTCCATGTCTAAGATATCACACACCTGGGAAAACAAAGTATCAATCATGCCTCCAAGATCATTTTTATAAGAACCACCTGATACAAGACTGTCTAAAGGACGGATATCCAATTCACGAGCCAATTCATCGGGATCAAGTTGGGGCGCGTAATAAATAGTAAAATGCTGGCTTTCTATTTTTCTGGCAGGCCCGAAACCATCATCCGCACTGGCAAAGAAATTGCCCATAAATAGGAATGCTAACAAAATAACCGCTAAAGAGATCTTGCTAAGGTATTTTAACATCAGGCTTTAAAATAACGAACTACCTTATCTAATTCATCGGCGATCTTCTTTAATTCTGTTAATGCCGCACGCTTATTTTCAGAAAAATCATTTTCAGTTAAGCTATCCAGTTTTTGCCTTAAGGATACCACGTGATTTTTAATCCCCGATATCCTCTGTTTGGTATTGCGTATCATGCCATTGATTCTATCTGCCAAGGTATGAAACTGGTCTGCTGAACGGATATGAAGCTCTGATGAAAAATCACCCTGTTCCAGCGCCTCCATTATCTTTTTAAACCGATAAAGCGGCCCGGAGATCTTATGCGAAAAAAGTAAAGTCAATATTCCTGCAGTTATGCCAACTATAATAGTTACAGCTATAACCGTCTGGATAAGCAATGGCAGTATAAAATCGGCGGTAGTCTTTGCTATTACACGAGAGTTTTGTATGGCTACTGTCTTGGATTGGGTCCCCAGCAAATAAATAAAGGCAATGGTAAACATGCCGCCAATAAGGACTAGTACACTAAACCGCATGATAAATTTGGACTGGAATTTCTTATCGATGAAATAATTCTTACGCTTATAAGTTTTTTTCTCCATCTTGTCCCCCTTATCTATCCTTAAGAATCAAATCCTTATTTACCCGGATTTTAGCGTTTTTATGCAATTGCGCAAGCCACTCATTCGTCATCTGGGACTCTTTGAGCTTTGTAATATTCCACTTAATTTCTTGATACATCTCTCCATACGGCTTGGTAGCCTTGCCGTCTTTAAGCATGCTCTGGTAGGTCTCTTCTATATCCTTATCACTCACAAAAGAAGTCCCGACAAATTCTTGAGATTTCTTTTCCAGTGCTATTTTTAAAAGCGATTGAATCCAAAATTTTTCAACTACCTTAAGAAACCGGAGGTCATTATCAAGATTGTTCTTTTGGGCGTCCTGCACAATCAGAATTCTATTAACGAGAGTATCAAGAAAATCCTTTCTTGACTGCGAAGTATCAAACCTGCCGAAACTTGAATCTTTAAATTCCTGTTCAAATTCGGCTTTAGAGATTTGGTAATTATTGATCTTAACCGCTACATCTTTTGGCTTATCGTAGCGTGTGCACCCAATAAGAAAAGCCGGTAGCATAAAAACGAGTATTAAATTTCTCATATCTTCCTCCCTTTTTTCTTTTAAATATTATACTACTTTAAAGGTGAAATTACTATTTAAAAAATACCCCACATTTGCTAATAAACTCAACAAAGTAAACTTTTTCATTTTATCCTCCTTATTTTGTAAAAAGACTCTTTTACTGACACCAACTTAATTTTTAGTGGCGGTCTTATGGATGCTCCCTACCGTGGCCCCACCCCCATCCATCTCTACCCCAGCAACATCCCGAAACCAGAGTAGCTAGAAATAAAAATACAAGGATTAATAAGATAATCTTTTTCATCGATATCACCCCTTATCAGTCTGTAATTAATTCCTTATTATTGGAATCACTTTTATCTTACTGTTATTTAAGAAAGTGTGAATCGGCGAAATTTACTTTTTATTGACTTTTTTCTATAAAGACTGCTACTCGATAGGGATTACCGGCAGGGGAGCTGCGCTAATTACAGGAGGTATGCGGGAGGAAAGCCATCTGCGCTTAAGGTAACGGTGGCTCATCAAGAGTGCCTGAAAGACAAGTGAAATGTTCATCGACCACCAAATCCCTGTTGCCCCCAGGCCAAGAACAACAGCAAGAAAAAAACTTAGAGGTAAACGCACCAGCCAAACACTAAAAGCCACAATCAACATCACCCCCTTGGTATCTCCTGCCCCGTTTAAAGCTCCTGCGAGAATCACTCCCCAGGACATCACCGGTTCGCAGAGCAAGGCAATGTAGATGTAACGCATACATTCACTAACAACTACTTCATCCGGCGAAAGAAGCGAAGCTATAAAATGCGCATTGAGCATTACTAAAACAGTCAACAAGAGAACTATGATAACGCCAGAGGCTGCTGTGACTATTCCGATCAGAAAAGCGTCACTCTCTCTTTTCTTGCCCAGTAAATTTCCTACCACAACCGCATTTGCCATATTGAAAGCAAAAGCAGGAAGAAAAATCGCCGATTCTATCTTTAGGCCATTGGTAAAAGCAGCCATAATTTCTATATTATGATGCGGCAGGGCTGCCAGGATTAAAAAAAGCACTATCGCGCCAAACTGCCACAATACCTGCATCAAGCCCGCTGGCCAACCAATCCGGATCATCGCCTTAATCGCCGGAACAGAAAACCTGAACAACCCGGTAATCTTCTTACGCATAAAAAATAGATTCATGAGGCATCCTATGAAAGAACTAAATACAGTTGCCACGGCAATCCCCTTAAATCCAAGCGGTGTATGAAAAGCAAAATAAAAATTAAGCACCGCGTTTAACAGGCATACGGCTGCCATAGTCAGAAGCGAGCTGCGTATCATGCCGCTGGCGCGCAAGATTCCGTTTGAGCTGATCAAAAGATATGAAAATACTAAGCCCGCGGAATATATACGTAGAAGCGGCACAGCATAGACCTTAAGCACATCCGGCACAGCCAACACATTGATAATGCTGCGTGAAAACAAAAGCCCCAACATTGTAAAAATGATGCCGGCTGCCAGTGAAACAGCTATAGAAGAATCAACTACAGCGATAAATTCATCTTTTTTATCTGAGGTATAGAGCCGCGAGACCATAGACACAGAACCCACAGTCAAAGCGAAAACAATAATACTCAGAATAAAATAAATCTGCGAGGCAAGCCCGTAGGAAGCCTGGATCTCTTTACTGATTCTCCCCGCTACATAGACATCCGTCAGGCCGATTAAAAAAAGAAAGAACATGATCAGCGTCATCGGCCAGCTCATTGACCAACTTTGGCCGAATAATGAACGTATTCTTTCATCTTTTAGCTTTTTTACAATATCATTAACAGACATTTTAATTTTTAAGAGAAATTGTATATTTCTTGATAAAGCTTATTGGCTGATATGACTGTTTTGAGGCGCGCAGACCTGCGATACCCAAATCCTGTTCAAGATTCACATATTTAAAGGCTTTTGCCTGGACGCGCAGGAAATCATTAAGCATCACTTGATAAAGTCCGGCCATAGCGGGATCCGCTTTAAGTATGTGCATCACTAGGGTATCTGCGTTAAGCGCTTCGGCAATGGCCATCGCGCGTATTTTTCCGTTTACTTTTATGGCACCAGCCATGAGGTCAAAATCCGAAAAATGCTCCATTATCTGATGAATCACCTGCCGTTCATTATTTAACCCTTCCACATGGTCGCAATCTTTTAAATTACACCAGGTCTCTTCAAAACCCAGAATTAAAGCCGTATCAGCAACATTAACATCCACGTAAACGTAATCATATCCAGATTTAAATTTTTTTATCTGGTTTCGTTTTCCGTCATATTTTCTACCGGGAAGATTAACTAAATCAGAGGTCAGATAGAGATAATCACAGTTATCTCTATCTTCTTCGACCTTAAAACGGCTATTCTTTTCAAAAAACCCGGTGACATTCTCTGAGATACGCATAAATACCCCTTTCGTGTCTTCTAAAATTCTCCCCATGGTTTCTGTTGGGTCGGCTGCTCCTATCGGCTGTAAGAAACACGCGGGATCACCAACACCCAAACGCAGAATAAACAACCCGTCCATAATAGAAACCTTATAATTATAGGCCTCTCTCCAACTAAATAGATTGGTAAAGGTAAATTCGGAGATTTGCGGAGGGTATTTCTTAAACGCCTGATCAAAAAACGCCTTATGCTCAAAATCAAGCGCTATGAATTGTGGATAATCCGGTATCTGGAGCATTGCTTTATTAACGGGAGAAAACCTTTGGCTATTTGTAAATATTTATTATAAGAGCAGGTATAGCGATTATCAAGAGAATTAATGTACTACTATTGTTTTATTCAAGTTTTTTGGGCTTCTAAGTAGGAATACGACCGGAATAACACAAAGCATAAGCAACGTAGAGAAGTAAAATGCGTCAGTAAAAGAAAACAGGTTAGCTTGTTTAACTAACTGCTGATAGATAACTCCATTAGCTCCGGAAACGCTTAGCGAACCAGTTTTATATCCCAATACGGCCATGGCATTATTCAGGCCTAATTGGTAGCGTTGGTCAAAAGGGTTAAGCTGCTCGGAAAGACGGAACTGATGGAACTGCGCTCTCCTGGCAAGAATAGTAGTCATGATCGCGACACCGAAACTTCCGGCGATATTCCTTAACACGCCGAATATACTAGTGGCATTGCCCATCTCTTCTTTTTTTATAGTGCTAAATGCCATGCTGCTTAAAGGAACAAAAACCATCCCCATTCCGAAGCCCATAATAACTCTTGAAAATGCCACAGTATTAAAGTCAATATAGGTATTAAAACGGGACATAGTAAGAATAGAATAGGTAGTTATAAGAAGACCCGTAGCTAAAACTGCCTTGGGATTAACTTTTTGGATGAGTTTTCCGGAAATAGGCATAGAAATTAAAGTAGCGATACCCCCGGGAGCAAGGACCATCCCGGAAAGAAAAGCATTATAACCTAAGAGTTGTTGCACAAAAAGCGGTAGAAGTAAAATACTTCCAAAGAGCACAAAAAATGTTACGCTCTGGATCAAGTTAGCGCTTGCAAAAGAAACATTTTTAAGCTGCCGTAAATTCAAAATGGGATCACGCCTCCTTAGCTCCCAAAAAACAAATCCAGTAAGACAAACCACCGATACTATTGCCAAACGTATGATCAACTGCGAAGAAAACCAGTCTTCACGCTGGCCTTTATCCAATACAACCTGCATACACCCGATTCCAGCGATGATTAAACTTAACCCAATGTAATCAATCTTCTCTTTTATCCGCTTTAGATACGGAGGGTCTTGAATAAAAAGCATAATCATCAATACCGAAATAATACCAATAGGTATATTAATATAAAATATCCAGTTCCACGACCAGTTATCCGTTATCCAGCCGCCTAAAACCGGCCCGACAATCGGGCCGAACATTACACCTATCCCGAATAACGCCATGGCCATCCCGTATTCCTCAGGAGGAAATGACTCAAGAAGTATAGTCTGCGAGATCGGCTGCAGCGCGCCTCCCCCTATCCCCTGAATAATCCTGAAAAAAACCAGGCCAGAAAGGGTAGTTGCGCTTCCGCACAAAAATGAGCTTACGGTAAAGAGAACCACAGAGAATAGAAGATAGCGCTTCCTACCAAAAACCCGGCTTAGCCATCCGGTTAAAGGAATAATTATGGCATTTGAAACCAGATAAGCGGTAATTGTCCAGGTAGCTTCGTCAATCCCGGCCGAAAGAGCGCCGCGAATATGATCAAGAGAGACATTAACAACCGAAGTATCAATTACTTCAAGCAGGGTAGGTAATACTACCGCTAAAGCAATTATCCATTTACTGGCTTTATTCATCCTTGGTAATAATGGTAGGCACGCAAGACATCCCTATGCGCAACACATGTTCCTGGTCGGTATCTTTATCAAAAATAATTTTTATCGGAATCCGCTGCACGACTTTAACGTAATTACCCAGAGCGTTTTCCGGAGGAAACAGCGAAAACGCCGCACCAGTACCGGCCATAATACTGTCTACCTTACCCGTAAACACCTTTCCCGGGTAAGTGTCCACCTTTATGAGCACGCGTTGGCCTTTCTTTACTTTCTTTAACTGCGTTTCCTTGTAATTTGCCGAAAGCCATATATCATTTAGCCCGATAATCGCCATAAGCGGCTGTCCTGCGTTTATCTGGTTGCCTATCTCTACGGATTTCTTAGTCACGTATCCGTCAACCGGAGAATAAATCTTAGTGTATCGCAGGTTCTGACGGCTGATATCAAGCAGCTGCCTTGCCGCGCTCATCTGCGCTTTAGCCAGATTATAAGCGGTAAGCGCGAATTCATATTTTTCTTTAGGTATAACTTTACCGGTAAAAAGCGATTCTGCACGGTCGCGATCGCGCACCGACTGCTCCAGTGTAGCCTTACGCACCTCCAGATTAGCCGCTGCTTCCTTCACTTTCAAAATGTAATCCAGGGGGTCAATTTCTACCAACAGGTCTCCTTTTTTAACCAACTGATTATCTTCTACATTTACCTTTAAGGCGGTCCCGGTAACCTTAGGGGCGATAGTATGAATTCTCCCCTCAATGTAGGCGTCATCAGTAGTTTCACGCCCTAGATTATGCATAATATAAATTACTCCACCAACCAGGCCTATTATAACAATCCCGGCTAAAATTTTTATTACCTTCTGTTTTTTAGGGTCATTTGTGTTGGCCATTTTTGCTCTCCATTTTTTCATAGATTAAGGATAAATCCAATCCCATCGAATACATAAGCTTGGCGTAGCTACGCTTCATTTCATAACTATCAGTGCAAAAATTTGCCTGGGCCTTAGTCTGCAGGCTTATCGCCTCCAGCACATCCGTAGTAGTAGCTCCCCCGGCATTGTATTTAACCCGGTAAAACCGCACATTCTCATCTGCCTGTTCCAAAGCGCCTTTGGCAACCTGCACTTTTTCGCAGGCGTTTTTCAAACCATAATAGCTATCTTCGATTTCAAACTTTATGTCTTCGTCGAGTTTGCTTTTCTGCTCATTAAGCTGTTTCCCCCTGGCGCGTTCTTTCAATAATTGCGCACGAGCTGCCCCTCCGTCATAAAGATCAACCTTGGCCCCTAAGACAATGGATGAGTTCGATTCATGGACAACATATTTATTTTGCTGATAAGCATACCCGGCGTCAGCAAAAATCACCGGGTAATTCTCCACAGCCTTGGCCCTCTCAAACAAGGCCGATGCCTTTATCTGGTCATCATAAAAAGCGATCTCCGGACGTAACTCTATGGCCATATTCCAAGCGTTGTCCATATCGGGAAATTCCGGAACATCCATGGTAATATCACGTACCCGGGTTTTTTCTCTAAGCGGCAGGGCAAGAATATTATTTAATCTGGCGATAGCTATCTCTTTATTATTGTCTGCGGCGATTAATTTCTGCTTGGCATCAGCAAGCCCTATTTTGGCCGGCAGGAGATCGTTTTCCACCACAGAGCCATTTTTATAAAGCTGTTCTATATCATTAAGGTAAGCCTTGAGGCTCTCCACTTCCTTTGTGAAAACAAGGATCATTTGTTCGTTTTCTAACACATCAAAATATGAAACGATAAATTCAAGGGTGGCCAAGCGCTTAATGCTCTCGGTATTGGCGCAGGTTGCCTTATATGATTCTCTTGAAGCCTTAAAGTTAGAGAGGCTTTTTCCAAAATCAAAAAGAGTCTGATATACATCAAATCCATAAGTTAAAGGATTTTTATCCCCGGTTTGCGCGGCCAAAGAATCAAATATCGCAATCGGAGGATTACTATTAAATGTTTTATTAATGTACGCGTTTAATTGGGGAAGAAGTGCTGAGCGCGCGATAAGCGAATCCTGAAAAGAAATAGCGTTATCCGGAAGCGCGGCCCTGATCATGCGGCTGTTCTTCAACACTAGACCTATACCCTGAGTAACCGTAATAAGCCGGCCTTCTTCCTTTTGCCCGTTAGAAAAACCAACTGCGTAGGCGCAAGAGTTATAAAGCAGGATTGCAGCAATCAGTATAAAGACACCCAAGAATGATTTACTCTTTCCCCACATAATCTACCTTTTCTTCGCTCCATTTAGAAATAAATCTACAATAATTCCAGTTATCACTTTCAAATCCTGTACCTGCTGTGAATCTTCAAGCCACCAGCTAAAAATAAAGGAAACGATATTTGACTCGAGTATATCGCATATCTGCCGGGCTTCGACATCCTTCCTGATAACCCCTTGGGCTTGCGCTTTCCTGACTAATTCAATAGAGAAATCTTTGCGTTTCTGGGCGATTGCTGATTTAGCGAGCCTGTTCCTTACCAGCCAGCGGTTTTCCTCCTGCACAAATATGCGGAAGAAATCCTGGTTCTTTTCAAAAAACCTCAGGCTCTCATAGACAAAAACCTCTAATTTCTCCCGCGCCCCTTTAGCTTGGGAGATTTTTAATTTTAAAATATATAAAAGCCCCCTTATTTTTTCCTCGACAATAGAAAAATAAAGTGAATTCTTATCTTCAAAATAAAGATAGACTGTGCCGGTGGCATATTGCGCCTGACGGGCAATATCCTGAATCGTCGCTTTATGAAATCCCTTTAAAGCAAAAACATGCTCGGCAGCCCGGATGATATCTCCTTTACGTAAAAGCCTGTGACGCTCCTTGCGATTTAATGAAACAGGCGCTGATTCTTCAAGTATCTCCGGATTTAATGAATATATATTCATATTAATGATTATATATTCATTTTTATATTTTGCAAGTAAAATTTAACAAAAGAATAGCCGCGGTAAAAGAGTGACCGCGGCTATTCTTGTATCCAAGATTTAATTTTATTTATTCTTTTCTTTAACTGCACCGGCATGGTGTTCAAGTTTTGAGAATACCTCATAAGCGCAAGGAACAACAAAAAGTGTCAATATCGTAGAGAGCGCTACTCCGCCAATAACAGAAACAGCCATCGGGACCATAACCTCCGAACCAGGACCAATAGCCAGCGCCTCCGGTGTCGCCGCCGCAATCATGGCAACAGAAGTCATCAGGATAGGCCTAAGGCGTATAGGACAGGCATCCAGAAGCGCCTCTTTTACTCCCATCCCCTGCTTGCGCCGTTCATTGGTAAAATCAACAAGCAGGATAGAATTCTTTTTTACAATACCCATGAGCAGGATAAGGCCAATCATACTATAGAGATTCAGAGAATTATGGGTCAGGAAAAGCAGTAAAAATGCTCCGGTAACGCTGAAAGGAAGCGCTAAAAGCACTGTAAAAGGATGGATGAAACTGTTAAACTGCGTTCCAAGAATCATGTAAGCGACAAAAATTCCCAAAATGAGAGCGAAGATCAAGCTCTGGAAAGATTCTTTGAAGGCTTGTGAGCCACCGGAAAAAACCAAGTGATAATCATTCGGCAGGACCTCTTTGCCAATCTTTAAAACAGCATCCAGGGCTTCTTGCTGGGAATGTCCCGGGGCAGGATTTGCGTAAATACTGACAGCGCGTTCGCGGTTTTTACGGGTAATTGAAAACAAAGAAGGATTTTCTTTTGTGGTAACAACTGATGACAGCGGCACCACCTCTCCAAATTCATTACGCACCCACATTCTTTGCACGTCTTTTGTATTTGAGCGGTCAGCTTCAGCTAATCGCACACGGATATCATAACGCTTCCCGCGACTGGTAAATTTACCATTACGCACACCTCCAACCATAGCATTAATAGTATCGGCTATAGAAAGAACGCTTACGCCATGCTCTGCTGCCTTTAAACGATCCGGATAAATTTGCAATTCAGGCATACCCAGCTGATAATCCGTATCAACATCTATCATGTTTCCGGAGGCTTTCATCCGCTTCATAATCTCCTGGCTGAGTTGGCCCAACTTATCCCAATCAGGACCCCGGACGGTAAATTCAACCGGAAATCCGCGCTGCGCGGTAAAACCGGTAAGTGAAAGATCCTGGATGGAAGCGCGATCTACACCCGGGATACTGCTGAATTGTTTACGCGCTATCTGCATAAAGTCGCCTTGAGTCTCACGATGGCCGTTAAACATAGGTCTGTCTTTTTTGTCCTTCATTGTGATAAAAATAAATCCCTGGTTAACCTGGCCTCCGGTAAAACTGCCTACCGCACTGTAATAAGTCAATACCTCAGGCTGTTGCATTAAGAATTTCTCTGCTTCTTTAAACAGTTTATCGGTTTTATCAATGGAGCTGCCAAGAGGTAAAGTTATGCGGGCAAGAAACCGACTTTGATCTTGCGGAGGGATAAATTCTTTTTTCAACATGCTCGACAAGCCTAAAGAGGCGGCAAAAAATACGACTGCAATAATTAAAATTGTTTTGGGCCGGTCCAATATAAACTTAAGCGTAGAACGGTAACTATCCGAAACCACCTTCATAAATTTATCAATAAGTTTCCCCAGCCTTGTCGTATGCCCCACAGCTAGAAATTGCGAACACCTCATCGGAGTAATGGTCAATGCCTCCAGCAACGAGAACATTACCGCTACCGATATCGTAACTCCAAACTGGAAGAAGAATTTACCGACAATTCCCTGCATGAAGATAACCGGAAGAAAAATCGCTAAAATTGCTACGGATGCGGCGATGGCCGCAAAAGTGATCTCCCGCGCTCCCACCAAAGCCGCTTCTTTACGGGCGAGCCCTTGTTCCTGATAACGCGAGATATTCTCAAGCACCATAATCGCGTCATCCACCACAATTCCTATAACCAATGAAAGTCCAAGCATGGTGAAGACATTAATGGTAAATCCCGCAAAATAAAGCACGAGAAAAGCACCCATAATGGAAAAAGGTATGGATAAAAGAACATTGATATTGGCACTCCAGGAACCTAAGAACAAATAACAGACAAGCGAAGTTAGGATAACCGAAAGCAGTAAGTTAAATTTTAACTCATTGACCGAGTCTTTAATAAACTGGGTAGTATCAAAGACAACGTCAAGATGCATACCGGCAGGCAAGCCTTTTTGCAGCTCCAGCATCCTGTGCTTTACGCCTTCGGCGACCTCCACGGCGTTTGTGCCGCGCTGCTTGATTATTCCCAGGCCAACCGAGGTCCTGCCCCAGCTGCGCGAAATCCTGCGGATATCCGCCAAGCCGTCTTCAACGCTGCCAACATCTCCGATGCGCAGATTTTTCCAAATAGGCCCTCCGCGCACACGTGAAGGTATTATTATATTCTCGAATTGTTTAGGAGAGGTGACTTCGCCGTAAACGCGGACATTGATTTCTTTGGGGCCGGTATCAATATATCCCGCCGGAATATCGGCATGCTGAAAATTAATCGCGTTGAGCACGTCTTCAACTGTCAACTCCATTGACTGCATCTTATCGGCGTCCAACCAAACCCGAAGGTTAGGATCAACATATCCGCCTAAACGGATATCGCCAACTCCCGGAACAATAGTAAATTGGTCTTTTAAAGTTTCATTAATATAGCGGCATAAATCCTTAACCGGCCTATCTCCGGAAAGCGCCAGAAACATTATCGGTTGATCTTCAGGGTTGGTCTTGGTTACAACTGGTGGGTCGATATCGCGCGGCAAATTCCTTTGTGCCTGCGCTATCTTACTCTGCACTTCTTGAAGAGCCACATCTATATTGCGGCTAAGGTTAAATTCCAGTGAAATTTGCGTGATCCCCTGCATTGATACAGAGGTAACTTCTTTTAAACCCTCTACACTCATTACCGCATCTTCAACAATATCGGTTACATCGGTTTCCATAACCTCCGGCGCAGCCCCTTCCCAGGTTATCGAAACCGAAACAACCGGAAAATCCACATCGGGAAGCTGGCTTACCCCTAAACGCTGAAATCCTATCCAGCCAAAAACAATAACTCCGATCATGAGCATCCAGCCAAAAACGGGATTTTTAATTGAAACGTCTGATAGTGTCATTTTATTATTGTATCCGGGTTAATCTCCCCAGCAGCAGTTAATAACTGCCAGTAAAAACGTTTACTTTCGTAAGATGTATGGATATAACTTCTACGTACGTCTTCTAAATTCTGAATTGCGGTGATGACATCCAGGTTATTCACAACATTTAACTTATAATCCTGGCTTTGCAAATGATAACTTAATTCAGCAGACTGCAAGGCTTTACCCAAAACCTTCTTTCTTGAAATAGATATCTGCATATTTATATAAGCATCATGAATATCTTCAATCGCGATCCTTCCTAACCTACTATACAACAATCCGCTCTGTTTTGCCACAGCATTAGCTTCTTTAACCTGCCCATAAGTCGTAGTCCCTTCAAATATAGGGACACTCACTGTAAGCAGGGCCTCCCATCTGCTATCCGCAGGCGCAACGGAGCGATGAGTAAAATAATCCCCCTCTAAACTTACCTGGGGAAGAAAACCGCTTTTAGCAATAGTTATCTTTTCCTGATCTGATTTCCAGGAATAATAAGAGGCTTGTACATCCGGCCTAAAAGAAGCTTCGGCTAAATATTGAGATTCCGGCTTTATATTAAGATCTAACTTTGATTCCGTTATCTTATCAAACGGCCTACCGATTAAAAATTCAATAAGTTCTCTCACCAAGAACTCCTGATTTCTTTCCGATTGGATCTCAGCTTCAAGATTATAAAGCTGGTATTCCGTAGTCACAACCTCACTAATCCTGGATTTACCGATACTCTGGCGTGACTTTAATTCTTTGATCCGGTCTTTGAGCGCAAACTCAATTGTTTTGAGCGCGTTAAGGTCCTCTTCTATTTCCAAAAGCAGATAAAAAGCATCGGAGACATCCACAAAAAGAAGCTGCTCGGCGCGCCATTTCTCCTTTTGCCGCTGGCTCTTTTCAAAATTACTGCTCTTGATCGCGGCAAATTCTTTAAAACCGGAAAATAAATCCTGCGTGAAGATAAATTTTTCTTCATGCGTATTATTAAGAGAAGTATCACTGGAATGGTCTCTGGTATTGATATAAGAAAAGGAAACTTGCGGCATAATTGTTCCAAACGCCTCCAGAAAATGGGCTTCGGCTATTTTTATTTGCTCAGCGTCAATGGCGATGAGTTCACTTTGTTTTAAGGCGAGTTTATAGCAGTCGATAAGCGCAAGGAATTCATTACTAGGCGAGTATGCTTTTTTTACAATATTTACTGATCCCGCACTCTTATTAGTATCTGCGGAAAAAGCCAAAACCGGGAAAAATAATATAATAACTAAACCTTTAAATAACCTTTTCATTCTTTTTCCTGATGGACTTTATTTTTTTGTTCGGCAAGGAAACAGTTATTTTTGCAACCTGTTCAAGGATGCTTAAGTAATGTTCTCGATCCCCCGGAGAGATCTTTCCAAAAACTTTTATTAAAGACTCGGTTTTCTGCTTACTTATGCTTCTAATTATTCCTCTGCCCTTAGCCGTTAATTCTATCCATACTATACGCCGGTCATGAGCATCGTCTCTCCTGACAACTAATCCCTGAAGCATAAGCCTATCGATCAGGCCGGTTGTAGCGGATGGCGAAATACTAAGATGCCCCGCTAAATCATTCATTTTGCTTTTACCGTTACAATCCAGATAACCTAACGCCCAAAACTGAGGCAAGGTAATCTCCCCCCTTGTTAAATAATTGTTTTCATACTGCTTAAAATTCTTGATTATACAAGGGAACAACTCAATGACTTTATTCGCGAATTCTTTGATATCCATTTTACCTTTATAATAGTTAACTATATGAACTATTTACTAGATAAAGTATACACTCAAATTGATAGTTGTCAAGATTTTTGAGTCCTTAAAACAACGGCCTGCTATGTTCGCCTTTATGAAAAAAAGGCTATTGACCGTATCCGGCCAATAGCCTTCAAACAATTGAGCCTCATAAGACAAAATTTAGAACTTTACCTCAGGAACAGTTTTTGCTTTTTCTTCCGCTTTAAAGTATTCTGTGGCAACCCTAAATCCGAACATTCCCGCTACAATATTACCCGGGAACATTTTCACGGTAACGTTATAATCTCTTACTGCCTCATTATAGCGCATTCTTTCTACCGATATACGATTTTCAGTTCCTGATAGCTCATCCATAAGCTTTAGGAACGTCTGATCCGCTTTCAAATTCGGATAATTCTCCGTAACCAAAAGAAGCCGGCCCAATGCTTTATCTACTGCCCCGGCTGCTTTAACTTTTTCATCCACTGAACCTGCTTTTGCCCATTGAGAGCGGGCATTGGTGATATCCTCCAAAACAGTCTTTTCATATGTAGCGTAACCCTTGGTCGTATTAATCAAATTCGGTATCAGGTCATTACGTCTCTGTAATTGATTTTCTACCTGCGCCCATTTGGCGGTGATTGTTTCATGTTTTGAGACAATACCATTATAAACTCCCGCAAAACCCATGATCACGAAAACCGCAATAAGCACAACTACCCCTAATCCTATAAGAATACCTTTCATCCTTCCTCCTTTTATTTTTAAAATCCTCCTCCGGCACCGCCGCCTCCGCCTCCGCCTCCGCCAAAACCCCCGAAACCTCCGCCTCCGAAACCACCACCCCAGGACCCGCCGCCATAGTAACCGCCGCCATAATATCTATTCCTATATGAACCCAGGTTACTTATTACTAAGAATAATACAACAATAATAAGAATAACCACTGTTGCTAAACTATCCGGGATAGTTGATGCGGGTTGTTTTTCCGGAGCAATCTCTTCAAAATTACCTAACGCATTAAGAGTAACATGGGCATCTTTAGCAACAATACTGGCGATGGCGCGTATACCTTGATATAAACCATCCCCATACTTACCTTCTTTAAAGTACGGCACCATATAGTTGCGGCCGATTTCACCGCACAGGCCATCCGGCAGGATCCCCTCGACACCATATCCTGTTTCAATGCGCCAGCGTCTTTCTTTAACCGCTAAAAGCACTAAAACACCATTATCTTTTCCCTTCTTCCCCGGCTTCCAACTGTCAAAAAGCACGCGCGCATATTCTTTTTCATCATAAGGGGCAATGGAATTAATCGCCACTACCGCAATCTCCGTGGCAGTTTTTTGCTCTAACTCTTCAATCAAAGAACTTAATTTATCAGCGCTGCCTTTATCAATGGCATTTGCGAAATCATTAACCCAACCTACCGGTTGGGGAAGATTTTGAGCATAGCCCAGAAAAGGTAAGACAAGAAAAACAAATATAAGGAATATTTTACGCATATACTTATAGCCTATCGACAATAGCCACTATCAACTCTAATTCTCTAACGAAACGGACAAATAATTGCTCAGTTTCTTTTCCGCTTAATTTGATCTTCTTATTCTTAGCTAACAATATTCTTTCCCAAAGCTGTATATCGATTTTAAACTCAGAGGCCGATTCCTTTAGAACCTCAGATTTTAAATAAGAGGGCTTTATCCCCTTTATTCGCAAAACATTACGTAATATATGCACAACAGAAGTAAATGAAATAAATAATAAATTACGCAATACCGGTTCATTATTGAGCAATAAATATGACTGCCTTAATTTAAGGAGTTTTACCTTTAGCTCCTGCTCGCACTGAAATCGTAAATTACGATTGTCTATCTGGATATCCCTTAAAACATCTTTTCCGTATAATACAAAATAATTTTCCTGCATATCCAGAAACTCAATTGGAAAGATATCTATAGAATTAGCGATATAATCTTCGCTTAAGAATAAAGCATTGATTATCTTAAACTTGCGTATCAACTTTGATGATTTCTTTATTATCTCTAAATCGGTATTCTTTAATACAACGAGTAAATTCAGATTTGAATGTTTATCTACAAATTCACCACTTACCGCGCTCCCATAAAGGATAAGCGACAATAATTCCTCAGGATAAACATCTTTTAGTCCTTGGGTAAAACTCTGAAGTGTATTTTTATGCTGATCTGCTATTTTTAATTGCTCCATATGTAGCCTCCCATTAAGTTTCTTTATTTTTAAATTATACCACGCTTAATATTTTCCTGAGAAAAAACTTGTTTTAATATAAATTATGGGCAATTATCCTCAATAACAGACTATGCAGAAAGCGTTATATAGGAAGAGAATTCTGTGGTGATTTTAAAGCAGGATTTTCTTTTTATATTTTACCGCTTATCCTTACCTTCCATACAAAACCTTTAATTGTTCAACGCTAGGGTGCCCTTCATAATACTCTCCCTGAGGGCCTATATAGCCGGTTTTGTATTGGGTTAAAGTAACCGGTGTGTAGCCGCCGCTTATATTAGGAATGTTTATTACCACTGACTGTCCGGAGATTACTCTAGGCTGTATAACAGCAGGTGCGACAGGAGCCGCTACAACAACAGGAGCAGCAGGAGCTGTTATGACAGTAGTTGCTGGTGTCGGAACAACGACATAACCGTTAGGAGCTGGCCTGTAGTAAACATTATCATAGTAGTAATACGGCTCTCCGCTTACATAGACGGTTTCATAGCGGGGCGGAAGGGTGGCTACTATTGCGCCAGCAACAAGCCCCGTGGCAAAAAACCCCCAAAACCATCCGTCATCATGCCATCCTCCGCCATGATAGCGGTAATGACCACCGCCGTGACCTCCTCCCCAGGCAAACGCATTCGATGAAGAAGAGACTGTAAGTGCTAAAAGAAGAAAGATGATTACTAAAACCTTGCTTTTTAATGTTTGTTTTTTCATGGATATGCTCCTTTGCTGGTTTTAAAATGTTTCCACAATTAAAAGGCTTAACAGGAAACTGATTACACTAAAGAGTATATAACCCCAGAAAGCCGGCCAGAAACCTGTAATCACAAAGCCTTTGACAATTTTAGACACAAGATAAAAAAGCGCGCCGTTGATAAAAAGCGTAAACAGCCCTAAGGTAAAGATATTGATCGGCAAAGTAATCAAGATGATAAACGGCCTCAAAAAAGCATTAATAATCCCTAAAACCAAGGCGATCACCAGCACGACCACTGTGTTTGAAACCTCTATGCCTTTTACAATGTGAGCGACAATAAAAATCGCCAAAGCATTGATTAACCATTTAACCAGAAAATGTGCCATTTGGCTCCTTTCTAATATCTAATATCAATTACATAATACAACTTTCTAAGAAATTAGCAATATACTCCTTCTGCTTTATTTTGACTTTATTCCGCTTATACAAAATTAACCCTCTGTGTTGTTATTTTACGATACCGATCAGTTGCTGCCGAAACTCCACATGATCCCCTGAACGCAGCTTGCGGCGGATGCGATTTTCAACTTGGCCGTTGACTTTAACCGCTCCTGATTGGATATTTTGCCTGGCCTCTGCGCCGCTAGAGGCCAATTCAAGCACTTTGAGTAAGTTATCCAACTCAATAAATTCAGTTTTTAGTTGAAACTCCATGTTTACCTTTATTTTCAGAATTTAATACCCGGAATTTAAACGCCGGATGTTTAACAATAAGCTTCAAAGCCTGTTTAAGCAAACTTATACCCGGCTCTTGGCGATGCCAGGGTGAAGCGCCTGAAGGATGTGGCAAAGGAACCAGATCAAAGGAATGTCTATTACTTATTACCACAAACTTTCGGCCAATGATCTGGTCTAGCTTTTGCAATGGAATAAATTGGGCAATAGCCAGCTTACCTACAGGAATAACCAAAGTCGGCTGCAAAATATCCAATTCGCGTTTAAGCCAGCCGGAGCAATTGTACACCTCCTGCGGCGAAGGTACCCTATCCCCACCGGCGGGATTTTTCCCGGGGAAACAACGGCATACTGCAGCCATATATATAGAAACGCGGAATTGTTCCTCACTCATTCCCGCAGCAGCATTAAACCAGCGGAAAAGAGTCTTACCTGCGGTCCAGGCAAACGGCCGGCCCAGCTTCGGCTCCTTATCTCCCGGAGCCTGGCCTACCAGTAAAATTGTGCTCACCAACGCCTGGCCGCTAACCACCGGAGGATGCATTCCCGGGCACAGCCGGCACTGTCGCAATTTTTTAACATGTGCGGAAATCTTTTTAGCGATATTTTTGTTATTTGATGGGAACATTTTTATACTACCTAAATTATCTTTTAGAATTATAATTATTATACCACACAATATCAAATTCAGGATTTTAACAATAGATTATCATTTGACAGTGGATTAAGTTAGTATTATAAATATATTCCTATGATTAATCAAAATGAACACCATGATTTTAGGGATGCTTTAAAAATTCCCGACATCCGTCTTTTTATCGGCTCTGTTGGATTTTTTACGCTAGCCAGCCGGGCTTTGGCTGTAGTCATTGGCTTTCAAATATATAAAATAACCCATAGCCCTTTGTCATTAGGCTGGCTGGGACTTGTAGAAGCAATCCCGGCGATCTCTATTGCGCCTTTCGGAGGCTATGTCGCGGATCATGTCAATCGGCGCACGATCATACTGATAACCCGCGCGGCTTCATGCCTGTGTACACTTATTTTAGCTATAATATCCTGGCAGGCTCACATAAATTCAATCTTAGGCCTTTATGCCATGATTTTTGTCGCCGGTGTAGCGCGAGGGTTCGCTGACCCGGCCAATACGGCTTTTGAAGCGCAGGTTGTTCCTAAGCATCTTACGGTTAACGCGTCTTCCTGGATAAGCAGCACATGGATCAGCTGTTCTGTAATAGGGCCTGCGGCAATCGGTTTTATATTTGATGCCTGGGGAGCTCCGGGAGCTTACCTTATAATAACCAGCGGCTTTATTCTTTCCTGGATCTTTACCGCATCCATTCTGCCAAAACCTCTGCCTTTATCCCAAAGAAAAGATTCCCTGTTTAAAAGTATAGCCGCAGGATGGCATTTTGTGTTTAGAACCCAACCGTTATGGGCTGCCATGACCTTAGACTTATTCTCTGTTTTCTTTGGCGGTGCGATTATACTATTACCTATTTACGCTAATGATATCCTGCACGTAGGAGCCAAAGGATTAGGGCTATTGAATGCCGCTCCCTCTCTGGGAGCGTTAATAATAACCCTGATGGCTACGCGTCATCCGCCGATTGAGCGCGCAGGCCGCAATTTGCTGTTAGCAATTACCGGATTCGGGGTGAGCATCATTATCTTTGCTTTCTCAAAGAATTTCCTGCTATCCATCTCTGCCCTATTTTTTAGCGGAGTTTTTGACGGAATTAGTATGGTGATAAGACGTTCAATGGTAAGACTATTATCGCCTGATGAATTACGCGGCAGGATTGCTTCCGCTAACTGGATTTTTGTCTGTGCCTCCAACGAATTAGGAGCTTTTGAGAGTGGTATGGTAGCTGCCTGGATTGGAACAATTCCTTGCGTAGCTATAGGAGGAATTATTACTCTAGGAATAGTCGTTTTAACCGCGGGGATTGCCAAACAATTACGAAACCTGCACTTCGATATTCATACACTCGAACAGAAAAAGTCTCCCCCGCCACCTTTCCCATATTAAGCGGATTCTTTACGGTTATTTCTTCAAGTTATCTATTTGCGCATTGGGAGCTGCAAACTCAAATTGCTTTGCCGGTACAAACTGCCCGGTCACATCTCCGACACGGTCAGTATTAGCGCTTAAATCCAGTTTCATAGCTTGAGAAAAGATATTAAAATTAAACGCACCCAACCTTACCCAGATAAGATACGGGCTTGTAGTTGATTCAAAATAATAAGTATCATGAGTTAAATCCGCGATAACCCGCCAAATAGTCGCAGAAGCATACGGATGCTTAGGATCAACAGGCGTGCTGAACGGCTGCGAGGCATTTCTCGTCACGCTAAGCAAGCCGGCAATAGCCTCACGTATGTCGGCAGGTTTTGGTAAATACTTCAAGTAGTAAGCGGACCGCACAAACCTGTCTACTGCTTTTGTTGATCCGGGTAAAGGCTTATCACCTCCGAATCCTTCGTATTGTTTAAGATTATCAAGCTGCCCTTCAAAAGGCGGATCATTGGTCATAACAGTGTATTTCCTGTCATGATGAATCACCGCCTTACCTGACTTATATTCTATAATAGCAGAATCCCCAGTTTTATCCTCCAGGGAAAGATGCAGATAGGCTGTCGCCGTATTGCTGCCCTGGGGGACAACTAACGTTACAATCTGATATGATGGTTTTTTCAGGCTGGCCACAGCCTCTTCTACGGTTGCGTAGTTATCCAGGAAATATTGCGCCCATAAACTTATACATAGGCCGGGCAAACGCTTATCTCTTATCCCATAATCGCTTTCTTCAAGCCAAAGCGAGTTTACCCCCAGGCCTTTTTCGTTCATTCCATCAGCAACAACGGCATATTTTTTATCAGGTGTATAAGATACCGCAACAATACTGCCATATTTTGAAGCCCAGGAGAGCGAATTCTTTCCGGCGAGTCCGTCGCGTTTTACTCCGCGCGGCAAAACCCATAAATCAGTTCCTCCTCCCCTATCAGGCCA
>Ga0265316_10001192_pt1 | contig 28172 bp, 19 predicted proteins | sample 4522metaG_FD_202092 | JGI IMG/M metagenome (GOLD analysis project Ga0265316, IMG submission 202092) | Rhizosphere microbial communities from Carex aquatilis grown in University of Washington, Seatle, WA, United States - 4-5-22 metaG | ecosystem: Host-associated > Plants > Roots > Rhizosphere >... | reverse complement strand
CAACAGCTGCATGATGAGCTTCAGATCCTTTGCCTCCATAAAGACCGTCCTCAATGGTTTTTTTCGCATTGTCCCATGCACCACCTGCCCCAGCCATGAAGACTGCAAGCAGCTGCCCTGAGAGAATTACACCAGCAAGAAAACCGCCTAAGGCTTCAACGCCTAGAAAACAGCCGAGGAGAATTGGAGATACTACAGCAATCAGCGCCAATGGGATGAGTTCTCTTTGTGCCGATATCGTGCAAATATCAACTGCTCTCTGATAATCAGGTTTTACAGTACGTTCAATGATACCGGGTATCCTGAACTGACGACGTACCTCTTCTACTATCTGAGCTGCAGCACGTGTAACGGCATTGATTGTCAGAGAAGAAAAGAGCCATGGGATAGTTCCACCGATAAGCAGTCCGATGAATACCATGGGAACTGAAATTCTGATACCTGTTTCGATCAGCTGTGTTGATTTTTCAAATCCCATTTGAAACTGAACTTTACTAACATCAGTAAGGTAAGATCCGAATAATGCCACTGCAGCGATTACAGCAGAACCAATTGCTACACCTTTTGTAATAGCTTTTGTAGTGTTCCCTGTTGCATCGAGTGAATCCATAATCTTACGTGCATCCTTATCGAGATGAGACAATTCACCGATCCCGTTTGCATTGTCAGCAATTGGTCCGAATGCATCCATGGCGACATTATTGCCAGTAAGAGTAAGCATACCTATACCGGTCATTGCAACTCCATAAAGGACATAAGTAATAGGCTGACCATAATAGATCATAACCGAAGCAAGAATTGTGATGGCAATTACTAATGTCTGCCATACGGCAACTTCAAATCCATAACTCATACCCTTTAATAATAGGGTTGCAGCTCCGGTCTTTGCGTTCTTCGCAATATCTTTAACAGGATGGAAATTCCCATCAGTGAAGTGCTTGGTTATTTCGTCAAGCACAATAGCGAGTATTATCCCTACCACTACCGAGAGAAATGAGCGCCAGTCATGCAGATAGAAAAATGAAAGAATACCGAACGCTGTAATACTTATTGCGGCTGAGGAATAGAATCCTTTATTGATTGATTTAAGCGCATTGTTACTTTTGCCACTTTTGCTTCCTTTTACAAGATATGTACCGATTATTGAAGAGAGAACTCCGATACCGCGTACGAGCAACGGGAATATAATCCATGAAAGCTGATGTGTCTGGGTGAAAAGTACAACCCCGAGTATCAATGTTGAAACAATTGTGACTTCGTATGATTCAAAAATATCGGCTGCCATACCTGCACAGTCACCAACATTATCACCAACAAGGTCGGCAATAACTGCAGCGTTACGTTCATCATCTTCCGGCAGACCGGCTTCAACTTTTCCAACCAGGTCAGCTCCGACATCAGCAGCTTTGGTATAGATACCTCCACCGACTCTCATAAAAAGAGCAAGCAATGTGCCTCCAAAACCGAATCCAAGCAATGTATCGGGAGATGCTACACCGAAAATAATAAAAATCATTGTTCCTCCAAGTAAACCCAGACCGTCTGTAAGCATTCCTGTAACGGTACCTGCGCGGTAAGCAATCTTAAGGGCTTCACCGAAACTTCTTCTTGAAGCTGAAGCTACACGAACGTTGGCCTGAACAGCCATTCTCATACCGAATTGACCTACCATGAGTGAAAAGAAAGAACCCATGATGAATGCAATTGCCCGGCCAAAGCCTATAACCAGCTTAAGAGATTCATCGGAATAACCAACAAAACGCAGTTTCGACTCCTCTGTCGGAGGAACTACATAAACCGAAAGAAAAAGAATAACCGTAAAGACGAAAATAAGCGGAACAATAGTTTTTAACTGCCTTTTCAGATAAGCATTTGCTCCTAACCGTATTCCATCCCAAACATCCTGCATCTTTTCTGTTCCTTTATCATGGGCCATTATCTGCCTGCGCAGAAACAATGCATAAGCAAGCCCGAAAAATGCAATAACCAGAACAGTCCAGATTGCGACTACTTCAAAAGGGGTTGCCCCCGGTAAACTCACCATAATAAATATTCAATTAAAAGATTAATACTATATAGATCTAAAAAATTCATAATTAGTGTTTTCCAGTTCTGCCAGATTCGGGTACGGGTAAAAGAGAATCTCATCCTTCGAGCCAACATAGAATCCTGACTCAATTGTTCTGTAGAGAAGCGAGCCTGAGTAAATACGCTGAACTGTTTTCATATGTTTTTCATATTCGCCTTTTAAAATTTCCAGACAGTCGCGAAGGTGCCCTAAGTTTGAATAAGGCAAATGTTCAATAGAACCGGAAAGAGGATTTGTTGCCAATTCTCCCAGTTTCATGTCAACAAAAAAGAGTTTTGGAAGGACGATGGGAATTGATCCGTCAGTAAGCTTTTTAAGAAATGCTGAAGGAGTTAATTCACTGGCAACCAATGGTGTTACCGGACATAACTCCTGAAAAAGATGCAGCTTGCCCAGAACTTCTCTTGAACTGTCATAAGTTGTTTTTTTCAATTCCAGCGTATGTCCGTTATCGGTTGTAAGATACAAACTCTTAAGCGCCGATAATGGGATTATTTCCAGTGTTTTGTAAACTGAAAGATAAACAGAGCTTTTCGGTTTGCCATCATCTTTGGCAACACATCGCCTGTTCAGACTATCCATATCGATCAATTTCTCAATCTTTGTAAGGTCGACCTCAAAGAAAATTGCCTGACCTTTATTTCTTTTTTTTGTGCCGGTTGAAAGATATGAACCAAACTCGGCCGGTGGCAGCATAGAAGCAATCAATGCTTCGGGGGTTGCTGTTAAATAAATAAATTTACTCATAGATTAATTATTAATGCAAATCAAATCACAACAATTCAGTAAATCAAAGTGTGGACAAAAACAAAAATACGGAAGTTACAAATATAGAACACATTTAATTACTACCAAACAGAAAAGCAAAACAATTACAATAGAGAACATTAAAAAATGTTAAATCTGTATAGCATTAATATACATTGTATTACATGGTCATGCCCGAGTCGCTAATTCAACCTGCAAAGGGTTTGTTCAGATCTTCAAGGAGCTCGCCACCCATCACTCCACTGAAGATTTCACGTACCTCGCCTGTCATGTGAATGTTCCAGTTCTTATCTATTTGTATTTTCAGCGTTCCTCCCTGCATATGCATAGTAAGATCGCCTTTGATCAGCCCTCTTTTAAGGAGAATGCATGATGCCGCACAGGATGAGCTCCCGGATGCCAGAGTGTAACCGGCTCCCCGTTCCCAGATCAAAATTTGCGCATCGTGGTCGGAAAGGACCCTGGCAAATTGCACATTGATGCGATTGGGAAACAATGGATGATTTTCAATCAAGGGACCATAGGTACGGATTTCGTTCTCATCAAGCTCCTGTTTTATAACAACGCAATGAGGGTTTCCTACTGACACACAATTCACTTCAAATTCCTTATCGCCTGCCATTATTTTTTGCCCGATGAATTCCGGTTGATCCGAATTAACCGGTATATCCCGCGATGTAAAGATTGCCTTCCCCATGTTCAGACGAATCAGCATTGCTTTTCCTTTTTCTTCTTCAACAATATCTGCATAAACAATATCAGTGATAGTTTCGAGGGAAAAGTGCCGGGTCTTTGCATAACCATAATCATAGAGATATTTGCATAATATACGAAGCCCGTTGCCGCTTTTTTCCGCCTCCGAACCATCCGGATTATAAACCCTGAAACCAAAATCAGCTTTTGTCGACGGAACCATCATAACAATGCCATCCGAGCCGATTCCGAAATGAATATTGCACAAACGCATTATAGCCTGTTTGGTGAGTTCGAAATCTATATTTGTCCTATCCAGTACAATGTACTCATTGCCAAGTCCATGCATTTTAACAAAACTGTTTTTCTCCATCTCTAACTGATATAATCGGGTTACTAAAGAATAAAATTTCTGATAAGATCATCAAGTGTGTCTCTTCTGCGTATCAGTCGTGGATTACCATCAGCGTCTAACAGCACTTCGGCTGGCCGCAGCCGGCTATTGTAATTCGAGCTCATTGAATATCCATAAGCTCCGCTGTCCAGCACACCCAGAATGTCGTTTTCATTAATTTCAGGAAGTTTTCTGTCTTTTGCAATTATATCCCCTGTTTCACAGATATTGCCCACGATGGTCACGGTTTCCTCTTTTAATGAGGGAGTGGCATTTTTCCTGTATATTTCGATATCGTGATGTGAGTCGTACATAACAGGACGTATAAGCACATTAAAGCCCAGGTCGGTGCCGATATATTTAATATTGTAATTCGATTTAACTGCATTTACTTTCCCAAGGAGGATACTTGATTCAGCCACAATATATCGACCGGGCTCAATCTTGAATTCGATATCTTTACCATACTCTGCTACCCATGAATTAATAACCTCCGAAAGTTTTCCGCCCAGCTCTTTCAGATCGAGTCTGGGTTGATTGGATTGTTTATTATAAGGAATCCCAAATCCACCTCCCAGGTCGATAAACTCCAGGTCGTCGAATTGCCTGGCTATGGAAAGAATATTGCCGGTACTCTTAAGATAGGCTTCACTGTCCATAAAAAGCGAACCGATATGCTGGTTAATCCCTACTAGTTTTAGGTCATATTCTTTGATGATTCTTTTTACCTCCGGAATACTACTCATTTCGATTCCAAACTTGGTCTTTTGCCCAGCTGTCGTCACCTTTTCATGATGCCCCGCCCCGATTCCCGGATTCACCCTGAAGGCCACCCTGCCTCCCGGGTTGATCTTGCCAAACAACTCAAGCTGTGAAACAGAATCGACGGAAATATTTACCCCGGCATTTATGGCGTATTTAAATTCATCCTCATTTACATTATTACTGATGAATAAAATCTCTTCGGGTTTATACCCGGCCAGCATATTTAAATATATTTCGCCGGGCGACATGGCATCCACCTTCAATCCTTCACTCCTTACAATCTTGATGAGCTCGAGGTTACTGTTTGCCTTGAGGGAATAGTTGACCGTAAAATTTGAATAGGGAATAAGTCCTTTCAGATCACGGCATCGTTTGCGCAGAATATTTTCATTATATACGTAAAGGGGGGTTTCGTATTTCTCCGATAGCTGAATCGGGTCGGTGTTGCCAAAAAACTTCTTTTCGCTGCTTACTTTCGAATAAATATAATTCATTGTTTCAGGATGCAAAGTAACTTTAATATATTTGCGGCAAAAGTATATAAAATGGCGCAGATTAACGATAATTATTTTAAACTTCAGGCAGGTTACCTTTTCCCTGAAATTGGAAGACGGGTTCGTGAATTTCAGAAAGAACATCCACACGCCGACATCATCAAAATGGGGATTGGCGATGTTACGCAGCCTCTTACACCTTCAATCATCCGTGCTTTTCATGAAGGTGTTGAAGAAATGTCGAAAGCCGAAACATTCAAAGGATACGGGCCTGAACAAGGGTATGATTTTCTGCGCGAGGCTATTGCAAAAAACGACTACCAGGATCGTGGTGCTGATATACATGCTGATGAGATTTTCGTTTCAGACGGTTCAAAATGCGATACCGGCAATATTCTGGAGATATTCGGTATGAATAATGTCATTGCCATGCAGGACCCTGTTTATCCGGTATATGTCGACTCAAGCGTAATGGCAGGCCGAACTGGTGAATATCAGAAAAATGGGTACTACGAAGGGCTTGTATACCTGCCCTGTAACGCTGAAAATGGCTTTATCCCCGAAATTCCGAAAAAGAAAGTGGATATAGTCTACCTCTGTTATCCTAACAATCCCACGGGAACAACAGCTGGCAAACCGGAGTTAAAAAAATGGGTCGATTATGCAATTAAAAATAAAGTCATCATACTCTACGATTCAGCATATAAGGCTTATATTTCTGACCCCGAAATTCCACATTCCATATATGAAATTGAAGGAGCCAAAGAAGTAGCTATCGAATTCCGTAGTTTTTCAAAAACGGCAGGATTTACCGGAACCCGTTGTGCCTACTTGGTTATTCCTAAGAATCTTGTTGCTTCAGGTTTAGATGGTTCCGAAAAACCCCTTCATCCCCTCTGGTTCAGAAGACATTCTACAAAATTCAACGGGGTATGCTACCCTGTACAGAAAGCCGCAGCAGCTATCTTTACACCTGAAGGAAAAGAAGAGGTTAGGGCTACCATCAATTACTATATGAATAATGCTAAAATACTGCGTGAAAGTCTTGCCAGACTGGGCTTTCTGGTTTACGGCGGCATCAATGCCCCGTATGTGTGGGTAAATTCAGGCCGGCAAATCAAATCCTGGGAACTGTTTGATAAACTTCTTCATGAAGCTAATGTAGTTGGTACTCCCGGATCAGGCTTTGGACCCTCCGGGGAAGGTTACTTCAGGTTTTCATCATTCGCCACACATGAAAACGTACTGAAAGCAATGGAAAGACTTGGAAACCTCAAGTGGTAAATCGTCAGCAAGTTTTAGTTTTGATCTTGTTTAAGTCTGGTTATATCAAATGGAGTTTGATATCCCGGCATGATTTTTGCAATTAAGCAGCGTATTTGAATCTGAAAAGGACCAATATTAATTGGTTTCCGGAAAAAATACATTGTTTTAAAAATTGCTATTTATTGATTTTGTGTTAATTTTGAGAACAATCCTAACTAATGCCAATGTATGCCTAAAATATCTGCTGTAATAATAACATATAACGAAGAATTGTTTATTGATAAATGTCTTGCATCACTGAATGGTATTGTTGATGAAATAGTGGTAGTTGATTCATTCTCCACTGATGCAACTGAAGAGATTTGTAAGAAATATAATGTCAGATTCATTAAACATGCGTTTGAAGGATTCCGCGATCAGAAAAATTATGCACTTCAACTTGCCACTTATAAGAATATACTATCACTCGATGCTGATGAAGCTTTAAGCGACAGGCTTAGGGAATCAATAATTGGCATTAAAGATAAATGGGAATACGATGCCTATCTCTTTAACAGACGAAGTAACTATTGTGGAAAGTGGATTAGTCATTCTGAGTGGTACCCTGACAGACAGTTGAGACTTTTCTATACAGACCATGGCAAATGGGGAAAACTTAATCTTCATGAAAAATTTATAATGTCAAATGGTGCAACAATTGGTAAGTTGAAGGGCGACTTGCTGCATTGGCCTTTTGCATCATATCAGGATCATATCGATAAAATGAATAAATATTCCATTATCGGTGCTGAAGAATTTCATAAGGCGGGAAAAAAGGCCGGTTTGTTAACTCCTTATATTCATTTTTTATGGGGATTCTTCAGATCATATATAATAAACAGAGGATTCCTTGACGGAAAGAACGGATATCTGATATGTTCCATGTATGCAAAATCGACCTTCAGTAAATACAAGAAGTTAAGGCTTCTGAATCACAACGTCGCTTGAAAATAACTTCGGCTGAATGATTTTCGAAGAAGATATAAAGGAGTCTTTGAAGACCCTTAGAAAAGGAGGCCTAATACTCTATCCAACAGACACTATATGGGGACTTGGTTGTGATCCTACAAATGAAGCCGCAGTCGACAAAATCTTTAAAATAAAATCAAGAGATAAGAATAAAAGCCTTATTATTCTTGTTGACGGATTGTCAATGATTGAGCGGTATGTAAATGATATTCCCGGAATAATATATGAGCTGACAGAAGTCTCAGATACTCCACTTACAATTATATACCCCGCAGGAAAAAATCTGGCAAAAGGTGTTTGCAGTGAAGATGATTCAATAGCAATCAGAATATGCCGTGATGAATTCTGCAATGAATTAATAAGTCGTTTTCGTAAACCAATTGTTTCTACTTCAGCTAATTTTAGCGGAAGCCCCTCTCCGGATAATTTCTTTGATGTTGAAAAGGTTCTGATTGATAAAGTTGACTTTGTTGTAAATTGGCGTCAGGATGACCGGAATAAGAGTTTTGCATCTCCGGTCATCAAAATAAATCATGACGGTACTATTAAGATAATCAGAAAATAGTTTATTTTGACCTGACTTTTCCTGATCCTGATACATGTGCATCAACCCTTGGGTTGCCTTCATAAGTCACATCACCGCTACCGGAAACACTTGCCATTAGAGACTCTGTAACATTACAGCTGCAATTTCCACTTCCGGAAATGTGTATTTCAGCTGTCCCTATTTTATATGAACCTCCTTCATAATTACCCGATCCGCTGATTGAAATATTGGCTCTGGTGGCGTTACCGTTTCCTCCAAGAACTATATCCCCTGAACCTGAAATGCCGCAACCAAGCTTTGAAACAACAACATCGCCTGTAAAAATTTTACCACTCCCACTAATGCTCAGATCAAGATCTTCAGTTTTAATCGCATCTTTTATTTCAGCTTTCCCTGAACCTGAAACACCCAATCCCTTTAACTCAGGCATAGTAATATAAACAGTAACCTTTTCATTAAAATTAAATCTCCAGTTATCTTTTTTAATTACAAGTCTGTTCCCTGACACCTCGGTAATTATATCCTCAAGATCCCTTTTTTCTCCCTCGATAACAACTTTAAATTCAGGACCAAAATTGATGTAAAGGTTACCAGCCACTCCAAAGCTGACCTTTGCAAAGTCTTTAACATCCCTTGTTTCTTTGATTACTGACTGCCCTAAGGCAAAACCTGATTGAACAGCGATTGCTAAAATAAATGCTGATAAGATAATTCCCCTTTTCATAGTGTTGCGGATTAATAAATATTAACATTTTACTATCAATAGACCCCCTTTTCCGGAAAAAGCTGCATCTGCCGAAATAAATATTTTAATTAATCTCGGTGAGTCCTTCGGGAATATTCATAATGATAATTTTCTTCCTTTTGTTTATACTTATAATAAAATGTTCATGAAAAGGGATCAGAATATCTTTCTTGTTTTTTGAGATTACATTGATGAGCCATTGTCCATTATTTATCAAAACCTCTGATATTGACCCGAGCAGTTGATCTTCCTGTACAAATACACTGTACCCGATGAGGTTCTCATTTTTCTCTTTCAGATTATCATTATTTATAGAGGATGTTAAAAAAACTCTGCAACCTGTGAATTCACTGACTTTTGCATTAGAATCATATCCGTCAAACGAGAGCTTTAAAATATCTGCCCCGGAATATTCCGATCCGGATATAAAAAAAGGAACCGGTCTTCCTTCAATTTCAAGGAAGACCGATTCCATCCGGGGAATATTTTCAGTAAAGATTTTTTCTAACTTAACTGCAACGGCTCCCTCATAGCCAATGTTTTTTATGATTCTGCCGAGTAATATGTTGCATGTGTAAGCCATTGGATCGCTGATCCTTATGACCATTCAATTATTCCTGAGGCTTATCCTCTGCAACCTGCTCTGATACAGCTTCTTCCGAAGCGGGTGATTGAGTTGATTCTTCAGCATCAGCAGGTGCTGCCTCTTCGTTAATGGCTTCAACTAAAGCTTTGTCTCCTGCTGCTGCCTTAGCTGCAAGATCCGCATTCTTTTTAGCAAGTTTTGCCGCTCTTGCTTCGTTAACGCGTTTTTCAACCGAAAGTTTTTTTCCTAATTCATCATCCTGAGATTTCTCAAGATTTGATTTTTTAGCTTCGATCTTAGCTTCATTTTGCTTAATCCATTCTTCGAACCTCTTTGTTGCTTCAGCTTCGTCAAATGCACCTTTTTTAACACCTTCAAGAAGATGTTTTTTCATCAGGACACCTTTATAAGACAGGATAGCTCTACATGTATCTGTAGCCAATGCGCCATTTTGCAGCCAACCTAATGCTTTATCGAAATCGAGTTCGATTGTAGCGGGGTTAGTGATAGGATTATACGATCCTATCTTTTCAATATATCTGCCATCCCGTGGCGATCTGCTATCTGCAACCACAATGTGGTAGAAGGCCAGCTTCTTGCGGCCTTTTCTAGCTAATCTGATTTTAACTGCCATTAATTCTTACGCTTATTTATTTAACCTGTTTTAAAAATTGTGGCTGCAAAGATATAATATTTATTCAAATGAGTATAGTTATTCCTTAATAATTCTGGTTCACTACTTTGAAATTATTCAATTAACCTATTCATCTTTCCTACTCTTCCTGCCTCATCCCCCTTAGGGGCTGTTGAATAAGTCGAAATCCATTAACCACAGAGGTCACAAAGGTTCTACATAGATCACAAAGGACTGAATTACATGGTTTTAACTTTGTGCCCTTTGTGCCTTCTTAGTGTACTTTGTGGTTAAAAAGGACCTTTTCATCACCCCCTAACTTAATGATAAACATTTTATTAGCCCCTCCCCCCTGGGGGAGAGCCTGCCCCGACTTGTCGGGGGGTTGGGGAGAGGTAAAAAAACAGAAATGTAGCGAGTTAATGAGTACTCAAAAATTTCTACTAAAAAAAACGGCAGCAATGATTGCTGCCGTCAAACCATTCCGGGAGTTTTAAATTAATATCCTGGATTCTGCTGAGGTTTAAGATTCGGATTGGCCTCGATTTCTCTATCCGGGATCGGGAAGAGCAATTTAGGATCATTGTACACATATGTGGCAAAACTCTGATGAAGTCTTCTGATATCATGAATTTTAAATCCTTCAAATGCCAGCTCAAGCCTCCTTTCATAAAGAATATCATCAAGTGTAATTGAAACAGCCGGATCCAGACCGGCCCTGGTATGAATTACGTTATAATCAGCCAGAGGCGTATCGCCGACAGCGGTTGAAAGTCTTATATTACATTCTGCTCTTATCAGGTACATTTCCGCAAGCCTGATTAAGTTAACTACACCATACTGGTTATTCCATTTACCGCACCTCATGGCGCCGTTTCCCAGGAAGAAGAGACTTAATCTCTGATCATTGGCAGAATATAAGTCCAGGTGGGCCTGTAGGATATCAATATCACCATCTCTTCCTCCAAATTCCGGAACTGAAAAGAATTCTGTCATGGAGCTGAATCTGTCCTGGGGAGTAATCTGTGTGGCAAAGATATCTTCTGTTGTATTGTTATCATTATTAAACACATCTGCATATGCAGTCATGAGAGTATAGGCCCCTGAGCTTATTACAGCATCGGCAGCGTCTCTCGCATTGGCGTAATCACCTTTCTGAAGATATACTCTGGCGAGCAGAGCGTTTGCAGCACCTTTTGAAGCATAAACATCATTATCTACAGGCAATTTAGTAACTGCCAGAGTAAGATCGGCAATCACCTGGGCATATACCTCATCAACAGTGTTCCGTGTAACAAAACTGCTTGCAGTTATTCCTTGAGTGGGGTCAAGAACCAAAGGAACGCCCAGTTGCGTATTTGCAACATTAAACTGGTACTGATCGGCAAAAAAGCGAACCAGATCGAAATACATCAGACCGCGAAGGAAAAGTGCCTCCCCCTGTACCCTGTCGCGATCAGCATCATTCACTACTGCAAGTGCACTCAGAATGTTATTCGTTGTATTAATAACCTTATAACTATCTTCCCACTGCAAGTCAGCTTCAGAATTTGTGGTTAGCATAGTCTTGTTGAAAATCTGGCGCGGGTCAATATACGTTCCTACCCAAAGGATTTCGCCGTTTCCCCCAAGCAGTTCTGCGTTCCGAAGGATATTACCACCATAAATTGCGGGCAAAGCAAAATCAGAATAGGCCCCAATAAGGACATGTTTAACATTTTCATCCGATATTAGAGCAATCTTATCACTTATATACTGTGAAGGCTCCAGATTGAGATATTTTTGGCACCCTGTGAATGCACCACAGAGTACAACTGCTGATATAATTGAAATTAATCTTTTCATCATTTCTAGTATTATATTTTATTATAATCCGATATTAATTCCGAATACTATGGATCGGGGTTGCGGAGCGGAATAAAAATCACATCCCTGGGTTATATTATCATTCAGAAAATCAGTAGATACCTCCGGGTCCCAGCCTTTGTAGTTTGTAAAAGTTAAAAGATTCTGTGCCTGAATGTATACTCTCATCTTGTCTAGTCCTGCTTTACTGATTAGCTTTTTGGGCAGATTATAACTGAACATAAAGCTGCGTAATTTCACATAAGAACCATCTGAAAGGTACCTGCTGTTACGGCTCTGATCACCATTGTCATAATCAAACCTTGCCTGTGGTACATCTGTTATATCACCGGGCTTTTTCCAGCTGGCAAGCTGGGATTCAAGCTGGTTGTCGAACCAAACTCCATTAGCACCCATCCACTGGTCGCCGATAAGGTGAATTTTATTTCCTGTTACTCCCTGGAAAGTAAATGAAAGTTCAAATCCCTTAAATGCAAACGTGTTGGTTATGGCTCCGATTAGATTAGGAGTCGGACTTCCAAGTACCACAAAATTTGCGTTGTTGAAGTTATTTGTTGTTGTAGTGTGGTCAATTACTTTACCATTGGCATCCTTCGTATTTACATACCAAAGGGCATCTCCGTTAGCCGGATCAACACCTGCATACTGTGCTCCGTAAAAAACTCCTATGGGCTGACCGACCATTACAACATTCATATAACGGGCGCTTCCCTGATCAATGATTGTCTGACCTCCAAGATTTGTAACTTCATTATTATTCCTTGAAAAATTAAAATTTGTACTCCATGTAAAGGTTCCGGTAATATTATCAGTGTTTAGAACAAACTCAAATCCTTTGTTCTGAACCGATCCTACGTTCTTTAACTGAGTGCCAAAACCCGATGTTGACGGGACAGGAACATTTAGCAAAAGATCTTTGGTTTTCTTTACATAGTAATCAACTTCACCCGATATGCGATTTTTAAAGAATCCATAATCAACACCGAAATCCAATTGATGTGTAGATTCCCATCCGAGATCCGGATTAGGAATCTGATATGGTGCCAGACCTGCAACGCTGTTATAATGAGCGCTACCATCATAAAGACCCAACTGACCAAAATTTGAGATTCCGGCATTACCGGTCAGCCCGTAACTGGTCCTGAGCTTAAGAAAACTTAAGGTTGTTTTGTTAGCCAAAAATTCTTCTTTGGTTAATACCCATCCAAGAGAAGCAGCAGGGAAAGTACCATACCTGTTGTCCTTCCCGAACCTGGAGGATCCGTCAATTCGTCCTGAAAGTGCAAGAAGATATTTAGCTTTGTAATCAAAGTTGATTCTTGAAAAATAGGAGAGAAAACTGTATTGTGTAAGCGTTGATGTTGCTCCGGTAATTAAACCTGCACTTGCCAGGGTTTTCAAATCATCAAGAGGAAATCCGGTGCCCTGGGCCCAGGCATTATCAACTGTTGTATATTGAAATTCAGTGCCCAGAACAGCACTTAAACTGTAATCGCCCAAGCTTTTCGAGAAATCAAAATACGACTTGGTGGTTATGTTCTGAGTTTGACCATAGTTTGCAAAACCATAACCATTTACTCCGGTTCCTTCTTCTGTAAGGTTGCCATACCGGGCATTCTCCTTCAGATTATAAAGATCAAACCCAAATTCATTTCTCCATTTAAGTCCGTCTAATAACTTAAAAGTCATATATCCATTGGCAATTGATCTGTACTCGATAATAATTCTTGAAGTATATTCCACATCGAGAAGCGGGTTATAGTATGTTGTGGTTGGTGTATTGTACAGTTGTCCGGTCAGATCCCTGGGAGGGGTTATCGGGGATAAAGCGACCATTTGCATTGGTGTTGTGAAGCTATTGTCAGCAGAAACCTGGTCAATCTTATTCCTGCTTAAACTTAATGCAAATCCCATGTCGATAAAATTATTCACTTTATTATCGACATTAAGTCGTGCTGATATTTTTTCAATACCGTTTGAGACAAGAATGCCATCGCTATTATTATAAGAAAGACTGGTAAAATATTTCAGCTTATCATTCCCTCCCTGGGCCGACATATCGGCTGAGAAGATTTTCCCTTTCTGAAATGCAAGATCCTGCCAGTTTGTATTGACTTTTGATCCCGTATAATTTCCGGAGCCATCAACAATTGCTGCCCATCCGGAATATCTGGCTAAACGTCCGTTTACAAATTCCAACCACGAGTTTGGATAATCTGCAGGATTATTTTTAGGATCTATTCCTTCCAGTAAATCACTATTATAGGCAGCATCCTGAAAATATTTTACATATTCAGTTGAATTCATGAATTTTCTCTTGTTGGAAGCTTCATTAAAACCTGATTGTATTGTGAAGTTTAATTTGGTAGCTCCGCTGATCCCTTTTTTGGTTGTGATAATTACGACACCGTTTGCACCCCTGGAACCATAGATTGCAGATGACGCCGCATCTTTAAGAATTTCAATTGACTCAACATCATTGAAGTTAATTGATGTTAACGGGTTTATAACAGCACCCGCCTGGTTCAATGCCTCGGTAGTTAAAGGAATGCCATCTACAACGAAAAGCGGCTGGTTAGTTGCCGTAATTGAAGAGGATCCTCTGATTCTCATATTTGTGGTACCGGTTGATTTCCCGTTTACAGATTCTATGAAAACACCTGCTGTTTTACCCTGAAGAGCCTGTTCTACAGTAGGAACAGGAATGTTTCTGAGAACATCACCATCTACTTTGGCAATACTCCCGGTAACTTTAGACTTAATCTGAGTACCATATCCGACAACAACCACCTCGTTCACTCCAACCAGGTCATATTCCAAAGCAACATCGTATACATTCGAAGTACCAATAATAACCTCCTTGGTCTTCTTACCCACAAACCGGAATATAATAGTATCACCTTGCGGGGCGCTTATCTGATATTTTCCATTCAGATCGGAAATTGCTCCGGTTGAGGTGCCCTTAATAAGTACTGTGGCCCCTATAATGGGAAGTTTATCTTCCTCCCCTGTAACAGTACCTGTAATCGATTTTTGTTGTGCTGCTGCTGGCAACAAAAAACCAGAGAACAGAAATAATAAAAACAGAAGTTTTCTCATAACATTTATTTTAGGTTTAGTAATAGAGCAAACGGAATTAAATGAATCCATATTAATGTTAGTAAAATAGATCAACGTCAGAAAACAAATTTATAATCTTTTAATTTGAAATCTATTGTTTTTATTAAAAATAAATGAACTTTTCTTTATATTTATAACAAAAGCGCTAAAATAAATTAATTACTGCAGATTTCCAGGCTTCTTCCTATCTTAACTCAATTTTACCTATTTTTGTAATCTTACAAAATTAAATATCAAAGTTCCCTTTTATGTCCGGATTTGCACACTTACACGTTCATACTCAATACTCTATACTGGATGGAGCCTCCAACATCGGTTTACTAATGGACAAGGTCAAATCGCTGGGAATGGAAGCTGTAGCCATAACCGATCATGGAAATATGTTCGGGGTTAAAGAGTTTCACAACAGCGCCACAAAAAAGGGAATAAAACCAATAATCGGATGCGAGATTTATGTTGCGAAAAGGTCAATAGAAGATGTTAGCGGAAAAGAAGACCGTTCCGGCGATCATCTGATTCTCCTGGCTAAGAACCTTACCGGATATAAAAATCTTATTAAACTGGTCTCTATTGCCTGGATTAAAGGTTTTTACTATAAGCCACGGATAGACAAGGAACTATTAATCAAGTATAAGGAAGGACTAATAGCTTCTTCTGCCTGCCTCGCAGGAGAGGTTCAGGATGAAATACTTAATGGTACTATGTCGGGCGCCGAGGCCTCGCTCAAGAGTTATCTTGACATCTTTGGTGAGGATTTTTACCTGGAGATCCAGAGACACGAGACTTATGACCCTGACGCAGACAGATCTGCTTTCCCCCTTCAACAAAAAGTTATTGAAGCATTTAAAAAACTCTCGGTTAAATACAATGTCCCTCTGATTGCAACAAATGATGTCCATTTTATAAATGCTGAAGATGCAGAAGCCCACGACAGACTGATATGCATAAATACAGCAAAGGATATTGATGACCCGAACAGATTAAGATATTCAAAACAGGAATATGTCAAGAGTGAAGAGGAAATGCGTACGATCTTCAGCGATGTTCCTGAAGCAATTGATAATGTTGCGGGACTGGTTTCGAAGATTGAAAAGTACAAACTCGATCACGAACCTATAATGCCGGAGTTTGATTTACCGGAAGGTTATTACGACAAAGACGAGTATCTGAGATTCCTTACTTACAAAGGGGCAAACGAGAGATGGGGAACACTGACAAAGGAACAGACTGACCGGCTTGATTTTGAACTGGAAATGGTTGCCAAAATGGGATTTCCCGGATACTTCCTTATAGTTCAGGACTTTCTTCGCGCTGCCAGGGAAATGGGCGTTTCTGTTGGTCCCGGAAGAGGATCTGCTGCAGGCTCTGCAGTTGCATATTGTCTGAGAATCACTGATATAGATCCCATAAAGTATGGACTTTTGTTCGAGCGTTTTCTGAATCTTGATCGTATTTCAATGCCTGATATTGATATCGATTTCGATGAGGATGGAAGAGAATCAGTACTGAAATATGTGGTAAATAAATATGGGCACGACAAGGTTGCTCATATAATCACTTTTGGATCTATGGCTGCAAAAATGGCCATACGAGATGTTGCACGGGTACAAAAACTACCTCTGCAGGACGCTGACAGGCTTGCCAAGCTTGTACCTGAAAGACCAGGGATTACACTCAAATCAGCATACTCGGAAGTACCTGAACTGGCCCGGGAAAGAGAATCTTCCAACAAACTGATTGCACAGACCCTGAAATATGCCGAGGTACTTGAAGGTTCGGTGCGACAAACCGGGGTGCATGCCTGTGGTATAATTATTGGGAAAGACTCTCTTGATAATTATATTCCTCTCTGCACAGCCAAGGATACGGATCTCTACGCCACACAATACGATGGAAGCCATGTCGAGTCGGTAGGTCTTCTTAAAATGGATTTTCTTGGTCTGAAAACACTCTCAATAATTAAAGATGCTATTGACAATATAAAAAAGTCAAAAGGAATAGCTATCAACATTGATACATTGCCTCTCGATGATAAAAAAACTTTTGAGCTCTTCAGTAATGGCGAGACAACCGGAATTTTCCAGTTTGAATCGACCGGGATGAAGAGATACCTGAGAGACCTGGAGCCAAACAGGCTGGAAGATCTGGTTGCAATGAATGCTCTGTACCGTCCAGGACCAATGGAATATATTCCAAAATTTATAAGACGGAAACATGGTACGGAGAAGATTGATTATCCTATTCCTGTAATGGAAAAATTTCTCGATGATACTTATGGAATTACCGTTTACCAGGAACAGGTGATGTTACTATCGCAGGAACTGGCAGGGTTTACGAAGGGAGAAGCCGATTCCCTGAGAAAAGCCATGGGGAAAAAGAAACGATCCATAATGGATGAGATGAAGCTGAAGTTTCAGGAGGGATGTTCAAAGAAGGGCTATGAGGTTGAGATTGTAAATAAGATTTGGTCCGACTGGGAAGCTTTTGCACAATATGCTTTTAATAAATCACATTCAACCTGTTATGCCCTCATAGCTTACCAGACAGGTTATCTGAAAGCCAATTATCCGGCAGAATATATGGCTGCTGTACTCAGCCGTAACATAAGTGATATCAAAAAGATCACAACCTTCATGGATGAGACCAGGAGGATGGGCATGGAAGTACTCGGGCCGGATGTGAATGAGAGTAATGTTAAATTCACGGTAAATAAAGATGGAAACATAAGATTCGGCCTCGGGGCTATCAAAGGAGTCGGGGAAAGTGCAGTATTGCAACTTATTGAAGAAAGGGAAAAGAATGGCCTGTATAAGAATATTTATGACCTGGTTGAAAGAGTAAACCTTAATTCTCTTAACAAGAAAAACCTTGAGGCCATGGCTGTTGCCGGAGCATTGGATTGTTTTCAGGATATAACCAGGGCACAGTATTTTTCTCTCGATACCAAAGGATCAAGCTTTATTGAAAGCATTATCAGATATGGTAACAATTCAAAAACTGTAAAATCTTCAAGTCAGCAGTCACTTTTCGGTGAAACCGGCGGTTTTGATATGATAAAACCCGAACCGGCTTCTTGTCCCGATTGGCCCAAGCTTGAAAAACTTAACAGGGAAAAAGAGGTAATAGGCATCTATCTTTCTTCTCATCCTCTTGACGATTTCAAACTGGAGATAAATACATTTACAACGGCAACCCTGGCCGATTTGCAGAACCTGCGAGAATATCTCGACCGTGATGTCACTGTTGCAGGGATGGTTACAGACATAAAAACAGGTATCGGGAAAAATGGGAAACCTTACGGTTCATTTACATTGCAGGATTATTCTGATTCATTCCGTTTTATGTTATTTGACAAAGACTATATTGAAAACAGTAAGTTCTTTATTGCAGGCTATTATCTTCTGGTAAAAGGAAGAGTACAGAAACGGAAGTACAAAGAGGAAGAAATTGAATTTAAGATAAAAACAATTAATCTGCTATCAAGTGTCAAGGATGAACTTATTAAATCAGTCACTCTGAAAATAGACCTTGAAAATATAGATAATGAAATGATTAAAGATTTGAAAAACCTGGTAAACGAACACAAAGGTGAAACTGAACTCAAGTTTCTTTTCCTCGATTCCGGTGATAAAATTTCACTCCCCATGTTTTCAAGAACTCTCCGTATAAGGCTGAATAACGAATTACTCGCTTATCTGGAAGACCATCCGGGAATAGAATTCAAAGTTAATTAGCTATATTTGCACCCTGTATTTATTAAAATTATTTCAAAATATAATATTATGGCATTAGAGGTAAATGACGGAAATTTTGATGATATAGTCATCAAATCAGACAAACCTGTTGTTGTAGATTTCTGGGCTGAATGGTGCGGACCTTGCAGGATGGTTGCTCCGATAATTGATGAGATTTCACATGAATATGAAGGTAAAGCCATCGTGGTGAAATGTGATGTTGACAGCAGCCCTGCTATTTCTGCCAAGTACAGTATCAGAAACATACCAACAGTACTTTTCTTCAAGAATGGTCAAATTGCTGACAAACAGGTAGGGGCAGTTCCAAAGAAGAACTTTGTTGCAAAACTAAATGCACTTATTTAAATAATAATGTTCCTTTATCCGGCCGTTCGGGTGATCTGCAACGGCCTTTTTAATAATCTCTCATGACAATCTGTGTGTTTGCCTCATCGAGCAGCCGAATTGACAACGAATATGCAACTGCTGCCTCGAGTCTTGGAACATCACTGGCACAAGCTAAAATGGATGTTGTATACGGTGGCGGTGGTATTGGACTGATGGGTAAGCTCGCTGATGCAGTTCTTGAAAACGGAGGAAGAATAACCGGAGTAATTCCATCGTTCATGAAAGATGAGGGATGGGATCATTCTGCCGTGAACAAGATGATAATCACGTCAGACATGGGAGAAAGAAAAAAGCAGATGTTTGCGATGGCAGATGCCATAGTTGCATTACCCGGAGGAGTTGGTACGCTTGAAGAATTGACTGAAGCGTTAACACTAAAGCAGCTTGGTCTGTATAAAGGGCCGATAATAATCCTGAACACCCTTAATTTTTATAAATCATTTATTGATTTCCTCGAACATATGGTTTCAGGTCATTTTCTCAGATATGAACATAAAGGTATGTGGGAAATAGCCAATACAACAGAGGAAGTTATGCATCTTCTTGTGAAAAAAGACGGTTGGCACCAGGATCCGCGCAGTATTGCAAGAATCTAATTTTCAGGGATTTTTGTTCCTATAAACAATATATCATCTACCTGTTCGAGGTCACCTTTCCACGTCAGTATTTCTTTTTCCAGCCTGTCTTTCTGCTCATTAACCGGAAGATCACAAATTACAGACAGCAGCTTTTTAACATTTGCCGATTTATATTTTTTAACCTCTGACGATCCAAACTGATCTGCATAACCATCGGAACACATATAAACCATGTCTCCCGGCTGAATATCAACGAGTTGATTAGTAAAATTCTTTTTTTCATCCAGGGTAGTCATTCCGATCGAGAATCTGTCACCTCTGTAAACAAATACTTCACCTTTTCTTACAAGGTACATAGGGTTAAATGCTCCTGTGAATTCGAGCGTAAAGTTCTTCTTATTAAAAGCTATAAGCGCAAGATCCATACCGTCGTTTATCGCTTTTTCATGCCGTTGCATCAATGCCTTCATTACCTCATTATTGAGCTGGTCAACAATTGCGGAAGGACGTGTTAAACCATATTCCCTTACAACTTTATTCAGAGAATTATGTCCGATAATTGACATAAATGCTCCGGGAACGCCATGACCCGTACAATCAACTACAGCAATGAACTGCCAGTCTCCGTTATCATACATCCAGTAAAAATCGCCACTTACAATATCTTTAGGCATGAATAGGACAAAAGTTTCTTCGAACGTGTCTTCCTTCGGAAGCATTGCCCTTTGTATACGCTCAGCGTATCTTATACTGGCAGTTATATCCCTGTTTTTCTCTTCGATTTCCATGCTTTTCTGAACTACCTCAGCTGTTCTCTCTTTAACCTTTTCCTCGAGTATTAACTTTTCCTTTACCAGGTTTTGTTCCCTGATACGAATATATATAACCACAATTACAACAATCAATACAACAGAGATAAGAATAAACCACCATGTAAGATAAAAGGGTGGCATAATTACGAAATGAAAAGAAACAGGTTTACTGTTCCATATCCCCTGACTGTTGCTGGCTATTACATTGAATGTATATTTCCCGGGAGGAAGAGCAGAATAAATTACCCTTGTCTGGTCAGTTACAGGCCGCCAGTCTTTGTCTGCTCCATCAAGTTTCACTTTATATTTTACCACATCCGGGTTTGTGAGGCAGATACTATAGTAGTCGAATAATACAGATTTCTCATTGTAATTTAATTTCAGGTCGGATGTCATTTCCCTTGATTTATAATTCACCCGCATACTCATAATATGTGTCAGAGGTTCGAGACTCTGCGCAGTTGCTTCTGAGGGATTAAAATGTGTAGCGCCATTCGCGGTGCCAAACCAAAGGTCTCCTGAGGGACTCTTAAATACTGCATTAGGTTTTGCCTCAATTCCTGTAAAACCATTTCTTTCAGTGTAAGAAAAGATCCTCTTACTTTCAGGAAAATATCTGTTTAACCCGTTGTTGGTGCCTATATAAATACTACCGTCTTCTCCGGCAGTAAGTAGGTTTATATTATTTGAAAGAAGTCCGTCATCCTGAGTTACTGTGGAAATTATTGATCCATTCTTAAATGCTATTAAGCCCTGGCCGGTACCAATCCATAGGACACCTTTCTTATCCATAACAATTGCCTTTGGAATAATTCCGGGAAGAGCAGAAACAGGTTTAAAATCTTTTTTAATCGCATCGTATCTTATAAGACCAGGTTTTTCGCCCCTGGGTTCAGTTCCTATCCACATATTCCCATCCGGATCGCAATAAAGGGCTGTAATTCCGAATATTGTCAGACTATCCACGAGAGTGTACCTCTGGAAATTTTGTTGATTAATTGTACCTACAGCTACTCCTTCCACTGTCCCGATCCATAGATTATTCTGTTTGTCAATTTCCAGGGCAGTAACCTGTCCGTCGTGGTGAAGAATTGAGTTGATATATGGTTGTGCTTCAAACCTGGAAGTCTTCATGTTGTAAAGGATAACCCCTCCTTCATTTGTTCCGATCCATAAATTTCCATCCCTGTCTTCTCTGAAAAACCTTACATCTTCGGGAATTGAATTAACAGCCTGATTATAAATTACAGTTTTTTTGTCTGATCCCGGATTATAATGTGAAATCCCGGCATTTGTTCCAAACCACATTGATCCGGTTTTATCCTTATATATTGCATTAACATTCGGATCAGGTAATATTGCTTTTTCATTGATTGTTTCAAATGCATCGCCCTTAAATATTGTTAGCCCGTTACTTTGATCAGAAATTAAAATATTGCCCTCAACGTCTTCAATAATCTTATATATTTTCAAGGCTTTAAGTCCGTTTTCCGTATTAAACTTCCGGAAATTTTCTCCGTCAAAAACGGCTATTCCGCCACCCCATGTTCCGATCCAGATACGGCCCTGGCTATCTTCAGTTATACAGCTAACTGCATTACTTGCCACACCCATCCTGATTAAATCATAATAGACCATCCTGCTTTCAGACGTAACATACTTGTAAATTCCCCCATTATATGTGCCGAACCATTTGTTCCCGGCTTTATCTTCAAGTAAAGATGTGGTAATAAAATAAGTAGTCATATGAGGCATGCGATAACCTTCAAACTTCTTCTCCTCTTCATTGTAGCGTTTCAGGCCAACATCAGTTACACATATAAATGACCCTCCTCTGATCAAAGTGGAACCATACACCTGATCACTCAGACCTTCCTTCCCCCTGAATTGTTTTGCTTTAATATGTTTAAGATCACTTATTGGAAATTCAGCACGGATGGCTCCATCATTTGTTGAAGTAAACCATATCTGATTTTTAATCTGTGAAATGCTTGTAACATCTCCTGTGACTTTCAATGAGTCGAAAGCCACTTTTTCAAATTTATGACCGTTATAGCGTGAGATCCCTCCGTTAAGATGCCCAAACCAGATATAACCTAATGAATCCTCTATAATGCATTTAACTCCACCATTTGAAAGGCTGTCGTGCGATGTGAAGTTTTCAAACTTCTTTCCGTCGAAGCGAGATAATCCATTTGCTGTTCCAAGCCAGATGTAATCTTTTGAATCCTGAAGAAGGGTGTAAACTTTTTGTTCACTGAGACCCTGCTTTATACCATAATTATCAAAAAAATATTTCTGTGCCTTAACGGGCATAAAAATGACACATAAAAAACCCACTGTCCAGCCAAAAAATTTTGCCTGGCGATTAATGAGGTTTAAGGGTGACATATAAAATCCTATTTTGTGATAAAGAAGAATGTCCCGTTAAAGTCGTCCAAACCCTGTATTTTACCAAATTTAGGTTTCTGCCCGTTATCGGTTGTAACAGCAGCAGTCACTGATTTAACAATAGTTTCAATAGGAATACACGCGTTCTTATTGTTAATAAGAGTATTGGCGAATGTTGCTGTGAATTTTGAATTATCAACAGCCAGCTCATATCCTGCTGAAGAAAATACCTGTGCCGATTTTGAGCCTGCAACTTGCGTATTATCACAAGTCGGAGCATCAAGTGCAGACCGCATGGCAGTATAAAATCCTGGTCCTGATTCACATGCGTCAGAAACAACCAGCGTATGAACCACGACATCGCTATAACCCTGTAATCCGGCTTTTAAAGAGTTGATATTGAAGTAGGTAAACTCATCATCGCGTTTTGCATCAACGGGGATCCAATAACCGACATCATTAATGAATTTGCCATGACCTGCATACCATACCAATAACGACTTAACCTGATTTTTCTTAATCTGGTCGCGGAGCTCGATATTAAAGAATCTCTCCATCTCCGCTTTGGTCATGTCCTTTTTGTGAATAATATTATTTATCTGATAATTGGCAAGCGCTCTCTGAATTGTACTTACATCTTTTATAGGACCATCAAGACTTGCAAAAGTTTCATAACTGGAGTTTTCTATAAATACTACCCAGGTTCTGCCCATTGGATTATTTGAGGCCGTTCCTGAAATAGCGTCTCTATTAAGTTTGAATTCTGTTTCTTGTCTGTTCCCATAAATATCTTCAGCAACCACGGTAAATTTATTTAGATCTGCGACGTTTAATGTTGCTGTAAATGAAGGATTTAATTCATTGGGGTTATAACTTGCCGTAAAATTTCCTACAGTGATTGATTTAATACGGCTTTCATCTGAAATTTTACCCTGAATTGCAATATTGGGTATCGGAGTATCAAGGAGAACCTGTCCTTCATCATTCGTATATGGTGCAACTATCATAATTTTTGGAGGGTTGATTTCGGTGCGTTTAAGAGCATAATTCAATACCCTTTTATTATCATAATCGTCGACTGCAGAAAAAGTAATCTTATCAATGCCTGTAACATTGATGTTTGCAAGAAAATCATTTTCCCCGTTTTTTTCTACAAGAATTATACTATCATTATTAATCTTAAATGATTTAATCCTGCTTTTATCTTTAAGCGATCCGGAGATAAGAAGTGTAGTTTTATCTCCTTTGATTTCAACGGTATCTTTTACCGGAACGGGGCTTATAACTGCTATTTCCGGCGGATCTGTCTCCCTGTTTAGCTCATAAAGTCTTTTCTGGGAAACTTCCAGCATTTCGCGGGCTTTTTGATCATATTTGGAAAGGACTGTAATCTTATTATAATCGGCCTTAGCCTTATCCCAATCGCTAATTTCCTCGTATGATTTTGCCCTGGCATAATATGCATCAGGAGATTCCGTTTTAAGCGCTGCTTCAAGCGAAATACATTTAGAAAAATCATTTATTGCGTTTGTATGCTGGTTGAATTCCTGGTAGCACTTGCCTCGTTCAAAATAAAACATCGGGTTTGACGGATCGATAAGGATTGTTTTGGAAATATCATTAATGGCGCTCGGATAATCAAGGTTTTTCTTAAATACCCTGCTTCTCTGTATATAGGCTGCAGTATTCCTGTCATCATTTTTAATCACTTCATTACACTGTTCCATTGCTTCCTTAGGATTAGTCATGGTAAGCAGGTCAGCAAGCTCAATTCGCGGTTCAGCAAGTTTTTTGTCTTTTGATATTGATTTCTCCAGCTCTTTTTTCCCAAGAATATCGTTATTGAGTCTTCTGTAGATAATCCCCCGCCAATAATAATCCATCGGAGTATCCTTAATAATTATTGCTGTATCTGATACCTTAAGCGCCTGATCATATTTCTTAAGGTTTATGAGTGTAATAACCTTTTCAGGATATACTTTTGTGTTTCGCTTATCGATGGTTGATGCGTGGTTAAGAAGTCTCAGAGACTCCTCATATTTGCCTAACTTGTTACAAACAGCGCCAAGGCTTATGATTGCATCAACATCTTTTGGTGCAAAAACCAGTGCCTTTTCAAAATCGCCCTTAGCTTCAGTATATTTTGACAACTTTTCATAAGCCTGACCCCTGGCATAATAATAATCAGGATTTGAAGGTTCGAGGCCAATGGCGCTTGTGAACTGAACGATAGCGTCATCATATTTAAGATTATCAACAAATTCCATCCCGGCTTTATATGACTTTCTGGCACTTTGTCCAAAAGTACATATCGCCATAGTCATTATGGTTGCAATTAAAAATACCCGCTTCTTCATATTGTCTAGACTTAGGTTAATTTCTCTACGATATATCAAAATTAGAAAAATTTCTTCTAATTATCAATCTTCATGAGTCCTAACTTCCATTCTTTAAATATATTTCAAGTATACTTCCGCTGAAAATCGCCTTTGAAGAAAGTATCCCGTTTATTACAGGAGCCTTAATACCTTCCTTGAAATGTTCCTCTCCGGTAAAAACCCTTGCTTCATCCCAAAGCCCTGTTGAAATAAAATGATTAAGTACCTCCGCGCCCCCTTCAATAAATAACGACTGAATGCCCGAAGAATAAAGGTACTCGCATATCTGAACTGAAGAAGATATGTCCTCTTTTAGCATTACCTTCAATACATCAGGAATGCCGGCAATTGAATTATGGGTAAAAACAACCGTTTTTTTATTGGTGTTGTTTACAGATGATCCTATATTCAGAGATCCTGAGCTGCTAAGGATTAATTTTAACGGATCGGGGCCATTCCATTCCCTCACATTGAGACGGGGATTATCTGCCCGTACTGTCCCGGCTCCAACGAGAATAGCCTGTTCAGATGCTCTCCATTTATGAACAAGTACTCTTTCCGGTTTACCCGTTATCCAGTTTGGCTCTCTTTTATGATCTCCGGATCTTATTATATCCAAATATCCATCAGCGCTTTTTGCCCACTTCAAAGTTATATAAGGTCTCCCCTTTTCATGAAAAGTAAAGAACCGTCTGTTCAATCTTCTGCAATCCGCTTCAAGAATTCCTGATTTGACTTCACAACCGGCCTCCCTGAGTCTGGTAACACCTTTCCCCGAAACTTTTTCACTTGTATCAATTGTGCCGATTACTACCCTGGGTATTCCATTCGAAATAATAAAATCTGCACACGGAGGCGTTTTACCAAAATGTGAGCAAGGCTCCAGGTTGACATAAAGGGTTGATAGCTTTAATTTTGTTTTATCAGATACAGAGTTAATGGCATTGACTTCTGCATGAGATTCACCGGACCTCAGATGATATCCTTCTCCCAGAATCTTTCCATCATAGACGATAACAGAACCTACCATCGGATTCGGATAAGTCAAACCTTCAGCTTTAGAAGCCAGTTCAAGGCATCTTCTCATGAATTTGTTATCGTCTGTCTCTGTCATTTAACTGAAAACACTAAATTTGACTTATGGGCGTCAAGATACAAACAATAAAAGATATCAGATTTTATCTCTCAAAGGAACTTACAGGTGTTTATAATGAAACTGAAATAAGAGTCCTTTCTGATATCATTATTAAGACTGTTACCGGAACAGCAAAGTTGCATCAGCTTTATGATAATGGCTATTTGATAAGGGCCAAAGATGCGGAAAAGATTATTGGGATCACCGGAGAGCTTAAAACCGGCAAACCGATTCAGTATATTCTTGGTGAAACAACTTTTTACAACTGTACCATTAAAGTAAACAGTTCAACCCTTATTCCCCGTCCGGAAACGGAGGAGCTTGTGGATCTTATCATCAGGGAAAACAACGGTTATAATGGAAATATTATTGATTTCGGATCCGGTTCCGGCTGTATTACTATTGCTCTGGCCGCAAACCTTCCGTTTGCCAGACTGACTGGAATTGAGATTTCCAATGAAGCCATCAGAATAGCGCAGGAAAATGCTGTTTTGAATAACGTTAAAGCCAGGTTTATACAAGGTGACCTATACGCCTTTGATCATGAATCCGTCAATAAAGCAGGTATTATTGTGAGTAATCCTCCCTATGTCCGGATTTCAGAAAAATCACTGATGGCTAAAAATGTACTTGATTTTGAACCACATCTGGCCTTGTTTGTTACTGATTCCGATCCTCTTGTATATTATAAAGCCATCCTTAATCTGGCTGAAAAAATATTGCTGCCACAGGGCCGTTTGTATTTTGAAATAAATGAAGTTATGGGCAGATCGTTGTTTCAGTTGTTTGAATCATTTGATTATTCTGAGATAGAAATAGTTCCTGACATTAATAATAAAGAAAGAATAATAAAAGGAAGAAAAAATGTCTGAAAAAGCATTGTTCAAAATAGCTCTTGAAAAGGCAATGGCTCAGTGCTCCAGAAGGGAATACTGTTGTGATGATATTCAAAATAAATTGTCTTTATGGGGTGTAGAGAATAATGATGCCGGGAAGATTCTTGGGATTCTCATCAACGATAATTTTATAAATGAATCGAGATATGCAACAGCTTTTGTCAGGGATAAATTCAAGTACAATAAATGGGGAAAAGTTAAGATTGCTGCCCATCTCAGAAGTAAGAAACTTCCTCCGGATATTATAAACTCATCTCTTGATTCAATTGATAATAACTTGTATACCAAAATATTGAAAGAACTTATTGAAACTCACAGAAAATCTGTTAAAGCTAAAAATCAATATGATCTGAAAGCAAAACTATTGCGATACGGATTATCAAAAGGTTTTGAAAGTAGACTGGTTTATGATATTCTGAATGAGATTGAAGAGTGAATTTATCTGCCCCTGATGTCTGCCCCCCTGCTCCCGCTTAGGCGGGATTAATCCTCGACTTTCAACCTAAATCTTTTATAAGAATGTGAATAAGACCCCCTTTAGGGGGGTTGGGGTATAGCCGTCAACCTAAGCTTTGGGAATGAATGAGATACTGCATAAAAAAGTTTCCCCCCGCCAAAAGCGGGGCAGGCTCTCCTTTTGAAGGAGGGGTGGTCGGGACGATTGATTATCTTATATATACAGTATTTGGTTTCCCGACCGGGGTGGTTGATTCATTGATTTCTTCTTACCTTTATTGTCATGAAAAACAAAAACCTCTTTAACAGGAAAAGCCTTAAATTCTTCAGATCATCACTTAGGAAAAAGTCCACTTCTGCTGAGGCTGAGTTATGGAACATTTTAAAATCAAAAAAACCTAATGCAAGA
>Ga0265316_10001190_pt1 | contig 28178 bp, 23 predicted proteins | sample 4522metaG_FD_202092 | JGI IMG/M metagenome (GOLD analysis project Ga0265316, IMG submission 202092) | Rhizosphere microbial communities from Carex aquatilis grown in University of Washington, Seatle, WA, United States - 4-5-22 metaG | ecosystem: Host-associated > Plants > Roots > Rhizosphere >... | reverse complement strand
ACCTCATCCGCCTGGACAAGACCCGCAAGACCGGCGTCAAAAACTGCCGCCTCAAGGCGGGCTGGAACAACGCCTATATGGAAAAACTGCTCGGAATGCAAGCACCGGCTTGATGCGATTGCCCTGGTGGAGGAGTGGGCGGAATTGCACCAGCAGGAGTTGCTGGCTATGTGGGAAACGAAAGATTTCCATAAGATACAACCCTTGGTCTAAAAAGGCGTAACCATGATTGTCGATGTGGAGCAAGCCCGCTATCTCGATGAATATCGTGTTTGGCTAAAGTTCAATACCGGCGAATCTGGCGTGGTGGATTTGCGCGACTTGATTTTTAAGTATTCAGCCGCCGAAGTTTTACGGAATATCGACGAATTTAAGCGGTTTTATCTGGACGCCTGGCCCACTTTGGCTTGGGAGTGCGGATTCGATGTGGCTCCTGAAACCCTTTACGAGCGGGCTACAGGAAAAGAGCATGCTTGGGAACACTGGCCCGCGTAGGATGCGTTGAGGCACGAAGCGCATCAATCGCGAGCGATGCGCCTCCCCTTCGACATGGCTCAGATACCGTCTTGTGGCCCCTCATGCAAGCGGTAAATTCGGGTCGAACGGCTTGCCAGATTTGAGGATGGCGAAGGCGATGTGGACGAGCTTGCGCATGGCGGCGCAGGCGACGGCCTTGCCGTTCTTGCCGTTGGCCTTGAGGCGCTCGCAGAAGGCGCGGACGGCGGGGTTGTGTCGCCAGGCGACCAAGGCGGGCATGTACAGGGCCTTGCGCAAGAGCGGGTCGCCGGTCTTGGACATTCGGGTCTTCCCGGCCCACTGCCCGGACTCCTTGATCCTGGGCTCCAGCCCGGCGTGGGCGGCGGCCTGCTTGGCGTTGCGGAAGCCGTAATGCTCGCCGAGTGCCACCAGCAAATGGGCGAGGGTGGACTCCCCGACGCCGGGGATGGAGGCCAGCAAGTCCCGCCGCCGCTTGAGGTCGGGATCATTGTCGATGTGCTGGCGGATGCGCTCGCGGGTGGCCTCCAACTCCTGGTCGAGCGAGCCCAGGACGGTCTTGATCGAGTCGACGATAGTGGGGTTGGCGGTGTCCAGGCGGTTCCGCTCCATCTGGCGCATCTCCAGCAGGTGTTCGACCCGGCGCAGCAGGGCCTGCAACTCGCGGATGTGGGGCGGCGGGGGCGCCCACAGAGCGGGCTTCTTCTCCCGCGCGAAGCGGGCGATGAGCTTGGCGTCGGCCTTGTCGGTCTTGGCGCGGCTCATCTCGGTCTTGGCGAAGGCGGCGGTCTTTTCTCGTTCCCATGCTCCGGCGTGGGAATGCATCAGGCGGCGCTCCCGCGCCGCATGACCGCGAAGCGGTCAAGACGGGTTCCCACGCCGGAGCGTGGGAACCAGAGAAAGGAAGCGCGGCGTTCGCGGTTGATGCGCTTCGTGCCTCAGCCTTGCGGGAAAACTCATGGGGCGGCCAGGAAACCCGGCCGCAAGGACAAAGCAAAATAAATGGTTGCGCCTTCGCCTACTTTGCCCTCCGCCCACACTCGCCCGCCGTGGCGGGTGATGATGCGCTTGACGATGGCGAGTCCGATCCCGGTCCCTTCAAATTCGTCCATGCCATGCAGGCGCTGGAACACACCAAACAGCTTGTCAGCATATCGGCTGTCGAAGCCGACGCCATTGTCCTGCACATAATAAACAGCCTCGTCTCCCTCGATGGAGCCGCCCACCTTAATCCTGGCCGTTTCCCTGGAACGGCTGAATTTGATCGCATTGGACAGCAGGTTGGCGAATACCTGGCGCATCATGGCGCCATCTCCCCAAGCCGGCGGGATATGTTCAATTTCCAGTTCCGGCTTGCCGCCGACAACGGCAGGCTGGAGTTGTTCAAAAACTTCGCGGGCCAGCTTCTCCATGTCAATCGCGGAAAAAGCCAGATCCATCCGCCCGGTGCGGGAGAATTTCAGGATGTCGTCAATGAGTTGCCCCATCCGCCCGGTATTGTCCCGCACCACGTTGAGCAGCCGTTTGCCTTCGTCATCCAGCGTGTCGGCGTAGTCGTCCAGCAAGATATGGGAAAATCCGTCGATGGCGCGCAACGGCGAGCGCAGGTCGTGCGAGACCGAGTAGGAAAAAGCTTCAAGCTCCTGGTTGGCGGCTTCAAGTTGCGCCGTCCGCTCGGCCACCCGCCGCTCCAGGTCGCGGTTGAGTTCGGCGATTTTGTCTTCGGCCTCCTTGAGTTCGGAGATGTCGCGGAACGTCACCACCGCCCCGGTGAGTTTCCCGGCATCCATAATCGGCGTGCTGATGAATTCCACCGGGAAGCCGCCGCCATCCTCGCGCCAGTACATGTCCCGCCCACGATGGGCCTCGCCCCGCCTGTACGAAGCGTGGGACGGACACTCCTCCTCCGGGTAGGGGCGTCCATCCTGCCGGGTGTGGTGGAACTTGAGATGGACGTGCTGGCCAATGAGATCCTCGAATCTGAAGCCAAGCAGTTGCAATGCCGCCGGATTGACAAACGTGCAGCGGCCGTCGAGATCCAGCCCGAAGATGCCTTCGCCCACGGAATCCAGGATCAGCCTGTTCCGCAAGCTCAGTTGCGCCACACGCTGTTCCGCCTTTTCGTGTTCGGCGATTTCCTGTTCGAGCCTGGCGGAGCGTTCCCGCAGCAGCTCCTCGGCTTGCCGGCGGCGCCGGATTTCGGCGTTGAGCGCGTCGATTTTTTGGCCGAACGCCTGGAACTGGGCATATTGGTCCAGCAGGATGGCGACCAAGGGCGTTTGGCCATGGGACGGCCGTTGTACCACGCATCCCTTGCATGGAAATTCCAGCACGCTCCCGTCGCCCTTGCGCAGGGACATGGAGCCCATCGACCAATCGCCGCCGCCAAAAAACAGCCTCAAGGTTCGCGAGGTCTTTTCGGGCGGGTCCGCGGCAAGCTCCGCGACCGGCCGGCCAGCCAGCAGGCTCTTGTCCCGTTTCAACAGCTCGCAGAGGGGCTGGCTGGCGAAAACGACCCCGCCCGTCCCGTCGACGACCAGAAACGGGGCCGTTACCAGCCGAAGCGCTTGCGCGGTTTCCCTAGCGATCATCCCCTATGCTCTTGAAGTATTCCCGGCCTTCCACGGCGTCGGCCTCGTCGCCCATTTTCAGGTACACCACCACCCGGCATTCGGGCTGGCTTTCGGCAATGGTTTCCTTCAACTGCACTTTGGCGTAGCCGAGGTTGTCGGCTGCGATGCTTCCAAACACATTGGAGGTCATCATGCACATCGCCTTTTGCCCGACCACCTTGTCCTCGAACGGGCATGACCGGTTGCCAAACACGATCTTCTCGTCATCCTGCTCGACGACGAAAAAGTCGCCGCCGATGCGCCGCTTCAAATCCACCAGCACCGCCGCCACCTGCTCCCTGCCCAGGTTCTTTATTCCGAGGGCCTTGCAGTAGTGTTCGTTGATCTGGTTGCCCATCGCCCGGCCGACCACGCTGATAAACCCCGACGCTTGGTCGATGCCGACCACGTCCTGCAGCACATTGGCGAGCTCCCGGATCAAGGTGCGCATGAACAAATCGCGCGCCAGAGGGATTTCCAGGGCCGCCACTTGTTTGGCAATGTTTTTTTCCGCTTCATTCATGGTTTTTTCTCTGCTGCCCACACGCGCCGACGTGGAAATCTGTCTTGGCCGCATCCATCATACGTTCCAATGCATGTTTTTTCCACCACATAATCCGCACTGGCGGGAGTGCAAATTTCGACAAACATTGGGTCTTTGGGAATTCGCATGGGCATGAACGGCAGGCCTCACGTATTGTTGTTTTTGCTATGACTCAACACTTCCTTTTGAGACCGTTTATCCATGCGAGATCCAAAAGGACAAAAACCCCTAATCGAAAAAGCACGATTGTCGGGCATCAATGAAGCCCTTGCCAGACCTGTCCGGCTATTCCGCCTTCAATTTTTCCCAATACTCCGAATAAATCGTGATCGCCGCCCCGATGTCGGTTTGATACTCGCCTTTCGACAGCGCTTCGTCCGGCGGATACACCGTGGGGTCGTCGCGCAGCGCGGGCTGCAGCCGTTTGACGGCCTCGGCGTTGGGGGAGGCGGAGCCGACTTTCTCGCTAATTAAGGCGGCGATGTCCGGGCGCAATAAGAAGTCGATCAGCCGGTGGGCCAGTTCGGGGTGGGGGGCGTTTTTGGGGATGACCAGGCTGTCCATCCAGATGATGACGCCGTCCGCCGGGTAGATATAGCGGAAGCTGGGCTCCTCGCGGCGGATTCGGTGGGCCGCCCCGTTCCAGACCACGCCGGCGTCGGCCTCGCCGGTCACGAACAGCACGTCCACCGCGTCGGAGTTGAACAGGCGGATGTTGGGCAGCAATTTTTTCAGCAGGCCGTAGGCTTCGCGGATTTGCGCAGGGTCGGTGTTGTTGCCGGAATGGCCCAGCACGTTCAAGGCGACATGGAAGACTTCGCGCATGTCGTTGGGCAGCAGCAGCCGGCTTTTGAACATCGGCTTCCACAAATCGGCCCAGGTCTGGAGGTCTTGCGGTTTGAATTGGGCGGTGTCCAGGCCGATGCCGGTGGTGCCCCAGAGGTAGGGGACGCTGTAGCGGTTGCCGGGGTCGAAGGGTTTGTCGAGCTGGCGCGGATCGAGGTTTTTGTAGTTGGGCAGCCGGTCTTTGTCGATGGTCCGCAGCATGCCTTCCTTGCGCATCTTATCGACGAAATAGGTGGACGGGATCGCCAGGTCGTAGCCGCCGCTGTCGAGCAGCTTGAGCTTGGCGTACATGGCCTCGTTGCTGTCATACGAGGTGTAGCGGATGGCGATGCCGGTTTCCCCGGTGAAGCGGTCCAGCACCTCTTGCACCAGGTAGTCGGACCAGCCGAACAGGCGGATTTCCGGCGCGTCCGCCCAGGCCAGCGGGCAGAAAAACATCAGCCCTGCCAGCCATAAGCGCCTCATTTCGGCCTCCTGTGCAGCAGCCATTGCGCGCCGCCCACCAGCGCGACCGACGCGGCGAACAACAGCGCGGCCAAGGCGTTTACTTCCGGCTTCACGCCCATCCGCACCATGGAGTAAATCTTCAGCGGCAGCACTTCAAACGCCGGGCCGGTGACGAAGAAGCTCACCACCACATCGTCCAGCGACAGCGCGAAACTCAGCATCCAGCCGGCCAGGATCGCAGGCATTGTCAACGGCAGCACGATCCGGCGCGTCGCCTGCCATTCGCCCGCGCCCAGATCCTGTGCCGCCTCGATCAAATACGGGTCGAAGCCTTGCAGGCGCGCTTGCACCGTCACGGTGACGAAGGGCAGGCAGAAGGTGGTGTGCGCCAGCAGCAGCGACCAGAAGCCCAGTTTCACCTGCAAGGCGATGAACAGCACCAGCAGCGAAACCGCCATGACGATGTCCGGCGACATCAAAGTCACCAGCAGCAGGCCTTGCAACAGCGCGCGGCCAGGGAAGCGGTGGCGCTGCAAACCTATCGCGCCTAGGGTTCCGACCACGCAGGCTAGGCTGGCGGCCAGGCTGGCGACCAGCAGTGAGTTCAGCGCGGCCTCGACCAGGGTCGAATCGCCGGCCAGGCTGCGATACCAGTCTAAACTGAGTCCTTCCCAGCGGACGCCGTATTTGGACGGGTTGAAGGAATACAGGATCAACACGGCCATCGGCAGGTATAAAAACCCGAAGACCAGGGCGAGATAGGCGGTTTTCAGCCGGGCCATCAAGCCTCCCCGTCCGGCGCGTAGCGCTTGAGGCTGGCCCGGTAGGCGGCGAGGAACAGGCACAGCAGCCCGGTCAGCACCATGCTGGCCGCCGCGCCGAACGGCCAGTCGCGGGCGTCGAGGAACTGGTCTTTGAGGAGGGTGCCGACCAGCAGATCGCGCGAGCCGCCCAGCACGTCGGTGATGAAAAACAAGCCAAGCGCGGGCATGAACACCAGCAGGCTGCCGGCGATGACGCCCGGCAGGGTCAACGGCAAAATCACCGCCACAAACCGCCGCGCCGGCCCCGCGCCGAGGTCGGCGGCGGCTTCCACCAGGCGGCGGTCGAGTTTTTCGATGGAACTGTACAACGGCAGGATCATGAACGGCAGCAGCACATACACCATGCCAATCAACACGGCGGAGCTGGTGTACAGCAGGCGGATCGGTTCGTCGATCAAGCCCAGCGCCAGCAGGCTGTTGTTCATCAAGCCTTTCGCCGCCAACAAGGCGCGGATCGCGTAGACGCGCACCAGCGAATTGGTCCACAACGGCACGACGACCAGGGTCAACAGCAGCGGGCGCAAGCCGGGCCGTAGCTGGGCCAGCCAATAGGCGAAAGGATAGCCCAGCACCAGGCAAAGCGCCGTGGCCGAACCGGCCAGCCACAGCGAATGCGCGAACACCCGCAGGTAAACCGGGTCGAGCAGGCGCAGGTAGTTGCCGGCCGTCAGCGACAGCTCGATGAAGCCGCTTTCATCGCGCCGCAGGACGCTCGCGGCCAGTACCAGCGCATTGGGGACTAGCACGAACAAAACCAGCCAGGCCGCCAGGCCGCCAACGGCGGTGTGTTTGAACAAATTAACCGTCCTCATCAGCCGCCAGCACCGTTTCCCGCCCCGCCGTCCACGCCAGGCCGACTTTCTGGCCCGGGCTCGTAGACAAGACCGGATGATCCGTGTCGAAAAATCCGCTGGACACCACCCGCTTGCCGCTGTCCAATTCGACCACGGTGTCCAGCATCATGCCTTTGTAGATGGTTTCGACGAGGCTGCCATGCAGCCGGGCTTCCGGCGAAGACGGCTCCACCAGGCGCAGATCCTCGGGTCGTAGCAATAAGCAAAAATGTTCGCCAGGACTGAAAGACGCCGCGCAGCGCAGCATGCACGCCGCGCCTTCGACCACGGCGAAGATCGAAGCCCGATCGATCCGCCCGCTGACCACGCCGTCCAGCCAGTTGCTTTCGCCGACAAAGCCGGCCACGAAGCGGCTGGCCGGATGCTCGTAAATCTCGCGCGGCGCGCCGATTTGCTCGACCACGCCGCCGCGCAGCACCACCACCCGGTCGGACAGGGACAAAGCCTCCTCCTGGTCATGGGTGACGAACACAAAGGTGATGCCCGCCTGCCGCTGCAAGGCTTTCAGCTCCACCTGCATCGCCCGGCGCAGCGTGTAATCCAAGGCGCTCAAGGGCTCGTCCAGCAGCAGCACGCGGGGCCGGTTGACCAAGGCCCGCGCCAAGGCCACGCGTTGCTGCTGCCCGCCGGACAACTGGGCCGGCCGGCGCGCGGCCTGGTCGGGCAAGCGCACCGCGGCCAAGGCCTCGGCCACCCGTTCGCGGATGTCCGCCGGGGCGGTTTTTTTCATCCTCAGGCCAAAGGCGACATTGTCGAACACGCTCAGATGCGGGAACAAGGCGTAGCTTTGGAACACCGTGTTGACGTTGCGGCGCTCGGGCGGCAGGTGGTTGACCGGTTGGCCGTCCAGCAGGATTTCGCCCCGGTCAGGCGACTCGAATCCGGCCAACAAACGCAGCAAGGTTGTCTTGCCGCAGCCGGACGGGCCGAGCAAGGTCAGAAACTCGCCTTCTTGAATGCTCAGGCTGAAGCCGTCCAGCACCTTCAAGCTGCCGTAGGCTTTGGCGACGGATTGGAATTCGACGACGGGAGGGTTTGTTGGCAAGGGCATAGGGTTGATCTCTTCGCGCCCACGCGGGCCGCGTGGGAATGCCTGTTTCGGCGCGGCGCCGCCGCTTGGCCAGGCGCTTTGGCGGTCAAGCTTGGCGCGTGGGAATCAGACAACAGCATTGCGCCCCGAACCCGCCCATTCTACTATTTTCCCATGCCCAACCCCTACGCACATCCCACCGAGAAATCCAATATGAGTTCAAACCTGTTCGAGCAAGCCAAGCAACACATCCCCGGCGGCGTCAATTCCCCCGTGCGGGCCTTTAAAAGCGTCGGCGGTTCGCCGGTGTTTGTGCAGCGGGCGGAAGGGCCGTATCTGTTCGACACCGACGGCAAGCGCTACATCGACTACGTCGGCTCCTGGGGGCCGATGGTGCTAGGCCACGCCCACCCGGACGTGCTTAAGGCGGTGCATGAGGCGGTGGACCGGGGCTTGAGCTACGGCGCGCCCACGGTGGCCGAGACGGCGATGGCGGAAAAAGTCTGCGAATTGGTGCCGTCCATGGATCTGGTGCGCATGGTCAGCTCCGGCACCGAGGCCACGATGAGCGCGATCCGCCTGGCCCGGGGCTACACCGGGCGCGACAAGATCGTCAAATTCGAGGGCTGCTACCACGGCCATTCCGACTCGCTGCTGGTGAAGGCCGGCTCTGGCGCGTTGACCTTCGGCGTGCCCAGTTCGCCCGGCGTGCCGGCCGGGCTGGCCGAGCATACGCTGACTTTGGCCTACAACGACGCGGCGGCGGCGCGCGGGCTTTTCGCCCAGTTGGGCGCGGAGATCGCATGCGTCATCGTCGAGCCGGTGGCGGGGAATATGAACTGCGTGCCGCCGGTTCCGGGCTTTCTGGAAACCTTGCGCGAAGTCTGCGACGCATCCGGCGCGCTGCTGATTTTCGACGAAGTGATGACCGGCTTCCGCGTGGCCTTGGGCGGGGCGCAAGCTTTGTACGGCATCACGCCGGATCTGACCACGCTGGGCAAGGTCATCGGCGGCGGCATGCCGGTGGGGGCGTTCGGCGGCCGCCGGGACATCATGGAGCGGCTGGCCCCGCTAGGCCCGGTCTATCAGGCCGGCACGCTGTCCGGCAATCCGGTGGCGATGGCGGCGGGCCTGAAAACCTTGGAACGGGTGGCCGCGCCGGGTTTCTTCGAGGATCTGGCCGCCAAGACCTTGTATTTGACCGACGGCCTCAAAGCCAAGGCGCAGCAGGCGGGCATCGCCCTGGCGACCAACCAGGTCGGCGGCATGTTCGGCCTGTTCTTCACCGGCGCGGCGACGGTCGACAGCTTGGACCAGGTCATGGCCTGCGACGTGGAACGGTTCAAGCGCTTCTTCCACAGCATGCTGGAGGAGGGCGTCTACCTCGCCCCCTCGGCCTTCGAGGCCGGCTTTGTCTCCGCCGCCCATACCCAGGCCGTGCTGGATGAAACCCTGGCGGCGGCGGAACGGGTGTTTGGCCGACTATAAATCCTATGGCCCAAAGCGAAGCGCCGCCCTGTCGGCGGCCTTCGCGCGGATCAAAAGCCGCCAAGCCAAGCACTGTGGCAGTGATCTCCCCACCATGCTGTGGGCGTTTCCATAATGGTGCGCCCTGTTCCAACATCAAGCAGGCCGACTGCTCCACGCCTGGCGCGGACTCAAGCCGCCGCGAGCCGCCCGTCTGTCCAAACCGGCGAAAGCCATTATTTTCGACGCCAAAGGCCGTTGACCGGGCCACGATGGCCGCATTGTTCGGGCCGATCCAGCGCCGGGCCGGACAAAACCCTGACGGAAAAAGGCGATTCCTCCCGCCATCGGCATCAGGACTTGGCGCATGGTTTGCAGACTAAACGGCATTGGCGGACATTCAGCCCAAGCCGCCGCTTTCATCTATCCCCAAGCTTCAGAGATTGGCCTGAAATCCACAGCCTAGCGAGAGGTAACCCCCGATGACTCCATCACTGGAAGGCGATTTCAATCCAGCGGTACATTTTCTCGGACTGCTCAAAAAGGCCCTCAGCGACGGCGTCGCCCGGCGCTGCTCGGTGACGGGCGGGCCGCAGATCGTCATCGCGCCCCGGCAAATGGCCTATTACAGTGCGACTATCACCACACAAGACTTGCGGACGTTGTGCCTGGCCCAGCCTTTCGATTTGCAGATCGAGCCCCTGCCCAACTGGAACCCGGGAGCGGAACAAGAGACGATACAAGTCGGCCGGATGCGCATGCGCGCGAAGACCGACCAGGCGCTCGCCGGTTTGGCGCCCAACCCCCTTGCCGAATTGCTTTGGTTGGCGACCGTCAGCGTGTCCGATGGCAGGCTGTTGCAGGGCTGCCGCGCCGATGACGCGGTCCGCCTGAAACAGTGGCCGGATATGTCTTTGCTGGCGCAGCATGAGCGCTATTTGCCAATCGCCCAATTCATGCACGCCTCCAGCGCCGACCTGTTGACTGTCGCGAAGCAAACCGGCGCTCCTTTCTCGGAGGTTTGCGATTTCCACAACGCCTGCGCCGTGCTGGGCCTGATCGAGCGCGGCAATGTGTTGGAGCCCGACGAATATTTCTTCGGCGCGATCCAAAAAGCCTTGCGCGACGGCCTGATGCGGCGCTGCGCGCTGCCGGGGCTGCCGCCGCTCTACCTGGCGCCGAAGGAGCGCCGCTACTATTGGCAGGCGGACAGCGACGCGAACCTGGCGGCTTATTTTTCGGCAAACCCGGCCGATTTGCGCGTCGAAGTCATCACGGCGATTGAGCAGGGCGATGAGGAGGAGACTATCCAAATCGGCCGCATGTTGGTGCGCCGAAAAAAGGAGGCCCAGGCGCCCCGGCTCGCCGCCAAGGGGTTGGACGAATTGCTGTGGAATGCCACGGTCAAAGTGTCGCGCGGCCGGCTGCTGGCCGGCAAGCATGGCGATGACATCGTGCGGCTGAAGCGCTGGCCGGATTTCTCCCGGCTTTCCGAAGACCGCCGCCTGCTGCCCTTGGCCGCGTTTATGAGCGTCAACGCCACCGACTTGCCGACCGTCGCTAAACACACCGGCACTCCCTTGCCGCTGGTGGTCGATTTCCACAACGCCTGCGCGGTGCTCGACTATCTGGAATATCTGCCGGAAGAGCGCCTGCAGCAGCGGCCGGTCAGCGAGCAAGAGCGCAAAACCTACCGCTCCATTTCCAAAAGTCTAGGCGGGATCAGGGCGGCCGAGCATGTTGGATAAGAATCAGATCAAGCTGGTTTTCACCGGCAGCGTCGGCGCGGGCAAGACCACCGCGATCACCACGATCAGCGACGTGCCGCCGATCATCACCGAAGCCCGCCCCAGCGACGATGTCGCCTCCCGCAAGAGCAGCACCACGGTCGCGATGGACTACGGCCAGCTCGTGCTGGAAGACGGCTCGAAGCTGCACCTGTATGGCACGCCGGGCCAGCGCCGCTTCGACTTCATGTGCCACATCCTGACCCAGGGCGCGCTGGGCTTGATCGTGCTGGTGAACAACTCCAACCCCGACCCGCTGGAGGATCTCGACTACTACCTCAACCTCAACGCCGATTTTCTGAAGGGCAAGCCGGCGGTGATCGGCGTGACCCACCTCGACGTGGCCGAATCGCCCACGCTGGAGGATTACTACGCCAGCCTGGGCGAACGCGGCGAAATCTGGCCGGTGTTCCGCGCCGACGCGCGGGAGCGGGAGGACATGGTGGTGTTGATCGACGCGTTGATGAGTTTGCTGGAATACGGTTGACGCTATTAGGGCCATAGATGTGCCGACGTAAGGAGGCGCGCATCAATCGAGTCACGCGAATGATGTGCTTCGTTCCTCAGCGCATCTGTGGCTCTGATTTTCCGTTCGCCCTGAGCCTGTCGAAGGGCGGATGGAAAATCCCAAATTATGGAGAGTTAAGTCGTTCATGGTTCGACAAGCTCACCACGAACGGCTTAACTTAACGGCATTGGTTTCAAACCCCGTCGCGCACATCGCATACACCAGCCTGCTTTGGCGCCTAACCTGCCTACGGCCCTTCGTGTCAATGAGCGATTAATCAAAAATTGATGCTGGAGCGTTCGGATGTCGTCGTTGCAGTGCTGCAATATCTGTTTCTGGGCAGTGTTCCTCTCCGCAATCTGCTCCATGGTCTAAACCATCGACTTTCGATCTGACGGTTGCCCATGCCCAGTTACCACTATTTTTCAGATGGAGGACTTCAAAAATTACTGGGCGAGCGTATTCAGCACGTATTACATCTAAGATAGCCTTGCGGTCAGCATTGCCTCGGGGGAGTGTTATTGCCTCGGCAGTTGAGGTATTCATATGAGCTTTATCTTCTTTGATTATGTAACGATCTAAAACCCAGCCAGTCTGTCCTTGATATGTAGTCTTGCACCAATGCTCCGCCCTTGAATTAGAAACACATTCACCAATATTTAATGAAGTGGCGTGAGGTATTTTAAATAGTCGTGATCCTTGGTTGGCGCTTGGTTCGCTACGTAGCGCCAAAAAGCCATCTCCTGGGGTATTTACAACTCCTGTTTCTTCTGAAAATATCAGTTCATTAGCAGATGTTCTTTGTCCGACATTGCTTGATGGTATATATGGGGTTGCTATTTTTCTGGCAGATTCGTTGTTTGTTTGCGAACCAAACCATAATGCAGTCAAAATGACTAATAGAATTAGCCCGACTAGTATTCCGCCAGAGTCATTACTTGAGGAATGGCTATAGCCGCCTCCTGATGTATGTGTCGATGTTCCGCTAGATGAATTTGTAGCGGTATTGTTTGTATCATCTGCTGATTTGCCTAACCAACCTGAGCCTGTGTGTTCAGTATATCGGCCAAAAACCCCATCTCTTTCTCTCGACTCCCCAACTTTGTTTCCTTGCGCATCGACATGTTCAGTATAATCTCCAAAAAACCCCTCTCGCTCTCTTGATTCGCCTGTTTTGCTTCCAGACGAGTCAGTGTGTTCAGTGTAGTCACCGAAGAAGCCTTCTCGTTCACGTGATTCTCCAGTCTTGTTTCCATGGGCATCTGTATGCTCGGTATACTTCCCAAAAAAACCATCTCTCTCCCTCGATTCCCCTATTTTATTACCATCATCGTCGAGGTGTTCGGTGTATTTACCGAAGAAACCTTCTTGTTCTCTCGACTCACCCATGGCATGGTTTCCCGTAATTTTTTCAAAGCCTAACTTTATGTTAGGCGTCAATTGACGTCTTTGCCTGTATTAGGCGTCATCGTATTTGACGCTTAACGCCTGATTCATTGGAGCCTGACACGGATTTTAATGCTACGCTTCCGCTCCGCCGTGTCAATCATTTTTTGGTGTCGCTTAGCCCGGTAGGGTGGGCAAACGGCTCCATCGTTTGCCCACCGGCACATATTGAATCGGTGGGCGCGATAAAGCCGTGCCCATCCTACTGGGCTATGCCGTCGCCGCTAACTTGCCGACCTCGCGCGCATGCAAGCTTTGAATATCGAACTGGCCATGGTGCGGGAGAAGATCCGCCGTGTGCCGGGTTTGGAAGACCCGTTGTGGGAAAAGTCTTCCCGGCTGGAGGCGTTCCAGCGCGAGCCAGCAATTCTCATTTTGAGCCAAAGCCATGCGCCAAATGCCGTCATTCCCGCATGGATGCCGGAATCCAGTCACAGGGAGGTGAATCTGCGGGTTGGCACTCAAACACTTGGGCAACCGGCACGTTACCGTCCATGGCTCTGGATTCGGGCATCCATGCCGGAATGACGGAGCTTCGAGCCAAAATGAGAATTGCTGAGCGCGAGCAGGCGGCGTTGCGCACCGCCCTAAGGCCATAGGTGAAAAGCTGGCGCTGCTGCGGCAGGCCGAGGATCGGCTTGCCGCCCAGTTCTAGAATCTGGCCCGGCGCTTCCTGGAAGAAAAGACGCAGACCTTCGCCGAGCGGGGGGAGGCGGGCGAAGGCCAGCTTGGAGCGGGCTGGCTTCGGGGACGCGGGGGAGGGCGGCGGCTGAATTATTTGCTACCCGGCCGAGATGGCAATACTCTATCCGCTGCCTGTGCCATCCACAGGCCGACGATCGACGACAACAACAATACCGGAGGAGATCATGCAAAACATCATGCTTAAAGCCATCCACGGCCTGGCCAACTATGGCCTGGACAAACTGGAGCGCGCCTTGATTTTCGGGGCCGTGCTGGTGGCGGTTCTCGCTTTCGCGACGGGCAGCGTGCATCTGTCCCACGCCTGGGCGGCTTTTCTGTTCCGCTGGCTGCATGTGCTGTCAGGCATCATGTGGATAGGCTTGCTGTGGTATTTCAATTTCGTGCAAATTCCGTCCATGCCGAAAATTCCCGACGAGCAAAAGCCGGCCATCGGCAAAGTCATCGCCCCGACCGCGCTGTTTTGGTTCCGTTGGGCGGCGCTCGCCACCGTCGTCACCGGGCTGATCCTGGCGACCATCAACGGCTACATTGTGCAAGCCATGCTGCTGGGATATTTGCAAGGCGGCGCGACGACGTACATCGGGCTGGGCATGTGGCTGGGCCTAGTCATGTCCTACAACGTGTGGATGATTATCTGGCCGAACCAGCAGAAGGCTTTGGGGATGGTGGCGGTGTCCGATGACGAGAAGAAGGCGGCGGCGCGGATCGCGATGCTGACCAGCCGTTTCAACACCATGCTGTCGATCCCGATGCTGTATTTCATGGTCGCGGCGCAGAATCTTTAACTTTTGAGGCTCCGGGCGGAGTGGCCGAGCCGCTTCGCCCGGAAAACAGAACTGGCAGCCTATGTGTCGCGTTTTTTTTCGAGTTTACTGGCAAGCCGCCAAAGGCAGCCACTGCGACAGCGGGCCGACATCCTGCAAATTTCCGTCGGCCCCCATGTAGTAAACATGGTTGTCGGCCACGGAGACGCCGAGGTAGGCGTTGGTTGCCGAATAATACCGATAGCTGTAGACAGACCAAACCCCCGAAGGAGACCTGGCCGGCGCGAATAGCGAGGGGTAGTTCTTTTCCGCCCAATTGAACAGGCAGTCGTTCGGAGAGGTCAAGTTCGGTGCTTTCAGCCAATCCGTCGGGCTGTTGTTGCCAGGATGGTCGGTGAAAGAAGCCGCCTTGCTGGCGTCCAGCTTAAATAGAAACAGCTTCCCGTTGAACTCTGGCCTGGAGGAGCCCTGCAGATTGAAAATGATCCAAGCCCCATCCGGCGACCAAACCGGCGACGTGGATTTTCCGCCTATTTTCAGTGAGAACGGGTAGGTTTTGCCGCTGCCGTCGGGGTTCATCATGCAAATCCCGGCCCCGCTGTCGCATTCATAGATGATTTTGCTGCCATCTGGCGACCAGCGCGGGGTGTTGACATAGATATTATTATACTCGTTGTAATCGGTCAACCCCGTTTCTCCAGTGCCGTCAATATTGACAATGTTGATGTTTTTATAGTGCGGAAACAGGTATAGGAATGTCTTCTGAAAAATTATTCTTTTGCCATCTGGAGACCAGTCGGGGGATTGGTTTGAGCCCACGTAGACACTCGACTCAGACACTGTGAAGACTTCTTTTGTTTGCAAGTCAATGGTATAAACACTCCCGCCAAAGTCGGTAAAAACCAGCTTGCTTCCATCGGGCGAAAAATCAATATTTTCACCGGTATGCACTAAATGCTGGTTGCCGCCTTGGCTGTCCATCATCCATATTTCCTTGCCATTGCGGACAAAGGCGATGCTCTGTCCGTCGGGAGAAAACTTTGCCCCGTCGTCCTGGTCTGTGTTGAAAGTCAGTTGGACAATTTCTGTCAGGTCGGCGTCAGCCGTGGCTTTCGCCTTGAAAATCTCTTTGTCGCCGTCGCGATCCGACGTGAACAGCAGCAGGCCTTGCATTGTGTCCCACTGTGCGGATACTGTGGAAACCGGGGTTGTGGCAAGCGCGAAAATAAAAAACAAGAGTTTTGGTATTGACATGGTGTTTTGTCCCTTTAATAATGTTGCCAGCATATACCACAGTTTTCTGCGCGCAGTATTGAGCCAGATCAATATTGCGGGCTGCGGCGATGGCGCACTTCGCCGCTTCTGGCGCGAAGCCGATTTTTAGTCTTGCCAACCCAGCCGGCGCTATAATACCGCCCTGTCCGAACCCCGCGAGTCAACCACCTAGGCCGCCACGAGAAAGGCTCCATGCACAGATTGATTGACGATCACAGCGAACGATGCGCAAGGCAAAATTGATGGCCCATGCGGGGCGCGCCCGCCGGCGGGCCGAGTCCTGGGCCGCCGCGCTGCTGGGCGGGGCGGTGCTGGGTTTGTTCGTGTTGCGGCCGATCAATGATTTTGTGGCCTGGCACGAGCATGAAGTCAACGCGCCATCGGCGTTCGACTATGTCTGGGGGGAGTTGGCCGGCGCGCTGCTCGGCTTCAAACCGCTGAAAAGCGTGTTCTATGCCGGGGTGGGGGCGGTTTTCGGCGTGCTGGCGGCGGTTTTCCAGGCGCGGGTGGTCGAGCGGAACCGGCGCATCGACCGGCTCACCTCGGAACTGCAGCATGACCTGGGCGCTCTGGTCGCCGCCGGAGAGAACGAGCAGGTCGAGTTCAAGTCTTCGCTGCGCTGGGATCTTAAGGAGCAGCGCGTCAACCGGGCGCTGGAGGCGGTGGTTTTGAAGTCTTTGGCCGGTTTTCTCAACGGCGGCGGCGGCACTTTGCTGATCGGCGTCGCCGACGACGGCGACGTCTTGGGGCTGGACAATGATTATTCAACGCTGAAGCGGCAGAACCGCGACGGTTTCGACCAGGCCTTGATGACCCTGGTCGCGACCCAGCTCGGCGGCGATCTGTTTCCTTTTATCCAAATCGTCTTCCACACGCTGAAGAGCGGAGAGGTTTGCCGCGTCATTGTCTCGCCTTCGCCGAGGCCTGTGTTTCTCGACCAAGGCGGCGTGCCCAAACTCTACCTCCGCGCCGGCGCGGCGACCCGCGAACTCAATGTCAAGGAGGCTATCGACTTCCAGGCCACCCGCTGGCCGGGTTGAGCCGCTAGATCTCGACCGGCTTGCCGCCCGGTTTAGGCGCGGGCTTTTGCATGTCCTCCATGCGTTTGCGCAATGCCTCCATGTCTTTTTCCAGCTTGGGCAGCAGGTCTTTGTTCAAGGTGTCCCCGGCTTCGTTCTGGGCTTTGCCCATTTCGTCGGCCAGCTTGTTCCATTCTTCCTGCAGGTGCTTGGCGTCGGGCGAGTCGGGCAGTTTCTTGAATTCCTGCCGGAATTGCTCCACCTGCCCGCGCAGGTCGCGCAGCGCGTCGCCAAACCCGCGCAGCAGCCCGCCCAAGGGCAGGAAGCTTAGCGGATTGGGGTAGGCGCCTTTGACTATCGCGCCGTCGGCCAGGGGTTTGCCGCCCGGCCCGGCGAGGACGAGTTCGATGCGGCGGCGTCCGGGCCTGTCGGGGTCGGGGGCGATGACGAAGCTGGCTTCGCTGGTGGCGGCGGCGGCGGATTCTCGGGGGATGCCCACTTCGACCAGGTGTTCGCCAGGCTGGCCCGGCTCCACGCCGGTGACTTTGCCGATGGGCCGGTTGTCGAGGACGACGGGGTCGCCTTTTTCCAGGCCGCCGACGTCGGCGTAGCTGATTTTAAAATGCAGATCCTGCCCGCAGCCGGCCAGGGTGAGCAATAGAAGCAAAAGCAATGGCATGAGCCTGGGCATGGGGTTCCCCCGTCGGATATTGATTTTCTCGAAGACATTGTACCCCGTCGGCGGCCGTTTGCCTGGTAAGATGTGCCCCATGCGTTACCCGGCGGGGTTCCCCGCCGCCATGAAACCAAGCGCTCTAGCTCATAAGGAGACTGATTTGAAAATTGTGAAATTGGCCTTGCCGCTGGTCTTGCTGGCGGCGGTTTCCACGCAGCCGGCGGCGGGCAACGCCCTGGATTGCAAGATCAGGACGGACGCCATGAACGTCATGACGGATGTCATTGTGATACGGCCCGTCGGCGTGGCGGCCACCTTGGCCGGCGGGATTTTGTTTGTGGGCACGTCCCCGCTCACTGCGTTGGCGTCCATCCCCTACCCGCACGATTCCTTCGACCGGGTCGGCGCGATACTGGTGGGCGCCCCTTACTATTACACGTTCGTGCGGCCGTTGGGCGAGTTTGGCAACACCTGCCGTTGAGCCTCAGCGTTCCGGCAGCTTGATGCCGTATTTGCGGATGCGGTAGCGCAGGGTTTCGCGGGACGCGCCGAGGGCGCGGGCGGCCGCCACGGTGTTGTGGCCGGTGCGCTCCAAGGTGGTTTCGATGATGTAACGGTCCATGTCGTCGAGGTTCATGCTGCCGTCCAGCGGAATGAAAATGCCGTCTTGCTCCGCCTCGGCGGATTGTCCGGTCTTGGGGCCGGCAGTGCCCGGCAGTTGCAGCCATTGCGCGGGGAACGTGGGCCCTTCCGAGAACAGCACGCAGCGCTCGACCAGGTTGCGCAGTTCGCGCACGTTGCCTGGCCAGTCGTGGTCGCGCAACTGCGTCCAGACCGTGTCGGGGATGTGGCGGACTTGGCGTCCTGACTTGGCGTTGAACTCCGCGACCAGCAGCGGCAGCAGTTGCTCCATGTCTTCCTTGACGTCCCGCAGCGGGGGCAGGTTGAGGCGGAACACGCTGAGGCGGTGGTAGAGGTCGCTGCGGAATTCCCCGTCCCGCGACATTTTTTCCAGGTCGCGGTTGCTGGCGGCGACGATTTGCACGTCCACGGCGATTTCCCGCTCGCCGCCCAGTCGGCGTATTTTGCGGTCTTCGATGGCTTTCAGCAGCTTGGCCTGCAAGTCCAGCGGCATTTCGCCGATTTCGTCGAGGAACAGCGTGCCGCTGTCGGCCTGTTCGATCAGGCCGCGGTGGCGTCCGGTGGCGCCGGTGAACGCGCCGGCCTCGTGGCCGAACAATTCCGATTCCAGCAGTTCACGGGGCAGGGCGGCGCAGTTGAGTTCGACCAGCGGGTTCTGCGCGCGGGAGCCGGCGTAATGCAGTATCCGCGTCACCAGCCCTTTGCCGGTGCCGGTCTCGCCGCCGATGACCAGGGCGCTGAACGGCACCTGGGTCAGCCGCTCCAGCATGGCGCGGACGTTTTGCGCGGCCTGGCTGCCGCCGACGAAGGCGGACGGGGAATAGCGCTTGTGCCGCTGCCTGGCATGCTCGATGAGCCGGCGCTGGGCGCTGGCGCTGCGCCCGGCGCTGGCGACAACCAAATCCAGCCGCTCCAGGTCGCAGGGCTTTTCCAGGAACTCGTAAGCGCCCAGGCGCAGCGCGCGCACCGAGTCGGGGACGCTGCCGTAGCCGGTGAGGAATATCCACTCGGCGTAGGCCAGGCCGGGGCGCACTTCCTCCATCAGATCCAGCGCGTTGCCGTCCGGCAGGTTGAGGTCGGACAAGATCAGCAGGGGATCGAAACTTTCCCGCAGCAGGATTTTGCGCGCCTGTTCGCGGCTGGCCGCCCATTCCACCTCCCAGCCGTCGCGGCGGTAATGGCGCGAGATTTCCGAGCCCAACAGGGTCTCGTCTTCGATGACTAGCATGCCGCCGGGGGTCATGGGTTTTCCTTGCAAGGCAGGAGCAGGCGGACGCAGGCGCCGCCAGGCTTGCGGTTGGACAATTCGATGCGTCCGCCCAGGTCGCGGGCGAAGCGCTGCACCATGGCCAGTCCCAGGCCGGTGCCGCGGGCGCGGCTGGTGCTAAAGGCGTGGATGCCGTGGCGAAGCATGTCTTCGCTGAAGCCAGGGCCGTCGTCGCTGACTTCGATGGCGAGCAAGCCCTCCTCCCGGCGGGCCAGCACCTTCACCGCGCCGGGCTTTTCGTCCATGGCCTGTGCGGCGTTGAGAACCAGGTTGAGCAGGGCCTGGCGCAGGCCGCAACTGGGCAGGTGGCATTCCAGCCCGGCGGGTATGTCCACCGTCAAGGCAATGTGGCCGGGGATCTGGTAGCGGGCCAGGGAGAGCAGTTCCTTCACCATCGCGGCGAGGTTGAAATCCATGGAAGGGGCTGGCGCTTGCTTGCCTTGCTCCAACAATTCGTTCAGCAGCCGCGTCATGCGCTTGAGCTCCGCGCCGATCAAGTCGAGCCGCTCGCCCTGGTCCGGGTCGGCGATTTCCCGGCGCAAATTGGCGCAGCTCATTTGAATGCCGGCCAGCGGGTTGCGCAGTTCGTGGGCCAGCCCCGCGGCCAGCTCGCCGACGGCGGCCAGCGTTTCGGCGCGCGCCAGGCTGCGCTGCTGCTCCAGCAAGGCCTGGGTGGCCGAGCGGACTTCCGCCTCCAGGGACTGCGCATGCATGCGCTTGGCTTCTTCCAGTTCGCGCAGATGGATGACCATGACGTTGTAGCTGTTGAACACCGGCAACAGCAAAGGGTCGAGGTGGTCGATGGCAATGGGCGTGAAGTCTTCCTTGGCCAGATTGAGCAGCAAGTGCCGAAGATCGTGCAGCGGATTGAGGATGCGCCGGCGCAGGAACAGCCAGGTGAGCAGCAGGATCAAGATCAGCGTCAGCGTCGCCAGTTCCAACTCGGCCAGCTCTTCCCGGCTGACCTCCTCCAGCACTTTTTCGCGCTGGTCGGTTTCGCTGTCAAGCACCTCGTGCATTTCGCGCAGCGCGTCGAACAACTCGGCCCGGCCGTTGTCTAGGGACGCCGCGTTCGCCTGCGCGAGGAAGGCGGTGACCCGGCGCAGCTTTTCCGGGGTTTGCGGGGAAAGGTGGGCGTCCTCATTGGCCAGCATGTGGATTTTCGTGGCGATCAAGGCCAACTGCTCAGGCACCAGCACGCCGCCGGACAGCACATCCACCAACGCCTGTTGCAGGCTGAGGCCCACGTCCTGGATGCGGTGGGAATAGCCGACATAAGCCTGCACGGTGTCCATGCGCTCCAGGTTGCGCCAGATCATGCCGCCCAGGATGGCGAGCACGGAAGACAGCAACGCCAGCAACGCCAGCCCGCGCAGGCGGGCGGGACGATCCAGCAGGTTTTTCACATTGCGTTTGGGAAGCTGCATGGCCGCATTATAGCCCGGGAAAGCCGCGTGCCCAGCCGGTGTTTCGGCCAAGCGCGCCAGGGAGGCGAGGGGTGCGCTCATCGGCGGGAAAATCCTGCGCCCGGAACAAGGCCGCCGCGTCCGCTCCGACGGACAAGCAAGGGCGTCTTCACGGCTTGCCCGCCGCCAAGGCGGCGGCGCGCTTGCGCGCGGCCAAGGGATGGGCGGAAGAGGCGGTGTGCTGGTCCAGGCCGTGGATTTCGCATTGGCCGCCGCGGCGCTCGTAGTCCTCGCAAAAGTCGTGGATGAATTCCATGACGGTGTGGTCGATGGTCTCCGCCTCGGACAGGTCGAAAACCAGCGCTTTGCCCTCGGGCATGGCCGCCAGCTCGCTTTTCAGCGACAGGAAGTTGGCGAAGAAGGCCGCGCCGTCGATGCGGATGTGGAAAACCCCCGGTGCCGTTTCATCGACCTTGAAATACAGCTTGAGCACCTCGTGCCAGTTGACGCTGCGCAGCACATGGACGATGAACTCGGCGACCATGCCGATGGCCACGCCGATCAGCAGGTCGGTCGCCAGCACGCCGATGATGGTGATGACGAACACCAACAGTTGCTCGTAGCCTATCGCCAGGGTTTTCATGAACTCATGCGGCGACGCCAGCCTGAACCCGGTGAACACCAGCAGCGAGGCCAGCGAGGCCAGCGGGATCTCATGGATCAGCCTGGGGAACAAGGCCACGAAGATCAACAGGAACGCCCCGTGGAAAAAGTTCGCCCAGGCCGTCCTGCCGCCGTTGTTGACATTGGCGGAGCTGCGCACGATTTCCGCGATCATCGGCAGGCCGCCGACCAGGCCGCAGACGGTGTTGCCGACGCCGACGGCGGTCAGGTCGCGGTTGAGGTCGGAATAACGCTTGTATTTGTCGAGCTTGTCCACCGCCGCCGCGCTCAGCAGGCTCTCCAGGCTGCCGACCAGGCAGATGGTCACCACCTGTTCCCAAAACTCCAAAGTGCCGATGAGGGCAAAATTAGGGAAGGTAAAACCGGACATGAAGTTTTCCGGTATCGCCACCAGGAATTTCGGGCCGATGGTGAACTCATGGTGGGGCAGGATCGGGTCGTCGTGCAGGAACATGTACATATGCTCGTGTTCCAAGTCGTAATACTGGCCCAGGATGAGCCCTACCAGCACCACCACCAACGGCCCGGGAATCATCTTCAGATAACGGTTTTTCAGGCGGGACCAGACGACGAGAATCCCCAGCCCCAAGCCACCGATCAGCGCCACCTCGGGATTCAGGTCGATGAGGCTGCGCGGAATCGCGCCGATGGTCTGGAACAGGGTCTTCGCGTCCGGCTTCACGCCTAGCAAGGTGTGGATCTGCTTGGCCATGATGATGATGCCGATGGCCGCCAACATGCCATGCACGACCGAGGAGGGGAAGAAGGCGCTGAGCTTGCCCGCCTTGAAATAGCCCATCAAGGTCTGGATCAGGCTGGCGCAGACGATGGCGGCCAGGGTGTACTTGTAGCCGGCCATCGCGTCGCCCTTGCCGAGTTCCTGCACGGAATCGTAGATCACCACGATCAGCCCCGCCGCCGGCCCGTTGATGGTGACGAAGGATCCGTTGATGCGCGAGACCAGCAGCCCGCCGATGATGGCGGTGATGATGCCGGCCATCGGCGGAAAGTTCGAGGCCAGGGCGATCCCCAGGCATAAAGGCAAGGCGATCAAAAAGACCAGAAAACCCGACATGGCGTCGGCCTGCCAGTTCTGCGCAAGCCCGGCCAGGCCGGTCTGCGGGGCGTCGGGGACGGAGGATGGATTTGCCATAGTGTTGTCAGTCGCTCGGTATTGTGGATATGGACGGCCCGAAGCAGCATCCGTGCCGTCCGCCATGGCGGACGGCAAACGCCTAACTGGCGGAGGCTTGCAGGCCAGTCCCGGCGGCTGCGCGGTCAGCGCGCCGTCGTCCAGGACGGCTGCCATGGTGCAATTCAACCAGCCGCAAGCGGTTGAATTACACCATGGCACCACTGCGGGACGGGGAATCCCCCGCGGCTTACTGTGGCTTTTCCTCGAACGCGCCTTCCCACTTGCTGATGACCACCGTGGCCACGGCGTTGCCGATGAGATTGGTGATGGCGCGCGCCTCGGACATGAAGCGGTCCACGCCCAGCAATAACGCCAAGCCTGCCACCGGCAACACCTCCGTGGAAGACAGCGTCGCCGCCAAGGTGATGAAACCACCGCCCGTCACCGCCGCCGCGCCCTTGGAGGTGAGCAAGAGTACCATCAGCAGCGTGAGTTGCTGGCCCAGGCCAAGGTCAATGTTGAGCGCCTGGGCGATGAATACCGCCGCCATGGTCAAATAGATGGATGTGCCGTCCAAGTTGAAGGAATAGCCGGCCGGCACCACCAGGCCCACCACGGGCTTGGCGCAGCCGAAGGCCTCTAGCTTCGCCAACATGCCCGGCAGGGCCGCCTCCGAGGAGGAGGTGGACAGCACCACCCACAACTCTTCTTTGATGTGCTTGACGAGCCGCCACAGGCTGAAGCCGCTGAACCAAGCAATCGTGCCCAGCACGGCCACGACGAACAGGCCGCAGGTGAGGTAAACCCCGGCCATCAGCTTGCCCAGCGAGACCAGCGCGCCGACGCCGTATTTGCCGATGGTGAAGCCCATCGCGCCGAACGCGCCCAGCGGGGCCAGCCGCATAATCATGTCGATCATTTTAAACAGGGTGGAAGACAACTGCTCCAGCAAATCATGCACCGGCTTGGCCGCCTCGCCCTGGGTGCCCAGCGCCCAGCCGAACAAGACCGAAAACAGCAGCACTTGCAACATCTCGCCTTTGGCGAAGGCGTCCACCGCGCTGGAAGGGATGATGTTCAACAAGAAATCGACCGTGCCCAGCGCCTTCGCCCCCGTGGTGAAACTGGAGACGGCCCCGGCGTCCAGGGTTTTCGGGTCGATGTTCAGCCCCGCGCCCGGCTTCCACAGGTTGACGACGACCAGCCCGATCACTAAAGCCAGCGTGGACACGGCTTCAAAATACAGCAAAGCCTTAAGCCCCACCCGCCCCACCTTGCCCATGTCGCCGGTGTGGGCGATCCCTAAGGACACGGTGAGGAAAATGAGCGGGGCGATGAGCATCTTGACCAGCTTGATGAAGCCGTCGCCGAAGGGTTTCAGTTTCGCGCCGAACTCAGGCCAGAGCAGGCCGACGGCCACGCCCAGCAGCACGCCGGCGATGACCTGGAAATAGAGAGTTTGCAACAAAGAATTTTTCTGGGCGCGGAGTGCCATGGCGGTCGCCTTTTGCTGGAGGGTGGGTTCGCTTGAGCCTGGATGGCGCGGCCATGGTATGCGCCGACGCGCGCGCCGGGACGGCCAGGCCTGCGAAATGCGGATTTTTCCGAGTGGATCGCGGGATTTCTGTGCTTAACGGCTGGCCAGGCTGCCGGGCGGCGGCTTGCTCACGGGGATGGCGGCCAGATCCGGGGTCGCCAGCGGATTGGCGGCATTGGCGCGGGCGGTTTCGCGGTAAAACCGGATCGGGCCGTCTTCCGGAAACTTGCGCGCCAAGGCCTCGAAGGCGGCGGCGGCGGCTTGCCAATCGGCGGCATGGAACAACGCCAGCGCCTCGGCGAAGCGCACCATCATACCCGCGAGTTCGCGGGTGGACGCTTCGACCGGGGCGATCAGCTCATGCACGGCGACCGGGCGGGACTTGCCTGCCAGTAAGAATTTGCCCATCGGCCGGACGATAAATCCCGTGAGATTTTCGACCAGCGGCTCCGACACCAGGATGCGGGTTCCCAGCAGCTTGTTGAGGCCTTCCAGCCGCGCGGCCGTGTTGACTGTGTCGCCGACGGCCCGGTAAGCGCCATGCTCGCGGCCGCCGACGAAGCCGACGCGCATTTCGCCGCAATGCAAGCCCATGCGGATGGGCAGCTTGATTTCGCGTTTCGCCTCGAACGCGTCGACCGCGCGGCGGATGTCCAAGGCGGCGCGTAGCGCGCCGACCCGGATGTCGGTCTGCGACGTGGGGACGGTCCAGATCGCCATCATGGCGTCGCCGGTCACGTCCGAAACCCAGCCGCCGTTGCGCCGCACCGGGGTAAACAGCGTGGCATAGTATTCGTTCATCAACTCGCCCAGCTCCATGGGCTTCATGGTTTCCGCCAGGGCGGTGTATTGCCCCGCGTCGGTGGCCAGGCAAACGCCAAAGGACAGCTTGCTCTCCCAGTGGTCGGCGCCCTCGGGATTTTCACCTCGCCCGGTGGCTTCCTCGGGAATGAAACGGCTGATGACCGAATGGATTTTCCGATTCTCCTGCGACCGCCTCAGGTAATTGTTGAACAAGCAGCTTAACATCCCCATCGGCGCCAGCCACAGCAGCGGCAGCAACATCGGCAGCCACAGCCATTGCGCGCTGAACAGCCAATAGGCGGCGGCGAGATAGCCCAAGGTCAGCGCGGCGATGCCGGACACGCCCACCATCAGGCGCTTCGAGGACAGCCATCCAAGCAGCATTCCCCATGACAGCAGCCAGGCGAACTGCCCCCAGCGTCCGAACAGCGGTCGAATGTCGCTATCGTCCAGCAAATTGGCGACGGCGGTCGCGGCCAGTTCCAGCGAGCTGACCACGGAGAAGGGCGAAAAAAAGACATTGTCCGACTTGTCGGACTGGAAGTCTTCGTCAAAGCCGACCAGCACGATTTTGCCGCGCAAGGGGTGTTTCGCCAGTTCGTCGTTCCGATACTCGAGCAGGCGGTGGTAGGGAATGCGGGCAATCGCCCCGGCCGCGCCGTAATGATTGAAATAGCGGGTTTTTTCGCCGGCCAGCGTTTCGATCACGGTGCGCAGGAAGGTCTGCTGGGCGGGGGGCAGCGCCCCCTCCCGCAGACGCCCGAGTAGCCGCTCGCCTAGCCCGGGTTGCTGTTCAATTTGATCGGCCAGCTCGCTAAAAAAGACGGAGGCGCCGGACAAAGCCGCGCCGAGCAGGGGCGGGGCCGGCAAGGGGAGGGCGTCGTTTTCCTGGGCCAGGCCCGCCAGTTCGCCGCCCAATTTTTTGGCGACGAACAGGCGGAACAAGGCCAGGGGGAAGGTGGGGTGGTCGCCGCTTTCGCCATAACGGCTCAGGAAGCGGTCGGCCTCCTCGCCCTGGGCCAGCAGAAAGGGGGCGGTCGCCAGCGCCGACTGGGCCAGCGCCGACGGCGGCTCCTCAAGGGACTCGACATAGACGTCGCCTTGGAGCTGTTTCAAGCGCAGGTAATTCGCCAGCACCACCGAGCCGGTTTCCCGCATCGCGGCGGCCATTTCGGCGTCGTCCTGGGGCTGCGAGGCGCTGAAAAAAATGTTGAAGCCGACGAGCTCCGCGCCGGCGGCGCGCAGCCGGCGGATCAAATCGGCATGCAGCCGGTGCGGCCATTGCTCAGGATTGCCCGAAACGGACAGCCGTTCCGCCGATTCCCGGTCAATGTCCACGATGACGACCTCGGCGGGCGGGCGCTGCGCGCCACGCAAGGCAAACAACAGGCCCAGGCCGATTTTTTCCTCCAGCAGCGAGACGTAAGGGGCCAGGCTCAACAAGGCGGCGCCCAGGCCAAGGACGATGCCTGGCATGCTTGCCCGCCCCGCGCTATTGAACCCTCTCATATGTCTTGCCGCGTTGGTGTTCGTGTGGATGGCCGGTGGTGGTGGCCAAATGGGCTAATGATAAGCTTGATTGTGGCCGCCATGAAGACCGGGCAGGCTTCTTCCCCATGGAAAATGGTGAATAATTCACAGAAATTTTGCGCCACAGTTGCTACCTTAGCCGCCAAACAAACCACAGCCGCAAGCCCGGCTGTTTTCTGACTTTGCAGCGCCAGTAGCCCAACCGGGGGAAATATGAACACGTCCTTGTCCAAAAATAGGGATTACAAGCTGGTCACCTTCTATCCCACCTATGAAAACGTCCATGCCTTGCTGGCCGAGATCCACCTCTACGTCTTCGGCCCTGAAGGCAAGCTGATCGAGAGCCAGGCCGTGCGGCGGGACAAAGTCACCGTGGCGGTGGCCGACGACGAGTTGCGCGGCGCGAAGATCGTCATCGCTCCGCCCCTTGACGGCTTGGCGGGCGAACCCGTCACCTTGGCCAAGGCCAGGAGCCAACACATCTTCGAAGCCGAGTTGCCATTGGGCGACGCCCAATCGAGCTACGTGCTGCCCCCCGTGCCGGAAGCCATTTGGCGCTGGTGGCTGGTGCATAGCCTGTGGAAAAACGTCCGCAAGGCTTCCGGGAAAAAAACCGGACTGCTGGGCTGGTAGGCCGCCGCATTTTAGAGCTTTGCCGGGCTTTTTCTTGCAAATCCGGCGGCTATGCTATAGCTTAACCGCGTCAAAAAGGCTGGGGGTGCTTGGGCGAAGTCCTGAGCTGAGAGACACCCTTTGAACCTGATCCGGTTAACGCCGGCGTAGGAAAGCCGTTTCGAGCCCTTGAAGCGTATCGAAGGTTAGAAGCACCGTCTCGTAGCGCCCCCTTTTTCCGAATTTTCTTAAACCAGGAGAAAGCGATGAGCGCTGTTCCGAAACCCATCCTCCACGAGGCGGTCACCGCCAAGAAAGCCTCCATCCAGCCCTTCGCGGCCTCGGAGAAGATCTACGTCCAGGGCTCAAGCCCCGACATCCGCGTTCCCCTGCGCAAAGTGTCCCAGTCGGACACGCCGGCCAGCTTCGGCGCGGAAAAAAACCCGCCGCTGTACATCTACGACACCTCCGGCCCCTACACCGACCCGGGCGTGTCCATCGACCTGCGCCTTGGGCTGCCCGCGCTGCGCGAGGGCTGGATCGACGCGCGCGGCGACACCGAGCGGCTGGCCGGCCCCAGCTCCCTTTATGGCCACGAGCGCCAGCACGACCCCAAGCTGACCGACCTGCGCTTCGAGCATATCCGCAGTCCCCGCCGCGCCAAGGCCGGCGCCAATGTCAGCCAGATGCACTATGCCCGCAAAGGCATCATCACCCCGGAGATGGAATACATCGCCATCCGCGAGAACCAAAAACTCGAAGCCGTCAGCGAGCTGTACAAGTTCCAGCACCCCGGCGAATCCTTCGGCGCGTCCATTCCGACGCTCATCACACCGGAATTCGTCCGCGACGAAGTGGCGCGGGGCCGGGCGATCATCCCCAACAACATCAACCACCCCGAATCCGAGCCGATGATTATCGGCCGCAACTTCCTGGTCAAGATCAACTGCAACCTCGGCAACTCCGCCGTGACCTCCTCGATTGAAGAGGAAGTCGAAAAGATGCTGTGGTCGATCCGCTGGGGCGGCGACACCGTGATGGACTTGTCCACCGGCAAGAACATCCACGAGACCCGCGAATGGATCATCCGCAACTCGCCGGTGCCCATCGGCACCGTGCCGATCTACCAGGCCCTGGAAAAAGTCAACGGCAAGGCCGAGGATCTGACTTGGGAAATCTTCCGCGACACGCTGATCGAGCAGGCCGAGCAGGGCGTGGACTATTTCACCATCCACGCCGGCGTGCGCCTGGCCCACATCCCA
>Ga0265316_10001189_pt1 | contig 28185 bp, 24 predicted proteins | sample 4522metaG_FD_202092 | JGI IMG/M metagenome (GOLD analysis project Ga0265316, IMG submission 202092) | Rhizosphere microbial communities from Carex aquatilis grown in University of Washington, Seatle, WA, United States - 4-5-22 metaG | ecosystem: Host-associated > Plants > Roots > Rhizosphere >... | reverse complement strand
AGTTTTATCTGGCCTGAATGGAGAAAACCCTTTTAACATTCTAGTTATTATAACTCTTACTGCATCGAGTGAGGGTAATAAAACTAAAGCAAAAACAACTGAAAATGAATCTACCCTGAAAGTATCAACATATATTGCCGGAGGTAATTGTAATGCACGAATAGCTATAATTGAAATAATAAAACCAATTGTCAGGCTGCCCGTGTTGCCCATAAAAATTCGCGCAGGATTAAAATTGAAAAAAAGAAATGCAAACGAAGAACCTGCCAAAGCAGCAGAAAGTAAAGCAAAATCATAGGCTCCAGCAAAATAAAATAAAAATGAAAAAAATGAAAGTGTAATAATAGAAAGGCCTCCGGCCAATCCATCGATACCATCAATAAGATTAAATGCATTAATAAAAAATACTATGCAAATAACACTCAGAAATATGGACAAAAACATACTGATATTACCAATTCCCAAAACCTGCAAATTCTCTATTCTTATACCATAAAGAACCATTAATAACGCTGTTATAAGTTGAATGTACAGCTTGTTTCGGGGTTTAATGTCATTCAAATCATCCAGAATACCGGTAATAAACATTATTGTAGCTCCTACTAAAACGAACATGATATCGGAGGAAAATAAACTGGGCCTGATTAATATTACAAAAATCATAGATAAAAAAATACCCATTCCCCCCATTGTTGGAATTGCTTTCCTGTGAACTTTGCGGTCATTTGGTTTGTCGAGCCAGCTCAGGCTTTTAATAGCTTTAATTATAAATGGCATTAAAATGAAACAAATAAATAATGCTGCAATAAATCCTTTTACCGGTAAGGGAATATTATATAATATCCAATTCATAATCTTTGATTTCTTTAGTAACTTGATGTAAATCCAACTCAACAATTCAATTTACCAATTCAAAATTGAAGTAAAATTTATTGTGAAAAGATTTTAATCATTTTTACGTGATGTATTTAATAAAGTTAGTTTAATTTAATAGAATATTTTTTTCACAATTAATTTTTATTTAATAAACAATTAGATTTGATCTATTGTTAATAGTATTCAATTAAATATTTTTATTATGACATTTACTCTTGAATTGGGCAAAAATGCACCTTATTTCAGGTTGCCTGCCACAGATGGAAAGACTTATAGTCTCGATGATTTCAAAACCTCGAAATATCTTGTTGTATTTTTTACCTGTAACCATTGTCCCTATGTTTTAGGTTCTGATGAAATAACAAGACAAACTGCAGAAAAATACTCTTTGAAAGGGGTAAAATTTGTTGGAATAAATTCCAACAGCGGTAAAACAAATTCTGAAGACAGTTTTGAAAATATGGTAAAACGTATGGAAAAAAATAAATTTCCATGGTTGTACCTGTATGATAAAACCCAGGATGTTGCTCTTGCATACGGTGCATTGCGAACACCCCATTTTTTTGTATTTAATGAAAAAAGAGAGTTGGTTTACACCGGACGTGGGGTAGATAATCCAAGAGATTCTTCAAAAATCACCGTAAATGACCTCGAAAGAGTGTTATCTGAATTAACCGAAGCTAAAGAAATCAGTATCAAAGTTACAAACCCTGTAGGTTGTAATGTTAAATGGGAAGGGAAAGATGCACATTGGATGCCTGCGGATGCATGCGATTTAGTTTGATTTAAGCAGATTTATTTTGAAATTCTTATTTTAGAAAAATACTTTTATTCCACCGGTAATATCTGCCCTGGCAAGACTTTCTCCATTTTTAAGCTGAACAGGATAACCATTTTGTTCCAATTGGTTTATTTTAGCTATTAAGATATTTGGGGCGATACTTAAATATAAATGTTTACTTAATCTGTACTCAATTGAGAATGCAAGGTTTAAACCATAAGTATATCCTGTAAAATTTATTTTAGTTGTATCAACTTTTTCATCATTATTGTAGGTTAAAAGTCCGAATCCCACTGATAATTCTCTCCAGAATCTTGTTTTGCCGAATTCTTTGCGGCTGTGATATTGTATGCTATAATAGTTAAATCTTGTAATTTCGGATTTATTGAATGTATCAGATAGTACAGCGTATTTCCCGGAAACTGAATTCATAAAAGAATTAAACCGTATCCCGAATCCATAATTATCTTTGAACCATGCAACTTCTATGTTATAATTGAAACCTGGTTTTTTCTTTTCGAAGTAGGAAATATTATTATTGTCAGTAATTGAGTCGGGTTTTATCATTAAACGATAACTGTAACCAGCATCGGTGATGATACAGAATTTCTGGGCAATTCCGGTGTTTCCAAATGAAATATCAATTAGTAGAAATAATAAGCAGAATTTTAATTTGATTTTCATAACAACATCTCCTGCTTTATGAAATTATATTTTTTAAGGAATTCTTAAGCTACTTTAAATTCCACTCAAAACCGTCCTTTTTATCTTTGACTTCGATACCCAGATTATTAAGTTCATTGCGAATTTGATCGGAGGTATTGAAGTCTTTTGCAGTTTTAGCTTTTGTACGGATATCTAATAAAAGCTTAACTAATCCATCTATAGTATTAAAATAATTTCCAGTTACAGATTCATCTTCTAACCCAAGAATATCTTCGATAAAGATTTTAAAAAGGTTTTTCAACTTTTCGAGATCTCCCGGATTAATTAAATCCTTACCATCGTCAATAGAGTTTATAACCCGAATTGCATCCATTAAATGCGATATCAATATTGCACTATTTAAATCATCATTGATCGCTTCATAACATTTCTTTTCAAGTTCAGCTGTATTAAAAGTAGATTTATTGGAAGTTTTAAGTGTTTGAAGCTTCTTATAGCCTGACATGAGCCTTTGCAATCCTTTCCCGGCAGCCTGCAATGCTTCATTTGAAAAATCCAGTGTGCTATGGTAATGTGCCTGCAAAATAAAAAACCTTACGGTCATCGGGCTGTATGCCTGTTCGAGCAATTTATGGTTACCTGTAAACAATTCCTCAAGGGTAATAAAATTATTCAGCGAACGGGCCATTTTCTGGCCGTTGATCGTGATCATGTTGTTATGAATCCAGTAGTTTGCCGGATTTTCTCCAAAGGCAGCTACTGACTGGGCAATTTCACATTCATGATGAGGAAACTGCAAATCCATTCCTCCGCCATGAATATCGAATTTCTTACCAAGATATTTTGTACTCATTGCAGTACATTCAAGATGCCACCCGGGAAATCCATCGCTCCATTTAGATGGCCAGCGCATGATATGTTCTGGTGAGGCTTTTTTCCAAAGTGCAAAATCAAAACTATTTTTCTTTTCCTTTTGGCCTTCAAGTTCCCTTGTATTTTCCTTAAGTTCTTCCAGAACCCTGCCTGATAATTTTCCGTACTGGTAACTCACGTTATATTTATCCACGTCAAAATAAACGCTGCCATTGACTTCGTAAGCAAATCCATTTTGAAGAATTTGTTCAATAATTAACTGTTGTTCAATAATATGACCGGATGCTCTTGGTTCTATACTTGGAGGTAACACATTAAGTTGCTCCATGTTTTTATGGTAGCTGTTCATATATTTTTGGACTACTTCCATAGGCTCGAGTTGCTCAAGACGAGCTTTTTTATCAATTTTATCTTCTCCTTCATCTGCATCATTTTCAAGATGTCCCACATCAGTAATGTTGCGAACATATCTGACTTTGTATCCCAAATGATTAAAATAACGGAATAATAAGTCAAAAGTAATGGCAGGCCGTGCATGACCCAAGTGCGAATCGCTGTAAACCGTGGGCCCGCATACATACATACCTACAGACGGAAAATTTATAGGTTTAAATTCTTCCTTTTTACGGGACAATGAATTATATAAATACAATTTTGAATCCATGAAAATAGTATTGAATAACTGCTTTCAAATGTAATAATTTTTCGCTCTATGAGAGAATATGACGGGCCTGAAAATTAAATTACAAATGAATTATAGCTGTGATTTTTTTTTGAATTCACTGAAAGCATGGGCAGCAGTCATCCTGCCTTCAAGTACTTCTATAACATGCAGGGGCAATTTGTAATTTTTATCGCCAAATAAAAAACTATTGGTTACCGGGTGAACTTTTTTATCGCCATATTTATTTTCCAAAGTAAATACAAAACTTTCAAAAGAATCGAAACCAAAGGAAGTAGTAGTAAGATTTCCTTTTACACCTGAAGGGCATTTTGTGCATCTTGACCATTGTTCAGCAACATCAGGCCGGCACCAATACATCATCATCTGGATTGCTTCTTTTATATGTGCTGCGTTTTTAGGAACAGCCCAATTTGCAGTATAACCACCAATGTAAGAATCTGATCTTTTGAATACAGGCAATTCGCACGGTATCATTTTCCTAATATTTATTTTGTCAGTTTTTGTCCAGATATTATACATCCAGGAACCATTGACGAAAAAAAGACAACTGTCTTTTAATGGGAAATCGTTATCGCGTCCCCATAAAATATTCATCCTGCTTTTAATGACTGGTTGATATACCGATAATTTTTCTAAGGCAATATAACCTTGTTCAATAGCCTCGAGTTTCTTTTTTGTAAGTTTCGGTTCAATGACTTCATCATAATTATCCATTAAAGAATAGCAAAGCCTTTTATAGAGGGTTTCAGTGCTAATCCAGTTTCTATCTTCGAAAATTGCTGCTATATGAGTATTATTAGTCTTATTGTATTCATAAACAGCTTTAACATAACCCAGCAAATCATCGAATGTCATATCATATTGTTTCACATTGATGCCTATTTTTTTTGCAATATCGGTATTGGTAAAAATTGCCCAGTAAAAGCCTTCATTATAAGGACCTGTTAATAAGTTTCCCGAACGTTGTTTTGTTTCATGGGTATTTATTAAAGGCTTATGCAGTTTAAGAAATTCCGGAATGGTGCTGAAATCGAACAAATATTTTTTGCCCCATTCAGGATCATTTAAAATGGAGGCAATAATAAAATAATGTTCTTTAATTCGAATGATGTCCCATTCAGACTTCGGCAATTGAATCTGGCGAATAATAAATTTAATTTCTAAAGAGTCGTCTGCATTGTACAATTCTTCAGGGAATTTAAGATTTACCTTAATATCCTGGTGGGTAAATTCAAATTCATTGCTCACTTCACGGACTAATTTTCCCCGTGTACCTTCATTCATCCAATGTCCAATAAAATTGAGCGGCGTAGTTTCAATATTTGTCAGCTTTTTATTATCCGATTGATTAACTGAAAAATTGTTATTGCATGAAAATAATGGCAACAAGGTTAAAAATAGTATGCCCCACAATAATTTCAAATTATTTTTTTGCATCATCCGTTTTCTCAATAAAGTGTCTATTTAACTCTTATTCAAATGAATATAAAATCATTGAGGTAAATATATAAATATTTTTTTCATTCATTGATAGGTTATTTATAAATAAATTCAATATCAGTTTCCTTTTAGAGGATAATTTTCGAGTTTAACAAATTTGTATCCCATTTTCCTGAGTTTCGGCACAGCCATTTCAAGTGCTTGTTTTTCCTGCCAGTTCGGATGGTTGAAATGCATAATAACAATGGCTCCCGGATGAATATTAATTAAAATATTCTGGCTTATATTTTCTGCAGGAGTATCGGGTATGGCATCGCCGGATAATACACTGAAGCTTACGACTTCTAAATTCAGCTCCCTGGCAATTTCTACAGAAGTTTCGTCGATATATGCAGTTGCTGATCTGAAAAAATGAGGCCTTCGGTTTGTAAGGTTATAAATTTTTCTGGCATTCATTTCCATTTCATCTACAACTTCCCCAACATTATTTGTTCCTGCAATACCATATTTCGAGGCCCCGTTCACAGAGCAAAGCCGATGATTCAACCCATGATTTTCAATTTCGAATAAAGTATCTGCCGACAATTGGGCAAATGTTTTTCTGTTCGCATCAATCCATTTCCCGGTTACAAAAAGTGTTGCCGGAATTTTTTCTTTTCTCAGAAAATTAATTAATATTTCATTATATCCGCTGCTTCCCCAGCCGCCGCAACCATCAAAAGTAAATGCAATAACCTTTTTTTCAGTATTTAATTTTGTTTTCACCCCTTTAATAAATTCCCCAAATTCACCCGGACCCGGATTAGAATATTTAGCTATAATATTTTTTTTCTTTTCAATATAATCTGCGGTTATTAAATTATCATTTGTTTTATTGTTCGAAATTTTATCATCTTTATAATTCTGACAAATGATAGAATAACTTTTAATATCTGGCTCATTGAATGAAAAATTCGCTGTAATCGGAAATCCAATACATAAAAAGGATATTAACCTGCATTGTTCCATAACGGGAATCTTTACAATACTGAACTTAATTATAAATTGGAAAATTTTCATATCAAAGATAATATTAAAGGTTTTTTATTTCATTCTTTTATGGAAAATGCAGAACTAAATAGTCTATTTTAGGCATCATAAATGTACCTTTACAGGTTTAATAAATTTTAATATGTCCGGCAGAAAAAAGAAAAAATTAACTGATGATTATAACAGAAAAGTGCTTATCAACAATATTCTTGAACTTTTCAACAATAATCCCACTCAGGCTTATAATTACAAACAAATTGCAAAACGCCTTTCCATAAAAGACGAAAGAAACAGATATCAGCTTACCAAGACTTTGGGAGAATTGGCTTTGCATGAAGATTTGATTGAATTACAGGCAGGAAAATATAAATTAAATTCTAAAACACATTACATTACAGGCAAGGTACAAATGACAAGCAGTAACAACGCTTTTGTCATTAGCGATGAGGTTGAAGAAGATGTATTTATTGCGCAGAAAAACCTGAACCATGCACTGGGGGATGACATAGTGAAAGTTTATCTTTACGCTCATCGTGAAGGAAGGCATATTGAAGGTGAAATTGTAGAGGTTCTTGAAAGTGTCCGTAAACAGTTTGTGGGCGTTGTGGAAGTTGCAAAAAATTTTGCTTTTTTAATTCCCGACAGCAAGAATATTCCTTATGATATTTTCATTCCTCTCGATAAATTGCACAAAGCAAAAAATGGACAAAAAGCTGTAGCCCGAATTATCGATTGGCCCAAGAATGTCAAAAACCCTTTTGGTGAAATTATAGAAGTGCTTGGTTATCCGGGGCTCAATGAAACAGAGATGCATGCCATACTGGCTGAATTCGAATTGCCTTATAAATTTTCTCACGAAGTGGAAGATGAGGCTAATAAAATTGCAGACAAAATTACCGGTGAGGAAATTTCGAGACGACGCGATTTTAGAAAAGTCACTACTTTTACTATCGATCCTGCCGATGCAAAAGATTTCGATGATGCTTTATCCTATCGCAAGCTTCCAAACGGGAATGTTGAAGTTGGAGTTCATATTGCCGATGTCACCTTTTATGTGGCTTCAAAAACCATTGTCGACGATGAAGCATATGAACGTGGCACTTCTGTATATCTTGTAGACAGGGTTGTTCCCATGTTGCCGGAAAGGCTTTCAAACAATATTTGTTCTCTTCGCCCTCGTGAAGATAAGCTATGTTTTTCGGCGGTTTTTGAACTGGATGTAAATGCGAATGTCCTGAACAAATGGTTTGGCCGTACAATAATCAATTCCGACAGACGATTTAATTATGATGAAGCCCAGGAAATCATTGAAACAGGTAAGGGTGATCTGAAGGACGAAATTCTCGAATTGAACAGGTTGGCTAAAATATTGCGTGAGAAAAGAATTAAAAACGGAGCCGTGGAATTCGACAGGGTTGAAGTAAAATTTGAAATTGATAAAAATGGAAAACCATTAAGGGTTTTTTATAAAGAGAATAAAGATTCGAACAAACTCATCGAGGAATTCATGTTATTGGCCAATAGAAATGTTGCCGAATTTATTGGAAAACCGAAAGACGGGAAAAAAGAAAAAACATTTGTTTACAGGATCCACGATTTGCCAAACCAGGAAAAACTGGCATCATTTGCCCATTTTATAAAAAAATTCGGATATAAGATTAATACCGGTCCGGGCAAAAAAACTTCAGAAAGCCTTAACAAAGTCATTGATGATGTAAAAGGGAAAGTCGAGGAAAATATTGTGGAAAACCTTGCTTTACGGGCAATGGCAAAAGCAGTCTATTCAACAAAGAATATCGGGCATTACGGGCTTGCTTTCAATTACTACACCCATTTTACTTCACCCATTCGCCGTTACCCTGATGTTTTGGTTCACAGGTTGCTCGATCATTATTTAAAAGGAGGCGCTTCAAAGGATCAGGCAAAATACGAAAATATATGCAAACATTCCTCCGATATGGAAAAGCGTGCAACTGATGCTGAAAGGGCTTCCATTAAATTCAAACAGGTAGAATTTATGAGCGATAAGATAGGAAACGAATACGATGGAATTATTTCTGGAGTCACCGAATGGGGAATATATGTTGAAATAAATGAAAACAAGTGCGAAGGAATGATTCCTATCCGTGAGATTGACGATGATTTTTATTATTTCGATGAAGAAAATTATTGCCTTAAAGGCCGTCATCACGGGCGTAAATTTCAGTTGGGCGATCCGGTGCGAATCCGTATCTGGAGAACCAACCTCTTAAAAAAACAAATAGATTTTCAACTGGTAACAGATTGAGAAGAATTTTTCTGAAATTTCTATAAATGTGAAATATTAAAAACTTATTAAGAAAAGCGACAATTAAATTAACCCTTCGTCGGCGAAGCTGAAAAAACTTTTTTCTGAAACAATAATATGGTCGAGCACATTTATGTCCATCAATTTTCCGGCTTCTTTGATTTTTTGTGTGATAGCATTATCTGTTTCACTAGGTTTCAGATTTCCTGAAGGATGGTTATGGCAAAGTATAATGCCACTTGCCATTTTATCCAAAGCTGTTTTCAGGATTATCCTGACATCTGTAACGGTACCTGAAATTCCGCCCTGGCTGATCTTAATTTTGTCGATGATGCTATTTGAACGATTTAGTAACAGTACCCAAAATTCTTCAAAAGGTAAATCACCGAGAAGGGAACCAAAAATTTCATAAACATCTTTGCTCGATTGTATTTTTTTCCGGTCAACCACTTCTTCTATTTTACGTCTTTTTCCCAGTTCTAAAGCCGTGAGTACCGAAATGGCTTTTGCTTCGCCAATTCCTTTTATTTTTTGAAAATCCTTAATATTTAATTTTGCCAATTCATTTAAATTGTTGCCGGTCGATTCAAGAAGTTTGCGTGCCAGTTCAACAGCAGATTCATTTCGGGTTCCGGTACCAAAAAGTATTGCGAGAAGTTCTGCATTGGAAAGGGCATTTATCCCTTTTTTAATCATTTTTTCCCGTGGTCGGTCATCTTCCGCCCATTCCTTAATGCTCAGCTTTTTATTATTTTCCATAGCTGATTTTAATAAAATTTTTAATTTTCCAGGTTTACCAGTTTATTTGAAATAGCATAAACAGCCAGGGCAACTGAATTTTTTGTCTGTGTCTTATCAAGCAAACGGGCCCTGTGGGTTTCAACAGTCCGGTTACTCAGGTGCAAAATATCTGCAATTTGTTTATTAGTAAGCCCCTTACATATATAATTAAGTAATTTTTTTTCTTCATCGGAAAATGATAATTCTTTATCAGGTTTTTTATTCAATTTCGAAATCCTGGCAATTTTTTTTGAAATTTTCACAATCAGTTCGTCTGAATAATAATTATTGCCTTCCATAACTTTGTTTATGGCTTTTTCAAAATCTTCTTTAAGTGAATTTTTTAATAGGTAACCACGAACACCAAGATCTGTCATTCGGTTGAAATATTCTTCATCTTCAAAAGTAGTGAGGGCAATAATTTTCAGATCGGGGTAAATGGAAAGTGCTTTTTCAGTAGCTTCAATACCATCCATCTCTCTCATGTTAATATCCATAAAAACGATATCGGGTTTTTGATGGGTTAGCAAATCGAGAAATGCCTTTCCGTTTGGGGCTTCGCCAATTACATGAATTCTCTTAATTGTGCTTAACAGCAACTTTAAACCTTCACGGAAGATTTTATGATCGTCTACTATAAAAACTTTAATTTGCGGCATGTAATTGAAAATGATCTTTTGAGTGAAAATAACGTTATTTAATAAATGAATTGAAAAGGTAATTATTTACACATTTCGAAAAATATTCTCAATTCTATTCTTTTTCTTTTAGGCAGATCATGAGGGAGAATGCCCTGAACGGCTCCTTCAAGTGCAAGCAGAGTATCGAACCTTGATTTTGGATATTTCTCTTTAACGAGAAGAAAGGCTTTTTCGCTTCCCATGATTTTTAATTCTTTTTCGGTTTTAATTCCTGCCTCTAAAAGTTTATTGGCTGTTATTTTTCCGATATTAGGAAGTTTAAGAAATGTATCCATGTTAATTGCTTTCTAATATTTTGAATAATTCATCGAGTTTAGGGGTGAGAATAATTTCAGTGCGGCGGTTTTTAGACCTCGATTCTGAATTATTGTTCGGAGCGATAGGGAAAAATTCACCATGTCCCGAGGCTGTAAGACGTTTTGGGTCGACTTTGGAATTTTCCAGGATAATCCGAATGATTGAAGTAGAGCGTTCTACACTGAGATCCCAATTGTCTTTTATTCCACCACCTGATTTGTAAGGCATATTATCGGTATGTCCTTCAATAGTAATATTGATATCGGTGTTCTGTTCCAAAATATGAGAAAGTTTTTTTAAAGGTTCAATGCCTTTTGGATCGACAGTTGTACTTCCCGATTTAAACAATAATTTTTCTTCTAAAGAGACATATACTTTTCCGTTTCTAATTTTGACTGACAGCCCTTCATTTTCAAAACCCAGCAAAGCTTCTGTGACTTTAGATTTTAAATTATTTACAATGGAATCTTTTTTAAACAGGACTCTTTCCAATTCAATCAACCGGGCATCACGCTTTTCCAACTCAAGGTTCAGGTTATCGAGGTTTTTCTTTTTTTCATATAGTCCTAGTTCGGTTTTTTTCAGGCTTTCTTCTTTTTTCTTTAAATCTTCCTGGGTGGTTTGCAGTTGTATCATCAATTTTGCCGTTTCCCGGGCATTTCCTTTTAGCATCGATTCCTGCGATTCCTGGAGTTCAGAATTTTGCCGGTTAATTTTTTCATAGTCATATTTTAGGTTAGTTAATTCCCTTGCTTTTTCCAGACTGTCCTTGATAAGACTATTAATTTGATTTATGTTCCTGGAAATTTGTTGTTTCATTTCAGTATTTTCGATTGTAATTTGCTCCTGATTTTGTTTTGTCATATCCAATTCATAATTACAGCTTTTATATTTTTTTTCCATTTCCTGAAATTTTTGTGCCGGAACGCAGGATGCAATTATAAATAAAAACAATAAACCAAATATTTTGAGGTAAGAATGTTTTTTCATTTCAAAAAATATTTTTTGTGAAATAGAAATGTAAAATAAATGAATATTTATTAAAGACTTCATTTTCAGACATGAAATTTCTTAAGAATTAATTCGTTAATATTAATATATTTGAAGATTATTTACTTTGAGAATGCCGATAGATAATGAAAACCGAAAGGAAGAGAATAAGATTCTGGATAATATAAGATTTCCTTCCGACTTAAGGAACCTTTCTGTCAAAGAACTTGAACAGGTAAGTGCAGAATTACGTCAGTTTATTATCGACGAAGTATGTTCTAATCCTGGCCATCTAGGGGCAAGCCTTGGTGTGGTTGAACTTACTGTTGCACTGCATTTTGTTTTTAATACTCCATTCGACCAGTTGGTTTGGGATGTAGGCCATCAGGCTTATGGTCATAAAATTCTTACAGGACGAAAGGAACTATTCAATACCAACAGGAAATATGGTGGTATTAGCGGCTTTCCAAAGATGAGCGAGAGTGTATATGACCCCTTCGGAGTGGGCCATGCTTCGACATCTATATCGGCAGCTTTGGGAATAGCAGTAGCGTCGAATCTGCAAAATGAAAAGGACAGGCATGTGGTAGCTGTAATAGGCGACGGAAGTTTATCCGGAGGATTGGCATTCGAAGGCCTCAACAATGCAGGTAACCTTAAAAACAACCTTCTGGTTATCCTGAATGACAATAATATGGCCATTGATCCAAATGCAGGTGCACTCAGCGATTATCTTGTCGATATGACCATTTCCAAAACTTATAACAAGTTTAAAACGGAAGTTTGGAACATGTTAGGGAAGATGCATAAACTTGGGCCCCGGGCACAACGTATCGCGCAAAAGCTTGAAAATGGGATTAAGTCTATAATTATGCACCAGGGCAACTTATTCGAATCGTTAAATTTCAGATATTTTGGGCCTGTAGATGGCCATAATATTTCGCATTTAGTGCGTATCCTAAATGATTTGAAGGATATGCCCGGTCCAAAACTTCTACATGTTATTACGGTTAAAGGCAAGGGTTATAAATATGCTGAAGAAAACCAGACGACCTGGCATGCCCCAGGTATTTTCAATAAAGAAACCGGTGAAATAATTAATATAAAAACTGATGGATCAAATCCTCCAAAATACCAGGATGTTTTCGGAATCACTCTCCTGGAACTGGCAAAATTGAACGATAAAATTGTTGGGATCACTCCTGCTATGCCGACAGGTTGTTCAATGAATATCATGATGAATGAATTGCCGCATCGTGTTTTTGATGTAGGCATTGCTGAACAGCATGCAGTAACATTTTCGGCTGGTTTATCGGCACGTGGAATGATCCCCTATTGCAATATTTATTCCTCATTCATGCAACGTGCCTACGACCAGGTAATACATGATGTTGCACTGCAAAACTTACAGGTTATTTTATGCATGGACAGGGGAGGATTGGTTGGTGAAGATGGTGCCACGCACCAGGGAGTATTTGATCTGGCTTATTTGAGGTGCATTCCAAACCTGGTTATTTCAGTTCCTATGAACGAAGAAGAACTTCGAAACCTTATGTTCACGGCACAAGTAAAAAATTTCGGAGCGTTTGCAATCCGTTATCCACGTGGATATGGTGTAATGTCGGACTGGCATAAACCATTTAAGGAACTCCCAATCGGAAAAGGCCGGATGATTTCAGAAGGTTCTGATGTTGCAGTTTTGTCTATTGGCCATCCGGGAAATTTCGTTCAGGAAGCTATTAAAGGTCTTTCAGAAGAATATGAAATTCCGGCACATTACGATCTTCGTTTTCTAAAACCTCTTGACGAAGAATTACTACACCAGGTCTTTAAGAAGTTTTCAAAAATTATAACGGTTGAAGACGGTGTAATTACAGGTGGATTTGGTAGTGCAATTCTTGAATTTATGGCCGGTAACAATTATCATGCACAAATGATAAGGCTTGGTGTTCCCGATAGGTTTATTGAACAGGGTTCACTTAAGCAATTATATTCCGAATGCGGTTTCGATACTGCCGGTATTCAACAAATAATCAAAAATCTTGTAAATAAAAAAGTTATTAAAACTTATGTTACTCCGTAAGGTTTTATAAATATTATTTCAATTTTTAATTTTTTAATCCATGGAATACAGGATAGAACATGATACTATGGGCGAAGTAAAAGTTCCTGCCAACAGGTATTGGGGAGCACAAACGGAACGCTCAAGAAATAACTTTAAAATAGGACCTGAAGCCAGTATGCCAAAGGAAATAATAAAAGCTTTTGCATACTTAAAGAAAGCCGCTGCAATGGCGAACCTTGAATTAGGGGTTATTTCGGCAGATAAATGCGATTGGATCTGCAAAGTCTGCGATGAGATTCTTGAAGGTAAGCTCGAAAGTGAATTTCCACTTGTTATATGGCAAACCGGTTCGGGCACCCAGAGCAATATGAATTTAAATGAAGTTATTGCTTATCGTGCTCACGTTTTAAGCGGAGGAAAACTTACCGACGTTAAAAAAATTCTTCATCCTAATGATGATGTAAATAAGTCGCAATCATCTAACGACACTTTTCCTACAGCTATGCACATAGCAGCATACAAGACCGTCATGGAAGTTACATTGCCCGGGATGCACAAATTACGAAATACCTTATCGGGAAAGTCCAGGGAATTCATGAAAATTGTTAAAACGGGCCGTACCCATTTTATGGATGCCACACCTCTTACGCTTGGACAGGAGTTTTCAGGATATGTTCAGCAACTCGATAATTCAATGCGCGCAATAAAAAATGCATTGGAAATGATAAGTGAATTGGCTTTAGGTGGTACTGCAGTCGGGACCGGGTTAAATGCCCCAAAAGGTTATGCTGAATTGGTCTCCGGGAAAATTGCGGAATTAACCGGTTATCCTTTTGTTTCGGCACCAAATAAATTTGAATCCCTTGCCGCACATGATGCCATGGTGGAACTTAGTGCAGCATTGAAAAGATCTGCGGTTTCGTTAATGAAAATTGCAAATGATATAAGAATGTTAAGTTCCGGTCCGCGCTGTGGAATTGGTGAAATTGTTATCCCGGACAACGAACCCGGATCCTCAATTATGCCGGGAAAAGTAAACCCCACCCAACCTGAAGCATTGACAATGGTATGTGCCCAGGTAATGGGCAATGATGTTGCTGTTACAATTGGCGGATCAAACGGCCATTTTGAATTAAATGTTTTCAAACCCCTGATAGCTGCTAATGTTTTGCAGTCTTCGCGATTGCTTGGCGATGCATGTTTGTCTTTTAATGACAATTGTGCTGTTGGAATTTTACCGAATTATGAGGTGATTAATAAACATCTTGAAAACTCTTTAATGCTCGTAACTGCACTTAACACCCATATCGGATATGAAAATGCAGCCAAAATTGCCAAGAAAGCCCAGAAGGAAAATAAAACACTTCGTGAGGCAGCCCTTGAATTGGGTTTGGTGACTAACGAACAATTTGACAAATGGGTCGATCCTCAAAAAATGGTATAATTAAAAATTAAATCATTTTATTCAATTGAAAATTATTCCCATATTATTTTCCCCATTCAAAGCCGATGGTGGGTCTATGTTTGGCATTACGCCCAAAAAATCGTGGGAGAATTATTATCCATCCGATGAAAATAATCTCTGTAAATGGGCGTTGCATTCTCTTTTAATTGACGATGGTAAAAATATTGTTTTAATTGATAATGGTTTTGGAAATTCAGATCAGCAAATTTTAAAAGATTATAAAGTCGAAAATTTCAAACAGGCAAAAGATATAATTGCGGGTTATAATTACACCATCGAACAGGTGACTCATGTAATACTTACCCACCTTCATATAGATCATTGCGGAGGAAGCTTTTTGCAAAACTTTTCAAATAACCTGGAACCCACATTCCCAAATGCAAAATATATAATCAGTAAAAACCAATTCGATACTGCCGGGAATCCCTCAGAATTTGAAAAAGATTCATTTCAGCCTGTGGTTATATCTGCTTTTTCGAAGATGAAGAATATTCAATTTGTTGAGAAAAATGGATATTTATTCTACTGGCTTGAGCTCAGGATTTTTGACGGACATACCAATGGGTTAATTATTCCCATAATCCATACTTCAAAAACTTCAATTGTATTTACCGGCGATTTGATTCCATCCCTTGCACATCTTGTTTTGCAAAGTATTATGGCATACGATATCGATCCGGTTTTAAGCCTTTCTGAAAGGAATCAATTTCTGAATGAAGCTTGTGAAAAGAAATATATCCTATTTTTCCAGCACGATTTTTATCATGTATGTTGCAACCTCAAAAAAGAAAACAGCCGGATTGTGCCGGCTGAAATCTTCCAATTCTCTGGGATTATATATTAAAAAAGCCACCTTTTTAATCAGGTGGCTTGAATGTTGGTTTAATTGGTTGTATTTAGTTTTTAATATAAAGCCACGATTCCTGGTTCACGCTGGAACGTAGGCTATACAAAGCGTTTAAAACTTCTTTATAATTGTTGCACGCGAATGCACTTACAAGGTTAAAACCATTTGGTGCTATAATAACCTGCGATTTGTACCCGAGTTTTGCCATTTCTTTGGCAAAATTATCGGCATATACAGGGTTCCTGAAACTACCTGTAATTACGTTGTACGATCCGGAACTTCCGCACGATTTTTGAATTGAATCGATCTTTAACTGCGATTCCTTTTTTATTTTTTCCATCTGTGCCATAAATTCAACAGAGTCATCTTTTATAGTATTTTCAAGCCTGTCGATGTATTCTTTCATACGTTTTTTATTACCTATAATCCCTTTTTTTCTCAGGTAATCGCAATTGGTAGTTATAAAGGTAATAATTGCTAAAATCAAAGCTATTTTTTTCATAAAAATTAGTTTAGGGTTATAGGAATTGTAATTAATCGTCTATCATTGAATTTGAAATATTATTTTTTTGTTTCTATTGAAAACAGGGTGAAATATACAAAATGTAAAATAAGTATGCAAGAAAAATGCTGAAAATGAACACATACAGAAAGCAAGTTTTGTTTGTACTCCTTTATCTTTGGATTTTTCACATCATTCCTTTATTTTCACAACCTGATAATAATATTTATTTATGAAGATTTTCCGGAACTTTATATGTATTCAATTTTTTATTGGGATTATATTTTTATTTTCTGCCTGTTCCCTTGTAGGAGTTAATATCTACCATTCCACACCCAAAAGGCCTTTTAAATATCCCGGTTTTACAATTAAAGATACTTTGCGCGGCCAGCTAAATTCTTTCAGAAGTTGCTACGATGTGTATTATTATAATCTAAATGTTGATTTTAATTTTCATAAGAAAGAAATTTCAGGATTTGTGGATATTTATTTCAATACTTTAAATTCTTTCGACACACTTCAAATCGATTTATATGATAATTTATCACTCGATAGTATCCTTTTCGAAAACAGGAAACTGAATTTCTATAGAAGATATAATGCCGTTTTTGTCTTAATGGATCGAAAGATTAATTTTCCTGAAAAGGAAAAAATAACTGTTTTTTATCATGGAAAACCTAAAGTAGCAAAAAGGCCGCCCTGGGAAGGTGGTTTTGTCTGGGGAAAAGATAAAAACAGGAAACCCTGGATTGCTGTAGCCTGCGAAGTCGATGGAGCAAGTTTATGGTGGCCTGTGAAGGATCATCTTTCAGATGAGCCCGACAGTATGTCGATGAGTTTTACAATTCCTGCAGGGTTGAGTTGCATCAGTAACGGCCATATGATCGATAGCATTTCTAAAAACGGGATAACGACTTTCCGTTGGAAAGTAACCTATCCAATTAATTCATATGATGCCACTTTTTATATCGGGGATTTCAGGCATTTTTCAATTCCATATAAAGGTGAGGACACAGCTTTCGATCTCGATTTTTATTCTTTGCCTTACCACCTCGACTCTGCAAGATCGCAATTTAAGCAATCTGTTGATGTCTTAAAATTTTACGAAAGTACTTATGGTCCCTATCCATGGCCGCGTGATGGATACAAATTAATTGAAAGTCCATATGAAGGAATGGAGCATCAAACGGCAATAGCCTATGGAAATGGCTTTAAAAATATGTTTGGATTTATAGATTATATTATTTTGCACGAGTCAGCCCACGAATGGTGGGGCAATTCCGTTACAGTTCCAGATTATGCTGAAGTATGGATACATGAAGGTTTTGCTTCTTACAGTGAAGCTCTTTACCTGGAAAGCAGAATCGGACATGATACCTATTTGAATTATATTAATTTTTTCTCTATTCTTATCAGGAATAAAAGACCGGTAATTGGCCCTCACGATGTTAATTATTGGGATTATAAAGATGTTGATGTATATATGAAAGGCGCATTAACACTCCATACACTGAGAAATACAATTTCAAATGACTCTATGTTTTTCGATATTTTAAGAACTTTTTATAACAGGCATAAATATAAATTTGCCGTAACCCACGATTTTATTGACCTTGTGAATGAAAAAACAGGGAAAGATTATACTTCGTTTTTCACACAATACCTCTACGATCGCACTTGTCCGGTTCTTCAATGGGAATATAATTATGAACCGAAAACCGGAAATGGCGAATTATTTTATCGCTGGTCGAATATTTCGACAGATTTTACAATTCCTATAATAGTCAATACCGATTTAAAATCGATAATTATTTATCCGGCAAGGAAGGTTCAAAAAATAGAATTTAAAAATAATAATTTTCAGTTGAATACTGAGAAATCTTATATAGCCATGAGAAGAACAGGAAAGTTGAAAAAAATAATGATTGCAGAATCCGGGAATTAGAACATTTACAAAACTATCGAAATAAAAAATCATATGAATACTAAACATTAATTGTCCCAAGTAATTATGATTTAATGAATTACCAGATTCAACTTTATCAGTAACAGGAATAATAATTCTTTTTTAATTCTAAGATTTTATCATCACAAGCAACATTTTGAATTTCTTTGTCGCCTTTAAAGCATGAGGGATATTTGCAGGCATAATTATGAAATCGCCGGAGATGAGATTATGTTTTACCCCGCCAATAGTGATTTCAACACTTCCGTCAATAATTTGAATAAAAGCATCAAATGGTGCGCTATGTACACTGAGCCCTTCACCTTCGTCGAAAGCAAACAGTGTTATATTTCCTGAGGGAATTTTTATAATTTGTCTGCTAACTGTACTGTTATCCATATATCCGATTGCATCCTCTAATTTTTGGACTTTCGATTTTTCTATTTGATGATTTTCCATATAAATTGTGTTTTACTATCTTATAAAAACAATCCAAAGATCAAAATGATTTTACTAACCATAACGTATTTCTACAATAAAAACCAAAGTAGAAATACATTAAAAATAACGTATTTCTCCTCTGAAATTCACGTATTATGCCTGATTATATTAAAAATTCAGTACCTAATTTTACTTTCAGAAAAAAATGCAATATGGCTATGAAAACAACAAAAAACAGCTTTATGTACGATGAATTCATTCTCCAGGGAATGTTTTATTGTCCATTTGGAAAAGCCAATAATTCCTGTTTTTTTCATTGGCTCCAGAAAAAACCGACAACCGATAAAATGGCCTGGTACAATTCATTGTCGTTGCGTGATAAACAGGATTTAATGTATTGCCATTTTAAATGTTCAGGTAAACAAACTTCCGGTTTAGATAAGATTAAATATTTTCAAAACAATTAAATAAATATTTTAAAAAGAAGCAAAATAAAGGCTCATCAAGCCAGGTGAAAATTTTATTTTATATAAAAATTTGAGGTTAGTAGAAATAGTTAGATTATTGATTATTTGGAAAAGGGGTTGTCAGGGAGAAATGGCAAATAGGTTGGTATAATTACAAAACAACCCCTTTATTTAGTTTATTAATATTAATTGAGTTTTAAAAAATTAGAAATACAAAAATGAAAACTATAGAAAATATTAAACTTGTATCTTTTCTTACTTTTAAATTGGGAGAAGAATTATATGCTGCCAATGTTAAAAATGTAATCAATATTGTTGAAATGTCTAAAATTACTAAGGTGCCGAAAGCTCCTGAATATATGTTGGGAATTATTAATTTAAGGGGGCAGGTTTTGCCTGTAATTGATACAAGAAAAAAATTCGGATTACCGCAAATTGAATTTACAGTTAACACATGCATTTTAGTGCTTGAAGTTATTGTAAATAATCAAATTGTGTTGGTTGGAGCCTTGGTAGATGGAGTTAAGGAAGTAACTGAAATTGAAGAAAAAGAAATTAAAGACACACCTTCCATAGGGTTCAGTAATAATAATAATTTTATAACAGGTGTTTATAAGAAAAAAGATGAAGATGCATTGATTATGATTCTTGATATGGATTCTGTATTTTCTACTGATGAAATTATAGCAATTAATCAACATACGGATCATGTTATTGAAGAATTAATTCAATAATGATAATTAATAAACTAATCCTGAAAAACGAGTTATATTCATACTCGTTTTTTTATTTTTGTTTAATAAGTAGAAAATTATGATTACAAAAGTCTGCGTATTTTGCGCTTCAAGCACCCAGGTTGCAGGGGAATATTTAGATGCTGCATCAGAAGTTGGCAGGTTAATGGCTATAAATGGAGTTACAGTTCTTTATGGCGGAGGTTTTGTTGGTTCAATGGGAGCATTGTCCGGTTCAATAATTTTAAATAAAGGACAAATTATAGGGATAATTCCAAGATTTATGATGGAAATGAACTGGGGAAACAGCAAGATTTCTGAATTAATTGTGGTAGAAACATTAGCTGAAAGGAAAAGTAAAATGATTGAAAATATCGATGCAGCAATAGCCTTACCCGGAGGTACAGGCACATTTGAAGAACTTACAGAAGTAATTTCTTTAAAGAAACTCGGATTATTTACAAAACCGATAATAATTATTAATACGAATGGTTTCTACGATTATTTCTTAAAATTTTATGAACAAATGATATTGTCGAATTTTATACGTCCCAACCACAGGAACCTTTTTTCGGTAATTAATAAACCGGAGGAGATTTTTGAAAGTATTAAGAAAGCACCGGCTTGGGATAGTTCGGCAATAAAGATAGCTGCATTGTAAATTTATTTATTCTTTTTTTTAGCCCCTTCGACTCTTTCCCTGTTTTTTTTCATCATCAGGCGTATAGCTTTATTTACTGCCGCAGTATCAGCCGGTGGTGTATCGCTATAGGCAATGCCTTCAAGTTCCCAGCCGGGAATTTCCCCGTACCCGCCTTTCATTTCTGAATGAGTTATCAGAACAATCAGGGCGCCTAAATTTGCGGCTTTTTTCTGAAGACGAATGGTTGCACTTGTTTTAGCCGCTTTTGGACTTCGGCTGCCGGAAGAGGCATTAGCCCTAAGGGCTCCTCTTTGATAAAGCCCCTCGACTTCTGCAGGATTTTCAGTTACCAGCACCGCTTCCCATTGTGTCTGGTCAATCATTCTCAATACCGGTTTATTGAGAATTTCTTTTCGTCCATTTCTGAAGTATATTTTCTCAATATCTTTTCGGGGCATCTCAAGAACTTCGCTTTGATAAATTTTGCTGTAACTTACAGTAGTCGGGTTTATCTTGTGTACATCGCAGATTATTTTCTTGCCTCCAAGTTTGATAATGGTATCTGGTTTATTTTCATTTTTATTTGAAATTGGTTTGGAAGATTGAATATCATTATTTAATGGAGGTGATTTGGTCGTTGCAGAATTGTTTGGTTCATTTGCAGGAGCCGTTGTGGATTGGGCCGGTGGGGTTTTTCTTTTATATGTAATAGTGGCTGGAGTAGAAATTATGTTTGTTTTACCGGTACTTTTTTCTTCCTGCGAAAATCCCTGGCTCGACAATATTAGAGGAATCAATATCAATCCAAACCTTTTAAACATATTTGATTGCTTTTTTCTAATCAAAGTTTTATCCCCTTTGTTAATATTGTCTTTTATTCATTACCTGAACATGCAAAATAAAATCCTATAGCCATGGTAATCATAAAACTTGAAATATCATGATTTGTTGTTCCGGAAAATAGCAGTATTATTTTATAAATAGATAAACCGGCAATAACAATTCCCGAAATAACAGTTAATGAGGGTTTCGGCATAAAACCGGCAATAAACAGTAAAATTCCGCAAATAATAAAAATTGAAGCAATATAGAATTCCCTGTCTGTAAAATCAAAATTTTTAAATGTTCTAATAAATAAAACAGTCAAAAATATGGCAAGTGATATTCGAAGCAACCAATTCGCAAATGTCAGGCCCGATTTTAATGGTTTCATGAATTTGTTTTTTTAAATTAAAAAAATTATATTTTATATGAATTTGCTAAATTATAAAATCTTTATTTATGTAATATTTATTTTTCAAATAACTTTACCCGGTTTTATTTTAAGGAAGTTAAAAGACCTTGGTTTCTCCGTAAAATGAAAAATATTTACACAAGGTTTGTTGCATTTTAGATAAAGGAATTACCAATTATTTTTTGTTTGTATGAAATACAAAAGATTATTTATTTCTTCATTGGTTTGGATGGTTTTTGCTCTAACAATGGTTATTAATTTTATTCCATTTTTTATATTGTGGGTCATTTCAATTCCTTTTGATAGGCAACATTACTTTACTCAAAAACTCACCCGGTATTGGTGTTCAGGTTATGTATTGATGTACCCCTTCTGGGAAGTAGAATTAATAGATAAACATAAACTTAAAAAAGGGAAACCCTGCATTGCAGTTTCAAATCATCAGTCACTTGTGGATATAATAGTTTTATTTCACCTTTATGCATATTTTGTCTGGGTTTCCAAGATCGAAAATTTCAGGGCACCAATTTTAGGCTGGGTGATGTATATCAATCGTTATGTTAGTCTCGACAGGAACGATCCGAGGACTTTCTCTAAAATGTTTGAGGGAATTTCTCTTGCCCTGAAAAAAAATAAAACGGTCATGATTTTTCCTGAAGGTACCAGATCATTGAGTATGGAATTAGGGCGATTTAAAGATGGTGCTTTTAAGGCTGCAATAGATAACAAAGTTTCAATAATACCCATTGTTCTTGATGGAACTGGTAAATTATTACCCAAAGAAGGAATGGTAATTTCAGGGAAAACAAAAATTATTATTAAAGTATTGGATGAAATTCCATATGAGAAATTTCCTTCCTATGAACCGCAAATTTTGAAAGAACATGTCAAAGGAATCATTGCAGAAGAATTGAAGTTATTGAGAGCAATAAATTAAAATAAAATAGTTTTTAAGGTAGTTTAGACTATAAACTGTCAGGAATTAGAAAAATTCAAATCAAATAGCACATTAACATTTATTTACTTCAAAACAATAAAACCTCTTAAATAACTTTTCTTTAACCTAATAGTCTATCTACCTAAATAACTAAAAAAAATAATTATGTTTTTTAACGGAAAATACAGGGTACTAAAAAAAATGCATTATGTTTCAGATCAGCAGGGGATCATTGAAAGGTACATGAAAGAATCTGATAGTTGGGCAGCACATCTTGAAAATACGAAAAATGCAATCATTCAAAGTGCTATTGGAAAAGGCACCGAAAATTGTGCTATTCTTGGAAGTGGCTGGTTATTGGATATTCCGGTTGAGTTTTTATGCAGGCATTTCAAAAAAGTTTACCTGTTCGATGTTATTCATCCTACCCAGATAAAACATAAATTACATAAAGTAGAAAATGTTATTTTGGTAGAACAGGATATTACCGGCGGTGCAATTCAGGAATTCTACGATTCGGTAATTATGTTTAAAAGTATGGGCAGGAGAAAAGAACTTTCTGAATTTATTTTTGAAGGATTTCATTATCCAATAGAATTTGACTTTATAGCTTCTGTTAATATCCTCAATCAATTAGATATTCTTCTTATCGATTACCTGAAAGAATACAATTTGTATTCTGAAGAGGAATTAAATCAACTTCGGATCAGTATTCAGCAAAAACATTTCGATACGTTGACGGTTGGAAAGTCATGCCTGATTACCGATTATGAAGAACTTATTCTGGATAACAAAAATCAACTGGAAAAAACCAATCCACTGGTTTATATTCAACTTCCAAAAGAAAAAATAATAAAAAACTGGCAGTGGCAATTTGACCATCAGACTTATTATCCGGGGAAAAATTTGATTTTTAATGTTACGGCATTAGAAATTTAATTTTGTAAAATGTAAGCCTTATTTACATCAGTTTGCTTTAATTTATTAACGGCAATTTTTACAAATATCCTTGAAATTTGGGCAATTAACAACAATATAAACAACCTTGTTGAAAGAAAAATAATCCTGCACCCTTTACTTTTCTTTATATTTGTCTTCAGCTAATATTATTTATTAAAATTAAAGTTATTAAGGTTAAACATAAATAGAGGTTAGGTTTATAAATAGAAAAGATAATTTATGGTTAATGTAGCTTATTCGGAAGAAACGATTCGTACACTGGATTGGAAGGAACATATAAGGCGCCGTCCGGGAATGTATATTGGCAAACTGGGAGATGGGTCGTCTCCCGATGACGGCATTTATGTACTTATTAAAGAGGTTATGGACAATTCTGTTGATGAGTACATGATGGGCTATGGCAAAGAAATTGAACTTACCATTACAAATAAAATGGTGTGTATCCGTGATTATGGCCGGGGCATACCTCTTGGTAAAGTCCTCGATGCTGCATCAAAAATGAATACTGGTGCTAAGTACGATTCTACAGTATTCAAAAAAACAGTAGGACTGAATGGGGTTGGGATTAAAGCTGTAAATGCATTATCGGCTGAATTTAAAATACAGGCTTTTCGTGAAAAAACCACTAAACTGGTTATTTTTTCTGAAGGCAAGGTTGTTTCAGATGACCCCGAACAACCTTCAAATAAACCAAATGGCACAGAAGTGACATTTACTCCGGACAATAAGCTTTTTGGACATTTTCATTTTATTACCGAATACATCGAGGCGATGGTTCGCAATTATACTTACCTGAACGCAGGATTAATAATTAATTATAATGGTACACGTTTTATTTCTAAAAATGGCCTATTAGATTTATTAAACGACAATATTTCCGAACCAGGATTATATCCCATTATCCATCTTAAAGGTGAGGATATTGAATTAGCCATTACTCATGGCAATGAATATGGCGAAGACTATTACAGCTTTGTAAACGGACAGCACACTACCCAGGGTGGTACACATCTTCAGGCATTCAAGGAAGCGTTTGTAAAAACAATCCGTGAATTTTATAAAAAAGATTTTGAACCCTCTGATATCAGGGCTTCTATAATTGCCGCCATATGTGTAAAAATTGAAGAACCTGTTTTTGAATCACAAACCAAAACCAAGTTGGGTTCAAAGGATATGGGAACTGAAGGTCCCACGGTAAGCAAGTTTATCGGAGATTTTATTAAAAAGGAATTAGATAATTATTTGCATAAACATTCTGAAACTGCCGATATTCTTCTCCGGAAAATCATTGAATCGGAGAAGGAACGAAAGGCCATAAGTGGAATACAGAAGATAGCACGCGAACGGGCAAAAAAAGCGAACCTTCACAACCGAAAACTGCGCGATTGTCGTATTCATCTTTCCGATGATGATGAACGCCGGCTTGAAAGCACCCTTTTTATTACAGAAGGTGATTCGGCAAGTGGTTCGATTACAAAATCACGTGAGGTCAATACTCAGGCTGTATTTAGTCTAAAAGGAAAACCATTGAACACTTTCGGCCTTACAAAAAAAATAGTTTATGAAAACGAAGAATTCAATTTATTGCAAGCCGCACTTAATATTGAAGATGGTCTTGAAAATCTTCGCTATAATAATATTGTAATTGCCACTGATGCCGATGTTGACGGAATGCACATCCGGTTATTGTTGATTTCATTTTTCCTCCAGTTCTTTCCCGATCTGGTTAGAAAAGGACATTTGCATATTTTACAAACGCCTCTTTTTCGTGTTCGAAACAAGCAAAAAACAATTTATTGTTACGATGAAAGCGAAAAAGGAACATCGGTAAATTTGCTGAAACCGAACCCGGAAATTACAAGATTTAAAGGCTTGGGGGAAATTTCACCCGATGAATTTAAATATTTTATCGGAGCAGATATGCGGCTCGATCCTGTCCTGATGAGAAAAGAAGATTTAATTCACGATTTGCTCGATTTCTATATGGGAAAAAATACTCCGGAACGACAGGATTTTATTATTGAAAATTTAAGGGTAGATTCCGACCTGATCGAAGTACAATAAAATTCGACAGGACAATAAACAGATTACCAGAAAATGATTGAAGAAGAAAAAAATAATATTCAGAACGATTTTAATCCCGATGAGAATGAAATTAACGGAGAACATCACGAAGCATATAAAAATATTACTGTTCTCAGCGGGATGTACAAAGATTGGTTTCTCGATTATGCCTCTTATGTCATTCTTGAACGTGCCGTTCCCCATATTAACGATGGGCTGAAACCAGTTCAGCGCCGCATTTTACATTCGATGCGGCGACTCGATGATGGCCGGTTTAATAAAGTTGCCAATATTATCGGCCATACCATGCAATTTCATCCTCATGGCGATGCTTCAATTGGAGATGCACTTGTTCAATTAGGGCAAAAAGATTTACTAATTGAATGTCAGGGCAACTGGGGGAATATTTTTACAGGCGATAATGCAGCGGCTTCACGTTATATTGAGGCACGACTTTCAAAGTTTGCCCTCGAAATAGTTTTTAATGCAAAAACCACCGATTGGAAACTTTCTTATGATGGCAGAAATAAAGAACCTGTCACATTTCCTGTTAAATTTCCATTATTGTTGGCCCAGGGAGTCGAGGGAATAGCAGTGGGCTTGGCATCAAAAATATTGCCTCATAATTTCCATGAATTAATTGATGCTGCAATTTCTTACCTGAAGAAACAATCATTTGAATTGTATCCCGATTTTCCAACAGGAGGTATAGCTGATGTTTCGAGATATAACGACGGTTTGCGAGGTGGCGTAATCCATGTTCGGGCAAAGATCAATAAATTGGACAAAAAAACACTTGTTATTACCGAAATACCATTCGGAAAAACAACAACCAGTCTAATCGAAAGTATACTGAAAGCAAATGAAAAGGGAAAAATAAAAATCAGGAAAATCGATGACAATACCGCTGAAAATGTAGAAATATTAATACATCTTCAACCGGGAATTTCACCAGATGTTACTATTGATGCATTATATGCCTTTACCGATTGCGAAGTTCCCATTTCTCCGAACTGTTGTGTAATTGATACTGAGAGGCCAAGATTTATGGGCATTTCAGAAATATTAAAATACAACACAGACCATACGCTTCAACTTCTCAAAAAAGAACTGGAAATACGGTTAGAGGAACTTGATGATGAATGGCACCAATCATCTCTCGAAAAAATCTTTTTTGAAAAGAAAATTTACCGGGAACTTGAAAAAGACCTGGAAACATGGGATTCAATTATTGATGCTATTGAAAAAGCATTTATTCCTTACCGCAAGCTTCTTCGCCGGAAAATATTACGCGACGATTTGCTAAAACTTACAGAGAAACCTGTAAGAAAGATTTCAAAATTTGACATTAAAAAAGCCGATGAAAACATTAAAGGGCTTGAGTCTGAAATGCGGGAAGTTCAAAACAATCTGGACCATATTGTCGATTATACAATTCTGTGGTTTAAAAATATCAAGAAAAAATATGGTTCCGGCCGTGAACGCAAAACAGAACTTCGAAGCCTCGAATCAATACAGGCTACAGCAGTTGTAGCTGCCAATGAAAAGCTTTATGTCAACCGTTCAGAAGGTTTTATTGGTACCAGTCTTAAAAAAGATGAATATGTTGGCGATTGTTCTGATATCGACGATATAATTACTATACACCGCGACGGTTCTTATCAGGTTAATAAGGTGTCTGAAAAATTATTTGTCGGCAAAGACATTATCCATGCGGCTGTTTTTAAAAAGAATGATTCAAGAACTATTTACAATATTGTTTATTTTGATGGTAAAACTGCAATTTCATATATGAAGCGTTGCGCTATCACGGGCCTTACACGTGATAAAGAGTACAATCTTACCCAGGGGCCGCAAAATTCAAAAATCTTATACCTGACAGTTAACCCCAATGGTGAGGCTGAAACAATAAAGGTAAAACTGAAGCCTAAACCTCGTTTAAAAATTCTTGAAATAATTATAAATTTTGCTGATCTGGCAATAAAGGGGAAAAATTCCATTGGAAATATAATTACCAAAAATGCCATTCATAGAATAGATTTAAAAGAAAAAGGGGAATCGACTTTGGGTGGAACTCAAATTTGGTGGGATGCCGATGTTCTTCGACTGAATGCTGATGGCAGGGGAACTTTATTGGGCGAATTTAACAACGGGGACAAAATATTGGTAGTTACCAGTTCAGGTGAATACAGGTTGTCGAATTTCGATTTGGCCAACCATTATGAAGACGAACTGATTTATATTGAAAAATACCAGCCTGTTAAAGTTTTTTCTGCAGTTTATTACGATGCCGGGCAAAAATATTATTATTTGAAACGGTTCACTTTCGACCCGACAGAAAAGTTAACCAATTTTATAGATGATGAAAATCCCAAATCGAAACTCATTTTATTGACAAGTGAATATTTCCCCCAGATTAAAATAATTTTCGGTGGCAAACATAAACACCGACCTGAAGAAATAGTGGATGTTGAAG
>Ga0265316_10001185_pt1 | contig 28221 bp, 28 predicted proteins | sample 4522metaG_FD_202092 | JGI IMG/M metagenome (GOLD analysis project Ga0265316, IMG submission 202092) | Rhizosphere microbial communities from Carex aquatilis grown in University of Washington, Seatle, WA, United States - 4-5-22 metaG | ecosystem: Host-associated > Plants > Roots > Rhizosphere >... | reverse complement strand
TTTGTCCACACAGCGTGATCCGGGCGCGCTACTACCACGAAGATCGGCTCGACAAGGCGCCACCGACGTTCAAATCGGCGGCGATCAACGTGCGCGGCTTCCCCGAAGTGCGTTTCAGTTTGCAGTTTTATGTCGAGGACTGCACGGGTTGCGGCCTGTGCATCGAGGCCTGTCCCGCTGTCGATCCGCGTGACACTCAACGCCGCGCGATCAATCTGGCCGACAAAGCGGCGCTGATCGAAACCGAACGAACCAACATCCGGTTCTTTGAAAGCCTGCCGGCGAACGACCGGGCGCGGGTTGACTTCGCGAACGTGCGCGGCGTTCAGTTCTTGCAACCGCTCTTCGAGTTTTCGGGGGCGTGCGCGGGATGCGGTGAAACACCATACCTCAAGCTGCTCTCGCAACTCTTCGGAGACCGGCTGCAAGTCGCCAACGCCACCGGTTGCTCGTCGATCTACGGCGCGAATTTGCCGGTAACGCCGTGGACCAAGGACTCGGAAGGACGCGGTCCCGCCTGGTCCAACTCGCTATTCGAGGACAATGCGGAGTTCGGTCTAGGTTTCCGGCTCGCGGCAGACCAACATGTCGGCCTCGCGCACGCGCTGCTCGGCCAACTCGCGCCCGAGGTCGGCTCGGAATTGGTTGAGGCGATTGTTCGCGCACCGCAGATCCGCGAGGCGGAGATTCGCGCGCAGCGGATCCGCGTTGCCGAACTGAAAGCGAAGCTCCTCGGACTCGATGATGAGCGCGCGCGTGATCTGCTCTCGGTCATCGACCATCTTGTCCGCCGCAGCGTCTGGCTCGTCGGCGGCGACGGATGGGCGTATGACATCGGCTACGGCGGACTCGATCACGTGCTGGCGTCGGGACGCAACGTCAACATCCTCGTTCTCGACACTGAGGTCTACTCCAACACTGGTGGACAAGCCTCGAAGGCGACGCCGCTTGGCGCGGTCGCACAGTTTGCCGCCGCCGGAAAGCGCACAGCGCGCAAAGATCTGGCAATGCAGGCCATCGCGTACGGCAACGTGTACGTCGCGACTGTCGCAGTGGGCGCAAACCCACAACAAACCCTCGATGCGTTTCGCGAGGCCGAAGCGTATAGGGGCCCATCGCTGATCGTCGCGTACTGTCAATGCATCGCACACGGGATCGACATGCGACTCGGAATGAAGCAACAGGACCTAGCCGTGGCGAGCGGTCATTGGCCGCTGATCCGCTTCAACCCTGAACTTCGTAGCGTCAGTGCGAATCCATTCCAACTCGATTCGCCACGTCCGACGATCAAGTTGAAGGAATATGCGTACAATGAAATACGGTACAAGTCGTTGGCGGCTATGAGACCCCAGGAAGCGGCCGCGCTTGCCGAGATGGCGCAGACCGTTGCGACCGAGCGCTATCGCTCATATGAGGAACTCGCACAGCGTGACGGAAGCCGCTTCCATCCTGCCGCCGAGACGGTGAGCCAGGAATTGGTCGTCGATCTTTCGGATAGTGGGACCGGCCTGGGGCGACGCACCGGCAATGAGTTGCGGAAGGGCGACTGATGCTCAACCCGAACAAGGCATCGGGTCGCAAAGCGTTTAGCACACAGGAGAGGTGATGCGCATTGGAGTAGCTGCAGACCATGGCGGCTTTGAGTTGAAGGTGAAACTGACGTCGGCCCTCAAGGCCGCCGGCCATGAGGTGGTGGACTTCGGCGCCCATGCGCTGGTTGTGGGAGACGACTACCCGGACTTCGTTGTGCCGCTGGCTAGGGCCGTGGCGACGGGCGAGGTCACCCGCGGCGTGGCCATCTGCGGTAGCGGGGTCGGGGCCTGTGTTGTGGCCAACAAGGTGCCCGGCGTGCGTGCGGCGTTGATCGCGGAGTCCTTTTCCGCTCACCAGGGTGTCGAGGACGACGACATGAACGTCATGTGCATGGGCGGCCAGGTCACCGGGGAGGCTCAATCCTGGGAGTTGGTCCAGACCTTCCTGAACGCCGAGTTCAAGGGGGATGAACGCTTTAGGCGCCGGCTTGCAAAAGTGGCGGCGTTGGAAGGAGAGAAGGGGGCCCAATAGGGGAAGTGCGCGAAAACCGATATGTCCTAGAACAGGATGCAGCGACCCTCCGGCAGGGACACGATCTGCTCGCCGATCCGGGTGTGGCGGCCACGGTCATCTACTGCATGGCCCAGTCGCATGCGCTGGTTGGCCGGGCGGCGCCTGATGCCTTCTACGCGCCCTTTGCCCCGAACCGGCTTCCCCCCGGCGTCAGCCCGGCGGCTGTGCTGGGGACGATCAGGAACTCCCAGGCCAAGTTTCTCGGCACCTGGGCCACGGCTGTACTGCGCGGCCAGGCGCCCCGAGACGTGATCGACTTGGTTGAGATCTACGGCGCCGCCTTTCCGGCCGAGCGCGCCGAGGTCACCACCCGGTCCCTGGCTGAACTGACCGCCCTGACCGCCGAAGTGGTCGCTGGCAAGCGCTCGCTCCGGCAGGTCCTGGCGGCGCCGCCGCCGAAGCGGGAATAGGACCGGGCATCCGGGCATAAGGGGCGAGAAGATGGCCGACGACGGTACGGCTACTACCGGCAGTCCCCAAGGAATCTTGCTGCCACCCTGCTGCCGGCCGACTGGAACTTGGTGCCGCCATGCGGCGAAATGAGCGATGAGGCCTCGGACAGGCGAAGGGCCATGGGATTTCTCCCGAGGGTCTTGGGACGGCTGCATGCATGGCAGCCTTGGCCTCCTCCCGGTGACCTTCGGCAAACAGGCTGACCTCCTTGGGCAGGGTGAAGGTCAGACTCTTGTAGCCGGTTGATCCACGGGTATCGTGGTGGGGCTGGCAGGCGTCCTCGAAGCGGGAGACGAGCTGGTCTTCCGTCACGACCACTGTCGCAAGAAGCGTGTCGATGATCTCGTCACGCGAGTGCGAAGAGAACTGGAGTGCCCACTGCTCAGACCAACTCGTCGGCCAACGACTGAGGTATGGGCACGCTGCGAGGAACTGTGGGGTCGAGTGTCGCGAAGATGATCGGGAGGGGGCGGGGAGATCTCTTGGCAGCAAATGTGGTCACAGAGGATTATCGACAGAGCAGGTACTTCCGTCCCCAAGGAGATTCTGGCTATCCGAGATGCCTCCTGACCCAGCGCGCGGCTATGCCGCCGTTGGGTCGAAATACTTGCCGGGGCGTGACGCGCCCTGGGAAGTATGATGTCCATCCCCCAACTGCCAAAGTTGGGGTGCCGGCGCGCAAGCGGCGGGGGGCATCCGGTCTGCATCCGATCCGGGGCACGGTCTTGTGACAGGGTGAATTGGTCTGGGGTCAGAACTGCATTCCCGGGGCATCTGGCATCAATTGCCTCATGTCTTTTGCTTCCGAACCAGCCCACCTGCTCTGTCGAGAACGGAGCGTTGGCCGACATGAAGGCGAGGGAAATGGCGGGCGGACAACTGGTTTGGCCGCGGCGGCCGGGTTGCTAATTCTGATCGATATCGCGCTCGGCTTGGGCCGCGCGTGTCCGGTTTTTCACGCAGGCCGGTCGAGCCTTGTCGGTGCTGAGCTGAACCATTTGCAGGGCAAGGGTGGGGCGCGCGCGCGGACTTCGTACGCTTGTGGCCGGCCATGCCGCCAAGACCTGAGGCCTGATTCGCTGGGACAGAGCCGCCTCTTGGGCGGTATCGAACGCGTCAGCGGAGCTGCTCCAGTCGATCCGAGACGAGGTGGGACGCCTCAACCAACGTGCACTTGTGCGCGATGATATGGCAGTTGATGTGACGGTGAACGGGCGCGAGCCGCGGGGATATGTCTCCGTGGCCCGGTGCAGGAATGGGCAGGGAGGAGGTTTCCTAGTCGTGCTCCATCGCGGGTTACCCTGCCCGTTCAAGCAGGCCGGTCTGGTCTGGTGCCCCGCCCTATTCCGCTGTTACCGGGACTTCTTTGCGACCAAGGATGTAGTCCGCTGCCTTCTCGGCTTGGGCTGCGGCCACCACGATCGCCCGCTTGTCGGCTTTCAAGACCTTGAGCCAGCCCGCGAGGTAGGCGGCTTTCTGGACCAAACAAACCGACGGCCTCGCAGCCTCCGCCTTCTTCAGCGGACACCAGTGTCCGCTGGGATTTCCTGTGCCCTGCCACATGGCAGGGGGCTGTCCGCGGGTTTCCGGGCGGCGTGGAGACCTATCGCGGGTCCAGGGGCGCAGCTCCTGGTCGGGGTCGAGGGACCGACGGTCCCCGTGGGGTACGGGGCAAAGCCCCGCGCGGCTTGCTGCAAGTTGGGCAGCAGGCTGCTGCCCAACTCCTTGAGCGCGGCGACTCACGCCTCTACGGCGTCGAATGGTGCGGGGCTCTCATGCTTGGTGATGGTCATCAAGACCGTGCGCACATTGGTGCCCTGGTCGCGGAACGTGTCGGCCGGTAGCTCCTCCCAGCTTTCGGCCAGCGGTCGAAGCCGTGCAACCTGGCGTGGTCCATTGGCACAGATGGCCACCAGCCTGCCGCCAGGGCGAAGAAACTCGAACGCATGAAGGATGTGGTCGATGTCTGCACCGTTTGCAAAGGGCGGATTCATGACCACGCGGTCAGCCTTTTCTGCGATCTGCTCCGCCGTGACCTCCAGGAAATCTCCCTGGATCACCTCGGTTGCAAGGTGCGCCGGGAGCGCATCGGCCAGCGCGCGGTTGATCTCGACGGCCAGAACATGCGCGGGGACGTCGATGGCGCGCAGAATGTTGCCGGTCCCGGCCGACGGCTCAAGCACCCGGTCGCCTTCCTGAATGCCGGCCAGTTCGATCATGCGGGCGGCGATGGCTGGTGGGGTTGGAAAGAGCTGCGGTGCCGTCACAACCTGTACGCCGGCCTTGAGGGCCTCCTGGATTTCCACGAAAGGCGCGGCTATTGCGCTCTGCTTCTCACGCTCTGACGCCCTGGCCTCACGTGCCAGCGTTCGCTCTCGCGCTTCGTCGGTCTTCCTGGCCAGCATGGCTTCCCTTGCAGCTTCGTCGGCCTCAGCCTGAGCCGCGACCGTGGCAGCGTCCGGCCGTGGGTGCTGCTTGGAATCCGTCAGATAGATGATGTGATAGCCATGGCCTCGGCCGAATTGGGCGAGCATGGCGGTACGCAAACGGTGAGTTCCACACGCTGAGACGACCGTGCCCTTGTAGTCATTGCTGATCTTTGCCAGCTCGGCCTTGGTGATCGGCGTTGCCTCGCACTCGACGATCTCGTGGCTGAACCGATTGCGATAGGCCACCTTCCCCGAATAGTTGAGCAGCGGGAGATCCGCCTTGGTCTTCGGTTTGGGCGGTGGCGTGTACCCACTCTCTGCCAGAATGGCCCGTTCGTAGGTCAGACGGTTGTCGTAATGGGCGAGCCATCGCGCACGATCGGCTATGCCCTTGCGGTGGCTGTCTAACGCTTGTGCCTGTGCCTGCTCGGGGGTCAGCGCTCCAGAGTCAACATCGCGGGGCATGTCGAAGAAATAGGGCTCGTGGTCCAGCAGCCACTTCACGCGCTCAAGCATGGTGGTCGGCTGCCCGTCTTTGCGGGTCAAGCTGTCTGACTCGTGGATCTTTTCCCAGTAGGCCAGCAACTTTCCTGTCCTATCCTGATCTCGCTGTACCTTGCGCTGCTCGGCCTCCAACTTCTTGATCCTCCTGGCCCGAACCGCAGGCAGCTCCTTGTACTTCGCATGTGCGATGGCGCCGGCTGCGCGGCGTTGCCAGTATTCCGACGTCTCCCACAGGTTGACGGCGCGGCGCATGCCGTTCTCAATACGCTGGGCATCCTTCTCCGCGCGGCGTTGGCTGTGATGTCCGATCAAGATCGGTTGACCAAGGGGGATGCCATCGGCCAGCGTTGAGACAACCTGGCGCGCTTGCTCTGCGTCCGCGGCACGCTTGCCCTGGTAGCCCTCGAAACGCTCGGCGCGCTCGCTGGCCCGGTCGATCAGGCTGGTGTCCTCGTCTCCAATTTCACCGGCCAACTCGATCAACAGGTCTTCACGTCCTGGCGTCCACATTGGCGCCACAAATAGATCCTGTTTCGGCGCCCAGATGAACCCGGCGGCTCGGACTCGCGCGTAGGTGTCTGAATCAAGACGGGTGCTTGAACGCAAACGCAGCTTGTTGTCGGCAGGGTCGTATGTGGCGGAATAGATGGTCATTGGAGATCCTTTCATGTGAGTGGTTGCGCAAACCCCTGCGGAGGAGAGGGGCGGGTCGGGAATCGCCCCCTGGGGGGCGAGGGGCCGGAACAGGCCCTGGGGGGCTCTGGCGGCTGGGACAGCCGCTCTGGGTTGGGAGTTGGTATGGAAGGTCTTGGGGTTCATCGAGGTCTGCGTCTGGAGTTGGGGCACTCAAAAGCGAGCGCACCAGCTCCCGAGGACCGGGGACCGCATTCGCGGAGGGACCCGCGCAGCGGGAGACCGCGAAAGCAGAGGTCCACGGAGGCGCAGCCGTTCCGAGGGCGCGTAGGGGAGCGAAGCTGTGCCCAACTCCAACGCAGGCCGAGAGACCGCGAAGGCTTTCAGATCAACTCAGATCCCAGAATGGCCTGACCTGCCTCGGCCCCTCAGGGATCTGGGCGGAGCCTCTGCTCCTGGTGGCAGGTCTCCGGGGCGGGCTCTCCGGCCTGGGCCGCATTCAGGAAGGGTTTCCGTGAAGGGCTCTGCCTATTGCGGGTCCAGGGGCGCCGCTCCTGGTCGGGGTCGAGGGGCCGACGGCCCCCGAGCATGGGGGTAGGCTGACGAAGAACAAACCTATTCGAAAGGGTTACAAGCGCACCGCAGGTAGTTGGTCGACAGGTGTGTGCTCGTTTCCCGGCTTGCCGAAGTCGCCCTCGGTACGGGCCCGCCATCCCGCCGCCAGCAGCTTCTCGGCGACGGCCCGGCCCTTGTCGACCGCGGACAGCTGCGGTGACAGGACGCAGTCCACGTCCTTGGTTCGAACGCCGAAGGACCCGTGGCGCGGAAACAGCCAGTAGCCCGCGGCGAGGCTGCCAATGATTACGATGTTCGGATGCACATCGGACGGAACGGCGGCAGCAACCTTCGCCAGCACCTTTCTCGGTGAAACTTCCGTTGGCACAGCTTTCATGCCGCACCCGGTCGGCGACGTTCCAATGCTTTCAGGAACTGCATCGCTTGCGCTTCCAGATGTGCCTCGTGAAGGTCCAGGAGACACTCGACAGGATCGGCCCAATACAGTCCACCCTCACGGGGCGTAAAGAGCGAATTGGCGTGGTGGACATGGTGGACGACTACGCTGGCCGGCTCTGTCGGATCGTCGACGCGTTTCAGAGCCGGATCGAGCTTTTCGATGAAGGCGAGATCCAGTCCGCGGCCAGGGGCGTGTTGCGACAGATCCAGACGTGGGACGCCGACCAGGTCGAGCTCAGGGAGGTAGTGCATCGCCCCCAGAACCCCGCCGATGGCCAGGTTCGGAGGCTTGAGGTTTTCCAGGCGGCGGACGTGAGCCTCGGGCCCCCGAGGCTGCGCCGATCGGTCGCCGAAACGAACAGTCCCTCGGACGCTCTCCGCCACCGCGACCAGGCGAGCGAATTCGTCCCGCGGAAACCGCCGAAGGCGGATCTTCCTATTCGATTGCCTCTCGATCAGGCTGCCCATGCCCGCTATGGGTTTTGCGACCGTGGGATAGGAGTACCCGGAGGTCTGCGCCAACCAGTCGGTGGTGACCGGACGTCCGTCCGTCAACCAATGGTGCAAGAGGATCTTGAACACGACGAATGAGGCGTCCCCGCGAGAGGGCCGTGCTGAGTTGACGTGCGACCGCTGGGTGGCAACAATTTTCGCGAGAAGGTGCTGCGTCCGGATGTCAGGGTCGTGAGGTATCCCGATGAAATGGTCGCCCTGACCGACGCAAAGACTCAGACGATCGCGAAGGTCTGGACGAACGATCGAAACCAGGCGCTGCCAGTGCTCGCGCAGGCGTTCGATCGTGACAGAGGCATCGGGCAACACGAGGAAACCCTTGGATTTCAATTCTTTGCCTACCCAGTAGGCAAGTGGCATGAACCCCTCGCGAACGCTCCTAAGCCCAGAGACGCCTACCTTTACCTGGAAAAACTTGTCGCCGATCACGGCATCCACGCCGAAATCACCGCGCTCCGAGATCGCAGGATGGGCCATGAACCTAAGTTGCCACTTTAATATGTAGGTGGCAACTAAATATTAAAGTGGCCACTTGACAGCCCAATGCGCGGAGGGACCCGCGCAGCGGGAGACCGCGAAAGCAGATGTCCACGGAGGCGCAGCCGTTCCGAGGGCGCGTAGGGGAGCGAAGCCGCGCCCAACTCCAATGGCTTCGACCTGCCTCGGCCCCTCAGGGATCTGGGCGGAGCCTCTGCTCCTGGTGGCAGGGTTCCGGCGCGGCTTCTCCGCGAAGGGTTCCGCGGAGGGGCGGTCTGCTATCGCGGGGCCAGGGGTGCAGTTTCTTTTCGGGGGCAGAGGGCCCTGTACTGTCCAGCACAGTTCAGTACACTTGTTTTGATGGTTTTCCAGCCATGCGGACCACGGAATTCCGTCGTTTGGCGCTGGCATAGCCCTTGCCAATAGGGAGCTCGCTCACGCAACGAACTCTCTCATCAACAAGGAACACCATGCGACCAAAACACTGCCAATCGAAACTCCAATTGCGTCGCCCCGCCCGCCAGAAACATCTCCTCATCCGCCACAATTTTTCTAAAGGGGAGTATCTCGACGACGCTGGCCATGAAATCGGAATTTCCAAAACCACTGGAAGCACCGCCTTGGCAAGCGCCATCGCAACTCTCCGGCTGAAGCTAGAAGCCCCAACAGCGCTTCCAGCCGGCGGTCGGCACACCCTGCCCAACTAGTTCGCTGTCTTTGGCAAGGAAGAGCGGGCATGTCCTGTCGACAAACCCAACCAATGCCCAATCCATCAGACACGAGAGATCGCGTGGCGTCGCCCGCCCTCACAAAGGGGCCGGAATCCAAACACGAAGATCACAGACGGAGGGACAACAATGGAGCTTGCACCCCGGTATCCGCAGATCTTCTGCGTCGGGCACTACGCAAGGTAGCGCAATGACCGCCGCAGTTCAGAAGCGGACCAGTTCGCGCTGCGTGACCATGACAGAGGTGTCTGGCTCGGGTCCTGGCAGGGCTGAGTCGCTAGTTGCTGCGGAATCAGAGGCGCGAACAGAGCGTGTCAGACCAGTATCCAGACCCTGCAGGGAGCCGCGGACCGGTGATGCCGATTCGTCACCAGGTGCTGAGGCCGACCGGCTCTGGCGACCCGAAGAAGTTGCGCGTTTTCTTGGCCTGACGCGGAAGGGGGTGTATGGCCTCGCCGAGCGTCGCATCCTGCCTTCAATCAAAGTGGGCGGCCGTCTGCGGTTCGACCCCGCAGATATCCGCAGGTGGGTTTGTGCTCATCGTCGTGGGTCGTTCGATGGTACATTGATCGACAGCCAAGCCCGCGTCTCGCTCAAGGAAGGAAGCTCTTCATGAGCGTAAGACGAGAGCGGAGAAAGGACCCGGATACCGGCAGGGAGCGCTGGTTCTGGATCGTAGACGTTGACTGGGAGGCTCCCGACGGAAGCAAAACACGAGTGCGCAAGGTATCGCCTATCCAGACCAAGCGTTCTGCCGAGGAGTATGAGCGGCAGGTGCGCGATGATCTGCTGATGGGAAGATACGGCCGCAGGAAGGAGATTCCACTTTTCAGGGATTGGTACCATGGTCGCTACTGGCGCGAGTGGGTGGTCGGCAGGAGGAACAAACCAAGCACGGTCCAGGGCAAGCTGTCTGTATATCAACAGCATCTTGAAGCCGTGTTCGGCCACAAGCACCTCGATGAGATCAGGGCGGGGGAGATCGCAGCGTTCAGAGCCTCCCTGGTGGAGAAGGGGCTCACCGACAAGACCATCAACAACATCTTGACGATTCTCTCGAAGCCGCTGCACTACGCAGTCGACGTCGACTTGATCGCCAAGGCCCCAAAGGTTGGTCTTTTCAAGGTGGAGGCCCCGGAGATCGAGTTCTGGGAGATCGAGCAGTACGCTCGGTTGCTCACGGCGGCGGAGAAGGAGGGGCCGGTGGTGCAGGCAGCAGTGTCACTGGCCGGTGAGGCCGGGTTGAGAGTGGGTGAGGTCAAGGCGCTCCGATGGCGGGAGGACGTGGACATGGTGGCGGGGACCATCACCGTGAACCAGCAGATGAGGCAAGGTGTGGTGGGCACGCCCAAGGGCAGGACTCGGAGGACTGTTCCGATGACCGCTCTGCTTTGGGATGCGCTCAAGCGGTTGCCGGTGACGAGGGAAGGACTGGTGATTCGAAACCTGGCTGGCCAGGCCAAGAGTGATGAAAATCAAATGAAGAACCTCTCCTACCGGGTGTGCCGGTTGGCGGGTCTACCCGGGAGGGGATGGCACACACTGAGGCACACGTTCGGGACCCATGCAGCTTTCTTCGGGGTGAACCCGTGGAGGCTCATGACCTGGATGGGGCACAAACGGATCGATGAGACCATGCGATACGTGCATGTCGCCGATGGTCACAGGCGGGAGCTGCCTCCAGAACTCATCGCGGCCGTGACGGGTGAACTCGACCCCGACCGACGGATTCTGAAGCTGCTGGGTGCCCGCAGACAGGTAAATCTACGGCAACCTGACGGCAACGGAACCCACGCGCAGAGCGACATTGGAATCAAACTGGTAGCTTAATACACAAAACCCCTCAGGATTTCTCCCAAGGGGTCTTGCGGGGTGGACGGGACTTGAACCCGCGGCCTCCGGCGTGACAGGGCAAACGAATGGTCCAGCGCTGACCAGTGGTGACGACGAGGAGTAGACATTTCAGTAGGTTATCCCGCTTATGTCGCGTGACGACGAGGGGGTCTATCCGGCAAAAGACCGCAGCGGCGGTACCCAGACGGTACGGCTCGCCTCACGATCAGCGAGGCGGTTTCCGTGTGCCCCGCTCGACGTGTAGCGCAGACCGCAGAGGTTGCTTCGGGGATACAGTGGGCACTTTCTCTTCGCGGGCAAGGCTTGGAAAGGAGGGAACGGGGGCCACTCCCTGCGTCCGGGGCCCGCCATCAGTTAAACGCTCCTTGAGCAGCACGCGCACGAGAATCTTCAGGTCGGGTACCGACTGCCTCATCTGCACAGACGTGATGTTGGTCGCGAGCCCCCGCTTCCAGCGGTCGATATCAGGCCTGATGTCACCCACCCTATCCCTACGTTCGGGAATGACGTCAGGTCGCCGCGGTAGGTCGTGAATTGGTTCATAGGTGATTTCGTCGTCGAGTGGTTCTTCCAGCTCCTCCGACATCACGCGTTCTGAGGTGGCGCGCCTTCTGAGAGCGTTGCGACGGATGCTGAGAGTGGATGCGTTCAGATCGACGGGGATTCCCCGTGCGGACAGGCGGGTGAGCACACGTCTCTTTTCTGTGGGATCAGAAGGCAACTCGTATCGCAAGACATCGACGTGACGCCGGTGACGCCGGACGGCCAGCTTGCGGAGCAGGACACATTCTTGGGAACTGGGAAGTTCGAAGTGCAGTTCAGCGGCGATGGCTTTAGTCACGTTCGCAACCACCGCATCATCGCTGAATGATCGCGTTTGGTTGCGGCCGTAGGTTGCCACCACGCTCACGCATGCAAGTTCTCTCCCGAGCCGAACTCGGTCAAGCGGGCCGAGCCGCTGGAGGTCATCGATGATGGCGGGGATTGGACAATCGGTGTGAAGTTCGGAATGGAAGAAGATTCTCGTCGGAACCTTGTAGACGCTGTACTTGCTCCGGGACCGGAGATGAAACCTGTTCCACCAAGCGTGCACGGTGCGTTTTGCGTCCAGCCTTTCCTTTTCCAAGTCGACAAACTCGCGGAGGTATTCGGCCCTGTCAAAAATCGTCCGCCACGTTTGTATCCACTGACTGTCCCGACCGCTGCGGCCAAACACCGAGTCTGAGGCCTGCTGCAAAGTCAAGTGCGAAATCGCGTGGGTTTCAGCGGGCATTCGCGTTTTCCTCCGGGCACACGCGGCTCTAGCCTTGGAGCATGTCTATCGCAGATCCTACTACTTTTCCCGTCGATCTTGTCACCCTACGTGTTGAGCTCGCTCGGCAACAACTCACACAGGCCGAGCTAGCGCATGCGCTGGGCATTGCGCCCACGACGCTGTCGTCTTGGGTGCGCAGCCGACATCCCGCTCCCAGCGGGATTGCAGACCGCATCGCGGGGATTCTCAACCTTCCAGCCCGTGCCCTCGCACCAGGGCGGGCGGGGCAAAGCACGAAACGACGATGAGCAGCTACCATGCCAGTTGATTTCACAGCAGACATCGCACAGGCGCTCACCGCGCCCCAAGTGCAAACCGCAATTGCGGGCATGGTCCGCCTGGCAGTTCGTGCTGAGCTTCGCGAAGCACTGGCTCCCGAGCCGCTCCTGGGCGTCCCCGCTGCCGCTGCCCGGCTTGGGCTTTCTGAGGCCGCTCTTCGCAAGGCCGTCGAGCGCGGCACCGTCAAGTGTGTGCGAATAGGTCGCCGGCTTCGTTTCCGGCAGAGCGACCTGTCCCAGCCGCCGGCCGCGCCCGCACCGCAATCTGACACAGGCACGGCGGTGATGGCGAAACCCGCCGCGGTCACCGGGTTGGCTAGCAAGGCGAGGGGGCGATCGTGACGGACGAAACTGAAGCCGAACGAGCATTCCGTGCGGCTGCCGCGGAACTTGGGGTCGACCTGCCGGACGAGATTGTCGCGGACGGGAAGCTGCATCGTTGCGAGGTTGATGGCGAACATGGCAAGCAGAATGGCGCGTACCTCTTTCACCCGGACGGCGTTCCCGCCGGGTGGTTCAAAAACTGGAAGCGCGGGGAAGATGGTACCTGGTGCGGTCGCGAGTTCAGCACGTTGTCGCCCGCAGAGCTAGATGCCCACCGCGCTCGTGTAGCCGCGATGAAGGAAGTGGAAGCTGCCGCGCAAAAGAGGATGTACTCCGAGAAGAGCAAGCTGGCCACCGAGATCTTTGAAAATGCATCGTCTGTAATCTCGCACCCCTACTTGATCACCAAGGGCGTCAAGGCCCACGGTCTGCGCTTGAACGGCGACGGCAGGCTCATCGTCCCGGCGTACAGCAGCGACGGCGAGATCACCACGCTCGAATTCATCGACGTCGACGGAACAAAGCGATTTCTGAAGGGTGCAAAGAAGCGCGGTAGCTGGTTCACCATTGGTGAATTGACCGACGACGTGATCTGCATCTGCGAAGGCTATGCGACAGGTGCCAGTATTCACGAGGCGACGGGGCACCTTGTGATCGTGGCGTTCGACTGCGAGAACTTGGTGCCTGCTGCCGAGGCAGTGCACGCGAAATACCCAACGGCCAAGATCATCGTCTGCGCCGATGATGACTACCACCGCGATGGGAACCCGGGCCTGACCCATGCAACCCGCGCCGCACGGGCCGTGCGCGGACTGCTGGCCGTTCCTGACTTTGGTGAGAGCCGCCCCGCGGGCGCGACCGATTTCAACGACCTACAGCAGGCCCGAGGGCTCGCCGCCGTCAAGGCGAGCATCGAGGCGGCGGCATCACAGGGCACGCCAGAGAAGGCACCATCACTGCCGCGCAGAGTAGTGCTCACGGATACTGGGAACGCCGAGCGGTTCGCGGAGATGTTCGGGCCTGACGTTCACTTCGCGCCCGAATGGGGCAAGTTCCTCGTGTGGAACGGCAAGTTCTGGGAGCAAGACATCGGTTCCATTCGTGTCCTGGACATGACCAAGAAGGTGGCTCGTTCCTTCCTGATGGACGCGCACGATTGCGACGAGGACAACCTGCGCGGGGCCATTAGCAAACATGCATGGCGTGCGGAGCAAGAGCCCCGGCGAAAGGCGATGCTCGCGCTCGTCAAGGCCGAGAAGCCGATCCCGATGGCGCACGAAGATTTCGACAAGGACCGGATGCTGCTCAACATTCAGAACGGAACACTCGACCTGCGCACCGGGAAGCTGAAGCCTCACGACCGCGGGGATTTCATCACGCGCATCTTGCCGGTCGCCTACAACTCCGAAGCCACGTGCCCCCGCTGGTCGAAGTTCTTGACCGAGGTGTTGCCGGATGAGGAGACAATTGCTTTCATCCAACGCGCCATCGGGTATAGCCTCACGGGCAGTGTTGCGGAGCACGTACTGTTCTTCTGTTTTGGGGCGGGCGCAAACGGCAAGACCGTCTTCTTGAACACGCTTCTCGGCTTGCTGGACGAATTCGCCGCCTCTGTCCCGACGTCGATATTGCTGGCGGCGCGCGGCGAGGCGCACCCCACCGAGTTGACCACGCTGCATAGCCGGCGCGTGGTCGTGTGCCAGGAAACACCGGGAGGACGAGGCTGGAACGAGGAGCGCGTCAAAAGCATCACGGGCGGCGACCGGATCTCGGCCAGACGGATGAGAGAGGATTTCTGGGAGTTTGAACCAACGCACAAGCTCTGGGTCGCGGGAAACCACAAGCCGATCGTGCGCGGGCAGGATGAAGGAATCTGGCGTCGTCTGCGGCTCGTTCCGTTTGAGCGCGTAGTCCCCGAAGGCGAGCGCGATGCCAAGCTGGCCGACAAGTTGCGCGCAGAGTTGCCAGGCATCCTGGCGTGGGCCGTCCGGGGCTGCCTGGCGTGGCAGCGGGATGGATTGGGTGTGAGCGCCAAGGTGAAGGAGGCCACCGCCGACTATCGCGAGGAGTCCGACCGCTTGGGTCCGTTCTTGGCGGAGTGCTGTCAAACGGAACCCGCCGCCGTTGTGTCTCGCGCTGCGATATATCTTCACTACGTTGAATGGTCGAAGGCACAGGGAGAGCGGTGGCCCATGTCCGACAAGAGCTTTGCGGAGGCTCTGCGCGGACGCGGCATCGACGAACATTGGACCCACAACGCCAACTCCAAGAGATGCCGCGGCTGGCGAGGAATCGCCCTTGCTGGCAACACCGGCAACACATCCCACCCTGATTTTGGGTATGAGGACGACCGCGCACGCGGTCACAGAACCAACCCGGAAACAGGCGGGAATGTGTTGCCACCTGTTGCCGAGTCGGAGGATGACCTCGTATGACGGCCCTCGCCATCCTGACTCACTGCCATGTCCGTGGTGTTGAACTCCAACTAGACGGTGACCGGATTCGGCTGGTAGGCCCCAAAGACGCTCGTGATGAACTGCGTTCGGCTGTCTCGGCCAGCAAGCCAGAGATAGTCGCCCTGCTGCGCCAGCGTGCCTCTACGTCACCCGGCGTGGAATTGCCCCGGCCGATCCGGCCGGCCCACGACGCGAGCTACACGTTCGTGACATCCGCCGATCAACTCGATGCCGTTGCCGAGGCCGTGCGCCGGGCCGAGCCTGTAGCGCTCGACGTCGAGACCACCGGCCTTGATGCGCTCAAGGACCGACCGCGCCTGCTGCAGCTGGCCCTCCCCGACGGCGCGATCTACGTCATTGATCTGTGGGCCATTGGCAACATCGACGCTCTGGGAAAGGCGCTGGGCGCGGTGACGGCCATTGGCCACAACCTTCAGTTCGACCTCGCCTTTCTCAAGTACCATCATGGCATCGTGGTTCGTCAGGTCCGCTGCACCATGACGGCGGCGCGCTTGATCGACGCGGGTATGCACGACAAAGACAAGGGCTACTTCACGCTGTCCGCGGTCGCAGACCGCTGTCTCGGCGTCAAGCTCGACAAGACGTTGCAAACGTCTGACTGGTCCACTCCCCTCACGGCTGACCAGCTTCTCTATGCGGCCAAAGATGTAGTTCACCTGTTCCACCTGCATGACGTACTTCTGCAGCAGCTGCAAGATCTGCGACTCACCGACGTCTACGACCTCGAATGTGATGTCATCCCGGTGGTGATCGACATGGCAATCGCAGGCGTGCCGGTGGACCCGCAGCGCTGGCAGGCCTACCTTGCGACCCAGCAAAGTGCCCTGCGAGAATTTGAATGCCAGCTCGCAGCCGAACTGCCGGGTGTCAACCCCAGATCTTGCAAGCAGCTGCTGCCCGCACTTCGCAACCTCGGTTGCGAAGTCACATCTACAAGCGCCGACGTACTTGCCCCCTACTGCAACATCCCGGCGGTAGACCACCTGCTCGCGTCCCGAACCGCCGCCACGTTCGTCCGTGGTCTTGGCTCAAAAGTCGCCCTCGCGTTGGCGCTCCATGGCGACAATCGTGTCCACGTCTCCGTAAATCCTTTGGGCGCTCCCACGGGTCGCATGAGCTGCCGCGCTCCGAACCTCCTGGGAATGCCAAAGACCCACGATGTCCGCCGGTGCATAGTGCCCGCGGTAGGTTACAAGTTCATCTCCGCTGACTTCGCCGCGATTGAGCTGCGTGTCTTGGCCGAGGAGACCCAGGACCCGCTCTTGCTCAAGGTCTTTCGTTCCGGCGGCGATCCGCACCGCACGACCGCAGCGCTGTTGCTCAACAAACCAGAAGGGCAGGTGACCAAGGAGGAGCGCCAGTGCGCCAAGGCGGTCAACTTTGGATTCGTATTTGGCATGGGAGCCAAGACCTTCGTGATCTACGCCTACGCGGAATATGGGCTAAAGCTTTCGCCCGCCGAAGCTCAACGCTTTCTCACAGGCTACCGGGCCGCGTACGTCGGCGTGGCCGAGTGGCAACGGCGAACGGGCCGCCTGAGAGCACCGAGCATCCGGACAGCCAGCGGGCGTCTCCGCCGCTTTGCTGACCCAGACGCGGGCTACTGCCAACGCCTGAACACACCGATCCAGGGTACCGCCGCCGACGGAATGAAGAAGGCGCTGGTCTTGCTTCACCAACAGCTCCCACGACTCGGTGCCAGACTGCTCTTGGCCGTGCACGACGAGGTACTTGTCGAGGCACCGGAGGCGGTGGCGGAAGAAGCCAAAGCCGTCGTGATCTCATGCATGGAAGAGGGGATGCGCACCTGCGTCAAATCGGTGCCCATCGTCGTCGAGGCAAGCGTACGAACCACATGGTCTGCGGCTGACCAAGTAACAGGTGGGTAATTATCATCCCCAGCTCGGTGAGCTTGCTTACCGGGAGCCCCTGTACATGTGATTCTTCAACATCACCCACACACCGGCGGCGGGAAATAGAGCCCAGGCTCTTGGCGAAAACTGACCATCCTGGCGCTGCGGCAAAACTGCGATCTATGACGATGGCTTGCTCAGCTTGATGGCCACCCCATCCACGACTGCGGCCCAGGACAAGTGCGCATGTTCCTGCTGGTCGAGGGTGGCGCGAATGATCTGAGGCAGTCCAATTTCTTCCCGCCGCAGCTGTGGCACCATTTGCTTGAACTCGGTTTCCGCCCGACTGATGAAGTTGTTCTCGCGCAAGATCGTGTCCCTCACCGCCGACTCGACACTCGCACGTACTTGCTGCTCAAGTCGGGCAGCAACAACATCGGCGGGCGGAACAAGGCGACCTTGACCATGCTGCTCCATGTTCTTGTCCAGCCACGCAATGAGCTGGGGTGTGGTCATGGCATTCAGTTCGATCCGCTTGTGTTGGAGCCAGTCGTTCCACTTCTTGCCGTCTCCGCGCCCGTGCACATAGTCAGCCACGGGGTAGATCTTCCTACCCTTGCGTTCAACAGGCTCTACCGCCAGCCCCATGTCAACGCCTTCCCATGGCTCCAGCCCTAGGTTGATGATCTTGACGTTTCGAGCACCCCTTGCCGCTGTCTCTTCCTGAAGCGCTTGGTAGATCATGGTGCCAGCAGCGTCTGCATCGTGGACCGCAAAGAACGTCAACCCCTCATCGGTCTCGCCCAGTAGGTCAAGCAGGTCCCGCGCTGCTCTGCTGGCGTAGCCCTTGCTGGTAAGAAGTGCGCAGTCGTGACGTTCTGGCCAGCGGGCCTGGCGCAAGATGGAAACGATCCCCTCTTTCTCGCAGTAGAGAATCTTGTTGAAAGTCCACTCGGGCCGCTCGTACCGGTCGACAGCGTGGGTACCGAGCTGTATCTCCTGGCGCAGGTGCGGATGGTACAAGATGCCCCGAGGGTCACGGTACATGTCCGGAAGGGGACCGTGCTCCGTTTCGTAGTCACCGACCACCTTGGTGAAGTTGTTGTACTGCAGTTCCTTGCTGCCATCGGCCACCATGGGCCTGACCACGTAGTACAACTGGCGGAGGGAGTAGGTGTGTTGATGATCACCGCTGGCCTGGTTGATGGCCTCTTCCAAGCTGGTCTCGATACGCGCCTTCTCCGTGTTGATCCGTCCGTCGCCACTTCCATAGATGCGCCTGGAAGCACGAACTGCCTTCGCTATCGATGCCCTCAGCTTGACCCGCATCCCCGACAAATCCGGTGCCTTGCCATCCGTTGTGATCTGCATGTGCGGCGTGGTGATGTTAACCAACGCCTCCACCGGTGCCCGGCCAACAGGGACGGCGTACTGCAACCCGCAGCCGAACACATACAGGTTTGTCTTGTCGTGGTTCACGTCCAACGCCGCAGTCGTTGGGGTGCGGTTGACGCACAGACGGAGAGAATCAACCTTGGCTGGCTTTGCCCAGACTTCGATCACGTAGGGCACCCGCGCAGGGAACTGGCCCTGCGAGGGCTCCACTTCCTGAAGCACATCGCATCGAGCGTAGCCCCTGGAAAAGTTGGCCGGCTTCCCCACGCACCCCAGGCGCTTGGCCGTCACCTCTCTCGAGTTCTTCCGAATCGCGGCAAGGAGCTGGTCAGCCTCATCGCGGGAAAGAGATGAGCAATCGCGCCCACGCCAGCTTTCAGAAATCGAACCAGCCTTGGCACCCGAGCACCCCTCAAACTGTGCCACCAGCTCCCGAACCGTCGCATCCCCGGCTGCCTGGCAAAGCTCGAAGAAACTGTCCGAATCGATCCAGTAAGCCGAGGACCGCCTCTTGTACAGCCGGCCATGGCCCGCTAACAGGATGGTCAATCGAGCCAACTCCAGGGCCTCGTCATCAAAGCCACCCGCCGACCACGGTCCGTCCCCAAGCCACACCTCAACCCGCGTGCCCTTCCTTGAGTAGCCGCCCACCCGCTGCGCAACGGTGGTGCCGTCATCGCGGAAGCAGAGCCGGTACCGGCTGCCTCCTGTCGACACGACGATCCGTCCCTTGGTTGCCACCACCGCCCCACAGACTACCCGTAGACCGTTGCCCAGAGCTCCACGGGTCGGCAGCCGAACCAGCTTGCTGCTGCGAAGCGGGCGGTTGATAGAGAACAATCTGCTGACTTCCTCAGTACCACCGGGAATTCCGCCACCCTGGTCCTCGACGTACATTCCGCCATCGGGAAGCAGCCCCACCTTGCAAGTGCCAGCGGCGTCACAGGCATTGTCCACAAGCTCCTTGCAGACCAACTTGGGAAGGTCACGCTTCGCCACTCCCGCCTTTTGGCCAAGCGTCTCAAGATTCCTGAAAAGCGTCCAATCGGCGTGCTCAAAGACCATCCCTGAGGTCGAACCATCATTGCCGGCTTTCAAAAGAGGCCCCGAAATGGCAACCCGGTTAGCTTGCTTACTCAACTTCACGTTTTGCATGATTCTTCAACTTCAAAGATTGACTCTACTTCACCCCACATTCAAGTGCACCACTGATAATGCCCAGCAATAGCCCAACTACTGTCAGTCACAGTCCGGTCGGGGCCAAAGCGTGAACACTGCAAAGACAACGTCCGTTGCCGAGTTGTTCCATTGACCCGCCACTGCGCATCACCTCAATATCTGTTATCCACGGGAGCGCAATGGTACAATCGACGGACAATGGAAAACCAAGCACTTCGAGTGGCACCTGACCCAGAAACGTCAATTGCGGATCAAGAATCCTGGGCGTTGACCTTCCAGGCCATGGAGTTGGACAACCTGCTCATGCGACACGCACGGTGGGCAACCAGCCTGGCAGGTTCCGCATCGGGCGTGGAGGCAGAGTGGTGGGAGCTAGCGAAGAGCGCCGAGGCAGGCCAGCTTCCAACTGTCCTCGGAATCATCGGAAAGATAGATCGAATTCGCGCTGGCATGACCAATGAAGCCCTACGTGTCGCTGAAATCTTTCGGGGTGTGCCCAGGTCGCGCATGCACGTGACCGTCAAGGATTCCAACGTGGTGGTGGCCCCTACTGACCGTCGGAGCGGACAAGCGCGGTAGGCGAATGCAACCTGTCATCAGCGTGAACCAGATAGCCCGCGCCCCCAATGGTCCAGCCATGCTCGTCAAAGGGCATTTCGTGGTCGAAGTGGAAGATCGATGCGTACAGGTGCGCACGACAACGGTGAAGACACCACTGGGCAGGTACATGTGGCTCTTGCGGTGCCCGGCATGCCAGCGGCGCTGCAGAAACCTGCACGTCACGGAGAGGCTGCAACTGCTTTGCGCGAAATGCGCTCATCTCCGTCATCCAGACCAGCAGACTCCAGGCTCCAAGCGTGGCCTGATTCTTCGGCGGGCACAGCAGCTACGTCGACTATGCAAACGCCTGGCTCGTAGTGGTCTGGGTCGTACGGTTAGGCGCAGACTTCGGCGGCGGAAGAGAAAGCTGCTTGAACAACTCACTACAGCCCTCGAACAGCGCCAGACGCGCATGGGAGCGCACGCGCAGACCGTCCTGGCATCATTGGCAGTCTACCGGCCCGGACCAACAAACGCGCCTCTGAGCGCATCCCAATAGGCCATACGGCTACGTTTGGTAGGCCCCTGGAGCCAAGGGTGGCGGCGGAGAATGGAGGGCAGGTTACGGCCAAATCCAGTTAGCTATGGCGATTTCGTTTGAGGGGGGCCATGCGACCCAGGGTGGTACGCACACGAGAGGCCCCAAAGATTCTTCAACGCTGACCGGCGGGCACAATGAACTCAAGAACGCAGGCCAGGACAATGGGTGCTGTCCTATTGAGGGCCGACATCATCGTGGACCCTGGTTGAATTGCCCAGCAACGAAGCGGTGCTTATGCCGCCAGCGCTGCCGGCTTGGTTGTAGACGGTATATGCAATAGTCTTTCCGTCAAGCCGCCTTTACTTTCGTATCAGCATTCGTGTGCCGAAGGCACCGCATGCGTATGCCCAGGCGCAACCGGTGAACGCGACGAGCACCTCGTAGGGGACTCGTATCACCAGATCGCCTGGCGACAGCGACCGTTCGACGGCGACGTCGACAATCAGGGCGATGGAGACGACGCCGCAGCTCACGAAGAATGGCCAGCTGGGAATGCGCCTTCTGCCGTCCATCGTGGTCAGACCGACGGCCACGTACGCTGCCCACCACCAGGTCGAAAGTGCCACCTCTGCGGCAGCCGGCACGAGGAGCAGCAGCAGGGTTGTGTTGGGCCTGGCGGCAGGTACCCACTCCCGAACAACGGCTACCCACAGCGGAAGCAAGAGGGACAAGATGACTACGTTCCCCGAGGGAAAAGAGAAGCTCTCCAGAATTCCCGCAAAGGCGCCCGCAGTATGGAAGATCAGGACACGGCAGAGCACAAGGCCGATGGTGGCTAGGGCGGCAAACCACACCAGCCGGATGAACGAGAGCGAAACCGACGGACTGGCCGCCACCTGCATCGGCTTCTCTGGCGTGTGGGGCACGGGTGGTGGTGATGCCTGAACAGGGCGCCGGATTGACGCTGAGGCGGGGAGTCTTTCCCCGCACGCGCCACATTGGCTGGCTCCAAGGCTGACTGGCTCGCCACAGTACGGACATGTGGGTTGAGTTGGCATCGGCTTTCACTCCTTTTCGACGGAAAGTGTGACGAGCGTGCGTATTGCATTCCTTCCGACGCGCTGGTTCAGAACGGACCTGCGGGTGGCGTGGCTTGCCCGCTGGTGTTGCTGCCCCAGCACTTGATGTTGCCGTCAGTCTTGAGCCCGCACGTGTGAAAGGAACCCGCGCTTACAGAAACGAAGTTCCCCTCGGGCGCCGTAGCCTGGTGCTTGTCGTTGTCGCCCCAGCAGGCGACGGCGCCGTTCGATCTCACGCCGCACGTGTGGCAGCCACCTGCACTAACAGAGGTAAATGTGCCTGTTGGTGCGGCGCTCTGCCCATGGTCGATTTCTCCTACGGCGCCGGGCAATCCAGCGCCCCAGCAGGCGACGGTGCCGTCGGTCTTCAGCCCGCATGTGTGCGCTGCACCCGCGCTGACAGCGACGAAGTTCCCCTCGGGTGCCGTAGCCTCGTTCATGCCGTTCTCGCCCCAGCAGGCCATGGTGCCGTTCGATCTCACGCCGCACGTGTGAGAGGAACCCGCGCTGACGGAAATGAAGGTGCCTGCGGGTGGCGTGGCTTGGCCGCTGAAGTTGTCACCCCAGCACTTGATGGTACCGTCAGTCTCTAGCCCGCACGTGTGATGGGAACCCGCGCTGACAGAGACGAAGTTCCCCTCGGGTGCCGTAGCCTGGTTCATGCCGTTCTCGCCCCAGCAGGCAAGAGTACCGTCGGTTTTCACACCGCACGCGTGAAAGGAACCCACGCTGACTGAGGTGAAGCTGCCTGCAGGCGGCGTGGCTCGACCGTCGACCAGAAGCCAGCCCCAACATGCGAGGGTGCCGTCCTTCTTCACACCGCAGGTGTACGCGTCACCCGCGCTGATCAAAACTCTTGGAACGGAATGCGCCAAGACCAAGTATAGCGCCACAGCGACCAGAACCAGTGCCATCCCGAAAATGACAAGCAGCCTCCTCTTTCCGAGCACAACAGCCTGGGCGTGCCCTTGTCCCGCTACCTGCAAAACCGGTGGCGGGACAGACGAGCGCAGCGTCTCGACGGAGGCACTGTCGAGCACACTGCCGCAGTGTCTGCACTTGATGGCAACGGCCTTGATGGCCTCGCCGCAGAAGGGGCAGGTCTTGGTGGCGTCCGCAGCGTTCTCAGTCACGGGTCTTCTTTCCTTTCCGGCATCAGGCCAGATTCGCGACTCCCTGTCTCAGAACACACCCGTGGGGGGCATGGCTTGGCCTGTGCCGTTGCCGCCCCAGCACGCGATGGTGCCGTCAGTCTTTGCTCCACACGTGTGGAAAGCACCTGCGCTGACAAAGGCGAAGATGCCTGCGGGCGGCGTGGCCTGGCCGCGGTTGTTGTAGCCCCAGCAGACGACAGATCCGTCGGTCTTCACGCCGCACGTGTGCTCCCCTCCCGCACTAACCGAGATGAACGTGCCCGAGGGTGACTCTGCTTCGCCTTCTGGGTTCCAGCCCCAGCAGACGACAGATCCGTCGGTCTTCACGCCGCACGTGTGCTCCCCTCCCGCACTAACCGAGATGAAGCGACCGGCAGGGGGCGTGGTTTGACCGTGTTCGCCTTGGCCCCAGCATGCGATTGTCCCGTCAGTCTTCACGCCGCACGCGTGCGATACACCCGCGCTGACCGAGGTGAAGATGCCCTCGGACGGAGTGGCTCGGCCGTCGCGATTGAAACCCCAGCACACGATGGTTCCGTCGGTCCTTACCCCGCACGTATAGGTAGCACCAGCGCTCACCGATAGGAATCTACCAGCCGGTGGTGTGGCTCCGCCGTCCTTGTTTTCGCCCCAGCACGCTAAGGTACCATCGGTCCTCACCCCGCACGTGTGGTACATGCCGGCGCTGACTGAGGAGAAGGTACCGGTTGGCGGCGTGGCTTTGCCATCGTCGTGCTCGCCCCAGCAGGCCACGGTTCCGTTGGTCTTCACCCCGCACGTGTGCCAGCCTCCCGCACTGAGGCGACCTGCCGGAAGACGATGCATCGCAGAGACGAAGCAAAACGCCACAACGAGCAGGACCAGTACCAGTGCCGCTCCGAGAACTACACGGTGTCTCCTCTTTCCGAGCACAGCAGCCTTCGCGTGCCCTTGGCCTGGCACTTGCGGAACCGGTGGTGGGGTAGATGAATGCGGCGTCTCCGGGGACGCACTGTCCAGCATACTGCCACAGAAGCGACACTTCACCGCGACGAGCTTGATGGCCTCGCCACAGAAGGGGCATGTCTTCGTGTCGTCAGCAGCCATCCTTCACCTCGTCGCTTGGGGCAAGTTCCCCCTCGTATTTCCGCTTGTGTTCTTGGCCATCCTGCACCGCCGGTCTGACACGCTCTTCGTGACCGGGTACTTCTCGTGGATGGACACCAGAGCGCATCATCCGGTCGCGGCATAATGGTAACGCCGGTGTTGGTGTTTGTCACCAGGCATCCGCAGCAGCGTGCTGGTCATGCGGTCATCAGACCTCGATCAGCTCGTGCGAGATGTAGTGCGTATTCCGGACAAAATGAACGCTAAGATCGGACTGAGTGAACGTCCTGGCCTCGTACTTGCTACGAGGCAGGGCTACCTGCCCTGCCGTAGTTGGCCTGAGCCGGATGGCTGGGAGGCTGTCCAGGGTCGGCTCTCCGACGAGCGAAGCGAACTTGCCCTGGACAGCCTCCCAGCCATCTGGCACGCCAGACGGTCCCGCGATGATGCGTTCATCGAGTCCGATCTAGGCGTTCACGGCCGACCGATCCGGGCGTTCATTTAGGACCGGAATCCGCAATGTAGGGAGACGTGTGGGTGAGGAGCGGGTACGCCGTGGCTGGACGCAAGAGCAATTTGCGGAAACGCTCGGCTATTCGCTGAAATTCACGCAGAGAATCGAAGGCGGACGCGAAAACCTCACGATCAAATCAGCCGCCATGTTGGCCGATGCTCTGGGCGTGCCGCTGGTGGCACTGTTCAGGAAGCCAAGGACCAAGAAACCTGGACCTGGCCGACCGAAGAAGCGAACAAGCGGGACCAAGAGTGCGGTGAGGTAGAGCCACGTTTGTCGACGGTGTCGGGCCGGCAAAGATGGAGCTGGCACATCCGTCACCCGCCAGCGCTTGCGAAAAACGGCGTGCGGCGGGACGCTAGGGCCGACTAGAAAGCCGGCCAGGAATGAGCCGAATTGTTGCGCTGATCGTTGTCTGTTTTGCAACCGCCCAACCCGCGATGGCGGACGGGGTGTGGTCGGGCACCTGGCGACAAACTGGCTCCAAGCAGACCGAGCTACGCACCATAGATCGCGGTGGGGACATAGAGTTCCAGCTGGAAATCTGGGGCTGGCCCCCCGCGTACGCCTCGGGTGGGATGGAGGGCCATCTGTCCATCAACCAGGGCACGGCAGCCTACGAAACCACCGAGTTCGAGGGAAAGTGCCGGATAGAGTTTACGTTCACGCCCAGGCGAGTCGTGGTCAAGCAGGTCATGGGAGACTGGGCGGCCTGCGGATTCGGACATAGCATCGTCGCCGACGGCACCTTTGTGCGCGTCAGCCGCAAGAATCCGAAGTTCGTGAGGCATTGAACGAGCGCCGCTGGCTGCCGATGAAGCTGACGGTACCGCCGCAGAAGCGGCAGGACGTTTCAGCGTGAACATCCAGACCGAGATATCGAGTACAATTGCTCATGACCGAGTCCTCCGTTGTGGCTTTGCGTGTTGTGTCTCTTACCAAGCCCGAGCGTAACCCACCGTCCCGGTGTGAGTCGGTCGTTCCATTCTGACTCGGCGGACAGAACATCATGACTCTGTACAGACGGATCAACGGGACGGCGGATCTTCCACCGCTAGGTTCGTCGTGGGAATCGCCGACCTGTGATTTCAAGTCTCACGCAGATCCCACACGATTCACCGAGATGGCGAAAGATATCGCTGCCTTTGCGAACGGAACTGGCGGGGTCATTCTGATCAAAGCTGCAGAGCGCCAGGGGCGTTTGCAAACGTACCTTCCGATGGAACCCCGGGAAGCGGACGCCATTCGCTCAGCGTTCCAGCGTGCGGCGAAAGACCACTGCAACCCTTCGCCGTTGATAAGGCCCGAGTCCTTCGCATACGAGAACGGCGTCCTGGTCGCTGTGAACGTGGATGCTTATGCCGGCCAACCGGTGGGCGTGAAGGCGACGCCCCGGCAGCAGCATCCGGATGACAAGTTCGGGCCTTGTTTCATGTTCCCGATCCGAGTTACAGATGGAACGAAATTCCTCTCACCCGACGGACTTGCTTCGCTGATGCTTCCTGAGATTCGGAAAGCAGCCATTCTTCTGGACGCCCTATCACCTGACGAACGGTCAGGGATGATGGTGGTGTGGCCGGTCGGTCCGACCGGGACTGCGCATACCACCGTTGATCTCGGCGAAGTAGACCTGATCGGACTTACCTTCGAACTGCTCGTCAAGGAAGGCGCATCTACATGTTCCGTGCGCGTGCCGCTGGAGGCCTTCAAATTCCTACACGACGACTTTTCGGGGCGTAACGGCCGCAAGAGGCTGCACATCAGCGGCCAACTCGGTCCAGCCGGGCCGGAAAAGCGATGGCAGTGGTCGCCAACCTACTGACGATGCCGTTGCAGCTGGCAATCCCGCCGCCGGGACATGGTGTAGCACAGAGAGGCCGAGTCGACGGCGCCCCCCGCTGCTGAATTGCAAACTGTTGGCCAGACACAGGCCACTGCCGAGGGAACTCGATGACTGTAACTCATTGGACAGACAACGACGTCGGGTACGAGGAGTGGTTGCTGACGCATCCTCGTGGATTCATGGCAAATGTCTACAATCCACCGAGTGGGCGGTACTTCTTGATTCATCGGGCTAGCCACAACCTTTCTGATCGATCCAACCCCGATTCCGCCAACCCCCGTACAGGCAGCGCGTATTCGAAGGTAACAGCCGAAAGCATCGACGAACTGGTCGCTTGGGCAATTGGGAACTTGTCAGCGCTAGCGAGTGTCGACGGGACGAATTTCTGTTGTGTGTGCGCGCCCAATGGCGGAACTTCCCTCGCTGAGGTGCCCGAGGAAGCGATCCATTGCACTCACGGGAACCAAGCGTATTCCCGTGAAATTGGTGGAATCCATCTAACCCAGGCGGGCCTTGGGCGCCACCGCTGTGCCGTCTGCGCGTTTGCCGAGGGGAGCCGTTCGTCTGCGGACTCTTCGCACGATTCCGTAGCCTGCGCTGAGGGAACGGCTGCTCCGGAGGCCGTCCTACGCGGTCTTCCCGAATCTCAGGCGGGTGAAGGCAGGCACCGTTGTGTGATCTGCGCGTTCGCCCTCGGCAAATCACGAGCGAGAATGGACCCTACACGACGTACGACCTTCCCAGATGAAGAAGTCGGAGGCGTCGAGGGGGCGCTTCTGCGAGTTACGATCAACGTCTACGAACGAGATCCTGCGCTTCGCATTGCTTGCATCGAGAAGCACGGAACGACCTGCGTGGTCTGCGGATTCAACTTTGCCAAGGTGTACGGGGACATCGGTCGAGATTTCATTCACGTGCACCACCTAGTTGCGCTTGGAGGTGTGGGTCGTGCCCACAGAGTCGATCCCGTCCGTGACCTCTGTCCCGTCTGCCCGAATTGCCATGCCATGCTTCATCAACAGCGTCCACCTCTGAGCGTCGACGAACTAAAGCAGCGCCTGCGCTGAAGCCCTCAGATGTTGGCCGTTGCACCGAACGAAGTCGCCGCACGGAAGTCGTGTGCGGTACCAATACGGGATCGGACGGACGCAAGGGGAATCCTGGTAGCCGCCGACGCTGCCACCGACCTTGTGAAGGTCGCGGAAAAGTCTAAAAGCCAACCCGTATCCATGACCAAGGCCGACCTCATCACCGTCATCGCCGACAAGCTCAAGTTCCCCTGGGCGCGTGCGGAGCTGCTGGTCGATGTGGTCTTCGGCTGCATGGAGTAGTCAATGAGTCGCGGGGAAAAGATCGAAGTTCGTGCTACACGCCCAAACTATCCCCTATACCCGCGAACGCGCTTGCGTCGATTTCGCGGATCGATATTCTACGCGGCGTTAGGAAGTCCGGTCGCCCGCGTCCGCGTGACAGCCAGGTGGTCATTGCCGACCGTTCATTTCATCCGACGGGAGTTCGCCATGCGTTCTGTGAGGACAGTCGAAGCATTGTTCGTGGTGGCCACGCTCTTTGCGTTGCAGACAACCTCGTGCTCTTCGAAGAGTGGTGGTTCCGGCGGTGGTAGCGGCGGGCAGGGAGGCAAGGGCGGAGCCACGACCGGCAACGGCGGTTCGTCCGCGAGCGGCGGCGCGACCGGCAGCGGCGGTCAGGTCGGCTCGGGCGGCACGACGATCACCCCTGCCTGCACGCCTTCGTGCACCAACAAAACCTGCGGAAGTGACGGTTGCGAGGGTACCTGCGGCGGTTGCCCACCCGCGCAGATGTGTGGCGCCAACGGCACCTGCCAAACCAAGAGCGGTTCGGGTATCCTCATCGATGCGAGCGCTCAGCTCACGCCGATTTCGCCGGATATCTACGGAATTGCATTCGCGG
>Ga0265316_10001184_pt1 | contig 28228 bp, 24 predicted proteins | sample 4522metaG_FD_202092 | JGI IMG/M metagenome (GOLD analysis project Ga0265316, IMG submission 202092) | Rhizosphere microbial communities from Carex aquatilis grown in University of Washington, Seatle, WA, United States - 4-5-22 metaG | ecosystem: Host-associated > Plants > Roots > Rhizosphere >... | reverse complement strand
GCAAGTTCAGTGCTTTCTAATTATATTTGTGTAGTTGGATTTACCCTGCAAATAAATCCCGCACTTTACATAGCCGAGGAACTTTGTACGCCATTTTAAGTCGTCCTCTGAAATATATCTGTTTTTAAAACTATATAAATTGATTTATTTAAAAATATAAGGAGGTTATAAATGAAGGGAAATGTTAATAAACAATTGAGTGTATTAAGTATTTTTTTAATAGTATATGCTTTAATTATATTTTTTACACTTCTAATTATACCATTAAATAAAATCGTTCCTTCGAATATAACAATACCTGTCCAAGCATCTTCAATTTCACCATTGATGCTTGGACTTATAGGCGCTGGCGTTGTTATTCTCGCATACGGATTGTTAGGTCTTGCCGGATACTGGTTCGCGTGCAAATTAGAAATACCTGCTGTCTATCGCGAACGCGCAGGATGGCGGGCATGGTTTCTTTGGCCCATGCTGATCGGTCTCAGCATGGGAATAATTTTAGTAATCATTGATCAACTCTTTGCATTAGCCAGATCATCAAAGGGGCTTCCTCATCCTGATTTTCCTTTATCTGTGATTTCTTCAGCAACAGCAGGGATAGGTGAAGAAATTTTATTTCGTGCTTTTATCATGGGATTATGGGCTTTTCTTCTAAACTTGATTCTACGCCGTTGGGAAAAAAAAAGAGTTGCATTGTGGATAGGAAATATTATTGCTGCGCTTGCATTTAGTGCTGCCCATTTACCATCAGGGATGCAACAATTTAATGTAACCAGTCCAACAGAGATTCCAATTCTTATACTTGCAGAAGGTTTAATGCTAAATAGTCTCATAGGCCTCGTAGCCGGGGAGCGATACATACGTGATGGCCTCATTGCTGCAATAGGAATTCATTTTTGGGCAAATGTTGTTTGGCATATAGCATGGCCATTATTGGGACTTGGAGGATAAACTAAATGGACATAAAATTATTGTGATATCTTTGGATTAAATATATATTTTGCATTGATTATTAACAAATAAAAACGGCGTACAACACGCGTAGCTGTTGTACAACTCTAAAATTTTAAAAAAAAGTTGGCTCAACTTTCAATTTTACAGACTGGTCGAATAATTTTTTAATAACGGACAATTATTAAAAGGGGTACACAAAACTTGCTGTTTCTTCGTTTCAGGTTTAAGATTGCCTTTAATTGAGTAAAATAGACAAAAACAATTGGCAATAGTTTGTTTTCAGTGGTTTTCAAAACTCCCATCACAGCGGTCCTAACCTTCCTCTGAGTATAATTCATGTATTTCTTAAGATTGTAAACCGTTGCAGCCAACAGGACATGTTTATTGGCCAGTTCAATCCCACGTGTATTCACCCGCCGCATGTTCATAAAATTGATCAAGGTCCCCAGTACAGGCTCCACAGTGCTTTGACGTATTTTTTTCATTATTTTTGCCTTGTGCGATTGCATGCGCTCGTGCATACGCTCGTAAAAATCCCGGTCGGCAGTATGTTCAATTTTCTTTTCAAAACAATTTCCAATGCATGCTATTTTAATAGGACATTTGTTGCAGTGGGTACGAGAACTTCTGTATTGTTTCTTCCGGTTTCCTTTCTTGTCGGTATATGTTTTTCGATACGTGATCTTAACTCCCTGCTGGCAGGTGTAGTGGTCCGATACCGGATCATAGTCAAACCCTTCACGCGTGGGTTTATATCCTCCAAAATTAGGAATGTACCCAGTTATTCTTTGGAACTCTAAAAACCGCAATGCATCTCCGCTACTGAACCCGGTATCGGCCAATGCTTCTAATATTTTAATGTCATGAGGTTTTAAGTTATCGATGGTATGGGTGAGTATGGCAGGCAATGACTGGCTGTCACGCTTGTCAGCAAAGTCCGCCATTGCCCTGCAAATAACATGGCTTTGGGTATCAACACTGATCTGGCCTGAATAATTTAGCTGGCGGGGTTTACCTGGTTTTGTTGAGATACGGGCATCGGGGTCGGTAGCACTGTAATGGGTATGATTGCTCAAATACCTGGGACGGATTGGATTACCGTTTTCATCTGTATCTGAACTTTCTTTAACCCGGTTCCCCTGCATGTCTTTATATGCTTTCTTCTTCCAGGCATGGTGCTGTTCTACCTGTTTTTTCTTTTCCCGGGTAACAGTGGGTTTTTTATTTTCATCGTCATCATCATTTTCATTGAGTTCATCCAAATATGTTTGTGAACTTTCTACAACTTCTTTCTCCAAAAGACTGTCCATGGATGCGTTAGCTTTAATGTAAGCACTATCAATGGCTTGTCGTTTGCCAGATACCATGCCCTTGTCAATACACATGGATAGAACTTTACGGAAGAGCGAAAGGAACACTTCATCACCGTACAGCTTCCTCGTTCGGCTGAGGGTAGAATGCCATGGTAACGGTTCGTCTATGTCATAACCAATGAAAAATAAGATATCGAGCCTCATGGATGCATGCTCGATAATCCTGCGATCTGAATTAATGTTCTCCAGGTAGCCAACCAACATAAGCTTAAACCCGCCTGAACGAAGTCATTCGGGCAGGAAACACTTCCGGGTCTATGCTCTTTTGTCCTTCAGCACCGTAATAGTGCTTTGTTTGCTCGGTTATGAACCTGAGGTCGAGGATATTCCTAAGCCGATGATAGAAGTTGTTTTTGGGAACTCGTTGGGATAGCTGGAAGGAGACATATAACTTTTCGTTGTATTGTTTATTTCCAAGCATTGGGATTGTATTTATTAATCGCTTGTAAGATATTAAATAACAAATAATATTAAAATATATAATCTTGTATATCAATTAACTAACTTAAAAAGTTATGAACAATACAAAAAAATTATTATATTTACTTCAATAACTGAGTTGTGCAACAAGCACACCGGTTCATAAGCAATGGCAGGGTTTATACGGTTATTTAGCTTTTAATCCCGCAACAAGTTTTGGTGTATTTTGATAGAGTAGCGCTCCGAAACCAGCCACATGCCCATAGCGCAAAACGTTTAGCTTTAATTGTAAAAAAAATCGTCAATTAATTGTAACTTTGCCAACAACTTAAATATAAGATACTTGATAGATTAATATAAAAACAGATTGATATAATGAGCAGTTTAATTCATAATACTATTACTTTCAATGATACTTTGCCTGAGATTAAGGATTATTGGGATTTATTCCAAACAACAGGATGGAATGAAGAATATAATTTTACGCAACAGGATTTAAATAGAGCGATAAAAAATAGTTGGTATTCAATTTCATTGTATGACTTTGATAAATTAATCGGATTTGGTAGAGTGATTTCAGATGGAGTACATCATGCATTAATTGTTGATTTAATAATTCATCCTTATTATCAAGGAAAAGGATTGGGCAGCAAGCTCCTTGATAGGTTAGTGTCTAAATGTAATGATTGTAAAATAAGAGATGTGCAATTATTTGCAGCAAAAGATAAATTTAGATTCTATGAGAAGTTTGGATTTGAGAAAAGACCAATAGATGCACCAGGTATGCAAATTAAGCAAAAATAATTGATTTGGTGAAAGGTTGATGATTGCATAAATATTCTGATAATGTTGCCTTTATTACATCAGCTCACAAACAATGCGGGTTTCAGAAGGTTTAGTAAGTTCAGTCCCCGCTTGCAAGTTTTGTAACGGCGGATAGGTTCGTAACCACGAAATTCCGCACTACATACAGCCAAGAATCGTTTGTGTGCAACCCTAAAAAACCTCTCTGGTGATAATTCTTGTTTGATGTGAAAAGACAAAAAACAATTACCCTACCGCACAAAGCAAAAGTTTGGCAGCCCTTCACTGCAAGCTTCGTTTCGCTGCCAAATCCCGATTACTATCGGGATTTTCTTGCCACCGCATCCGCTTCGTTGATAGGTTTGTGCTTAATTCAATAATCTAAATTGATTAGGAGTATAACCCGTTTCGTTCTTAAACATACGGCTAAAGTGTTGGGGGTACTTAAACCCTAATTCATAAGCTATCTCGCTGAACGATTTACTTGTATCAAAAATTCTCTCTTTAGCAATATTCATTAGTTTCAATTGTATATGCTCTTGAGGTGACTTCCCCGTCTCTTTTTTAATCAAATCACCCATATAGTTTGCAGATAAATGAATGTTTTCTGCACAATACTTTACAGTTGGTAGTCCTAAAGTTTGGGGCATTTCAGATTTAAAATAGTCATCCAGTATTCTTTCAAACTTTACCAATATATCTGTATTAACATGACTACGGGTAATAAATTGCCGATCGTAAAAACGCATGCAATAATTAAGGAGCAATTCTATATTATTTGCAATCAGCGTTTTACTATGCTTATCAATAGGCTGTTTTAATTCATACTCAATTTTATTCAGGCAATCCAACACAATTTGTCTTTCCTTCTCAGACAAATGCAGGGCTTCGTTTGCTTCATACGAAAAGAATGTAAAACCTTTAATGTTGTGCCCAAGCGATGTGCCACGTATTAAATCAGGGTGAAAAAGCAATGCCCATCCTTTAGGCTGAATATATTCCTTACTATTTACACCAAGTATTTGTCCCGGAGCAACGAATACAAGCGTTCCCTCCTGATAATCGTAATAATTGCATCCGTATTTCAAATCACCACATTTTATTTCTTTTAGAAAGACACAGTAAAAGCCAAAATGTATTCGTGCACTTTGCGTAGGTGTTGCTTTCGACATATCAACTATACTTATCAAAGGATGAAATGTTTCCACCCCTCTTAGTGTGTTATATTGAGATATATTCTCCAACTTTAATATTTCATCCATAATTTTTGTTTTAATATTAATGTAAAGGTAAGGTGCTTTTTTTATAAAAATTTAATTGTAAAATCATTATCAGTAATCTTGGTACAAAAACCAGTAATTTGTATAAAAGCCCTTAGGTATTTTTATTTCAACTTTGCATTGTGATATTTTGTTTATAACTAAAAATAATAATATGAATCCAGAAATGAAAAAAAGGAAACTTGGCAAAAGCGGACTGGAAGTATCCGCAATTGGTTTCGGCTGCATGGGCCTAAACTATGCCTATAGTAATACGCTCGAAAAAAAAGATAGTATAACACTTATTCGGGCAGCCTTTGAAAGGGGAGTAACTTTTTTCGATACAGCCGAAATGTACGGTCCATATACTAATGAAGAACTTGTTGGTGAAGCTTTAGCACCTTTCCGTAAACAAGCGGTTATAGCTACCAAGTTTGGAATTAAAATACAGGATGGCAAACAAGTACAGGATAGCAGTCCTGCACATATCAAAAAGTCTGTTGAAGGCTCTTTAAAACGTCTAAATATAGAAAGTATTGATTTGTACTATCAACACCGTGTAGATATTAATACTCCAATAGAAGAAGTTGCAGTTACAATAAAAGAATTAATTAAAGAAGGTAAAATCAAAAATTGGGGACTTTCCGAAGCTGGTGTTCAAACCATTCGTAGAGCTCATGCAGTGCATCCCGTAACAGCCGTAGAAAGTGAATATTCGCTTTGGTGGAGACGTCCCGAAGAAGAATTAATCCCAACACTTGAAGAATTGGGAATCGGCTTTGTTCCTTTCAGCCCATTGGGTAAAGGTTTTCTTGCAGGTAAAATTAATAAAGATGCCAAATTTGAAAAAGGTGATTTCAGAAGCATCGTTCCTCGTTTTACACCCGAAAATCTCGAAGCAAATCAAGGGCTGTTAGATTTATTAAACAAGTTTGCAGTACAAAAAAATGCAACACCTGCACAACTTGCTCTTGCTTGGTTATTGGCTCAAAAACCTTTTATTGTTCCCATTCCCGGCACTACAAAACTTCACCGTTTGGAAGAAAATATAGGTGGAGCAAATGTTGTATTAACAAACAATGAGTTAAGTGTAATTCATTCAATTCTGGAAAAAATAAAAGTTTCGGGAGAACGCTATCCGGAAGAATTAGAAAAAAGGACAGGTTTATAAAAAAAATAGATATATGAATTCATTAGAAATTTTCCCAAGAGGCGAAAAAACATCTGCCGATTATTTTACAGGTACTGCTTGGTTGAATATTCTTGTTCCTCAAGATGAGACTGGTACATATGCGATAGGAAATGTTGTATTTGAACCAGGTTGCCGAAACAACTGGCATAAACACTCTGCTGGTCAGATTCTGCTTGTTACTGATGGCAAAGGATTTTATCAGGAAAAAGGTAAACCTGCAAGGCTGATCACTAAAGGCGATGTAGTAGTTATTCCATCTCATGTTGAACATTGGCACGGTGCTGCGAGCGATAGCAGTTTAACTCATATTGTCATCACTAACAATTCAAAGCAAGGTCCTGTAGAATGGTTATCACCTGTAAAAGATGAAGAATATAAAAGTTGCCAGTCGTCATCATATAAGCAGGCTAAAGAAGTAAAACTTACCGAGGTAGCTGTTAAAAACCATAAAGAGCTTTGGCCAAACTACATTTCCAAAGCCAAGCAAACCGACCCTGAATTGATTGAAGTATTCGACAACTTCGCTTTCGACGAAGTTATCAACCACGAAAATATTGATACCAAAACACGAGTAATGATGATTTTGGCTTCTACCATTGCTTCACAAGCGCTATCTGAATATAAAATGTATGTTAATGCTGCACTGAATGTGGGCATAACCCCCATTGAAATTAAGGAGATTTTGTATCAATCGGTTCCGTACATTGGTATAGCCAAGGTTATCGATTTTATCTATACCACCAACGAAATATTTACCGAACGTGGTATTGAACTTCCAGTTGAAGGGCAATCAACTACTACTTCCGAAACCCGTTTCGTAAAAGGTTTGGCTTTACAAAAAGCCATTTTTGGCGAGATGATTGATAAAATGTACGGAACATCGCCAAAGAACCAGCTTCATATTCAGAAATATTTATCTGCAAATTGTTTCGGCGATTATTTAACGCGAACAGGATTAGATGTCAAGACCAGGGAACTTTTAACTTACTCCATGCTCATCAGTATGGGAGGAACTGAATCACAAGTAAAAGGGCATATTCAGGGCAATGTAAATGTTGGAAATAATAAAGAAACTCTTATTGGTATTACAACTCAATTATTGCCTTACATTGGATATCCTCATACTTTGAATGCCTTAAAATGTTTAAACGAAGTAATACCAGAGTAAAAATTAATAAATAGTTTAATTATGGAAAAGGTCATATTAAACAATGGAGTAGAAATGCCGATATTAGGTTTTGGTGTTTTTCAGGTAACTGATACCGAAGAATGTGAAAGAGTCGTCAATGAAGCAATACACACAGGCTATCGTCTGATTGATACAGCAGCTTCATACATGAATGAAGCTGCTGTTGGCAATGCGATTAAAAAAAGTGGAGTCGCAAGGAATGAGCTTTTTATTACCACAAAGCTTTGGATTCAGGATACTGGCTACCAAAGCACTAAGAATGCTTTTGAAAAATCATTGAAGAGGTTACAATTAGATTATTTGGACTTATACTTGATTCATCAACCCTATGGAGACATTTATGGTTCCTGGCGGGCGATGGAAGACTTGTATCACGAAGGTAAAATCAAAGCGATAGGTGTTGCTAACTTCCACCCTGACAGGATAATGGATTTGATTATTCATAATAAAGTTGTTCCAGCGGTGAATCAGATTGAAACTCATCCTTTTAATCAGCAAATTGAAACTCAAAAATTCTTACAGGAAAACAAGGTTCAAATTGAATCATGGGGGCCATTTGCTGAAGGTAAAAACAATATTTTTCAAAATGAATTACTGCTTTCTATTGCCGGAAAATATAAAAAATCTGTGGCTCAGGTAATTCTTCGCTGGATGACACAAAGAAAAGTAGTTGTTATACCAAAATCCGTTCGAAAGGAAAGAATTATGGAAAATTTCAACATTTTCGACTTTGAACTAAGTACCGAAGACATGAATGTTATTGTGTCGCTCGACAAAAAGGCCAGCTTGTTTTTCGATCATCGTGACCCTGAAAAAGTGAAATGGTTGGGTAAAAGAAAACTTGATATCTAAAATCATATCTAATCCATTTGAATTTTCACATAATTAGTAATAGAAAAATCAAAAAACATTTATAAGTATGGAAACAAAAATTGTAAAAGCATTCGGCACAGAGGCTGCCAATAAGCCATTATATGCCATGAATATTAAGCGCAGAGAACTTTTACCAAATGACGTAGAAATGCAAATCCTCTTTTGCGGAATTTGCCATTCCGATTTACATCAGATTAAAAATGAATTTGGAGGTGCTACGTTTCCTTTAGTTCCTGGTCATGAGATTGTGGGTAAGATAACTAGGGTTGGTGAAGATGTCAAAAAGTTCAAAGTTGGGGAACTTGCTGGCATTGGTTGCATTATAGATTCCTGTGGTAAATGTGAAAGTTGCGGGGAAGGTTTTGAACAATTTTGCGATAAAGGAGTAACTTTTTCGTTTAATAGTCCTGACAAACATTTAGGGAGCGCTACTTATGGTGGATTTTCTGAAACCTATGTTTGCAGTGAAAAATATGTTCTTCATGTACCTGAAATACTCGATTTGGCATCAGCTGCACCATTGCTTTGTGCCGGTATTACTGTGTATTCTCCATTAAAACACTGGCAGGCTGGTCCCGGAAAAATGGTTGGCATTTTGGGTATTGGTGGTTTAGGGCATGTAGCAATTAAAATAGCCAAAGCAATGGGAGCTCATGTGGTTGTATTTACAACATCGCCTTCTAAAGTTGCAGATGCAAAACGACTTGGAGCAGATGAAGCTGTATTATCAGCTGATTCTGAACAAATGAAACAATATGCCCGTAAAATGCATTTAATTCTTGATACGGTTTCGGCCAAACACGATGTGAATACTTACCTTCATCTTCTGAAACATGATGGCAGCGTGGTATTGGTAGGTCTACCACCGGAACCTCTCGAAATTGGTGCATTTAGCGTTGTTTCAGGACGCCATAGTTTTTCAGGTTCAAATATTGGGGGTATTGCAGAAACACAGGAAATGCTCAACTTCTGCGCTAAACACAACATCACTGCCGATATTGAACTTATTAAAATTCAACAGGTCAATGAAGCATTTAACAGGCTGCAAAAAGGTGATGTTAAATATCGCTTTGTAATAGACATGGCTTCTTTGAAACAATAAATAAAAACAAAAGATGTCAAATGCAAACAAAAAATGTCTTATTGCTTATTATTCTCGTAAAGGCAATAATTATGTAGGTGGTAACATTGTAAACTTACCAATAGGAAATACCGAAGTCATAGCAAAGAAAATAAAGGGTTTTATTGGAGGCGATTTATTCGAAATAAACACAGTAAAGCCCTATCCAATAGATTATGATGAAACAACAAAGGTTGCCAAAGATGAATTACGCAAAAATGCACATCCTGAGTTAGCTGATTCGGTTAAAAATATGGATGATTATGACGTTATTTATCTTGGTTATCCAAATTGGTGGGGTACGTTCCCAATGGCAGTTTCTACTTTCTTGGAATCGTACAATTTTTCGGGCAAAACAATTGTTCCCTTTTGCACGCACGAAGGCAGTGGAATAGGTAATAGCGAGCGAGACATAAAAAAACTTTGTACAGATGCAAAGGTTTTTCCCGGCATAGCCATTCGTGGTGGCTCTGTTGCAAATGCTGACAATATTGTTCAATCTTGGTTGAAAAAGCAGGAATAAATTTCCGACTATCATTTAGATTGCTTCCGCCACCATTAAGACGATTTGCGGAATCATTTCGACAGATTTAACCATTAACCAGTATCGATCAGATAAAAAAGAGATAGTTCAGAGCAAGCCCATGCACCCGTCCGTTCATATCAAGGCACATTTGCAGTCATCACAAGCTCCCCGCAAAAGCCAAAGTTTGCAGCAAGAGCTTGCCATTTTCAAAGCAATACCGTCAGAGACAAAAACTCTTTGACTGTTGATAGCGAAAATTAATATAATAATATCTTTGTGATACGAATGACAAAACAGCCAGTTACTAACAACAGCTCATACACTATGCGGGTTTCAGAGGTTTTGTAAGCGCAATGGCACGCATGGGGGGGCAGTGCCAGCGGACAAGGAAGCACCCCGAACTCAACCACTGTTAATAGCCGCCAAACATTTGGCAACAAGACTAACAGACCCTCACAATTATCCCATCACTCTTCAAAAACATTCCGACTTAAAAAATATTTGACAAAAGATTTGCGTAGTTAAATAACTTCATTTATATTTGTAGTCAAATAGCTACGCAATGAATTTAAGACGAGACGTATTTCAAGCCATTGCAGACCCGACAAGAAGGGCTATACTTCTGCTGGTAGCCTCACAAACCATGACAGCAGGTGCTATAGCCTCAAACTTTGACACAGCAAGACCGACAGTTTCAAAACACCTGCAAATACTTACCGAGTGCGAATTACTTGAACAAGAGCAAAACGGCAGGGAAATTTACTATCACATCAATGCAAAAAAAATGAAAGAAGTTGCCGACTTTATTGAACCATTCCGTAAAATGTGGGATGACAGGTTTAATAAATTGGAAACCATAATGAAAAAATATAAAACAAAAAAATAGAATAATATGGAACAAAAAACAAAAATTAGTGCCGAAGACGACAAACAGGAATTAGTTATTACAAGAAAATTTGATTTGCCATTGGAATTACTTTTTAAAGCGTATGTAGAGCCTGAAATTGTTGGGCAATGGATGGGAACTACGGTGCTGAAACTCGAAAGTAAAAAGCACGGCAGTTACCAGTTTGAAAAAACCGATGCTAAAGGAAACTTGGTGTTTCAGGCCAATGGGGTAATACACGAGTTTATCCCGAATCGGAAAATCACACGGACATTTGAAATGGAGAATACGCCTTTTGGCGTCCAGCTTGAGATCTATGAATTTGAAAAACTCACCGACGACACCAGCAAACTCAATATGCACGTTATATATGAATCGGTTGCACAAAGAGACCAGGTGCTGCAGTTACCCTTTGCTCAGGGCATAAATATGGCACATAACCGAATACAAGACATAGTAAGCAAATTAAAATAACATACCATGGAAAAGAGAAACAAAATAATTTATTGGGTTACCACAGGTTTATTGGCTTTTGGCATGTTGTCACAAGGCTTGACACAAATATTTCATACTAAAGGGTATGTTGATATTATTGTTGTTCATTTAGGTTATCCGTTATATTTCCTGAACATCATTGGAACTTGGAAAATACTTGGAGTATTAGCTATATCAATTCCACGATTTAAACTTGTTAAGGAATGGGCTTATGCTGGCTTTTTCTTTGTCATGTCAGGTGCGTTATTTTCACATATTGCATCAGGTGATTCTATAAAAGATATATTTCCTGCATTGATACTTCTAATCCTGATTGTGGCTTCGTGGTATTTCAGACCTGCGGAAAGAAAAATCAATTCAGAAATCAATAAGAAAATAGTATGAATCCAAAAGTTGATTGGTTTTTTTCTAAAGCTACAAAGTGGCAAGAAGAATATGCAGAATTAAGAATGCTTGTTCTTACCTGTGGCCTAACAGAAGAATTAAAATGGGGTTGTCCCTGTTACACGTTTCAGAATAGCAACATTGTTTTAATACATGGATTTAAAGACTACTGTGCTTTGTTGTTTATGAAAGGGGCTTTGCTAAAGGATGCAGAGGGCATTTTAGTCCAACAGACGAAGAATGTGCAGGCAGCAAGACAAATTCGGTTCTCTCAAATTCAAGACATAGTTAAAATAGAATCAACCTTGAAAGCATATATCAAAGAAGCCATTAAAATTGAAAAAGCAGGTTTGAAGGTGGAGTTAAAAAAGACAACCGAATTCAACATACCTGAAGAATTTCAAATTGTATTAGAAGATATGCCTGAATTGAAAACTGCTTTTGAATCACTATCACCGGGACGACAAAGAGGGTATTTACTTTATTTTTCTTCACCTAAACAATCTAAAACACGAGAAGCAAGAATTGAAAATAGTATTCAACAAATACTCAACGGAAAAGGATTAGACGATTAGTATAGTTGTTGACAAAATAACTTAATGAAACAACCGACAAAAAAGCCCAGCTGTCAACAATAGCTCATAGTTTATGAGGGTTTTGGAACTTTTTTGTTTCACGCTTTCAAATATTTTTGTATAGGAGTTATAGGCTTTTGGCAAACCCGCATTGACCGATAGCCGAGTCGTGTTTTAGCAGTAAACTAATTCAATGTAATAAGAAAATGGACATAAAGTTTAAAATAAAAAATATACCATCGTGAAAAAAATTTCTCTTTTCAATTTATTACTAATTCTTTATTGTAGCCTACATTCACAAAATAAAATTGGAAATTCATATATTGTAAAAAACAACAATGACACTTTAACAGGCATAATAAAAGAACAATCAGATTTTGGATATTCTAAGTCAGTAAAATTTGCATTACTTTCTGAACCTGCAAAGTTTGAAATTTATTATCCAAATGACATTAAAGAATTTGGTTCGAAGGGAAATTTTATTTACAAATCTTTTTTAATTGAAATACCTGGCAATAATCCTGTCAGGGAACTTCGGTTTCTTAAAGCAATTATAATTGGATATTCGAGCCTGTTCAGTTTAATTAATTCACAGGATGCCTATCAAATGGGCTATAATGAAACTCAATTCTTTATACAATTTAAAAATGAAGAAATCTATAGTCTGTATAAAATAAATAAGGTTGAAAATAATATGTCTAAAGAGGATAACAGATATAAAGGTTTTTTAAAATACAAAATGCAAGATTGTCCTGAAATATCAAAAAAAATTGATGGATGTAACTATAATGAAAAAGGACTTGCAAATCTAATTTCTTATTATAATAATTTTAAGGAAATTAATAATACAGAAAAAACAGCTAATATTGATTTAAGAAAAAGGCAAAGAACATTCGGAGGAGAATTTTATTTTGGTATTTCTTCAAAAACATTGACCAACATCGGGTATTACAAAAATAAACTCCCAGATGCTATATATTTCATCCCGTTACAATCCTTTTCTAAGGAAATTGGAGGTGCGATCTGGACAGAAAGAGGCATACACAGCAGATTGAAGCTTTATCTTTCTTTTGAACAATTTTCTGTTAAAAAAAAAGGTAATTATGTTAATCCGACAAATGAAAAGTATGATTTTATTGTGGATATTAGTTTTATTACCCCAAACTTGGGGACTTCGTATACTTATTTTTATAAATTCGGGAAAGTGGAACCATTTGTCGAATTTGCACTTGGTTTTGGCGGTTCAAATAATGGGTCAAGTGTAATCAAGGAAAAATTGAATTTTGTAAAGGATTATACGGATTTGGACTTTAACCTAAGTACAAATCTTTTAAATTATTCCTTCAGTATTGGAATAAAAAAGGATTATAAAATAGTTGATCCATATATTTCTTTTGTATATAGGGACAATCACATTTTTGAACGTGAAAATTACTTAAGAAGCTTTGGATTAAATGTTGGATTTCTATTTTAGGATATTGAAAAAAAAACGACAGGTAATTCTGGAAAAAATACGATTCTGGTTTCCGGGGTATAGTAGATTCTTGGTTTCTCTTTATAATTGTTTTACAGGATTCATACTGCAAGCAAAACCTTTAACAAATTTAAACCAGTATCATTTGTTTGTTGTTTTCCCAATTAGTTATGTTTCATTAAATTATCAAATTAGTAAACAATTAATTTAGAATAATTGCATTATATTTAAAATGATGACAGTTTTTTATCAGGTTTATTAATAATTTTAATTTTTTCCTTAGTTAAGTCTTTAAAAAGGTAAACATAAAATTATTTCCATGTTAAAGAATTTTTGGTTCTTTTTAATTAGTTTATTACTAATTAGTATAAACTTTGGATACTTAAAACATAAAGAAATACGAGAATTTAAATAATTAAAAAACCGGAATTGACTTATCAAACAATTTGAATTATATTTATTGTACCACCTTAATTTATTATCTTAAATGTTACATTTTGATTTGAAGACATTCACTCTTCTTTTCAAATTAATCGTAACTTAATTTCTCTTCATAACTCATATGTTTTTTATTAGTTGAACTTAAAAATATCATCTACTTTATTAAGTTTATGGAATTGAACCCTATTTCCATTTTATATATTATTTATTTGTATCCCCCGATTTATTTTATCTTTAATCAATTTTTTATATATTATTTTTATATATTACCCCTATATTTTTATATATTGTTAATATTTTTTTTAATTATTTTGAACTTAATTTGTAATTTTAATTTATTTTTGAAAAATATTTTAATATTATAATTATTATGAAAAAAATTGAAGCAGTTATCCGTAAATCAAAATTCGAAGATGTAAAAAAGGCATTACATGAAGTTGATATTGATTTTTTTACTTATTGGGATTCAACTGGTGTAGGTAAGCAAACGGAAAAAATCATTTTTCGTGGAAAATCCTATGACACAACCAAAATTTCGCGTTTGACACTTTCTATTGTAGTCCGTGATCAAAACCTGGAAAAAACAGTTAATGCCATTACAAATTCTGCAAGGACTGGCGATCTTGGAGATGGAAAAGTATTTATTTCCGAAATCATTGAAGTATACAGAATAAGAAATGGGGAAAAAGGTCCGGAAGCTCTTTTTATTAAAGGTGAAGAAGCATAATTAATAGAACCAGTGTTAACATTAATACGAAAATCATATGAAAACTAAAATATTTCTTTTTTTGAGTATTTGTTCAATTTTCTTGTTGGGTTTAAATGTAACAAGTTCCTTTGCTCAGGATACATCCAATATTGCCAACCTTGATCAATCAAAATTGGCTTCTACAGTAATCACTCCTAAAATAGATTCCGGAGATACAGCCTGGATGATTGTTGCTACAGCTCTGGTTTTACTTATGACCATACCGGGTTTGGCTTTATTTTATGGAGGTTTGGTTCGCCGTAAAAATATTCTCAATGTATTAATGCAATGTTTCATTATTACAGCTGTAGTATCCCTTGAGTGGGTAATATGCGGATATAGCATGGCTTTTGGATCCTCAAAGGGATTTCTTGCACCCTTTGTCGGAGGATTCGATTGGGCATTTCTTCATGGAATTAAAATAAGTGATTTAAGCCCATACTTTATTTCCCATTCCCAACTTTCATCCACAGGAGGCTCCATCGGTACTATTCCACATATTGTATTTGTTCTTTTTCAATGCATGTTTGCTGTGATCACTCCCGCCTTGATAATCGGTGCTTTTGCTGAAAGAATAAAATTTCGCGGTTTCCTGATATTCATTTTGTTATGGGCAATATTTGTATACAACCCCGTTGCTCATTGGGTTTGGTCAGCCGATGGATGGTTGGCAAAATTAGGTGCAATAGATTTCGCAGGAGGAACTGTAGTGCATATAAATGCTGGGATTGCTGCCCTTATAACTGCTCTTATGATTGGTAAAAGAAAATATTACGAAGGTCATGCTACCCAACCACATAATATTCCATTTGTTGTAATAGGTGCAGGTTTATTATGGGTAGGATGGTTTGGATTTAATGCTGGAAGTGGTTTGGCCGCTGACGGTTTGGCTGCAAGCGCCTTCCTGGTAACTCATGTAGCTACAGCTGCTGCCGCATTAACCTGGGCTCTTTTAGATTGGGTCATTAATAAAAAACCTACCGTTGTAGGTATTTGTACTGGTGCAGTCGCCGGTTTGGTTGCTATTACACCCGCATCAGGATTTGTCGATGTTACCGGTGCATTCGCAATCGGAATTTTAGTTTCAGTTTTCTGTTTCATAGCAGTAGGTATTATTAAACCAAAGCTTGGATATGATGATTCTTTAGATGCTTTCGGAGTGCATGGTGTCGGAGGAATGTGGGGAGCATTGGGAACTGGTCTTTTTGCAACAGCAACGGTTCAAAGTGCATATAGCGGTGCTTTTTATGGAAATCCAAAACAATTTTTCATTCAAATAATAGCGGTTGTTTCAACATTAATTTATACTGGATTGTTAACAGCATTTCTTTTCTGGTTAACTGACAAGATTTTTGGTGTCAGGGCTACAGCAGAGGAAGAAACGGCAGGTCTTGATGTTACTCAACATGGAGAAATTGCTTATACAGAGGCAGAATAATTAATTAACCTGAATCCTTTCCAATAATATTCTACACCAAGGGTTAGTTAGTAAAGGAGATACTGAAAGGTATCTCCTTTTTTTATGTAGGGCAATAAACTTCAGGTAGTATTTAACGAATTCAAGTAATTAGCCTTATTTTCTTATATATTTTTATATTTTACAACTATTAACTTAATTTTATCAACATTTTATATCATTTTTATTCACTTTTCATATAATTAATTATAATATTTCAAAAAAGATATTATTTTTGTCACAGGTGTAGGTATTCAAAATATATTTTTTATATATTAATTATTGGAAAGGATTTCTGTATGAAAAAAAGGCTATCCATTTTTGGATTTATGGGGTTTTTGTTTTTATACCCCTTATCTGTTATAAATGGACAAATTTTAACACCGGGTAATAATCAACCCGCAATTAGTCTTGGCAATACTGCCTGGATGTTGGTAGCTACAGCCCTTGTTTTACTCATGACCATCCCCGGATTAGCATTTTTCTATGGTGGCCTGGTGCGAAGAAAAAATATTCTTAATGTTTTAATGCAATGTTTTATTATTACAGCAGTAATCAGCATTGAATGGGTGATATTTGGGTATAGTATGGCTTTTGGAACCGATAATAATGTCATATCCGGTTTTACAGGGGGATTTCACTGGGCGTTCCTCAATGGTATTAGTGTTAATGATCCAAGTCCATATTTTGTCAGTATGCATGATCAACGAATTCCTCATATTGTTTTTATTCTGTTTCAATGTATGTTCGCAGTTATTACTCCAGCACTTATTATAGGTGCGTTCGCTGAAAGAATAAAATTTAAAGGTTTTCTTATATTTACCCTTCTCTGGGCAATTTTTGTGTACAATCCCATTGCACATTGGATATGGTCTACAAATGGATGGTTAAATAAATTGGGAGTTTTAGATTTTGCAGGGGGGATAGTAGTTCACATAACTGCAGGTATTTCCGCTTTAGTTATGGCATTAATGATAGGAAAAAGGAAATATTACAAAAATGAACCCACGCCACCTCATAATATACCTTTTGTAGTTTTGGGAACAGGTCTTTTATGGTTTGGCTGGTTTGGATTCAATGCTGGTAGTGGTTTGGCTGCTGACGGAATTGCAGCAAATGCATTCCTTGTTACGCACATTGCTGCCGCAACTGCTGCATTGACATGGGCACTTTTAGACTGGATAATTAACCATAAACCAACTACAGTGGGTATTTGTACAGGAGCAATAGCCGGATTAGCTGCTATCACACCTAATGCGGGATTTGTTGATTTAAAAGCCGCATTTGTTATAAGTATTTTAAGTTCAGTATTCTGTTTTATTATGGTGGGTGTCGTTAAAATAAAATTAGGTTATGATGATTCTCTCGACGCTTTTGGTGTGCATGGTGTCGGTGGAACAGCTGGATCCATCTTAGTAGGAGTATTTGCAACACCCTTCGTGCAACCAGCGTATAGCGGGGCTTTACATGGAAACTATCATCAATTGTGGATTCAGTTATTTTCTGTAATAGTTGCAATACTTTATTGCACCGTAATCACTTTCATTCTATTCAAAATAACTGATAAATTTTTCGGTTTGAGAGCAAATGAAAATGAAGAAAATGTAGGCCTTGATATTACGCAACATGAAGAAATTGCATATACCGAAGCTGAATAAAATTTTAAATTATACAATTACCTAAGAATCTTTTTAATTAAAAGATTTAAATACTATTATTAATTTTCTTTAAAATGATCGATAAAAGTGAGAATTTAATGAAATTCTCACTTTTTTTTATTACCCCCAGTAATTATAGCGAATAAAAAGAAAAAATCAATAAAAAGAAATAACACCTCATAAAATATTTCATGTTTGAATAAAAATTATAAAGTATTTTCCAAAATACCTTATTAATGCTTTTATATCAATCTGAATATCAACAAATACCATTGAAGTAAAATGCTTCCTATTAAAAAAATATACTACTTTTACACCCATTGTAAAACTTAAATTAAGAAAAAATTGAAATGAAAAAGGTTGAGGCAATAATTAGAAAATCAAAGTTTGAAGATGTAAAAAACGCATTACACGATGTTGATATTCAGTTTTTCACTTACTGGGATGTTACGGGAGTTGGCAAAGAAACAGAAGGTCATATTTATAGAGGTGCAGTCTATGAAGCAAACCGCATTCAAAGAAGAATGATTTCCATTGTAGTTCGTGACCAGAATGTACAAAAAACTGTAGATGCAATTCTTAAATCTGCCAACACCGGAATAATCGGAGACGGAAAGATTTTTGTATCAGATATGCAAGATGTTATTCGAATAAGAAATGGTGAAAATGGTCCAAATGCACTTTTTATTAAAGAAGATGAACCTGCTTTAAAAAATTAATTTTTATTCTTAACAAAAGAATTAATTTGTCATTTCATTATAAGTCAAAATATAAGAGGCAGTTATTAATAACTGCCTCTTTATCAAAAATAATTCTTTAATATTTTAAATTATTTTCTCTAGTTTCGATACCGTTTTTTTTATTTCCGAATCTGAAATAGAGTAATCTTCTAAATTTCCGGAAAAATATTGATCATATGCAGCCAGATCAATCATTCCATGTCCGGAAAGGTTGAAAAGTATTGTCTTTTGTTTTCCTTCAACCTTTGCCAGTTTAGCTTCACGAATTGCAGCGGCTATTGCATGACACGATTCTGGTGCTGGTATAATTCCTTCAAGACGTGAAAAATTAACTCCAGCTTCAAAAGTTTCTAATTGACCTACTGATTGGGCTTCAATTAACTTATCTTTAAGCAACTGGCTGACGATAGCTCCAGCCCCGTGATAGCGTAATCCACCAGCATGTATTTTTGCCGGTTTAAATTCGTGCCCCAATGTATACATTGGAATTAAAGGAGTAAGTCCAACCGTATCTCCAAAATCGTACTGAAATGTTCCTCTTGTAAGTTTTGGACACGAGTCTGGTTCAACTGCTATTAAGCGTGTTTTTTTGCCATCTACCAGATTATGGCGCAGGAAAGGAAAAGATATTCCGGCAAAATTCGAACCTCCTCCAAAACATGCAATAACAATATCCGGATAATCCCCTGTCTTGTCCATTTGTTTCAGACATTCCAAACCAATAATTGTCTGGTGCATTAATACATGGTTTAATACACTACCGAGTGAGTATTTTGTATCTTCATTTTTTGCTGCCATCTCAACAGCTTCGGAAATGGCAATACCCAAACTACCCGGAGAATCTGGATCCATTTCCAGGATTTTTCTGCCTGATTCGGTAAACGGACTCGGAGAAGGTATTACTTCTGCACCCCAGGTATTCATCATAAATTTACGGTATGGTTTCTGTTCATAGCTTACTTTAACCATATACACCTGTAGTTTAATTCCAAAAATCTGGGTAGCAAAGCTAAGGGCGCTTCCCCATTGACCTGCACCTGTTTCAGTAGTAATTCTTTTCACACCTTCTTTCCAATTATAATAAGCCTGTGGAACGGCTGTATTTGGCTTATGAGAACCCGCTGGGCTTACACCTTCATATTTATAATATATTTTAGCAGGTGTATCGAGGAATTTTTCAAGATTATATGCCCTAAAAAGAGGTGTTGGCCGCCACATTCTATAAATATCATATACTTCTTCAGGTATATCTATCCACCTGTCAGTAGCGACTTCCTGCATGATCAATCCCATAGGAAATAAGGGTGCCAGATCTTGAGGGCCAATTGGTTGTTTTGTCCCTGGATGTAATGGAGGCAGGGGTTTATTTGGCATGTCGGCCAAAACATTATACCATTGCCTTGGCATTTCGGTTGGTTCCAGATTAATTCGGTTTATTTTACTCATAGTATAAATATTAAAAGGTTTATAATTTATTCAATTAAAAAAGGCATGTTGCTTATAACATGCCCCGGATATTTTCATATAAAATTTCTTTTCTGAATGACAGAATATTTTCTATACCCGGGTTAAAACCTCGGGATACGCCAAGACCATACTTTCCTTAAATCTGTCATTTACGATATTGTTCCAGCACAAATATATAAAGTTTTAGCAAAAATTCAAATTAAGAAATAAAATTTAGCTGATTTATCAAATATTTAACACTTCTATTTAAATTACCCTGGCAACAGGAGCAATATTTTGAGAAGCGAAATCTCCTTTTAGATATTTGTAGTACCCAGTAATTGCAATCATTGCTGCATTGTCAGTTGTAAGTTTAATATCCGGAAGATAAACTGACCAATTCCTTTTTTCAGCTTCAAGAATAAGGTAATTTCTTAAACCCGAATTAGCTGACACTCCTCCAGCTATGGCGATTTCCTTAATGCCTGTTAGTTTTGAGGCTTTCAATAACTTATCGATAAGTATTTCAATTATAGTATACTGAAGTGAAGCACATAGATCGGCTTTTCGATTTTCAATAAATTCAGCATCTTTATGAATCTGATCTCTGATAAAATAAAGGAAAGATGTTTTTAACCCGGAAAAGCTAAAATCGAGTTCTTCAATTATCGGTTTATTAAATTTAAAGGCCTTTGGATTTCCTTGTTGAGACATTTTATCAATATATGGTCCACCAGGATAGGGTAATCCTATAACCTTAGCACATTTATCGAAGGCCTCTCCGGCAGCATCATCGATGGTTTGTCCAATAATTTCATACTCCAGATGACTTTTCATGACAACCAGTTGTGTATGACCACCGGAAACAAGTAGACACAGGAAAGGAAATTCAGGAATTTTATATTCTTTATCCCTATATCGAATAAAATGGACCATAATATGTCCATGAAGATGATTAACATCAATTAGAGGTATTTTTCCCGCTAATGCAAATCCCTTAGCATAGGAAGCTCCAACAAGCAATGATCCCATTAACCCAGGACCACGGGTAAATGCAACTGCATTCACCTGCCCTGGCGAGATACCGGCATCTTTTAACGCCTGGTCAACAACGGGTACTACATTCTGCATATGAGCCCTGGAAGCCAACTCCGGCACAACACCTCCGTATAATTCATGTATCTTCTGGTTTGAGATTAAATTAGACAAAAGGACACCATCGCTGATAATAGCAGCTGAAGTATCGTCGCAAGAAGTTTCAATTCCTAATATAATAATGCTCATTTAAATAGAAAAAGTATATTTTTGAAACTATTTTACTCAATTTTTACGTTATTATTTAAAAGTACAAAAATATCAAAAAAATAATAAAAATAATTTTCATATTCATTTTGTCGGTTATTACTATCCCGGCTATAGGTTATCTCTGCCTGTTAAATAAAAATATCCAAAATTATCTTGCCAATAAAATAACGTCAGGGTTATCTGGTTATTTCAATACAAAAGTTGTTATTGGAAATGTAGGGTTCGATATGCTTAACAGGCTGGTAATTCATAATATTTATATTGAAGACCAGAATAAGGATACCTTGCTTTATTCCAATAAACTTATTCTTGCTTTAAACAGTATTAATATAAAAAGTAAACAAATCAATATTGAAAAGGTTGAGCTTGAGAATGCTTATATCCATTTATTCATAGATTCGACAAAAACAGTCAATCTCAAATTTATTATTGATAAATTATCTGGAAGCGCTGATACTACAAAAAAAGGCTGGAACCTTACTTTTAAAAATATGGGAATTATTGATTCAAGATTCCAAATAGAAAATGAGAAAAAAAGATTGCCAGGTCCAGAAATTAATTTTACCAATATCAGGATTACCAATTTAAATTGTAAAATAAAAAGTTTTAAAACAGCAAATCATATCACCTCTTTCAAAATAAACAAATTGTCCTTTCATGAACGTTCAGGTTTTATTTTAAAAAACTTGTCCTCTGTAATGAAAATCCGTAAAAATTTTATGCACTTTGATAACATTCAAATTGCCACACCAAATTCAAAAATCAATGCTCCAAAAATTTATTTCGATTTCAACGATTTCAAAGAATTTAATAATTTTTCACAAGCTATTTATATTGATTTTGTTTTTTACCGTACTTTATTTTCTCTTTCAGATATTGCATATTTTGTACCTCAATTATCAGGATTTTCTGAGAAAGCCACCATGTCTGGGGAATTTAAAGGAAAACTAAATGATATACGGTGTAAAGAAATAATTTTAAAATTAGGCAAAGGTTCTTTGTTTGACGGAAATATTAGTTTAACAGGTTTGCCAAAAATTCATGAAACGTTTGTTTATATTAATGCAAGAAAACTCTTGATTTTGCCTTCAGAATTGGAAAATTTTTATTTTCCTGGCGTTGAAAGAAACAGGTTGAAATTACCTGAAATTCTTAAAAAACTGGGATATATTGATTTTAAAGGAAATTTCACCGGTTTTATAAACGACTTTGTTATATATGGAACTTTTAAAACACAGCTGGGAATAATAAAAACAGATTTTTCTTTAATGCCAGAATCAAAAGAAAGAATTGCCTTCGATGGTAAATTAACTGCAATTGGTTTTGATGCCGGACAATTTTTTGACCAGGAAAAAATTATTGGCAAAGCAGATATTAATGTAAATGCTCATGGAATTATTGAGAACAAAAATAAAGTTACCGGTACGTTAAATGGAAATATCAATCATTTTTTTTATAATGGTTATACATTTTCCGACATCTCTGTTAACGGCTCTTTGAAAGAAAATATCTTTGATGGAAATGTGACGTTAGATGACCCGAATTTGAAATTCGGACTTAACGGTAAATTTAATTTTACAAAATCAATTCCCGAATTTGATTTTTCAGCTAACCTTCTCAAAGCATATCTTTATAATCTTAATATTATACATAAGGATAGTGGATTTAATATTTCATGTATGCTTAATGCGAAATTTAAGGGTACACGATTTCAAAACATTAAAGGTCAAATAGATTTAAAAAATGTGCACCTGCAAAGACAAGAAAAAGATATTATAATAAATTGGATTGCTTTAAACTCCAATGATAATGAGATAAATGTAAAATCGGATGTTTTAGATGCACAAATTATCGGTAATTTTAATTTAGGTACTTTTGTTTCCTCGTTAGCAAATACTTTTAAAATATATATGCCCTCGAGTTTTAAAAGTATTAAGACACCACAATTATCTAAAGACAACTTTTTTGCAATAAATATTGAATTAAAAAAAATTTTACCCTTTTGCGATTTCTTTTTGCCAAATATTTATTTTGCTCCAAATACTAATTTTACAGGAATTTATCATCCAGCTGATTCGGTCGTGACATTTGAAATTACAGCCGATTATTTTCAAACAGGTAAAAACAAATTTGATAATCTTAAAATTAATGGTATTGCTCAGCATGACTCCATAGTATTTACTTTAAAAAGTAATAAATTCCTCTTAGGGGATCAGTTTAATCTTGATCAATTCGAAATAAATTCAACTGCCCATAACGATAGTTTATTTTCAATAATAAAATGGAAAAACAATGATTCCATTAAAAGTTCCAGTCAAATTTTATCGATGGTTAATTTCACTAAATCAAAGGAAAAAGAAAAGCCTGTACTCAATATTAATGTATATCCTGCCAAAGTAATTTTACTTGATAGTTTATGGAAAATTTATGAAACCAAAATAACAATTGATTCATCAGGTATTGCTATTCCAAACCTAACCATTACGCAAAACAATCAAATATTTCATGCAAATGGCAAAATATCTCAGAATCCGGAAGATACACTTAACCTGAATTTTGTAAACTTTGACCTTCGAAATCTTAAACTATTAATAAAAAGCAAGAATATAAGTTTTGATGGTTTATTAAATGGAAAAGCTAACCTCGCAGATTTCTATCATAATCGAATTTTTAATGCCGACTTAAAAATAAACCGACTTTTTGTTAATTCCGAATTAGTAGGAAGTACTTCAATTAATGTATCATGGGACAATGAATTAAAACAAATCACTGCTAAAGCTGCGGCATATAAATCGGGGTCAAAAGTACTTTTTGCAAATGGTGGATATTTTCCCTCCTCAAAAAGTGTGAATTTTATTTTCGATGTAGATAAACTGGGATTAAAAATTTTCCAACCATTCATCAATAATGTTTTTACGCTTCAAAATGGCACAGAAACCGGTCGGCTGGTATTGACAGGAAATATTTATAAACCGTTACTCAATGGGATTGTTGAAATAAATAATGCCAAATTCATGATCAATTATCTAAAAACTAATTTTGGTTTTAGCACAAAATTAAATATCCAGGATAATAATTTTCTTTTTAATAATGTTAGTTTACTGGATAATAATAATAATGTCTGCACAGCAAATGGAAAGATCACCAACATATTTTTTAAAGATTTTTATCTTAACCTTAATTTAATTCTTGAAAATTTACAAGTATTAAATACTGTTTCAACCGATAACAGATCATATTACGGTAAAGCATTTGCAAGTGGAACTGTCCATATTACCGGACCTCCCCAAAATATTAATATTGATGTAATACAGGGCAAGACTGAAAAAAATACGGTTATTTATATTCCATTGGGAAGAACAGCCAATGTAACTGAAAATAATTTTCTGACCTTTTTAGAACATAAAACTACCCAGGTCCGGGATTCCTTTTTTATGCCCAAACAATATGAAGTGAATCTTTCAGGTTTGACACTGAACCTTGATTTAAATATTACACCTGATGCAGAAGTACAATTAATATTTGATCCAAAAGTCGGAGATATGTTAAGAAGTTCGGGGCAGGGAAATTTAAAAATTGAAATAAATACGTTGGGAAATTTTAACATGCGGGGAGATTATATTATTGAAAGCGGTGATTACTTTTTCACTTTAAAAAATCTTATTAATAAAAAATTCATTTTACAACCCGGAGGTTTAATATCCTGGAATGGAAATCCACTTGATGCCAATATCGATATAAAAGCACTGTATCATACAAAGGCTGCTCTTTCCAACTTAAGCCCTGTACTTATTGAGCACAAGACGCGTATCCCTATCGACTGCCAACTCTTTATAAAAGGAAAACTTTTAAATCCAGACATTACCTATGATATAAGTCTACCCAACTCCACAGAGGAAACCCAGAATATAATTAAGGATTATATTAACAACGAAGAAGCTTTAAGTTATCAGTTTTTAATGTTACTTGTTACCAATAATTTTATGCCTTCCCAAAATGCCAGCACGACAACCGAAATTATACCATCCTTTACAGGATCATCAATTGCAAGCGATCTTGCTACCACAACTTCTTACGAATTTTTATCGAGTCAGCTTAGTAACTGGATATCCCAGGTAAGCAAAGACTTCGATTTAGGTGTTACATACAAACCCGGTGAACAAAATATAACCAATAGTGAAGTAGAAGTAGCACTTTCTACCCAGCTTTTAAATGACCGGATAAGCATAAATGGTAATTTTGATGTTATTGGAAATACAAATAATCCAAAAAATAATACCAATAACCTGGTTGGTGACGTTAATGTAGATGTGAAACTTACTGATAACGGAAAATTTAAATTAAAAGCATACAATCATGTGAACGATCAGTTTTCTTATGAACAGGCACCATATACTCAGGGAGTTGGATTAACTTATCGGGAAGAATTTACTAATTTCGGCGAACTTGAAAAAAGATATCTTCAAAAATTATTTAAACCTAAGAATAAAAAACAATCATCTAAATCATCGGAAACTCAATTAAAAGACAAAAAATAACTTTTACATTTGTAATTATTAAATAAAAACAATAGCAATATGAACATGCTCACAATTCTGATGCAAATCAATGTCGCAGAAGTTGCTTCAAAGGCAGTTGAAGGAACCAAAATTGAATCTTCCATGTCATTGTGGGATTTGGTATTGAAAGGCGGATGGCTGATTGTGCCTATTGCACTGCTTGCTATAATTGCCGTTTATATTTTCTTCGACAGGTTTTTTGCAATCAGAAAAGCCGCCCGGTTTGAAAATAATTTTATCGATCGCATACGCGATTATATCCACGAAGGGAAAGTAGATGCTGCAATGAATTTATGTCACAGTACCGACAGACCGGTTGCCCGTATGATTGAAAAAGGAATAAAAAGACTCGGAAGGCCAATTAAGGAAATCGAAGATTCAATTGAAATTGTTGGAAAATTTGAAATTTATAACCTTGAAAAAAATCTGGTTATTCTTGGAGTTATTGCCGGAATAGCACCAATGTTTGGTTTTATTGGGACCATTGCCGGAGTTATTAAAATATTTTATAATATATCGCTTGCAGATAATATAAGTATTGGTTTAATAGCAGGCGGTTTGTACCAGAAAATGGTTTCCAGCGCTGCCGGCCTATTAGTAGGTATTGTAGCATATATTTTCTATCACTGGTTAAATGTTATGATTGAAAAAGTAGTTCATAAGCTCGAACTAAATGCTATGAACTTTATCGATTTACTTCAAGAACCTGTTAAGTCATGAACCTCAGGAACAAAAATAAATTCAGGGCAGAAATCAGCACTTCCTCGCTTAGCGATATTATGTTTTTTCTTATGCTTTTTTTCCTTATCACGAGTACCCTGATTAGCCCGGGTGTAATAAAACTAACATTGCCAAATTCAAAGTATCATCAAACGGTAAGAAAAACTGAAATTTCAATTTCAATAACCAAAGAACTAAAATACTATATCAATAACCAGGAGGTGGCATTTTCCAATCTTGAAAATGAATTAAGCAAGCAGATAAAGAATTTAGATAATGTTACTGTGGTTATCCGGTGCGATAGTAAAATACCTGTGCAGGAATTAGTGAACGTCCTTCAAATAGGGAATAAACTTAAAATTAAAATGATTTTGGCCACTAAGGCTCCCAATGCTTAAACTATGTATCTTGGAACCCGTCATAAAGTTTTTACTTTTTTTCGGACTGCAATAGTTTTTATAATTATTGTGCTGTTACTATTATGGGTTCACTTTCGGACTCCTATCCCACCCTACCCTGAAGGTGGTGGTGGTCCGGGTATGGGAATTGAGATAAATCTTGGAACAAGCGATGTTGGAATGGACAATAATCAACAACAGGCGCCGGTTGAAATGCCAGATTTTAAATCTTCGCCATCAACCCCATCAGGAGGTGAGAAAATTCTTACCCAGGATGAAGAAGAAACCGGAAGTATTGAACCTTCTGAAAAAAAAGAAATGCCACTAAAAGAACATAAGAAAAAGAATATTAAGAAAATAAAAGTTGAAACTCCTCCAAAAGAAATAAAAAATGAGGAAGTAAAAGAAGAACCCAAGATCAACCCTAATGCAATGTTCCCACCTAAAAAGAACAAGGGAAACGAGGGAATTACCGGCAAACCCGGAGACCAGGGTAACCAAAATGGTATTGCAGGTTCACCAATATATTCCGGAAACGGAAATGGCAGCGGGGGAGGCTCAGGAGGTGGAACAGGGACAGGAACAGGAACAGATAAAGGAAACGGAGTATCGTTCAGTCTGGAAGGCCGTAATGTTTTATATCTGCAAAAACCAGAGTACAATTACCAGTCTGCGGGAATTGTAGTCGTTGCAATTACGGTAGATAAAACCGGGACAGTAACCAATGCAGTCCCTGGTGCTAAAGGAGGTACAACTCTTGATGATTATCTTTTACAGGTTGCCCGAAAAGCAGCCTTACAATCCAAATTCACACCTAAACCGGACGCTTCAATTCAAAAAGGAACCATAACTTACCATTTTGTACTTCAGTAAATTTGTTTTGATTTCTTAAATTTTAATATTCAGAGTCTCCAATATAATCAAATTCTCTGTTTAATCAGTTTTTGTTTCAAAGTTGTAAGCAGGAGGTATTTCAAATCATTGTCAAGACAAAACATCCATAGTAAAGATTTATCAATAATCTTAACTTGCTTATATTAAAAAAACCACAATACCAATTGATGTTAACCAGATTTTTCTATTTTTGAAAACAGAAGATAATTTTATTCAAAGCCTTATGGAAAGGAGATATATTTTACCGGTTTTACTTGGGATCATAATTTTATATACCCTAATTGTTTATTCGCCTGTTATAAAAAATAATTTTTTAAACTGGGATGACAATGCTTTTAT
>Ga0265316_10001183_pt1 | contig 28298 bp, 23 predicted proteins | sample 4522metaG_FD_202092 | JGI IMG/M metagenome (GOLD analysis project Ga0265316, IMG submission 202092) | Rhizosphere microbial communities from Carex aquatilis grown in University of Washington, Seatle, WA, United States - 4-5-22 metaG | ecosystem: Host-associated > Plants > Roots > Rhizosphere >... | reverse complement strand
CTCATCTGCCGAGCGTAGCGCGGCTTTGCCGCGCGGAGCGAGAGGGGCGCGGGGACGTGCGAGCGGCAGCGAGCCACGTCCCCGATACAATCGCCAGCCACGTCCCCGATCAAATAGTCAGCACTCAGCGGAGGTTGTCGGGGAGGAGGGGGGAGGGGGGGCCGGCGTAGGTGATCCAGAGCTGGTGGGCGGCGCGGGTGCTCGCCACGTGGAGGAGGCGCCGCGCATGGTCGCTCACCGGGTAGGAGGTCTCGGTCACCTCCAGGAGGATCACGATGTCGAACTCGAGCCCCTTGGTCTGGCGCACGTCGGTGACATCGATGCCGGCCGTGAAGGCAAAGTCCTGGTTGGCGACCCGCCGCACGTGCGGCACCTCGGCGGCCACCAGCGCGTCATAGTACATGTGGGCTTGCTCGGGGTGGCGCGCGATGAGCGCGACCGAGGCGGTGGGCTCGTTGCGCATCAGCTCGCCGAGGGCGTGTGACAGGAACTCCGCCGCCTCGCCGGTCGAGCCGAACCCGAAGGCCTCCACCGGCGCTCCACTGCGCGGCGCGACCGGGCGCACGTCGCCAACCAGCGGACCGAGGATGTGCTCGGCCACCTCCACGATCTCTCGGGTGGAGCGGTACGACACCCGCAAGGGCTCGACCCGCTCGTGCGGAATCCCCAGATCATCCAGCAGATCCGACCAGTTCGAGAAGCCGTGCTCGGGCGCGATGGCCTGGGCCACGTCGCCGGCCAGGGTCACCGAGCGCTGCGGGGTGGTGGTCTCGAGCAGGACGGCGAGCTCGATGGGCGAGAAGTCCTGAACCTCGTCGACCATCAGGTGCTCGATCGCCATGGGGCCGCGCGCGTTCACGATGGGCCCGCGCTGGAGCTGGTGGATGCGCAAGAGGAGCGGGTCGTCCTCCGGATCGAGGGCGTGGGGTTCAGCCTCGGGATCGCGCTCGGTGCCGCGCGTGCGCAGGCGATCGCGCTCGACCCCCCAGCGGTGGAGCTCGTCGAGCTGGCCGGGCGAAAATAGCCCCGGCGCGTGCAGCTCGAAGCCCCGCCCGAGAGCCTGGCGATCCGTGAGCAAGGCCGCCCATTCTCCCACCACGTCGCGGGTCCGGACGCGCAGGCGCCGGCCCACGTTCTCGACGGCGTTGCGGGTCGCGGGGTCGAGGTTCGCGTCGCGCACCCAGCGCGAAAAGTGGGACACGCGCTCGTCGATGGGCGCGGGCCGGGGCCGCGACGGGCTGGCTACACCCGTGGCCCCTGCGCCCGTGACGGCACCCTGGCCGCTGCCGGGCGTGACCAGCGCGCCGCTCGCGTCCCAGCGCGCGAGAATCTCGGCCGCCTCGGGCCGGGTGGCGACCTCCGCCGCGAGCTCGGCCCGACACCAGGCCGCGAGCTCCTGCTGGCGATCGTGGATGATCTTCAGCATGGCGCCGTGGGCCTTGGCGCGCATGACGAGCGGGGGTGTGTCCTCGAAGCGCGGCGCCTGCAGGTTCGGGAACGTGGCCATCCTGGCCTCCTCCGCCCATTCCGCGAAGGTCCGCACCGGCACCCCGGGGACGTCGAGGGAGGGCAACACCCGCGACACGTAGCTCGCGAGCGCACGCTGGTAGACCACGACCAGCATGCGGTCGGATCGGAATCGGCGCGGGTCGGCGAACGCCAGGTAGGCGATCCGGTGCAGCCCGATGGTGGTCTTCCCGCTCCCGGCCGAGCCCTGGACCGCGATCAGCCCCGACGACGGTCGGGTGATGAGCTCGAACTGCCTGGGGTCGATGAGCGCGGCGATGGCGGGGAGGTGGCGATCGATGCGACGCGCGCCCCCGTCGTCGAGGCCGAGCTTGCCGCGCGTCGCCTGGTGGTGCGTCGCTCCGGGCGCGGCGGCCGCTCCCGGGGCGGCGGCGACGCCGGCGGCGCCAGGAGCGGGGACGAGGCGCGCGGTCCCGTCGCGGGCCACCGACAGCCGCGCCTGCGACGCCGCGATCTCGCGCCAGCTCCCCGTCCGGACATCGCGCGTGAAGGTCCCCTGCGGGGCCGCCACCCGTCGAAGCTCGCCGTCGAGGATGGCCACGGTTCGACGGGCCAGGATCTCCCCCTCGACCAGCCGATCGCCGAGGCGTTCCTCGTAGGCGTCGCCCTCTTCGTAGCGATAAAACAGGCGCGACACCGGCGCGTTTCGCCAGTCCACGATCTGGACACCGCCGCCCGGCTCCACGAAGCTGCGAGCCCCGATGAGGACATCGCGGCGGCGTTCGTTCTCCTCGAGCCGCAGGTGCCCGAAGTAGGGAGACTTCCGATCGATGGGAGGCGATTCGCCCTTGCCCCGCTGCTTGGACAGGGCTTCTATCCGGTGCATCTGCTCGAGGATGGAGCCCTGATCCTCGGGCTTCGCCTCGGCCAGCGCGTCGCGCAGCTCGATCATCGAGCCCACGTCATCGACCTGCGCCCGCGTGCGGCGCGGCTGGGCGTCGAGCTTCTTCAGCACGACCCCGAGGAGCGCGCGCTCCTCGGCGACGATGGGCGGAACCGGAGAGGACGCGGGGGAGGCCGACGGCGATGGCGACAGGGACGGCGAAGCCCCATCGGCGAAGTCCCCGGTCCGGACCGCGTCCGTGCCGGCGTCGACGTCCCCGACAGCTCCGCGGAGCTCAGCTTCTTCGCGCATCCCACCTATCTCCGGAATTTGTCCATTCGCTGCCAAAATAGCCGAACACAATATAGGGCGCGCCGGGCGCTGTCACGTCGTCCCCTCGGCCCCCCGGAAAGCGGGCCGCCGCGTCGTGCACCATGAGATGCCGATATCGGAGTGCCCGTGACGGAAACGAGCGTGCGAGCTCCCCATGCCCGCGCTGCGCACGGCGGGCGGATCGGCTCGAACCGCCAAGGGCGGGCAGAGCTTCCGCGGTTCCAACGACGCGGCGCTCTGCCACGATGGATGCCGCCAGCGTCCGAAGTCTGGCCCGTGGGTGGGCCGAGGCGGCACTGACCCTGCGGGCAAGTCGATTTTGTTTGGGGCTGGACACCGGGAGGCAGACACCCACCCATCGAGCGAGGTCTCTCACGTCATGCGCCATCAGAAGATGTTTCACCTACTGGTCCTGGCGGGATGGGGGGCGTTGACGGTGGTCGGCTGCAGTGTCAAGTCCGACGGGCTCGGATCGATCGAGGCAGGAGCGCCCTCGCCGGGTGCGGGCGGCCACGGCCTGCTCGGCGGACCGGGCTCGGGTGGCGGCCCGATGCCTTCGGGTGGGGCGGGTCTGCCGCCGGCGAGGAGTGGTTCGGGTGGAGGCCCGAGCACGGGCGGAACGGGTGGGGCCCAGCCGGGCGCCGGCAGTGGCGGGGCCGACGTCGCGCCGGCGGGCACTGGCGGCGAGGGCGTCGGAGGCAACGGCGTCGGAACTGGCGCGGGCGGAGAGGTCGGGAGCGGCGCGGGCACCGCAGGCCGTGATGGGAGCCTGCCGCCCGCGGGCTCGGGAGGCATGAAGGTCGCGGGGACGGGGGGCGAGGGCACCGGCGGGAAGCGGGATGCTGGTGGAACGGGCGGTGGCTCCGGCGGGCAAGCTGCCGGCTCGGGAGGCTCGGGTGGCACCCCCGATTGTTCGGGCATGCCGAAGCCTCCCGTTGCCCCCAGCGCCTGCTCCAAGGGCGCGCCCGTTCTCGCCTGCGCGGAGTCGGCCACCGACCCGGGACAGTGGGGCTGGGTCGTGATCTGTCCTGGTCAAGATCCTTCGCAAGCCGATGCGGGCGCGACCGATGCGCGTCCGGGCAACGACGGTGGAACGGCCGGTGGCCCGGCCGACGTCTGCGCCGCATCCTTCGACTGCCCGACGAACCAGGTCTGCACCACCCAGGATGGCGTGTGCAATCCACCGCCTGGTTGTCCGTCGATGGGGGGACGGGCGTGCTCTGGCGGCTGCTACGGCACCTGCCGCGACAGGATGCTTCCGCCCCCGTCGGGTGGTGGTTGCCGGTCCGATGGCGACTGCCGTATCCAGGCGGACGCCTGCATGACCTGCAGCTGCATCGGGCTCGGCCAGAACGACATGCCCCCGAGTTGTCAGGGTCAGGGTCAGGGTCAGGGGCCGGGTCAGGGTCAGGGTCAGGGGCCGGGTCAGGGTCAGGGTCAGGGTCAGGGGAGGGGGCCGGGTCAAGGTCAGGGTCAGGGGTCGAGGTGCTTCCAGGACCCTTGCTCGGGCCAGCATGCGCGCTGTCAGCAGGGAAGCTGCGTGGCGAGCCCCTCTTGAGGTCGACGGCGGACGCGGGGCGACCGGCCCTCGTCCGGATCTCGGGCGACTGACCGGAGAGCGGCCGGGGCGGTCGAATCTCGGTCGCCCGGAGCGACCGGTGGGGGCGGCGCGGCCGGAGGCTCTGGCACGCTTGGCCCGCGCCTGCGGTCCTCGCTGGACTCGCGGCGCTGGCACGGCGCTCGCTGTGTCTCGCCTCATGCTCGCGAAGGTTTCGTCTGCGACCGTGGTGGGGATCCAGGCTGCACCCATCGACGTGGAGGTGGATTTCGCGGTCGGGCTGCCCGGCTGCCACATCGTCGGCCTGCCGGACGCCGGCGTGAAGGAAGGGCGGCTGCGCATCCGCGGCGCGCTCGAGAACTGCGGCTTCAAGCTCCCTTCCCGCAGGATCACGGTCAACCTCGCGCCGGCCGATCTGCGGAAGGACGGCGCGGCCTTCGATCTGCCGATCGCGGTCGGGATGTTGTGCGCCGCCGGTGTGGTGGCTCCCGGGACCATCGACGACGCGATCTTCGTGGGCGAGCTCGCGCTCGACGGCAGCGCGCGACCGGTGCGAGGCGTGCTCCCGATCGCGGACTGGGCGCGCCGCCGCGGACGCGCGAAGCGCCTGTTCGTCCCGCGCGACAACGCGCCGGAGGCCCGGGTGATCTCCGATGGATGCGCCGTGTTTCCTGTCTCGGGGATCCCCGATCTGCTGGACGCCCTTCGGGATGGCGTGCCGAGGTCTGCGGGCCAAGTCGACCAGATAGGCGACATTGGCGATGTCCGATCGAAGGAATGTCTTCCCTGGGGGCGAGCCAGGATCTCCAGCTCCCCCGCGGCCCCCGACATGGTCGACGTGCGGGGGCAGGAGGTGGCCCGGCGGGCGCTCGAGCTGGCGGCGGCCGGGGGACACAATCTGCTCTTCGTGGGACCACCCGGCTCGGGTAAGACCATGCTGGCGCAGAGGATGCCTGGTCTCCTGCCTCCGCTCGGTCTCGAGGAAGGCCTCGGGACGACCATGGTGTACTCGGTGGCGGGTTTGCTCGGCGGTCGCTCCTTGCTGCGGGAGCGTCCCTTCCGGGCACCGCACCACACGGTCAGCGTGGCCGGACTGGTGGGCGGGGGACCGGCTTGTCGGCCGGGCGAGGTCAGCCTCGCCCACCATGGGGTCCTGTTCCTCGACGAGCTCCTCGAGTTTCAGCGCCCCGCCCTCGAGGCCCTGCGCCAGCCGATCGAGGACCGGGTGGTCAGCGTGGTTCGGGCCCGGCGGAGCATCGAGTACCCGGCCGACTTCATGCTGATCGCCGCGCTCAATCCCTGTCCCTGTGGGCACCTCGGCAGCGGGCTGCGCACCTGCACCTGCTCGCGGGCCGGGATCGCCGCCTACCGGGCCCGGCTGTCCGGGCCGCTGCTCGATCGGATCGACATGCACGTGGAGGTTCCGGCGGTGTCGTACCGCGCGCTGTCCGAGAAGGCTCCCGGCGAGGCGAGCAGCGACATTCGAGCGCGGGTGGTGGAGGCGCGCGAGCGCCAGCGGCGGCGTGCGGGCGACGGCCCGATGGTTCTCAACGCCCGGCTGTCCGGCACCGAGCTCGATCGGGTGGCGGCGCTGGACCAGGCGGGACATCGGCTGCTCGAGAAGGCGGTGTCGCGGTTCGGTCTGTCCGCCCGCGCCATCGTTCGGGTGCGTCGGGTGGCTCGAACCATCGCGGACCTGGCGGGCAGCGAGACCGTGGCGTCCGGCCACCTCGGAGAGGCGCTTCAGTATCGGGCCCTCGACCGCCCGGTCGACGGTTGAAACACCCCGGTGTCGGGGCCGAGGGCTCTGGACCATGGTCCGGGGGGCGGGGGACCCGCTCGATCGGAGATGGTTGGAAACCAAACCGCGGGGTGTCCGAAGAAGAGATGTTGGTTGGCCAGTTGGTCGGTCGGGATGGAAAAAAGGAGAGCGAACATGTCGAGCGTGAAGGAGAAACTCAAGGCAGTCGCGGCCGCGATCGCGGCCATCGAGAAGCAATTCGGCAAGGGTGCCATCATGTCCATGTCGGGAGGCGAGATCGCGGCGGTGGGGATCATCCCGACCGGCTCGGTGGGACTCGACCTCGCGCTCGGTGTGGGGGGATTGCCGCGCGGTCGGGTGGTGGAGATCTACGGTCCTGAGTCCTCCGGGAAGACCACCCTCACACTTCAGGCCATCGCGCAGGCGCAACGGGCCGGTGGGGTGTGTGCCTTCATCGATGCCGAGCATGCGCTCGACATCGGCTATGCCCGAAAGCTCGGCGTGCGGGTCGACGATCTGCTGGTGTCCCAACCGGACTGCGGGGAGCAGGCGCTCGAGATCGCCGACAAGCTGGTGGGGACCGGCGCGATCGATCTCATCGTGGTGGACTCGGTGGCGGCGCTGGTGCCGCGGGCCGAGATCGAGGGCGAGATGGGGGACGCGCACATGGGCCTGCAGGCGCGGCTGATGAGCCAGGCGCTGCGCAAGCTGACGGCGGCGACGGCCCGCAACAACACCTGCGTGATCTTCATCAACCAGCTCCGCCAGAAGATCGGCGTCGTCTATGGCAACCCCGAGACCACCACCGGAGGCAATGCGCTCAAGTTCTACGCCTCGGTTCGACTGGACATCCGCAAGACCGGCCAGGTCAAGAACGGGGACCTGGTGGTGGGGACCAAGACGCGCGTGAAGGTGGTCAAGAACAAGCTCGCTCCGCCGTTTCGGGAGGCCGAGTTCGAGATCACCTACGGGGCGGGGGTCAACTGGGCGGCCGAGCTCGTGGACCTGGCCACCGAGGCGGCGGTCATCGAAAAATCCGGCGCGCACTATGCCTACAAGGGCGAGCGGCTCGGGCAGGGACGGGACAACGCCTGCCGCTGGCTCCACGACAATCCGGCCGTCGCCGAGGAGCTGCGCACGCTCCTCATCGAGCGGCGGAAGGCGGAGAACGCCTTGCTCACTGCGGTCACTCCGGCTGCTCCGGCGGCCGCCGCCTAGCTCTGGAGTCAGGGCCCGCGGCGGGCCCTCGAGCCGGGTAGGATGCCGAGAGGGTCCGCCATCCGCCAGAGACGTTGCGGGCGCCGAAGCCGTGCTGGCGAAACATGCGGACCGCGGGATGGCCGCGCTGACCGTCGGCACAGTCGACGACGATCATCCGGTCCCGGGGCAGCTCGGCGAGGCGCCCGCGCAGCTGGTCGAGGGGGATGTCGAGGGACTCCGGAAGCATCCCCGCCTCACACGCACCGGGCTCTCGCACGTCGAGCACCAACGAGTTGACGTTCACGGACTTCGAGCCAGCCGGAGGAAAATGGGTTCGCGGACACCGCAGCTCGGGAGGCTTGGCCCCGGGGCCGTGGGCGGCGGCACCTCACGGCCGAGCAGCGGCCGGCGCCGAGCGGTGCACGTGGTGCGCCCTCCGGCCCGGACCGAATAGCTCTCGGTTGGACGCCGCGATGTTCGCGACGAGCCTGCGGAGCCACGCGTGCGCAGGATCCGCGTCGAGGCGAGGATGCCAGACCTGCGAGCCCGCGCACGGTGGGAGCGCCAGCGGTGGCGCGAGGACTTGCAGCGCGTAGCGCGCCGAGAGCCGCCGAGCCAGGCGCTCGGAAAGGGTTGCGATGCAGTCGGATTCCGCGGCGAATTCGATCGCGCTCAGCACGTAGGGGAGGGGGGCCAACGAGAGGTGTGCCGAAAGAAGATGTGGGTGGGACCGGCCGGAAGGGGGATCGGCCCCCGTCCCGGGGTTCAAGTGGTTCTTCGACCGATCCGCGTCCGGCGTGAGCGACACCGCGTTCGCTGTGACAGTGGTGTCCACCGTGCGCACCGCGCTCCTCCAGATCCAGAACACCACGTCCGGGTTGCGCGGCTGACCGCCCTGCTGCCAGCCACGGCCTCAGAGCCCGATCCTGACATGGCAGGAAGGTGGAGCGTTTTCGCAGGCACCGTTGAGGCAAGTCAGTCCCGCGGTGCAGTCGATGGTCATGACGCAGGTCCCACACATCGGCGTATTGCCTCGGGGCCCACCGCCGCACCCATCGCAGCCGCCTAGACATAGGCTCGCGATGGTGTAAACCACGGACAAGGCATGGCTCGGGCGTCGGCTGATCTTTGGTGGAGTTCGCGTGCCTGGCCCGACACGAGCGTTTCCGGCAGTGCGCATCACCGACGCCAGCGCGGACGTCTGGTCTGCGAGGCAACCGCGCTCAGGTCACCGGGCGTGATGAGCCAGGCGAGGCCGACCTGACCGGCCGCGGGGTCGGCTGCGAGGTTACGGTCGGGCCGCTGGGTCAGCGTCATCGCCTTCGCCAGCGGCGACTTCGAATCGTGGCTGGCGGCCAGTTCGGCCTTCACGAAGGCCACGAGGTCGAGGGCGGTCGATCGCAGCGCGCCGGCGAGGAACGCAAAGAGCTGGTTGACGGAATAGCCGCGTACGGATTGTCTCGGTCGGCTGGAGCGAGCTTGTCAGGAATCGGTGGCAGCGAACCGACCGGTATCGGCGGTTGGCTGTTCAACACGATGGGTGACGAGCTTCGTGTCCCGCCCGTCATTCGAATCCGCATGTCGAGGACGAGGCCGCGCTGCGAGCGCAATTCGAGCATTGGTCGCGCCTTCCAAGCCTGGAGGGCGTCATTCTCTCTGACGGCAACATCATCACCAACGGCGTCGTCACCCGCGGCAGGGTTCCGGCCGCCGTCACGGCGTGATCTCGTGGCCACTGCCGTCGAGGAACGCGAGACTGGTGACACAGAAGGCGTAGCCGACCGCCATACCCGGCGAGGTCGGGACGTGGAAGTGCACCCCGGTCATCAGAGCTCGGTCAAGGGTGGCGTTGGGGTGGGAGTCATCGGGCAGGTTGAAGTCGGTCAAGGGCACGGTGAAGATCCCCGGGGTGGCAACGAGGCCGGTGCGACCAAACGTCGTGACGCAGTCTGGAATCTGCGTGCATCCGGCACTCTGAATTTGAGTTACCTCGACAAGAGCTCCTGAGGACGGAGGGGTCTCCACGTTGAACCGAATTTGCTCCACCCCAAGCGCTGAAGCGTCGAACGACAGGACCACCTTGTTGGATTCGTCCACTTCATCCAGCCCGAGGGCGAGGAGCGCGCCCCAGCCCAAGCCGCTTGCACCTGGATCGACCGTGCCCGACATGCAGAACCGTCCGGGCTCATGCCTCACGACCGCCGTGGAAGCTCCGCCGGCGGTCTTGTCCGTACCGGGTCCCGCCCATCGCACGAATGAATTCTCGTGGACGGCGATGCGGCACCCAGGATCCGCCGGCTTCACGCACGTCTCCGGGGTAACCTGGTCGATGGCTTTCGAACCGCACGACCCGACGAAGGCGAGGACGGACGTGAACGCGGCCCTGATACCAACTCTCGCCATGACATCTCCTCACACCTCTGAGGGTGCGCGCGCGGTGCTTCGAGGTTCTGGTCTTCATCGTCGTCCCACTCCCGTGACCTTCACTTGGCCTCCATCGCGTGTCAAACGCGTGCGGTGACGATGAAGGCCGCCGCGTCCATCCATATGCCGCGGTCACCGACGAAAGGCGCGAGTGTGCCCGCGATGGCCGCCTCGAGCGCGGGACGCAGCTCCGCGGGCGCATCCGTCATGGCGCGTGCGGCGGGACCCATCTGGAGGCAGTAGGCGAGCCCCTCCTCGAGCGTCAGGGCACCCCCGACCTGCAGCGGTCTCTCGAAGCGCTCGATCTCGATCTCGGCGAAGCCGGCGCCGGACAAGATCGCGCGGACGTGATCCGGATCGGCGAAGTGGAAGGGCCCGGGACGTCCAGGCCGGAAGAGCTCCGGCAGCGCGGTCGAGCCCAGCACCTGCATGACGGCGCGCAACGGAAGCTCGGCCCACGGATTCTTGGCGAGGGCTTGCCAGCACACGAACGCCAGGCGCCCGCCCGGACGGAGCGCCCGCCGCAGGTTCGCGAAGGCCGCGCGCGAGTCCTCGAAGAACATGACGCCGAAGCGCGAGAAGAGCGCGTCGAAGTCGGCCGGTGGAAAGGGGTAGGTCTGGGCGTTGGCGGAGCAGAGCTCGATGCTCGGCTGACCGGCGGCGCGCTCGCCAGCACGCGCGAGCATCGGCTCCGAGACGTCGACACCCATGACGTGCCCACCGGCACCGACGAGCTCGGCCAGTTCGAGCAAGGTCTGGCCGCACCCGCAACCAACGTCGAGCACCCGGGCGCCCGGCGTCAGCTCGAGCTTCGCGATCGCCGCCTGGCCGAACGGGTCGAGCTGGGTGTCCGTCTGTTCCTGCAGGAGGACCCACGCCTCGCCGACACGTTCGCGAAACGCCTGGTCCGCTCGGATGGGGGTGTTGGTGTCGCTCATGGCATAGAGCTACACGTCCGCGCGCTCGAACGCCAGGAATGGACGCCTCTCGGGGGCATCGGGTCAGCGGGGCGTGCGCAGGGCATCGCGCTCGGGCCGGTGCGGGCGGAGCCACCGGGTCGGTCTGATCGACGAGGCGCTGAAGGTCCATGCCGTCAGCGCGAGTTCTGGAGGCTCTCACGCGCTGGGGTGGCCACCGGCGGATCGCCGAGCAGCGCCACATAGGCTTCGCGATCGCTCCCCTCGATGGTGCCGTCGATGAGGCGGTCCTCGTGTCACTACCGGCCCGGTTGGGTACCAATTTCAGCGGGACCACCAGGACCCGGGTCCGAGCTCGTCATGAAAGGCGGCTTGCCGGGGGTGAAGAAGCCGTCTTCGATGTCCTGAGCTGCGTGGATCCGTTGTTCGCATCGGCGTGATGCCGCCACCGACCGCCTCCGGTGCTCGGCGACACGGCGCGCCGGCGTGCGCGGACAGGCGACCGACAGGTGTCCGCCGGAGCCGGACGGCTGTCCCGGGCGATCTCCCGGAAGCCCCGCGACGCTGGGCCTCCTGGGCTCGGATTCGGTGGCATGCGAAGTGCTGAGACGGTTGAACAGCCGTTTCACGAACCATCCACCCATCCGTCGATCCACCCACCACCTTGGAGTCCACCATGAAGCTTGCAACCGTCAGCGCCACCATCCTCTCCCTCGTGACCAGCGCGACGGCGCTGGCGCAGAGCCCGCCTCCCGCCGAGCCGGAGACTCTGACGGCCGGGGTCGCGACCGGTGGGACGAAGATCAGCGGTTGGTTCCTGGCGCCGACGTTTGGCACCACGGGATTCGATGGGCGCTTGAACTACACCCCGGGATTGCGTGGCGGCATCTACTTGAACAAGGGTCTTGCGGTGGGGTTGGCCGCCCAGGGCCTGGCCAGCTCCGCCACGACCCTGAACGACCACGAGGTTCGAAACCTCGGGAGCTACGGTGGCCTCCTGCTGCAGTACATCTGGCATTCGGACCAGCTGTTCCATGGAACGCTGGAGTCGACCATCGGAGATGGCCGCTGGTGCGCGGCCGGGACCGGCGGCCCCGACTCGTGCTCCACCAAGAATTTCCTGGTCTTCGAGCCAGCCGCGAACCTCGAGCTCAACGTCGCCAAGCACGTGCGCTTCGCCAGCGGGGTCGGTTACCGGTTCGCGGTGGCCGGCAGCGGTGAAGGACCCTCCAGCCGGGACATGAGCAGCCTGGTCGTGCGCACCAGCCTGATCTTCGGCAGCTTCTGAGAGGTGGGCTCGCTCCGTCAGCCGACGCCGTCCAGCGCCACGCCATTTCGGCCGCCCAGATCGATCGCCATCGTCGCGGGTCGCGAGCCGGGATCGTCGACGGGGTCGACGGCGCTCGGGTCGATGTTCTGGGAGGCGCGGTGGGCTTGCCACCACGCCCGAGCCGCCGGCAGGTCGATGTGCGCGGCGTCCGCGCAGGCGAGGAGGGCGGCTCGCAGGGCCGCGGCCGACGCGGGACGGGCGTCGCGATCCTTGGCGAGGCAACCGAGCACGATGGCCTCGAGGTCGGCGGGGAGGGCCTTCCCCAGCCGCTGCGACGGGGGCACCGGCGCCTCGAGCAGGTGCTTGCTGCACACCTCGAGCACGGTTGCGGCCTCGAACACCTGCCGTCCGGTGAGCAAGAAGTAGGCGACCGCGCCCACCGCGTAGAGATCGGAGCGCGCGTCGACGGTGTCGGGCCGCGAGATGGCCTCCGGTGCCATGTACAGCGGCGTCCCGACGATGGCGTCGCCGGCGGCCGACGCGGCCAGGTTCCCACCGAAGCTCTTGACCAGACCGAAGTCGACCACCTTGACGACGTCGGGCTCGTCGGGTCGCTCGGTGAGGACGATGTTGGCGGGCTTGATGTCGCGGTGAATGAGACCGAGCGCATGGGCCTCGGCGAGGGCGCCGCTGATCTGCGCGAGAATGTGGATCGCGCGCGCCGGGGCGACGGGCCCGTATCGATCGACCAGGCTCTGGAGATCCAGGCCATCGAGATACTCCATCACGTAATAGAAGACGCCCTCGGCCGTTCGCCCGTAGTCGAAGATCGAGATCGTGTTCGGGTGGACGAGGCGGCTCGTGAGCTGAACTTCGCGCTCGAAGCGCACCAGCTCCGCCTCGCTCGCGCGATCCTTGAGCAGCAGCTTGATCGCCGCCGGCCGACGGAGCATCGCGTGGGTGGCGCGATAGACCACACCCATCGCACCTTCCCCGATCTTCCGCTCGAGCACGTACTGCCCGAACCGGCGCGCCTCGCGGACCTCGGCCCGGAGGCCGTAGATGACCCGCGAGATGACGGTGCACGTGATGGTGGCGATGGTCCACTCCATGATCGAGGTCGTCGGCAGCCACGGAAAGACGCCCGAATTGGCCCCACGCCAGGCGAGTCCTCCACCGACGGCTGGCACCAGGGCGCTGGAGAGCAGGATCTTCGGGACCCCGACCAGCGCCGTGATGATGACGGTCCGACGAGGCGACGACGGGATCAGGGCAGCACGGATCGCGAGGAACATCGCCGCGGGGAACAGATCGATCATGACCACGTAGCCATCGGCCATGAGCGACCCTTCTGCCGTCACCACCGCGTGTTCGCGGACGAACCCCACGAGGATGTATCGCGTCAAGAAGGTCCCCACGATCGCGACGACGAGCGGGCCACCGGCATCCACTATCCGGCAGAACCGGATCGACCGCTTCCCCCGCCGGCACAGCCACCACAAGGAGCCCGCCAGCGCGATCGCCCCGAACGTGATGACGGTGTCGGGGCCCGGCTTCACCATGCCGCCCCCGGCGAGACCGAGGACGCCGCCAGCCAGGTTGAAGCAGAAGAGCACCTTCCAGAACAACGCCAACCGGGCTTGCAGGAAGGCGCGTGCCTCCTCGCTGTCCTCGGTGGTCGGTGGTGGCTCCTGGCGCGGCATCGGGGTGATTGCGGCGACCCTAGCAGCCGCCTGGGTCAAAAGCTCCCGAGCTTCCGAGCTCTCGAACTCCCGATTCTGGCCTCCTCGGGTACACTCACGCCCCGTGATTGACATCCGATTGATTCGAGAAAAGACCGAGGAGGTTCGGGCCGGGTTCCAGCAACTCGGGGCCGACGTCGATCTCGACGCCGTGCTGGCGCTCGACGCCCGCCTGCGCGACCTCAAGAACGAATCCCAGAGCCTGCAGGCCGAGCAAAATCGGCTGTCCAAGGAGATCGGGCGCGCGCCCGCCGGCGAGGCGCGGGACGCCGCCAAGGCCGCGGGCGCCGCTCTCAAGCTGCAGATCGAGGCGCTGTCCGGCACGCTCGCCGCCACCGAGAGCGCGCTCGACGAGAAGCTCCTCGGACTGCCGAACTTGCCCCATCCGTCCGTGCCCTTCGGCAAGGACGACGCGGAGAACGTGGTGGTGCGGGAGGAGGGCCGCAAGCGCAGCTTCGATTTTGCCCCCCAGGCCCACTGGGATCTCGGGACCAAGCACGACGTCATCGACTTCGAGCGGGGGGTCAAGATCTCGGGCTCGCGCTTCTACGTGCTCAAGGGGTGGGGGGCGAGGCTCCAGCGTGCGCTCATCACCTACATGCTCGACCTTCACACGCTCAAGCACGGCTACGTCGAGATCTATCCGCCCTACATGGTCAAGCGCGAGAGCCTGGTCGGCACCGGAAACCTGCCCAAGTTCGGCGACAACCTGTACCACGACGCCGAGGAGGACCTGTGGTTCATCCCCACCGCCGAGGTCCCGGTGACCAACCTGTACCGGGACGAGATCCTCGACGCGGGCGCCTTGCCGATCCGGCACGTCGCCTTCACCGCGTGTTTCCGGCGGGAGCAGATGGCGGCCGGGCGCGACACCCGGGGCATCAAGCGGGGGCACCAGTTCGACAAGGTCGAGCTCGTGAAGTTCGTGCACCCAGACGGATCGATGGCCGAGCTCACCTCCCTGCTGTCCGACGCGGAAGACGTCTTGCGGGGGCTCGAGCTTCCGTATCGGGTGGTCCAGATGTGCACCGGGGATCTCTCGTTCTCGGCGATGGCCAAGTTCGATCTCGAGCTCTGGGCTCCGGGCCAGAACGAATGGCTGGAGGTCAGCTCGTGCTCGAACTTCGGTGACTTTCAGGCCCGGCGGGCCCGCATCCGCTTTCGCGACGGTGGGCAAGGCGGGGGGCAAGGCGGAGGGGAAAAAGGGAAGAACCGATTCGTCCACACCCTGAACGGCTCCGGGCTCGCGCTGCCACGAACCCTCATAGGGGTGATCGAGAACTACCAGCTCGCCGACGGTCGCATCGCCGTCCCGGAGGTGTTGCGTCCCTACCTCGGGGGCGCCGCCGTGCTGGGTGGCTCCCAGTCCACCAGGGTCTGATTCGTCGACCTGTTCGACACAATCGTGACGTCCCCGGGGCTTTCGCGGGGTTCGCCGGCAGGATTGCCGACGAGATCGCCGGCAAGTCGCCGGCAAGATCGCCGCGATGTAGGTTCACGACCGCCCACTTTGTACCCAACAATTGCGAAATCCTCTTTCTTGAGGCGTCGACCCTTGCGGGCGCACGTGCGTTGTGAGAAAAAGCGATGGTCGTAGGAACGTCCACCGCTCCACCTAGATTGGTCTTTACGAAAGGATTGATTTCATGTTCATCAAGATCGGCAAAGTCTGCGCGGCTGCAGCGCTCACGGGACTCCTCGCGTTCGGTCTGTCGAGCGTGGGCTGCGACGACAGCTCGAGCAACTGCGGCCCCAGCGCAACCGGCGGCAAGGGCGGCTCTGCGGGAGCCGGCGGCGGTAGCGCGGGAGCAGGCGGCAAGGGCGGCACTGCTGGAGGCGGCGGTACGGCAGGGGGAGCGGGAGCAGGAGGAGCAGCAGGCGCAGCAGGCGGCGCGGGTGGTCATGCCGGTGCCGGTGGCTCGGCAGGCGCAGGCGGCTCGGCTGGTGCAGGCGGTGGCGGCGGCAAGGGTGGCGCCGGTGGCGCGGCGGGCGCAGCCGGTGGCGCTGGCGGGGTTGGTGGAACGGCAGGCGCAGCGGGCGGCGCGGGTGGCGTGGCTGGGGCGGCTGGCGGGACGGCCGGCGCGGCCGGCGGCAGCGCTGGTGCCGGTGGCGCTGCGGGCGCAGGCGGCTCGTAAGCCCCTCTCCCGGGGTCGGCGCACAACGGTCTTGGGGGGGTGGGAAATCCGCACCCCAAGACTGGTGCATCGAGCTCGAGCTCGCGATTCCTGATGCGCTAGAGCGTCCGGGTGTTGGCCCGAAGTCGCTGGGCGATGAGCGCGCGAAGCTGCTCACCGCGCCGGCAATGGAGGGGACGCAGGGCGTGCTCGTTCCCGCGCCGATCGATCAACATCAGCAGGGCCTGCCGGTTGTAGACCTGGGCCACGACGTTGGAGAGCTCCTCGATCCTCCACTGGCGGAGTCCGTGTGCATCCCGGACCAGGATCGACTCCCCGGTCATGACCGCCACTTCGCGCTTGATGACGGCGTTCTCCGGGGCGCGGAGCGTGGGGAACACGTTGATCCCGAGCAGCCCGGCGGTGAGGACCAGCAGGGTCGGTGCGGCCGGGTTCAGTTTGAGGAGCACGCAGACGATCGCGCCGGCCACGGCGGCCACCGCGCACGCGAAGCTCATCCAGCGCCCGACGTTGTCCTCTTCGTCGAGAAAAATCGCTGACACCCCGGCGGGGACGTTCCCCGCATCCACCTGCAAGAGAATCTCGATGTCGGACATCGCTCTGTCATCGGCGGATGACCCGGCGAGCTTGAGTGGAAACGAAAACGCACCCGCTTGCCCGCGGCATCCAGTTCCCCCTCGGAGGGTGCGCTCAGCTCGTCGTCTCCCCGGAGCTGGTGCTGGAGACGAGCAACCCGGCGAGCTCGGCCTCCGAGACGATCTGCGTCCCGAGCTTGCGAGCGGCGTCGAGCTTGCTCTTGCCCACGTCGCCGCCCGCCACCAGGAGATCGGTGTTCTTGCCGACGGAGGTCACGAACTGGCCCCCGGCCGCTTCGATGTCCCGCTGGATCTCGGCACGCGGCCGCGAGAGCTTCCCGGTCACGCACACCCGCTTGCCGGAGAGGGGCCCCGACCCAGCCTGACGGCCGGCGGGCTCGATCGGGGTGATCCCCCGCGCGCGTAGCCGCTCGAGCAACGCCAGATTGGCCGGATCGGCCCAGGTGGCGTCGAGCGCATCCGCGATCACCGGCCCGACCCCATCGATCGAGCCGACGATCGAGCGCCGATCCTCGGGGCTCGCCGCCCAGAGGGCCTCGAAGCTGCCGAATCGGCGCGCGATGGCCCGGGCGGCCACCGTCCCCACGTGTGGGATGCCGAGGCCGATGAGGAGCCGCGACAGCGTCGCATCCGTCCGGGCGCGCGCGATGGCCGCGAGCAGGTTCAGCGCCGACTTGCGGCCCATCCGCTCGATCCGGGGGGCGGCGGTGTCACCCTCCGGCGGCATCAACGCCTCGAGGGTGAGATCGAAGATCCCGGCGGCATCCGTCACCAGGCCCTTGGCGACCAGCTCGCGCGCCAGGACCTCGCCGATCCCTTCGATGTTCATGGCGCCCCGTTGACAGAAGAACTGGATCGCCTTCCAGCGCTGCTCGGGACACGCCCGGTTCGGGCACCGCAGGGCCACCTCGCCCTCCTGGCGCACCAGGGTCGTCGCGCAGCCCGGGCATCGGGTCGGGATCTCGATCGCTTGCTCCGCGCCGGTCCGCCACCCGGTGAGGACCTCGACCACCTGGGGAATGATCTCGCCGGCCTTCTCGACCCGCACGTGGTCCCCGATGCGCACGTCGAGGCGTCGCACCTCGTCCCAGTTGAAAAGGGACGCACGCTTGACCGTGGTGCCCGACAGCTCGACCGGATCCAGCACCGCGACCGGTGTGATGGCCCCGGTGCGGCCCACGTTCACCTCGATCCCGCGCAGGACGGTGTCCGACCGCATGGCCGGGAACTTGTACGCGATGGCCCAGCGCGGGAACTTCGCGGTGTGGCCGAGCAAGCGTCGCTCGGCGAAGGCGTCCACCTTGATGACGAGCCCGTCGGCCTCGTACGGCAAGCCGAGCCGACGGCCGGCCCAGGCCGACACGGCCTCGGCGAGGGCGTCCGTGCCCCGCACCACCGCGTTGTCCGCCGAGACCGGCAAGCCGAGGCCGCGCATGTAGGCGAGCGCCTCCGAGTGCATCGGCCGGACCCGCTCGCCATCCATCAGCTCGTAGAGCAGCACGTGCAGCGGGCGCCGGGCGCACTCGCGCGGATCGAGCAGCTTGAGGGATCCGCCGGTGAAGTTCCGCGGGTTCTTCCAGGGCTCCTCCGAGGACAGCGCGCGCTCGGCGTTGATGGCCTCGAAGTCGCGCTTGTACATGAACACCTCTCCCCGCACGGTCAGGCTGACGGCCTCCCCGAGCGCGAGCGGCAGCGACTTCACCGTGCGCAGGTTGGCGGTCACGTCCTCGCCGATGCGCCCGTCACCGCGGGTCGCCCCGAGGACGAAGCGGCCCTCGCGGTAGGTGAGCTCGACGCTGATGCCATCGATCTTGGGCTCGACCACGAAGGCGGTGGCAGTCTCGCCGAGCCCCTTTTCCACCCGCTCGCAAAACTCCAGGAGCTCCTCGCGGCTGTAGGTGTTGTCGAGCGACAGCATGGGGATGTCGCGGATGACCTTGGGGAAGTCCGAGACCGGGGCGGGGGCCACCCTCTGCGTGGGGGAGTCGGGCGCGATCCAGTCGGGGTGCGCGGCCTCCACCTGTTCGAGCTCGCGAAGCAGGCGGTCGTACTCGACGTCCGCGATGGTCGGCGCCATCTCGACGTAGTAGCGGCGGTCGTGCTCCTGCAGCTCGCGGACGAGAGCCTGGTACGCGCGGCGGGCGGTGGGATCGTCCCTCTCGTCGGGCTCCCGGTCGACGTCGCCTCGGGGGTGCGCCTCGCTGCGGGTCACGGTCTGCGCCCTTTCACGCAGCACACGACCAGCGAGACCCCGAAGGGCGTGCGCGCGAAGTAGGTGTCGATGGCTTCCTTCACGAAGAAGAACAGGTCTTGCATCTCGTCGCCGCGCCCGCCGGCGATCTGTTGCCACTCGGCCAGCGGGCCGAGCTCGACGACCGGCGCGAAGAAGAACTCGCGGGCGCTCCTGAACAGCAGCTCCCAGCGCGCCGTCTCCACGGTCACGTCGACGAGTCCGGTCCTCTCGAGGGCCGTCACCAGCGCCGCGGGGCTCGGGAAGGCGCGGCGGTACTTCTCCAGCGCCGCCAGGGTCTCTCGGCGTCCCTGCGCGGCCAGCACATCGGCGTACAGATCGAGGAACTCTCGCCAGCACCCTTCGACCGGGAAGGTGGCGAGCAACGCTCCACCTGGCGCCAGGCAGGACGCGAGCTGACCGAGCCCGGCGCGGGCCGCGTCGGCCGGGGGCTCCGAGCTCGGCGTCCGCGGCGACGTCCCGTGCGCGGCGGCCGTGGAGAGCGACTCGGCCAGCGCCAGGTTCGAATACGCCAGATCGCAGGTGCCATCGGCAGCCGGAAACGGTGGACGGAGCTCACCCACCTGGAAGGACACCCGCGTTCCGGTGATGTCCTTCTCCCCCGGCGCCTCCGGGCGGTCGGGGGAGCCCTTGCCGCCCGGCCGGCGATCGCGGGCAACCTGGCGGGCGTCGCGGCGCGACTCGGCGCGCGCGATCAGGGCCGGAGACTCGTCGAGGGCGATGAGGCGGGCGCCGGCTCCGAGCCGGCGCGCCACCTCCAGGCTGAGGCCGCCCGTCGCGCAGCCGACCTCGAGCGCCAGCTTCATGCCCCGGGTGGGGAGCCCGTCCAGCCCCGCCAGGATCAGGCGCGCCGCCCGCTCGGGCAAGAGGGGCCACACGTCGCTGTCGAAGACGGCGGCGGTCCGCTCTTGCCGCGCGGTGGCTGTCCTGGTCATCGAAGAGACGAAGCCCTCTCGCGTCCTCAGTCGGGAAAGCGAATCCGCACGGCCTCGGCGTGCGCATCGAGACCCTCGACCTCGGCCAGGCGGCGAATGTCCGCCGCCTGCTCGCGCAGGGTGGCGGCATCGTATTCGATGATCGACGTCCGCTTCACGAAGTCCGCCACCCCGAGCGGCGAGGCGAACCGGGCGCTCCCGGCCGTCGGCAAGACGTGACTCGGACCGGCCATGTAATCCCCCACCGACTCGGGCGTGTAGTTCCCGAGAAACAGGGCTCCCGCGGTGGTGATCCGCGCCGCCAGCGCGCGCGCGTCCGCCAGCGCCAGCTCGGCGTGCTCGGGGGCCAGCTGCTCCACCAGCTCCACCGCTTCGAGTGCCGTCTCCACCACCAGGATGGCGCCCTGATGGCGCAGCGCCTGCTCGGCGATGGCGCGACGGGGCAGGACCGCCAGCTGGGCGGCGAGGGCCTCCGCCACGCGCTCGGCCACCGCCCGTCCCACGGCCACCAGGACCGGCACCGCCAGCTCGTCGTGCTCCGCCTGCGCCAGGAGGTCCGCGGCCACCCAGCGCGGCTCGGCCGAGGCGTCCGCCGCGATCACGAGCTCGGTCGGGCCCGCGATGGAATCGATGCCCGTGTCGCCGAACACCAGCCGCTTGGCCGCCGCGACGTACGCATTGCCCGGGCCCACGATCTTGTCCACCCGGGGCACCGAGGCGGTGCCGTAAGCGAGCGCCGCCACCGCCTGCGCGCCGCCGATGCTGAACACCCGATCCACCCCCGACAGGGACGCCGCGGCCAGGGTCTCGAGCGAGGGTCCGGGCGTGGTCATGACGATCTCCCCCACGCCCGCCACGCGCGCCGGGACGGCGGTCATGACCACCGTCGACGGGTAGCGGGCCTTACCGCCCGGCACGTAGATCCCGACGCGACCGAGCGCCGCCACCCGCATGCCGATGCGGGTGCCCCCCCCCTCCCGCAGCTCGAACGCCGCGTACCGCTCGTGCTCGTGAAAGGCGCGCACCCGCTCGACAGCCCGCTCGATGGCGCGCACCACCGCGCGATCGATCCGGTCCACCGCGCCCCGCCATTCGGCGGGCGGGATCTCGAGCGCGTCGAGCTGCCGCCCCTCGAACCGTGCCGTCAGCTCGCGCACCGCGCGATCGCCGCCGGCCCGCACCTGGCGAATCACGTCGCGCGCGGCCGCCTCGATGCTCTCGGGAACCCCCGCGGCACGGTCGACGAGCGACCGCACCAGGGGCGCAAACTCAGGGTCCTCGCGGGCGACGATCCGGATCATGGGCGCAGCATAGCAGCCGCCGCCACGAGGTCAGGAGGGCGCGACAGCCTCGGGGCGCAGCTCGCGGCGGATCTCTTCGAGGTCGGCGTCGGTGAACGTGTAGGTGGTGCGGCAGAAGTCGCAGGTGACCTCGGCCGCGCCATCCTCCCGGATCATGGCCGCGAGGTCGTCTTGCCCGAGGAGACCAAGGGTCGTGCGGGCGCGGTCCCGGGTGCAGGGGCAGTGAAACCGCACCGGCCGGGCATCGAGGATGTCGAGCGCGTCGACCCGCTCGCCCAGCGCCGCTTGCGCCACCTGGTCCATGAGCGAGGTGGGTGGGGGTGGGGCATCGGCGTCGAGGGCGCCGAGGGTCCTCCCGAGGGCCGCCGCCAGCTCCCCGGCCCTCAGCCGGGCCCGCGCGGCCTCGAGGACCGCCGCGCCCTCGCCGCCGGGCAGCGCCTGCAGGAGCACCCCCACGGCGCAGCGGATCTCCCCGGTCTCCGCGTCGAGCAGGGTCTCGCAGGCGAGGGCGTTGTCGATCTGCTCGCTCATCGCCAGGTACTTCTCGACGTCGGTGTCGATCTCCCCGTCGGCGAGCTCGGTCTGTCCGCGGAAGGTGTCCCGCATGCCGAGATCGCGCACCACGGAGACGATGCCCGACCGCCCGATCCCCGGACCGATCGACGGGCGCCCGGCGGCATCCTCGGTCACCCGGGCCCCGGCCGCCGGGTTCCGCAGGAAGATGCGCGCCTCGCCACCGGAGGTGGCATCGACCGTCACCGCCCCGAGCGGCCCATCGCCGAGGATCTGCAGGGTGACCCGCTCGTCGCCCTTGGTCAGCGTGGCGAGGAGCAACCCGGCCGCGCCGGCGCGCCCGAGCGCGATCGCCGCGCTGCCCTCGGCCTCGTGGCGGCGAGCGGCATCGCGGGCGAGCCGAGTCGCCACCACCGCCACGAAGCGCGCCTGGCTGCCCGCCACCAGCCCGCGCACGATTCGATCCGTTGAGCTCATCACCCAGTTCTTAGTACAGTTCAGTCGACTTCATTCAACCTTGCACCCTTGCACCCTTGCAACTTGGAACGATGGGAGTCGTGGCGTTCTTTTCGGTGGCCAATCTGCTCAGCCTGGCGCGGGTCCCCCTCGGGGCCCTGTTCATGATCGTATGGGGGGCCTCCTGGGGGGGCATGTCCCTGGCGATCGGGGTCCTGGCGGCGGCGGCCTTGACGGACGTGCTCGACGGCATGTTCGCCCGGCGGGCGGCGGCGGCCCGGCTCGCCTCGGCTGGTGTCCGATCCCCGCGGCTGCACCCGCACCCCGCGGGGACCGGCTCCTGGCTGGACCCGATCTGCGACAAGATCTTCGTGGCCACGGTGCTGGTGGCCATCTGGACCCACCTGCACCCGCCACTGTCTCTGCTCGCGTTGATCCTGGCCCGCGAGATCGCGCAGGCGCCGCTGTCGCTGGTGTACCTGGCCGTGCCCACGCTCCGGCACTGGCTGCACTACGACTTTCGGGCCAGCCTGCTGGGGAAGGCGGCCACGGTGTCGCAGTTCGCGGCCATCACCGCCATCGTGCTCGAGCTGGCGGCGGCCAGGAGGCTGGCCTGGCTGGCCTTCGCGCTCGGAATGCTGGCGCTCGGTGACTACTTGCTCCGAGCCCTGCGCCTGGGACTCGCGCGGAGCCGGACTTGACGACGGAGCTCCTGGGGACGACCTGAGGACCCGGTAAAGACCCGGGTGTGGAAGCGCTCGAAGGCCCGCCTGGCCTCGTCTAGTGCACCGCTCTCGGTGACCGCCCGAGTCAGGGCCGAGGGCGCGCGGTCAAGCGAGCCGCCTGCTCGGCGAAGGGGTCGATGGACAATCCCTTTTCGACCCGGCCGTCGGCTCCCGTCCGCGTGCCCGCGGCCCGGCCGGGGGGGGCGGCGCTGGGCCTGGGCGGGCCTGGTCGCGGTGCCAGGGCGAAGGCGGCCAGAGTCTTGCCGCCCGGGCGAGGCGCGGGGCGCGCGAGGGCGGGGTGGGTGGGAGGCGCCAGGTGCTGCGCGACGGATCCGGCTTTCGGGCTCGCCGGGGAGGCGCCCTTCGGAACGATCTTCGAGGCCAGTGCAGCCGGGTCGCGGGTCGCGAGTCGCTCCGGGCCCGACGTGGCGACCGCCACCGCGGCAGCCCCTCCGGCGCTGTCCGGCGCGCTCGTTGAGGAGAAGGGGCCGCTCGGCGGCGGCGGCGATGCCGACGTCGGCGCCGGCGCCGCCAGCGAACCCGCGGCAGGGGATGCGCGAAGGGGCAACGCGGCGATGGTCATCGGGGTGCCCGTGCCGGTCTTTCCACCCGGTGCTCGCGCCGGGACCGGCCGGTGGCCGCCTGTCTCGGCGACCAGGGGAGAGCGGGCTCGTGCCCCGGACCGTGCGCCGACGACGCCGATCCCGGTCAGCACCATCGCCAGCACCAGCAGCCCCACGGCGGCTCCGAGGGCTCCCTGCCGTGAGGTCACGGGAAGCCGCCGGAGCACCTCGCGCCAGGCGCAAGCCCGCCAGGCAGAAGCGCGCCAGGCAGAAGCGCGCCGGGCAGAAGAAGGAAGGCGGACGAGGTCGATTGCCCGTCGCGCGACTGGAGCCGCCGCTCCGGCGTCACCGGCGTGGGTCGTCTCCTGGGACGGGGCGACCGTCGCGAGGACTCGGCCGGGGGCCGGGGGCAAGGGCGTGGGTGAGCCAGACATCTCGGCGGCCGACAGGTTCGTGGCCACGGGCGCGGGGACGGCCTCCTCCGTCGATCCTGGGGCGCCGGCCCGCATCCCACCGACGGTGTCGCGGAGCGGATCGAGCCGCGAATCGCCGGTGGCGCCGATCCGGTCCGAGATCGGCGCAGCGGCCGACTGCTCAGCGGATTCGGCCGGGCCGCGCGTCCGCGCTCCGGGATCCGGGGACAGGGCGGCCAGCGTCGGCGTGGGCGTCGGCGTCGGCGGGTGGGCCGGCGGCGGGATCAGGAGCTCGGGTGGCAACGCCGAGATAGCCATGTGGCTGCGGCTCCCCCCCACGCCGAACAGGTCCTGCAGCAGCATCGGCAGCATCCGCGACTGATACTTGGTGTCGATGGCCAGCTCCTCGAGATCGTCGGCGAGCGCCTGTCCCGTGAGGTAGCGCCTGTCCCGGTCCCGCTCGAGCGCCTTGAGGACGATCTCGTCGAGCCGCGGAGGGATGTCCCCGCGCAAGGACGATGGGGGAGGGATCGGCCGCTCGAGCACTGCGCGCAGCTTGTCGGCGTCGGTCTTTCCCTGGAAGAGGCGTCGTCCGGCCAGCACCTCCCAAAGGACGGTGCCGAGCGAGAACAGATCGATGCGCCCGTCGAGCTTGGGCTCGTTGCCGTTGCCGCCGAGCCCCAGCCGTTCGGGGGCCAGATAAGACAGCTTGCCCTTGAAGGTCGACTCCTCGGCGTCGGAGTCGCCCTCGCCGATGGCGCTCGCGATCCCGAAGTCCAGCAGCTTCACGCCGCCGGTGGCGAGGCACATGATGTTCGACGGGCTCACGTCCCGGTGCAGGATATCGAGCGGTCGACCATCCGGCGTCTTCAGCGCGTGGGCGTAGCCGAGGCCGACCGCAACCTGCTGCGCAACGTGAATCGCAATCGGGATGGGGAAGGGCCGGCGTCGCTCGCGCAGCGCCTTCATCACCGCCAGGAGATCGCGGCCCCGCAGGAGCTCCATGGCCAGGAAGTAGCAACCGTCCACCTGGCCGAAGTCGAAGACCTGCACGATGTTGGGGTGGTGCAGCTGGGCTGAGATGCGGGCCTCGTTCACGAACATCTCGATGAAGTTGCGGGTGCGCGACTGGTCCGGGCGGATCTGCTTGATGACCAGATCCCGACGGAAGCCCTCGACTCCCGGCATGATGGCGCGGAAGACCTCGGCCATGCCCCCCTTGCCCAGGCGGTCGATGAGGACATAGCGCCCGAAGCGGTGGGGACTGGGAACGCCGGTGCCAGACATGCTGTTCCGACTGTTCTCGGCAGGATCGCCGCGTTGCCTGACCCGGCTCCCAGCACGACGCGGGCGGCGGCGGGCCCGCGCCCGGTCCGGGTCATGTGGCGGGCGAGGTCACAGCAGCAGGATGTCGCCCGCTCGGTCGCGCAAGAGCTCGGCCTCCGGGTCGGCCTCGCCCACGGGGGGCTGCATCGGGGGTGCGATGTTCTCCGGCGGCTTGCCCTCGGCCGCGGTCGCCTCGATCTCGAGGTCGCGGATCCAGTTGTCGAGCTGCATGATTCCCTGCGCCACGACATCCTGGAACTGCAGGTGGGACAGGGCGTCCCGGGATGCGCGCAGGATCGCCTCGACGTCGTCGTTGCTCGTGCGCGAGATGGTCTCGAGGGCCTCACCGAGGTGCAAGAGGCAGGCGTCGGCCTGATCGCAACGCTCGGCGATGGCGGAGGCGCAAGCCGAGGCGTCCATGCGAATCTGCTCGGCCTTGGTGGACAGCTCGGGCAGGAGGCCGGCGAGCTGGTCCGCCCCCGCCTGGACATCACTGGCCGAGGCGGCGACCGCGGCCAGCAGGCGCCGCAGCTCGTCGGTGCGCGCCGTGCCGGCGTCGGGCGCGGGGGCCACCACCGATGCGAGCTCGGATGCCAGCGCGTCGAGGTTGCGCGCCGCCGAGCGGACCCGGCCCGCGATGGTCGAGCCGAGGCCAGCCAGGTCGGCTTGCGCCGTCGCCTCGTCCATCAACCGGTTGGGTGGCTCGCGGGAGGACGCGTCGATGCCGCAGGACGTCCCGGGCGGCGAACAGATGGGCAGCCCGGCACGGATGGCCTCGACGAGCGAGAGCATCTCGTTCTTGCTGTGCTCGATGTGGGCGGTGGCGTTGATGACGATCCGGTGGACGCCGTTCCCGACGCTCAAGATCTCGCTCTCGGAGAGCTTGTTCACCTCCCGGATGCGGGCGCCAAGCCGGGTGCGCAGCCGGGAGAGCGCCTGGGCGAACGAATAGGGCGTGGTTGCGGGCGTGGGAGGCGGGGCCATCGCCGCCGCCGGTCCGGCCTCGGTGTGGGGCGCGACGGGGCCGGATGCAGTCGGACCGGGGCTCGACGGCACGACCGATGGCGGGTTGGGCGAATCCGCCGCCGCCGCCCCCTCCGCTGGAACTGGTCCTATGGAGATTGATCGCATGCTTTATGCCCCTCGCCCCCCCCTTTGCCGTCGACCGACACGAGCCTCGTCGTTTGCTTGTCGCCAGCCCGGGCCTGGTACTTGAGGCGCTGCCTGGGTGGTGCACGGTGCCACTGCGCTGCGCTGTTGCCAGACGCCGGAGGCCGGCGTCGGAATCTGTATTCGGATGTGCGATATGGGGTCGGTTGTGCTCGATTGCAGGATGTTGGTTGCTACGATCTCTTCTGCCCTTGCAGGCAGGAGGCCCGAGATGGCGAATCCCTTCCCGACCGATCCGCACCCCGTTCCAATGTCAGAGCCCGAGTCCCGCGAAGCCCTCTCGGAGGCGCTGCAGTTGGTGGAGAAGACCCAGGTGGCGATCGGGAAGATCCGTGTTCAGGTGGATAGTCTGGCGCGCCTGATGCTCGAGCTGGCGAAGATCAACGCCGTGTTCGAGACGGTGGCGGATCGGCTGGCGGTGCAGGGGTTCGGTAGTGGCCCCCCGGAGGCCGCCGCGGCCCGGCGGGACGCCCTCGCGCCGCTGGTCAAGGAGCTCGCGGAGCTGGCACGCCAGACGTCGCAGGGGACGCGCGAGATTCGCAAGGAGCTGCGCGCGCAGGCCGTGAACGCGTCGTCCACCGCGATCGCGGTCCGGCAAACCGAGAACGCCCTCGGGGGACTGGCCGAGGTCCTCAAGTCCCTCCTCGAGCAGCTCTCCGCGCGCGCGCCACGGACCGCGCCCGTGCGCAGCATCGAGATCGAGACGCGGGTCTCGGGCTCGACCCAGATGACCGTCGCGGCGCTGGCCAAGGCGGTGGCCGCCGGGGTCTGGAAGCTGGAGATGCCGAAGTCCGGCGGCTACAAGAACTGAGCACGGCGCGGAGGTTTCGAGCCCGGGTCATGCTCCGCCTCTGGTCGCGAGCGGCAGGAGGAGCCCCGCCGCGAAAGAAGCGCCGTTGGCCAGCACCGAGGTGATCGCCGCTCGCGGAAGGCCAATCCCTGGCCAGACGATCACGTACCCTCCGATCTCTCCCAGGACCGCCCAGGCTTCCGACAGCCCGACCCGGATCCCGAACCGCACCGCGAGGCCGGGGAACAGGAACCAGACGAGCGGATGGGTGGAGAGGTTGACGAGCACCACGGCCGCGAGCCGCCGGCCGAGGTGTGGCTCGGTCCGCACGAGCAGCGGCGTCGCGACGAGCGCCTCGATGGCCACGGTGATCGCGAACGCGCGCACCCAGTCGACGACCCACGGCGTCATGTGGCCGCGTCGCGGCGTGGTGTGGAACGTGAACGAGGAAGTCCGGGGCGGTTTGCGCCGCGGCGGCGGGCGGCGAGCAGAGCCGCGCCGGCGAGCCAGAGGGAGGTCATCCACGTCGCGAGCGGAGCGATCGGCCCGTCCGGGGCGAGCGCGCATCCGGAGTTCTTGCGTGCAGGCGTCGAGGTGGAGGCGTCGGGCGTCCCGGCGTCGGCCCCGGCTGCGCCGCCGGTCCCCGAGACCGAGCCCCCGCTGCCGTCCAAGAAGCCGCCGCTGCCCGAGCTTCCGCCATCCGTGGAGGCGCCGCCGCTCCCCGAACCCCCGCTGCCTCCAGCGGAGCCGTCCACACCCACGACCTGACACAGATTGCATGGATACGCCATGATCGCGATGGACCCGTCGGTGCTCGGTAGCCTCTTGTTGCAGGTCGAGGTCGCACAGACCCCGGCGAGATTGGCGGCCGGCCCTGCGTTGTCACATGGCTGACCGGGAGCGGTGCAACCCTGAGGCGGAGCAACGTCCGCTCGCGCCTGCGAAGACCCGACCGACAGCATGACCAACCCGACCAGACATCCGAGAGCGAACCGCATCGAAATCCTCCTTGGGCCCTGGGCCCGAGCCGTTGAACGAAGATAGCCGAGACACAGACCGAGCTTGAAGTTGACCCATGGGCGCTCAGGGTTTGCGACCATCAGGGTTGCGACAGGATCGGCTGGACCCAGACCGGATTGGTGACGCCCGCGCCGTGGACGTTGACCTGCGTGGCCCAGTCGTCGTCGGTCAGGCGCTTGAAGCCGGTGGTGGTGACCTCATGATACGACGAGGCCAGGCCGGCGTAGGCGCGCGGCCCGCCGCAGCTCTCGACGGTGAGGACCATGAGCCGCGCGAAGCCGGTCCCCACATGAAGCACATTTCCGACCGGTGCCCCGGTCTCGTCGGTGGGCTCGGTGTGGACGTCGGCGATGGTCGGGTCGAACGTCTCGGCCGTGAAGCCCGCCTGGCCCTGGAATCCGGTCGGGTAGAACAGCCCGGCGTACCACCCATCGTAGGCCGGCGGGCCGCCGCACACCTGGACACCGCTGCGCTTGACGGCCTGGTTGATGAAGTCGAGGTACGCCGGCGCCAGCGCCGCGCCGGTCTGCTGGGCGTCGGCCATGGCG
>Ga0265316_10001181_pt1 | contig 28316 bp, 20 predicted proteins | sample 4522metaG_FD_202092 | JGI IMG/M metagenome (GOLD analysis project Ga0265316, IMG submission 202092) | Rhizosphere microbial communities from Carex aquatilis grown in University of Washington, Seatle, WA, United States - 4-5-22 metaG | ecosystem: Host-associated > Plants > Roots > Rhizosphere >... | reverse complement strand
CGGGGAGTGGAGGATCGATGGCGACCTCCTCGGCGGCGAGGCGCGGCTGCGCGACGTCGTCGTCACGCGCGCGAAATGGCCCAAGCTGTCGGGCCAAGTCTCTTTGCGCGGACTGGACTTGGGAGCGCTCGCGCACGTCTTCGCCGGACAGTCAGGGGACGACGCCCCCTTCGCCGCGGCGCCGCTCGGGGGACAGCTGTGGGGCGAGCTCGTCGCCGACGAGATACCCATCGAGCATCCTTCCGAGTCGCGCGTCAAATTCTTGCTCGGACCCACGGTACTCTCGCGCGGCGGGCAGAAGCTGACGCTCCAGCCGCCCCGAGAACCGCTCACCCTCGCAGGCGACACGCTGTCGATGCCGCCGCTCCAAGTGACGCTCGACACGGCTGACGGGTTCCGGGGCGGCTTCGTCGTCACGGGCAACGTCACGAAAGCGACGACCGATCCGACACTCGCGCTCGACGCTCGGCTCGAGCCGGTCGACCTGGCCGTCCTCCAGCGCATCGTGCCCAAGGTCGATCATGCCAGTGGAACCGTATCGGGCAGTGTGCACCTCCGCGGCAAGTCGACGTCGCCGACGATTGCTGGCGAGCTCCACGCCACCGGCGATGCGATCGACGTTCACGGACTGCCCGGCGCGATCACCGACCTCCACCTCGACGCGCAGACGACACCGACCCAGCTTTCGTTCGCGGGGTCGGGAAAGTTTGCCGGGGGCACGGTCGTCGTGCACGGCGCGACTCCCCTGCGCGGCCTGATCCTCGGTACGCTCGAATCCCACGTCGTGGCGCGGGACATCCGGCTTGCGCCGGCAGACGGGATCGCCGCGACCGTCAACGCGGACCTGGACGTGGCGTACGACCTCAAAGGCGGCATCGGAGGGAGCGCATCGCTCCCTCGCGTGACCGGTGACGTGGTGATTGGATCGCTCAACTATTCCCGTCCCATCGCCTTGACCACCGATCTCACACAACTGGGCACGCGCGCAAAGCGGACCGAGGTGGACGCGTACGACCCGTCGCTCGATTTCGTGTCCCTCGATCTGCGGCTTCGATCGCGCGCGCCGATGGTCATCAAGAACAACCTGGTCGAGGTGCTCCTGGCGATCGACTCGGGCACGCTCGAGGTGACTGGGACCAACCAGCGCCTCGGTCTGCGCGGCACGCTTCGCGCTCTCCCCGGCGGACGCATTCACTTTCAGCAGAACGATTTCGAGGTCCGCCAAGGCCTGATTCGGTTCGACGATCCCACGCGCCTCGCGCCGGTCGTCGACGTGACCGCGGTGACCGAGTACCGCCGGTACACGGACGCGAACTCCCCTGCCGGGGCCGGCGTCGGAACGGGTGGGGGAACCACGGCGGCTTCGGCCGGCTCGACGCGCGGTAGCTCGCTCTGGCGCATCACCCTGCATGCCTGGGGCGACGCCGACAATCTGCGCATGGACATGTCGAGCGAACCCACGCTCTCGCAAGAAGACATCGTGCTGCTCTTGACCGTCGGAATGACGCGCACGGAGCTCGACCAACTCCAAGCGACCAGCCTCGGCGAGAGCTTGGCGCTGAACTATCTCGGCGCGACCACCGGCGCCGACCGCGCCATCAAACAGGTGGTCCCCATCATCGACGACTTCCGCTTCGGAAGCGCATACTCGACGCTGACGGGAAGGACGGAGCCGCAGCTCACCATTGGCAAGCGCCTGACGAACGACATTCGCGCGAGCGTCACGGCGGGCCTTTCCGAAGACCGCGAGCTCCGGTCGAACATCGAATGGCGCCTGAACAACCGGCTCAGCGTGCAGGGCTCGTACGACAATATCAACGACGTATCGTCCTCCACGCTGGGCAACCTCGGTATAGATCTTCGCTGGCGCCTCGAGTTCGAGTAGCAGTCAAAAGACCCAATGCAAGAGCGGAGAGGGTACCGAGGACGGGCGGCCCCAGGAGTGGACCTGCTGCTCGCGGTCGCGCTCTCCCTCTTCGCGCTGCGGGCGAGTGCACAGACGTTCCTTCCCATCCCACCGACTCCGCCTGCGACGGAGGCCTCTCAGCTCCCGGCGCTCGCGCCGCCGGTCGATCTGTCGGGCCTGGTGGGCGAGCCCATCACGCGCGTGAACGTCATCCTCGAAGGCAACGTCTGGAAGGACCTGAACGCCCCGGCGGTTCACGACGTCACGCCGGGGGAGCCTCTCACGCCCGAGGCGGCTCGCCGCGCCCTGGCGGAGTTGCTCCGAACCGGACAGTTCGCGCGCGCGCGCGCAACCGCGGCGTCGGAGGCAGGCGGCGCCGCCCTCGTCCTTTACGCCGCCCCCCGCAAGCTCGTCATGCGCCTGGAGCTCGACCTTCACGGCGCGAGGCTCGACCGCGACGACCTCACGCGCGAGACGAATCTCACCGAAGGCGGCGAAATCGTTGGTGCAGACATCCATGAGATGAAGTCTCGCGTCGCGCGGTATCTGGCGACCCACGGATACCCGTCCGCCCAGATCGACCTCCAGCTTCGCACGACCGACGACCCGTCGCGCACGTTCGTGATCGTCGACGTGAACCCGGGCGCCCCTCGCCTCGTCGATGAACGACACTTCTACGTCTTCGGAACCGCACGCGACGAGGTGTTGCCGTTTGCCGCAAGCTACTCGGTCGGCCCGACCGATCGGGCCGACGAACCCGCCCTCGATGCCGCCGACACCTCGCTCGAGCAGCAACTGCACGGGCAGGGGTGGTACCGGGCGAAGGTGTCCCACGATCTCGCTTGGATAGGCTTACCGGCCCCAGGCCGGCGCGTCGCGCTCCGTGTGCGCATCGACGCCGGGCCACGCCAACTGGCGCGCTTCGAGGGAAACGAGCACTACGACAGCGAGGCCCTCACCGCGGCGCTCGGACTCGAGGCCGAGGCCGATCGGTCGCCGTCGCACCTGGCGGAGAAGCTCCGCACGTTCTACCAGCGGCGCGGCTTCCTCGACGTCGAGGTGCAACCCGAGGTGGAGGGAGCCGACACCGACGCCGTTCAGCGCTTGCGCTTTCGAGTCTCGGAGCACGCGCGCGTCGCCGTCGTCGCGAGGCGGTATCCTTGCGTCAAGCTCGAGGCGGTCCGGCACCTGTCGAACGGCGGTCCGCGTTCGCCCTCCGACATCGGAAACGAGATCGACAGCTTTCTCGAGGAGGAGCTACCGGGAGCCGATCTCCTCGTCGATCCCAATCCAAGGGGAGTCAGCCAGACGATCGGCGCCGGGACGGGGCAGATCGCCACCGGCGCGCGCCCCGAGCCGATTGACCTGCATCCGAACACGACCTACGTCGCCGACACCTACGAACGCGCGGTGGAGCACGTGAAGGAGCTCTACCGCAACGAAGGCTTCCTCCACGCCGAGGTCGGGCCCGTTCAGATCCTGCGCGCCTACTGCGATCCGCGCTCGCCTCCGAACCGATGCACACCGTTGCCCCTCCCGGCGATCCCCCCCAGCGTGTGCGCCTACGGCCCTTCCGGGATGCCGCTGCCGACGCAACCGCTCGACGCCAAGTTCACTTGCCGGCCGGATCGCGCGCACGACGTCGACTGCGCACCGAAAATGGAGATCGTGATCCCGATCGAGCTCGGGCCGCGAACCCGACTCTGGGACGTCGCGTTCACGGGCGTCAAGAGCATGAGCGAGCGGGACGTCGCACGCGCCGCGCGGCTACCGATGGGTGAGCCCGTGAGCACGACGAAGCTCGACGCAGCCCGCCGTCGCATCGTCGACTGGTACAAAGAGGCGGGCTACCCGTACATCGACGTCAAAGACACGCTGGAGCCCTCGCCGGACAACACGCGGGCGCGCGTCCGTTTCGACGTGACCGAGAGTGAGCAGGTCATCGTACGCGCCATCGTGGTCCGAGGCCTCGTCAATACGCGCGAGAGCGTCGTCACGCGGCGGGTAAGCCTCGAACTCGGCGGCCCGTATCGAACGAGCGACGTCGATCGCACGAGGGAACGAATCGAAACGTTGGGGGTCTTTTCTAGCGTCGCCATCTCGCTCAGCGACCCGTACATTCCGCAGTCCGGGAAGACCGTCTACATCGACGTCGTCGAGAAGCTTCCCCGGTACATCGAAGTGCGGCCGGGGTTCTCGACGGGAGAAGGCGTCCGAGGAACGATCGAGTACGACGAGCGCGATGTCCTCGGCTACGCGGTCGGTGCCGTGTTCCGCGCGCAGCTCTCGTATCTCCCCGATTTCTTGATTCTCGACCCTCAGGTCAAGACCAACTACGAGCAGGTGCAAGATCGACTCGCGCGTCGAATCACGCTGAGCGCGGCAATTCCCGAGATCGGCCTCGGACCACAAGTTCACGCGCAAGTCGACGCCATTTACGTGCGCGATCTCGAACGCGACTTCGCTCTCGACAAGATTGCCGGCTTCGGAAGCCTGATCTACCGCCCCGTGCGCGAGATAACTTTCACCCTGGGCCAGAGCGTCGAGGACAACGACGTCCGCTTGTTCCAGTTCAACTCGACCGCCGCGTACCTGGCGTGCAACCAGAATGGCTTCAACGCCGGGCTCGCGGCGCTGCTTCGCGTACCGGACGGCGAGAGTCTCGTCGTCGCCGAGCGCGCGTCGGTCACTTGGGACCGGCGCGACAGCGCGTTCAACGCCCATCGCGGAACGTTCATGGTCCTCGGGGCAGAGCTCGTGAACTCATTTCCCGAGGGGGCAGCCATCAAGCCAGACGTCGGCAACCTCGCCCAGTTGTGCCCTTCGGCACAGCAGAACCCGCAAGCGCTTCAAGCCGCTCCTCAGGCGTATTCCCACTTCGTGAGGCTCACCCAGACGTTCGCCGGATACTTACCGATTTTCCCGAAGGTGTCCCTCGCCCTCGAGCTACGCCTCGGCGAGAACGTCCGCGTAGCGCCTTGTAAGTACGTCAACTCCGCGCCGGACCAGTCGAATTCTTTCTGCACCTACCCCGATCGGCTGTTCTTCATGGGCGGCTTCGACTCGATGCGCGGCTGGCTCCAAGACACGTTCATCCCTCAAGATCTCGCCGTCGAGATCGCGAAAGACTCGCAACTCTGCAAAAATTCGAGCAACGACTGCCTCATCACGCTGCGGGGCGGCAATCTCATGATAAACCCGCGCGCGGAGCTACGATTTCCGATCTACGGCGCCATAGACGGCGCGATCTTCGCCGACTTCGGGAACCTCTGGGTCAACCCCTCGTACATCACCGAGCACGCGATCACGCTCCGCGCCGATGTCGGGCCCGGCGTACGGCTCCAGACCCCCGTCGGTCCGCTCGTGTTCGACTACGGCATCAACGTCACGAGAAAGCTCCCCTACGAAGACTTCGGCGCGTTTCACTTCGCGATCGGGCTCTTCTGACGTCGGCCTTCCGACCTCCGCTCACCACGCCGCCGCGACCGCCTCGACGACGCGGTCTTGCTCTTCCATCGATAGCGTCGGATACATGGGGAGGCTAATCGTGCGGTCGCCGATCTCCTCCGCCATTGGCAGCGCACCCTCGGGCATCCCGAGGCGCTCGATCAAGTACCCGAGCCGGTGAATGGCGCGGTAGTTCACCGCCGTTCCTATCCCCGCCTGGCCGAGACTCGCGAGGACCCTATCCCGAACGCCGGGCCGCGTGTGAATCGTGAAAAGGTGATGACTGCCGCGCCCGCGCGGCTCGATTATCCAGGGGATCGCGGTTGGCGGCGGGGCTCGAGTATCCGCCACGACCTCGCGCAAGAGCGACTCGTAGCGCCTCGCGATGCGCTCTCTGCCCTCGCGCTTGCTCTCCACCCAGCGGAGCTGCGGCCGGAGCAGCGCGGCGTCGAGGTCGGTGAGGTTCGCCTTGTAACCCAGCTCGACGAGGTCCCAGTGCTGGTAGAGAGCGCCGTGCCGGTCGGACGCGGCCTTGGAGACCCCGTGGTTGCGCAGGCGCCTCATGCGCTCCGCCATGCGTGCGTCGCGCGTGGCGATGGCACCGCCGTCGCCGCTCGTCATGTTTTTCGTCGCGTAGAACGAGAAGGCCGCAGCGTCGCCGAGCTCGCCGGCCCGTACGCCGTCGCGCTCCATCTCGATTCCGTGCGCAGAGTCTTCGAGGACGAAGAGCCCGTGGGCGTCTGCGATGGCACGGAGGGCGCGCATGTCCGCGAGCTGGCCGTACAGATGCACCGGCAGAACGCCGACGGTGCGCTCGCCGATCGCCGCCCGCACGGCGGCGGGATCGATGAGCCCGGTCGACGCCTCGACGTCGACGAGCTTCGGCGTCGCCCCAAGATGCAAGATGGCGTTCGTCGTCGAGACGAAAGTCATCGGCGTCGTGATGACCTCGTCGCCTGGCCCTACGTCCAGCGCGCGCAGCGCGAGGAGCAGCCCCATCGAACACGAGTTCGTACCCACGACGAAGGGCGGCTCGACCCCTTCGCGACCGCGCACGAGAAACTCGCCGAGCTCACGTTCGAACGCGGCCACTTGCGGCCCCAGCGTCAGGAACGTCGTGTCGAGGACGCGCCTCCAAGAGGCGGCCTCTTCGTCGCCCAGCTGATGGCGATAGAATTCGACTTTGCTCTTCATGCAACGGCGAGGAGCTTGCCGTCGATGGCGATCTGGCGATGCGCGCTCTCGGCCTCGCGCAAGAACAGGTACTGCTTGAGCGTGTACCAGCGCCGGTCGTCGGGGTCGACAGCCCCGTCGCGCAGCGCCGCGAGCACTTCGCGAACGCCGTCGTCCACGCTGCGCTCGGCGCGAAACGCCAGAACGCGACGGATCTTGTCGAACGATACGTTGTAGTCCCTGAGGTCCGGGTCGGTCGGCGCGTGGACCACTTCGGTGCCCGGCACCGCGTCGCGCACGCGGAACGCCAGGTTGAGAATCTGCACGTTGCTCTGATCGGAGCCGACGTTGAACACTTCACCGGCGACCTTCGACGCGTCGCTCGTCAGCGCGAGTTCGAACGCCCGCGCCGCGTCTCGCACGTGGACGAACGGCCGCCACTGCCGGCCGCCGCCATCGACGGTGATGCGTCCGAGGACGTAGGCATTCTTGGTCATCACGTTGATCGCCAAATCGAATCGCATGCGGGGGCTGAGACCGAAGACCGTCGCCAGCCGAAGCGCGCACACTTCGACCTCTCCGCGAGATCCGGAGCCCATCTCGAGGAGGAAGCTCTCGACCTCCGACTTGGCGCGCGCATAGAGCGAGACGGGGCGCCGGGGGCTCGTTTCGACGAGGCCGAGCCCCTCGCCGTGCCCGTAGACCGAGCAGGAGGACGAAAAAACGTACCGGCGAACCCCCTGCTCGCGCGCGATGCCCGCGAGGCGCTTCGCCCCCTCGACGTTCACGCTCCGGGTCAGCTCCGGCTCGAGCTCGCACGACGGGTCGTTCGAAATGCCCGACAAGTCGACGACCGCATCGACCGACGTGAGCAGCGATCGATCGAACGCGCGTACGTCGCCGCGTGCGACGCGGAGCCTCTCCCCGAATCGCTGCGCGAACGGCGCGAGCGTGTCTCCGAAGTAGAGTCGATCGAGCACCGTCACGCGGTGGCCGTGCTCGAGAAGCATGGGCACGAGCACCGACCCGATGTAACCGGCGCCGCCGGCGACGAAAACGTGCATGGTATCGCGGCCGAATACCACGAAAAACTTCGAAATAATAGCTTCGCCGCTCCGGGGAAGGGGACACGCGCCGCGGCCGCCGTCTCCCGCGAATGCTCAGCGAATATCCATCGGGCCGAGGGCGTAGTACGCCGTCGCCGCGAGGAGCAGCGTGACGAGTGCGACCAGCAGATAAGCGTGACGCGTCTGGGTCGTGCTCCAGCCGTCGGCGAAGAACTTCCCCCGCGACCGATGTCGGATGCGCCGCTGCACCCCCCGGAGGATGTCGGGCGTGTCTTTCGTGAGCGTGTCCGCGGCCAGGGCGCGCTTCACGAGGTCGCGCACGGCCAGGCTCTCGGCGTCGTCGTCGTTCGGTTCGGGCGTTCCGGTCATGCGATTTTCTCTCCCAGCGCGCGCTCGACGAGCTCCTTGAGCTGCGCACGGGCGCGGTGGATGCGACTCTTCACTGTGCCCTCGGGGAGAGCCGTGATGGCGCCGATCTCTTCGTAGCTCAGGTCTTCGATGTCCCGGAGGACGAGACATTCGCGAAAGCTCGGTTCGAGCGCGACGATGGCTTGCTGCACGATCTGCTCGAGCTGACGGCCGGCGGCCAGGTCGTCGGGGCGCTCGATCGAAGTCGCCCGGCCGCCGCCGGACTCGGCGAGCGGACCTCGCTGCTCGGCGTTCTCGAGTTCTTCTTGTTGAGCGGTGTGGCGCACGCGGAGATACTTGGTGCGGTTCTTGGTGAGGTTGATGGCGATTCGATAAATCCAGGTGGAGAGCTTCGACTCGCCACGGAACGACCCGATCGTCTTGAAAACCTGAACGAAGACCTCTTGGGCCAAGTCCTCCGCCTCGGCGCGGTTTCCGATCATGCGTACGGTGAGAGCGAAGACGCGGCGCTCGTAGGTGCGAACGAGGGCGTTGAAGGCCGCCTCGTCGCGCCGAACGAGCCTCTCGATGAGCCGAGCCTCGTCGCCCGGCGTGGCGCCGAAGGCGCGAAGGCGATCAAGGTCGTCGGCGAGCACGCTCCGCCATGGTGCCCCATCCGGCTTCGAAGGGGCAAAGCCCGATCCGCGCGCTTCGGACCTCGACGACCTCCGGGCCATCGAATGGGCGGACCGCGGGAGCGCGGCCAAAGTTCCGACTTTCGAGGCGACCCTCGCAAGAAAAAAAATTAGCAGGCCGGGTCGCCAAGACCCGGTTGCGTTTGCAGCGCGGTTGCGTAGGCTGCGCGGCACGGAAAAAACGCGGTGCCTAGAAGCGGGCCCGCAATCCGGCGTCGTCTAATGGCAGGACAGCGGATTTTGGTTCCGCTTATCGGAGTTCGAATCTCTGCGCCGGAACAGCTTCTCACGCCTCTCGCGACGGCCCGGCATCCGTGAAGGCAAGTGTGGGTGAAGCGGCCCGAAGCGCAAGGCGAGCGGCCGGCTAAAGGAAGTAGCGAGAGAAGCTCGAACGGCAGAGCCTTCTCGGGTGGGCACCGCTGGGGCCACAGGTGGGCTGCCGGTCGTCGACGCGTCGGGAAGCGTCGGAAGTCGGAACGCGTCGCAACAAATCGTTCGGGCGATGCTGCGAGAAGCTCTGGCGTGGAGCTGCAGCCGACGGTACTCTCTTCTACCGGTTTCCTACGCCGCTGCGCGACCGCCCGGTACGCGAACGAGGGAGAAGGAACGAATGGTGAGGGACGCAGGACGCATCCTGATCGTCGGCGCTGGGCCGACTGGCATCGGAGCCGCATATCGGCTCAAGAAGCTCGGCTACGACAATTACTTGCTCGTCGAAGCGAGTGGCCACGCAGGCGGGCTCGCCAGCAGCTACACCGACGACAAGGATTTTACATGGGATGTCGGCGGTCATGTGCAGTTCTCGCACTACGACTACTTCGACGACGCGATGGCGGGGGCGCTCGGCGAGGACGGGTGGCTCCATCACGAGCGCGAGTCCTGGGTCTGGATGGCGGGCCGCTTCGTGCCGTATCCGTTCCAGAACAACCTGCGCTATTTGCCACGCGATCTCGTCGCCAAAGCCGTGCGCGGGCTGGCGAGTCGCCCTCCGCGCACGCCTTCGCCCAACCAGGACTTCGGGAGCTGGGTTCTCCAAACGTTCGGCGAGGGAATCCGCGACATTTTCATGGCCCCCTACAATTTCAAGGTGTGGGCCTTTCCGATGGAGCGGCTTTGGGCGGGTTGGGTCGGAGAACGAGTATCGGTCGTCGATATGTCGCGCGCACTCGAGAACATCTTCCTCGAAAAGGACGACCTGTCCTGGGGCCCGAACAATACCTTCCAGTTTCCCAAATATGGGGGAACGGGGGCCGTATGGCGCGCCATTGCGCAGCAAATCGGCGACCGACACGTCCGGCTCAACACGCGAATCCGAGCGATCGATTGGCGAAAGAAAGTCGTCACGACCGAGGGAGGTGAAGAGCTCGCGTACGACCAGATCCTCAGCACAATGCCACTTGATACGCTCGGCAGAATGCTCTCTCCGAGCGTCGACGCGGTCGTCGAGGCCGCTCCGAAGCTTCTGCGTTCGCAATCTCACATCATCGGCATCGGCCTGACCGGCGAGATGCCGGCCACCTTGGCGAAAAAGTGCTGGATGTATTTCCCGGAGGACAATTGCCCGTTTTACCGCGTCACTGTGTTCTCGAACTATTCGCCGAACAACGTGCCGGAGCCGGAAACCGGCAAGTACTGGTCGCTCATGGCCGAGACCAGTGAGTCGGAGGTCAAACCGGTGAATCGCGAGAGGCTGGTCGAAGAAAACATTCAGGGACTGCTGAACACCGGTTTGATTCGAAGTCGCGATCAAGTCGTGAGCACGTGGCGCTACACGGCCGAGCACGGCTACCCGACGCCGTCCCTGGATCGAAATCTGCTTCTCCAGAAGATCGAGCCCGCGCTCCTGCGCGCGGGGATCGCCTCGCGCGGTCGCTTCGGGGCATGGCGCTACGAGGTCTCCAATCAGGATCACTCGTTCATGCAGGGTGTGGAGTGGGTGAACTCCACGCTGCTCGACGTCCCGGAGACGACCGTTCGATTTGCCGAGACGGCCAACGCAATGTGGGGAAAGACGCGGCGCTAAGAAACCAGCCTCAGGAGGAAGAAGTGAAGCTATCCGTCGTTGTTTGCACACGTGACCGGCACGAGACGGTCGGCCAGGCCGTCGAGAGCATCGCGCAATGCGACTACCCCGATTTCGACATTCACATCATGGATCAAAGCACGAACACGCTGACCCGGGACATCGTTCAGGGATTGGCGAAGCGGTTCGAGACCAAGTGCCGCATCCACTATCATTTTCTCGAGAAGGCTGGCCTCTCGCGCGCCTACAACGCCGGAATGCGCGTCTCTGACGGCGAGGTGATCGCCTGCACCGACGACGACGTCATCGTTCCGTCCAACTGGCTGACCCTCATCGCGCGCGCCATGAAGGACGACCCGCAGGTCGGACTGCTCTACGGACAGGTCCTCGTGCCGAAAGGTTTGAAGGAGGGTTCGGCGGCAGGCACCGAAGTTCCGGCGCTCACGTTCTCACGGCGCGAGCGGCTCGCGAAGGGGCACGGCTTCAAAGTGTTCGGGATGGGCGCCAACATGGCGATTCGCCGCACGCTGCTGGACCGGGTCGGCGGCTTCGACGAGGCGCTCGGCGGCGGCGGGCCGCTTCGCTCGTCGCAAGATTTCGACTTCGCGTTCCGGACCTATCGCTTCGGCATGGCAATCCTGCTGGCGCCGGAGGTCACGGTGGACCACTACGGGACGCGCACGCAAGCGCAGTGGCCGGATACCCTGAAGAACTACGGGATCGGCGACGGTGCCTTCTACTCCAAGCACATCCGATGCGGCGATCCGCTGGCGCTCTGGCTGTTTCTCAAGCTCGTCTTCATCGGCCGCGCCAAACAGATACGATATTTGCTCAAAGAGCGGCGCTGGCGCGACGATCCCTATGGCGCCCATCTGCTTACCGGGGTGCGGGACGCAGCCAAGTTCGACATTGATCGCAAGTACCGGCTGTACCGTGAGAACACAAAGGCCAAAATGACCGTGACTCAGGCCAACGCCGTAACCGCGGCGAAGCGTGCCCCGGAGACATTGAAGGAGACCTGACCAGCTCCAGCGGATCCAGAAGCTCCAGAAGGAGGGGAGCTGTCGGCCCGCGAGCGCCGCCGCTCGATTTGCTTTTCACGGTCGGCTCGGTACAAATGCACTCTCGGCCACTTACGAGGTTAAACATGCGACTCGTCACTTTCGGAATCGGTTACGTCGGCCTCGTCACGGGAACGGGCCTCTCGGAGCTCGGGCACGAAGTGCTCTGCGTCGATATCGATCCGGAACGAGTCCGCCAGTTGCGAGACGGAGTCATTCCCATCTATGAGCCAGGCTTGGCCGACCTCGTTCGCCGAAACGAGCGCGCGGGCCGGTTGCGGTTTGCGACCGAGATCGCGCCGCCCTTTCACGAGGCCGACGCGTACTTCATCGCGGTCGGTACGCCGCCCGGGCCGGACGGCGCGGCCGACGTGAGCGCCGTGCACGCCGTGGCGGACACCATCGCCAAGATCGCCGCGCGGCCTGCCATCGTCGTCATGAAAAGCACCGTCCCTGTCGGCACGTGCGACGCGGTGCAGGCACGCCTGGACAAGACCGCGCACGTCGCGCTCGAGGTCGTGTCCAACCCCGAGTTTCTCAAGGAGGGGACGGCGGTGCAGGACTTCTTTCGCCCCGACCGCATCGTCCTCGGCGCGCGGAGCGAGCAGGCCCGAGCGGCACTGCGCGCGCTCTACGCACCGCTCCAGCTGTCGGGCGAGCGCGTGGTCGTGACCGATCCGCGATCGAGTGAGCTGACGAAGTACGCGGCGAACACGATGCTGGCCATGCGCGTGTCGTTCATGAACGAGCTCGCGCGCCTTTGCCACGCGACGGGCGCCGACGTGCATGCCGTTCGCCTCGGAGTCGGGAGCGACACGCGCATCGGGAAGCGTTTTCTCTACGCCGGGCCCGGCTACGGCGGTTCGTGCTTCCCGAAAGACGTGCAAGCTCTCTGGCACCTCGGGCGAGCGCACGGGGTGCCGATGCGCATGGCCGAAGCGACCCACGTCGCCAACGAAGAGCAAGCTCACTTTCTTGCGCAGCTGGTCGAGAATTCGGTCGGCGTGCTCGCCGGAAAGACGATTGCCCTCTGGGGGCTCGCCTTCAAGCCGGAGACCGATGACATTCGTGAATCGCCTGCCATCAAGTTGGCGGAGGTGCTCCTCGCGAAGGGGGCCAAGATTGTCGGCCACGACCCCGAAGCGACTCGCAACTTTGCCAAGGCAATGGCGTCGCACGGCTCCGCCGTGAAAGTCGTCGACCGGGAGTACGACGCGCTCGAGGGAGCGCACGCGCTCGTTCTTTTGACCGAGTGGCGCAGCTACCGAGCGCCCAACTTTGCCGAGATCCGCAAGCGCCTTCGGAGCGTGGACGGCACCACGGCGCCGGTCGTGGTCGACGGGCGAAATGTGTGGCGGCCTTGGGAGGTCATCGGGGCGGGGTTGCGGTATCAGGGGCTCGGGGTTCCGTCGGTGGCGACGCCGCCGGAGCAGGCCTCGAAAACGACGCTGCTTTAGAGGCACGGCCGAAGGCTTCGAAGCTCCAAGCCAAGGCTCGCGCCCCCGAAGCGTTGGGAAGCGTCGCGACCCATTAGCAACGCGTCGCTGCGCGTTGTCGATGCCGCTTTTGGCTGGGACACGGAAAGCAGATGTCCTCCATAGGAAACCGCGCCGCAGCGTCTCGTCACGCTCTCGTCATCTCCACCAGCAAATCAGCAATCTGATTCGCGTTCTTGTTCATGTCGAATCGCGCCTCCCCCAGCCGGCGCGAACGCTGCCCCATTCGCGCGCAGAGGCCCGGGTCGGCTGCGAGGCGCTCGAGGCTACGCCGGAGGGCTTCGCCGTCGTCGACGTCGATGACGAATCCGCTCGCCCCATCCTCCACGGCTTCCGCGTGAGCGCCGACACGCGTCGTGACGATCGGCAAGCTGGAGGCCATGGCCTCCCCCAGGACGACTGCCAGACAGTCTCCTCGGGTTGGCAGTACGAACGCGTCGGCCTCGGCGTAGAGACGAAGAAGCTCCGGGGAATGCGGCTTGACCCCGCGGTGGACGTGAACCCCGTCGCCCGAAGGGACTTCGGCAGCGGTCACGAGGTGGAGTTCACAAGTGGCGCCGAGGTGTCGGCGGAAGACGTCGAGGAGGAGATCGCCGCCCTTGCGTACGAAGTCGCCGCCGACGAAGAGGAGCCGCACAGGCCCCGGCCGCCTTTGTCCTCGCGCATTCGGATCGGGAAAGTTCGAGAGGATCGTCCCCGGCGGAATGACCGTGACGTCGCGCGCGTCCACGCCATAGTCACGCACGAGGGAGTCCTTGGTCCAATCGGACCATGCGGTGACCTTGCGTGCGCGCCTGAGGACGGCGCGGTGAACCAGCAGCTTGGCTCGCTCGATCGCGGGGTGACCGACTTTGTGACCGTACCAGACGGCGAGCTCGTCGTAATTCAGCGGAGTTGCGTCGAGCGAGAGGAGCGTGGGTATTCTTGCGATATAGTCCGCGGAAAGAATCGCCACCATCGAGGTGTGAATGAAGAGTGCATCGAGCGGCCCGGTGCGGCGCGCGGCCGCGATCGCTTGACGGGTCCGGACGTTCCCCCGGAAGGCGTAATTCTCTCCGAGGATGGGCAGGCGCCCCAATCCGTCCTTCGTGAAGGATACTTCGAGCCAAACGCACTCCATGTCGTCGCGAGCAGCCAGCGCACGCCGCAGACTCATGCCGTAAGCGACATGACCTAGCCCCTGCTCGAGCACGAATGCGATACGCGGCTTCATGGGGGAATCGTAGTCTAGTGCAGCGCCGTGGAGATGGCATCAATCATTGGACGCTGCACTGGGGCAACCGTCGGTCGAACGGTAGACTCGCGGCGCCACTTGAGCGAGCAACGAACATCTGACACCATACGCGTGTATCCGATAAATAAGGAGTTGACTCAGTGACGACGCGACGAATGGCGCTTGCGGTGCAGGGGCGCACGGAGGCAGCCGGTATCCGGGACCCGACGGGCGCCACGGCGCGGCGCGGGTACCTATTCGACGATCTTTTCGAACGGAAATTCGACGAGTCTATCCTCGATACACTCCCAACGATGCCTGGTCCTCGTTTGGTCCCTGGATGGGCCCGACTGGCCGCGGAGGTCCATCGTCACCGCGACGAATACGACGTGATCGTGACTTGGAGCGAGCGCGTCTCGATGACCCTCATGACGCTCGATCGCTTCCTGAGAGGAGGAAAACCGCACATTGCGATGCTCTACTGGTTCTCGCGGCCGAGTATGCGGGCGCCGCTGCGCGCCTTCGGCAGCCGGCTGCACGCCATCGTGACCTGGAGCTCGGTGCAGCGCAGGTATGCGATAGAGGAGCTGGGCTTGCCGGCGGAGAAGATTTATCTAATCAGACATTTCGTCGATCAGCTTTTTTGGAGTCCGCGGGAGAGCCGTGTCGACGGGATCGCGAGCGCCGGCTCAGAGATGCGCGACTATCCGACCCTCCTCGATGCGCTGCGCGGCACCGACATCCGCTGCCACATCGCGACCGATCATGTTCGCGTCGACCGCTTCGGTTTCGCGCGTCGCATGAGTGCACAGGGCTTCTCGGCGGCGGCGAGCAGCAACGTCACGATCGGCCGCAAACCTGCTACCGAGCTGCGCGAACTGTACGCCCGCTCGAAATTCGTGGTTGTTCCTTTGCAACGTTCGGACACCGACAACGGAGTCAACGTGATCCTCGAGGCCATGGCCATGGGCAAACCGGTCATCTGCTCGCGCACGCGCGGGCAGGTCGACGTCATCCAGGAGGGCGTCACGGGGATCTTCGTCCCGGTCGGCGACGCGGACGCACTGCGCGCGGCGATTGTGTCCCTGTGGAACGATCCCGAGCGCGCAGCCACGATGGGACGTGCGGCGCGCGCCTACGTCGAGAAGCACCATACGCTCGAGAAGTTCTGCCGCGACGTAAAAGGAGCGATCGACGCCTCGCTCGACGGTCGTACGGCCGCAGCCGACGGCTCCTTCCCCGGGTTATTCGCGACGAGCGCGTAGTTGCTTGGGGACGAGAAAACCGCCGCGACGCAAGGGAAGGACTCGGCCGAAGAACAATCGCAGCTTCAGTCCCGCGACGACGAGTTTGCCGCCAACCGGCGAGCGAGCCAGATGGGCACCCCTCGCGTCGGACGCTTCGCAGCGGCTGCCTTCTTCAAGAAATTCACGCAGCCGACGGCCATCGCGCGAAGCGATCCGGCTTCTTCGCGCATTCCCCGAAAGTACTCCATTCCGAAGACGAGCCCTGTCGCACGCAGGGCGGGGCGCTCGAAACCGAGCTTGTCGACGACTTCGGCAATCTTGAACGTCGTCGCGGCGATTTTCTCGCCCAGCCGGGGAGCGACGATCGCCGGCAGACACAACACCCGTCCGGCGAGGGGTAAGGAGAAGGCGAAGCGCCACGGATCTGCGTGGGCCATCCGTGGATGCTTGCGCGCGATGCCGGGTTCGAGCTTGCCGTGGATGAAGGCCCGGCCTCGCCATTTCTCCGGCTGCGTATGGTCGGACAGGTGAACGGAGTATGCCGCATTCGAAAAAATGAGGTGGACGCCGAGCTCCTCCAGATCGAGTCCGAGCGCCATGTCTTCGGCTCTCGGAAGCGACAGATCGAGACCGCCGGCCCGCAAGTAGTCTTCTCTCCGCATCGACGCGTTGCCGGTCGCCAGGAGGGTTCCGTCGACCACGAGCTCACCCCGTTCGGCCGCGCTCGCGAGTTCGTCCCACTTGAGTCCGTGATATCGCTCGAATATCGATTTTTCCCCGATCTTCGGATCGGACAGGTAGCGCCCGAAGACGGCGGTCGGCCGCCCGGTCGCATGATATCCGAGGTGGATCTCGAGAAAGCGCGGCGGCAGATCCATGTCGTCGTCGACGAACACGAGGACGGTTGCGCGGGCCTGGAGCGCGCCGCGGTGACGCGCGGCGGCGGGTCCGGCGTTGGGCTGGGTGATGATCGTCAGCGGGAAGGGGAAGCGGCCGGTGTCGATGTGCTCGGCGACGGACGCCTTGGAGCCGTCATCGACGACGATCACTTCGAATTGGTCCGGCGGAAGCGTTTGTCGCGACAGACAACCGAGAAGCCGCTGGAGCAGGTCGAGGCGGTTGTACGTCGCGAGAACGACGCTCACTCGGAGTGCGCCTTCGTTCAACACGGCTCTGGAAACTATCACGCGAGCCCACCGGCGACCATGCGGCTTTCCGGTCGAGCGACGACGGTCAACGTTCGGTCGTGTCACTGAGCTCGGGCGGCGGCGCCTCACCGCGCGACCGCACCAGCCGGTACGCGCCCCGAAGCTCGGCGATCGTCACGACCCGCAAGCCGAGCGCGATCGCTGTGTAGAGCACGGCGTCCAAAGCCAATCGCACCGACCCGAGGCCGCGCAGTTGCCGATCCACCCACAGGACCGTAGCTCCGACGACTACGCTCTTTATGAGTACGGAAAGGACAATCTTGTCGAGTGGCGACTTCTTGAACCGGGACACCATCCCGATGAGCACGCAGACCTCGGTGGCGATGACGGCGGCTGCTGCCCCGGCGCACTCGCCGCCGGTACCGAGAAGCCGACGACCAATCGGAACGAACGCGAGCATGAGGATGGCGTTGATGAAAACCGAACTGACCGAGATGAGCGTCACGGACCATCCCCGACCCACGATCGTTAGGGCAATCGCGAGCATCGTGTCCAGATAAGTCATCACGAACACCAGCGACAAAATGGAGAGACCGGTGGCCGCCGGCGCGAACTTGTCGTGAAACGCGAGGCGCACGAGGACGTCTGCGCCGGCCGACGTTAGGACGGTGAGCGGAGCCACGACGATGACGAGTCCTTGAAGGATTCGGCGAAGCATGGCGAAGCCTTCCGCCTCGGACCGCGCATACGCGCGCGACAGCATCGGCATGACGACCCACCCGAGCAGCGGCGTGAGCAGCATGCAGAGATAGCTCATGTTCAGGTCGGCCGCGAACCACCCGACTTCGCGTTCGTCGCGCCCGACGAACTCCAAGACGGACAGACCCAAGCTCCCTAGGACTCCCAGGGCCAGCGCGTTGACGAAATACGGCACGCTCGCCACGACCGCTTTACGCACCGCGCTCGCGTCCACGCGATAGCGCAGCCCGGCCTCTCGTCGTGCGGCGGGCACCAGCAAGACCGTCTTGAGTAGCTCGGCCGACAAGTACGCTGTGGCGAGCAGCGGAAGAGGAGCGTCGAAGTGCAGCCCGAGGAGGAGTCCCAGCCCCCAAATGATCTTCGTCGTCACATTGGAAGCGGCAACCCACCCGACACGCCCCGCCGCCTGGAGGACCACGGCGAGGGTGTTGTTGTTGGTCATCACCAGGTAAGCGAATCCGAAGACCCCGGCGGTCAGCACGGTCTCGGCGGGACGATGGGTGATCCAGAGGGTCGCCGTCATCGCGGCCAAAATCGCAGCGCTCATCAAGCCTCGGAGCGCAAACGTGCCGCCGACGACGTCGGAGGCATGGTCGGGCCGGACCGACACCTCTTTCAAGATGTAGGTATCGATTCCAAGGCCGATGCACGTGAAGAAAACGGCTGCAAAGCTCTCGGCGAAGCCGAAATGGCCTTGCCGAACCGGCCCAAGGTGGGCGGGGACCTGGAGCTTGACGATCATTGCCACCGACCACGTGGCGATGAGGGAGCTTCCGAGCTTGAGTGCGTTGCGGATGGCAGCGGCGACTTCGCGCGCCTCGCCGGCGGGCGGTGCCGTTTTGCTCAGAACGGTGGGAAGCGCCGGATGGTGCTGCACGATTCAAACCTCCCTCGACTCGGCCCAGTTCGAACCGCCGCGCACGCTTCGCACGGAGCCCGAACGATGGCCATCAACCGCCACCCGGTCGAATGGCCGCCCGGTCGCGCATGAGTGCCATGCTTTGGGACTCTACCGTCAGCGCGCTATCGCCGCCAGCCTCGCGGGGGCGGGCGCTCTTTCCCATCGCGCCATCGCGAACCCTCGTGAATGGTCGCACCTCCCCATGCGCTGGTCATTCGCGGCGCGAGAGCGGAGCGGCGCGTTCGGGCAACAGCGCCTCCCCCACCCCGGGCCCCCAGAAATGCGTCCCGTCCCCGCGGGCGCTCTGGCATCCTCCGCCGGGTGACGCGTCGGTTCGCCTTCGTTCTCGTATGGTTGGCGCTCACGGCCGAGGTACAGCCGAGCATTTTCCAGGGGAAGTGGTCCACGCCGCTCACGACGGTGGGCAATGCGCTTTTCACGGGTCTTCCGCTCATTCACTTTCCGTTGTGGGACCTCATGGTGTTCGCGACCACGGGGGCCGCGTTGGTACAGGCGAGCGCTCGGAGAGGCCGCGTCGCGCCTCTCTTGAAATCGATTCGGATTGCGTTCGCGTCGCTCGCTCTAGCCTGGATTTGGGGAGTCGTGCTCCAGGGGGGAAGCGCGTACCAAACGATGTTTCAGTTGCATCAGTTCGTCATGGGAATGGTCGTCGCCCACATGCTCATGGCGACGTGCAGCACGGTCCGTCACATCGAAGGCCTGGGGAAAGTCGTCTTGTTGGCGACGCTCTATCGCGCGTTCGTGCTCCTTCTTTTCTGGTTTTTGGTCGCTCGCCACCTCGGCGCCGAACTCATCGCCTTGACGGAGCACCAGGACACGTCCCTTTTCGTGACTGGACTCATCATTCTCCTCGCCCACGCGACGCACCGGCGGACGCTGCGCGCCGGGCTATGGGCCTCGCTTGCGGCGATCCCCATCGTCCTTGCCATTCACTTGAACAATCGGCGCCTCGCGTGGTTGGCCGTGGTAGCGGGACTCGCGCTCATCTATTTTCTTCTTCCGAAAGACAAATTCAAGCGCCGCATCAACGTGTTTCTGTTGACGATCTCTCCCCTTCTACTCACCTACGTCGCGATCGGTTGGGGGCAGCCCACCGGGATATTCAAGCCGGTGGGGTCGATCTCGACGATGTTCGGGGAGCATCAAGACGCCTCGAGCGTGATGCGCGACATCGAGAACTACAACCTGACCAAGACGCTCAAGTCGAACCCGCTCTTGGGGATCGGCTGGGGACACGAGTATTTCGAGCTGGTGGTTGCCGTCTACATCGCCGGTGGATTCCCGCAATACCGGTACATGCCGCACAACAGTTTCCTCGGCGTCCTGGCGTTCTCCGGCCTGCTCGGCTTCGTGGGAACGTTCCAAGTCATTCCGGTCGCCGTGTTCTTGCACATGCGGGCCTATCTCGCCTCTCGCGCCGCCGTCCCCCGCACCGCGGCGCTCGTCGGAGTAGTCGCGCTCGTCGTGTGTATCTTGGAGATGTGGGGCGACCTCGGTTTCAACGGTGCGACCACGAACGTCATGGTCGGCGTCAGCCTCGCCGTGGCGGGCCGTCTTCCCGCTCTCGTGGGCGCGTGGACCGTGGAGCCGTCAGCCCAGGCGAGGCGCGACGTATAGAATGAGGACGACGTAGATCGCGCAATACACGGCGAACCGCGTGATCACCTTCCGCAGCCCGCGTTTCTGTCGGGGCTCGCCCGCGCAGGCGATCGGGATCCAAAACATCGCGATCAAGATGCTGAGGGAGATTGCTTTGCTCATGGGCTTGCCCCGACTTCGGCTCGAACCATCCAAGAGTAAGAGCCGAGGCGTCCTCGGTCTACTTCGCCGTACGCGCTACAACAGGAAACCATGAACGCACGCCCGAGCATGCCGCTTTGCGTTTGCGGGCTCCTTTTCCTCGGGTGTCCGGCAAGGACGCACGTGGGCGCGTTCTCGGCGGTCTCCTCGGACGAGGGCCAGCGGGGCAGCGAACCGCCTGGAGGCGGCGCGCCGGACGGCGCGACCGGCCCCGCGGAAGGTGCGCGGTCTGGGGCCGACCCGGGAGTCGCGCATTCAAGCACGACTCCGCCGACCCGGCTCCCGCCGCTGCCAGGGCTCACGAACGTCGTCGCCACGCAGCGCGAAGACTCCGCCGGCGTCGACTTCGATCCGGTGGAAGGCGCGGTCGACTATCGGGTCTACCCGCTCCCCGCAGACCGCGACGTCTCGGTAGCTGCCGACGGTTCGGTTGGGGTGGCCAATGCCATTTATCGCTGCGCGGGCCTAAGGCAAACGTTCGATCTGGCAAACAACGTCAACGTCCGCGACCATGGCCTGGTCATCGCCGGCCAATCGACCTGGCACGCGGAAGTGCCCGCCAATCCTGTGCTGGGCTACGTCTTCGTCACGGCCGCGGGCGACCGATCGCCTGTCTACGCTCTCGCCGGACACCCGACCGACGACGAAGTCGGATGGCGCGAGACGCGGCTGAAGATCTACACGACGGATACGACCAAGCGACGCGATCTCTTGAATGGAGGATGGCGCGACGATGGCGTCGCATTTTACGTTCCGTCGGCCGCGAGCCCAGCGACGCGCACCGTATATTCCTCTCAAGTTTCGAGCGTCGTCGCGGGACAGGGCTGGACCCAGCGCGCGCAATACTACTTTACCGACGAGGAACGCGGTTCTCACGCAGGAGATACGCTCGCGCCGTCGCCGGAGTTTCAAGTGCTGCGGTCGCACGCGGGCGGGACGCAGCCTCTCATGGCGGTATTTTATCGGGCGATTCAGCAGCACACCGAGCTCGCGGCGGGAAGGGAGCGGTTCGCGCGGGCCGCCTTTCAGGGCCCCGGGCCGCTCTGGCACTTGGAATGGTCCGGCATCACGAAGCCGGTGACCTTGGTCGTCGAAGCCCTCGGTTCGGGCTGTCCGTATCAGGGCTTCCTTTCGCCGCAACACCTCCGGGCCCCTCCACACCAAACGCTCTTTACCCTCTCGGATTTGCAGTCGGCTTCGCCGACCGGCGAGGTCTTCGTCAACGGCCAGCACGATACGAAGTCGTTCCCGAAGGCCATCGCCCGGTCTTTCGTGACGGTCGCGCCTCGGCCGCACGAACCGGGTGAGTGGGATTGGTACCAGGGCTTCGCCCCCGGCACGGACTTCGGACCGGTCGCGTTCACGACGAAGTGCACGCAGGCCGGTTGTCGCGCCACAACGCCCATCTTCGATTTCAGCGCATATTCGCTGGACGTCACGACGAGCCCGGTCCTCACCTACGGAGTGTTCCTGGGGCAGATGTGGGTCGCTTACGACGACACCGGGCAGGACGTCACGGGGAAGGTGCGCTTCACCGCGCTCCAATTGGCGAGGATCGACTCGGATCCGACCAAGTTTCTTCACGTGACGATGTCGGTGGACATCGTCTCGACCGGCCGTCGATATCCGCAAATGATCATTTCCGATCAGAAGGCGCCGGTTCAAGAAGGGCTCTCGAATCCGAACAACAACACTCTCTTGGTCCAACCCATCCAAGGCCCGTCGATGCGCATCGAAGCCCAGGCGATCCACGGTCTCGTCAACGGGGCCCCTTGGAACGTGAACAACCAAGCGCCGGAGCATCGTTTCATCGACTACGACGACAACGTGGGCAACGACGGGGAGCCCTCGGCCTCCGAGCCGCCCTTCGAGCACGCGGGGATGGATAGGATGACGAAGTTCGACGTGTACGTGTCTTCGCGGCGCACGTACCTGCTCTTCGACGGAGTCCCGGCGGGGTGCATGCAATACCCGAACGGTTTCGCGCTCGCGGGACCGGTCACGGTCACGTTCGGCGACGTGCTGTATCATGAGGGAGCCGGCGACGAGCGGATCTGCCAAGACAAGAAGCCCTACGTATTCATGCATCTTCATCAGTGCACCGAGACGAAACGGCATTTCGACGACCTGGGCTTCAAGAGCGGCGTTCCGGCTCCCGCGTGGAACGAGGCGCGGTTGCCATGTGGACCCTACTGATAGGCCTCTCGTTCGTGCTCGTGCTGGGCGCGAGCCGCTGCCACTCGTCGGCCCCCTCGTCCGTGCCGGCGACGCCATCCCCCGCGGACCCGACGAACGCAATCGATCCGGCGCCCACCTGGACGAGCCAAGAATGGGCCGCGCTCCAGGCGCTCTCGCCCGCGTCACTTCCAGCGCCGCCGCCCGATCCGACGAATCGGTTCGCCGGCGACCCAGCGGCCGCGGCACTGGGGCAGCGACTATTCTATGACCCGTCGTTTTCCGGCCCCCTCCTCGACAGCGACAACGACGGGGGCTCGCAATCGCTCGGCAACGTCGGCCAAACGGGGCGCGTGGCCTGCGCCGGCTGTCATGTGCCGAGCACCGGCTTTTCCGACACGCGGTCGTTTCAACGCCAGATTTCGCTCGGGGCAGGCTGGGGCAGGCGTCGTGCGCCGTCGCTCCTCGACGTCGGACAGGCGAAGTTGCTCATGTGGGACGGTCGGCGCGACGCGCTCTACAACCAGATTTTCGGACCGCTCGAGTCCGTAGTCGAAATGAACAGTTCGCGCCTGTACGTGGCCCAGCAGATTCGACGAAGGTATGCCCGCGAATACGAAGCAATCTTTGGCGTCCTTCCGCAGCTCGACGACCCCCGGCAGTTTCCAGAGCTGAGCGCGGCCGCGACGGGGTGCCGGCCAAAGAACGCGCGTGACCCCCAGCCGGTCTGCGACGGGACGTTTCACGGGATGCCGGGCGACCACGCGGAGTTCGACGGCTTGTCGCCCGACAAACAGAGAGCGGTGACGGCGGTCGTCGTCAACATGGGCAAAGCGATCGCGGCCTTCGAGGGGCGAATCACCTGCGGCAGCGCTTCCTTCGACGCATGGATGCACGGGCAGATGGTCGTATCGCGCGCGGCGCAGCGCGGAGCGGCCCTCTTCGTCGGAAGAGCCGGATGTGTCCGGTGCCACAGCGGCCCGTTCTTGTCGGATCAGAAGTTCCACAACGTCGGCCTGAAGCCCCAGGTCGTGCAGCAGGCATTTACCGATGCGAACGACCGGGGAGCAGCGGCTGGCCTGGCGGCCGCGCTCGCGGACCCGCTGAACAGTGCCGGGCCCTACAGCGACGGGAGCGACGGGAGGCTCCCTCCTTCGGTCGGTCCGGACATGGATGGCGCCTTTCGAACCCCGACGCTTCGCTGTTTGAGCGCCAGACCGACGTTCCTGCATACCGGCCAAATCCGGACGGTCGCCGGAGTCGTTTCCTTCTTCAATCAAGGAGGCAACACCGCGGGGTATCCGGGCACCAAAGAGATTGGCGCGCTGGGGCTCAGCGCGCTCGAGCAAAGCGATCTCGTTGCGTTTCTGGAGAGTCTGAACGGGCCCGGCGCCGATCCGAAATACCGGCACTCGCCGTGAGCCGGACACCCTGTTCTGCGCTCTAGAAAGTCACGTCGTCGATCCCGAAGCCGTCCCCCAAGCCGTCAGGCGGCGGCCAGCGCTTCGTGATCTCGTAAACGACGCGGACGATCCCCGGCCCTGCGAGCGTAATGGGGTCGTGCGCGTTCATGCCGTTGGTCGTCCCCGGATGCGTAACCGACACGGTCGCGACGACCGATTGTGTGGCGTCGTAAGCGGTCGCGGTCACCGTCGAGTCACCCACGCCAATGAGAACCGTTCCGACCTTGGCCACCGGACTGGCCAAGTCCATCGCGATCGGGCTGATCCCGATGTTGTTCACGAGCGGGGAACCGACCAGGAAATTGGGCGGACTGGTTTCCTCCCCGTCCGAATACGTGATGGGACCGCCACAGCTCGCCGATGAAAACACGACACCGGGATACTGGTTTGTGATCCTCTCGCTCCCTCCGAGGGCCGTGCCGTCCGGCAGCGTGTCGAAGGTGATGACCGAGGGGGGCGGCCCGGCCGAGGCTCCCGCTTCGGGTGGGCAAAATTCGTTTTCGCCGGCATCGGTCGAAGCGTCGGCCGGATAGCCCCCGCCGCCGTCACCGGAGGCGGACCCGTCGGCCAGCGCCCCATCGCTGCCGCCCCCGCCATCGCTTTCCGAACCGTTCGAGGGCGATTGGGCGCCATCGGGGACAGAAGCGGCGGCGTCCGAAGCCGCGCCGTCCGCCTTCGTCGAAACCTCGGCGCCGGCGCTCCCGTCCGTCACGCTTCCCGCCGTGTGCGTGTTTTCGCGCAGCGCACACGCGCTGCCGGCAAAGGCGAGCATGCCGCCCACCAACAAGGCCACCGAGGACAACCCGAACGGCCCCGTCCGATTCCGTCGCGCGTCCTGGATCATCTCCCTATCCCTCGATTCCTACGTCGAGCGTCGTGGCCTCGACCCACATCTCGCGAGCGGTCCCACCAGACTGGTCGGCGCATACCAACCGGTATTCACGCTGTCAATCACGGCTGAGAATGGGCGCACGCGATATAGCCCCACTATTTAGCATGTTGGCTTCGAGAGGAGAGATCCCGTAGCCTCAAAGTCGGCGTGCCGGCTCGAACAGACGGCCGTGGTCGAGACTGGAAATAGGTTCGAAATGCGGGTCGTCCGAGAGATCGTTCGCGATTCCGTCGCCATTGCGCGCTGGTTTAACAAAGGAAATGTCGGCGTGCGGGAGCTCGCCACGACCCTGTCGCACGACGGGTCGCAGGCGCTGATGCTCTCTCGTCTCCGTCAGGCAGGGAGGCGCTGGCACATCCCCTTGTTCGGAAGCGTGGTTCGGCGCGTGCAAACGGCTCTCTTTGGCATCGAGATCGCGAGCGACGTCCAACTCGGCGAGGGCGTCGTCTTCTTGCACACCGTCGGTGTCGTCATCGGCGGCGACGCCCGCATCGGCGATCGCGTCGTGTTCCTCGGTGGCAACACCGTAGGCACGATCGACTGGAAGGGCTATCCGCGCATCGGCAACGACGTCATCGTCGGCGCCGGCGCACGCATCTTGGGTCCGATCACCATCGGAGACGGCGCAACCATCGGCGCCAACGCCGTCGTCGTGACCGACGTCCCGTCCGGAAGCATCGCCGTAGGCGTTCCCGCCGCCATCCGTTCCCGTAGCAAGTCGAACAGCGCAGGCCTAGAGCCCCCCTGAGACGACCGTCTCTGCGCCCCCCCGGTTGCGCCAAAACCGAAGGCCAGAACCCGCCCCCCATTTCTGCGCCCCCCCCGGTCGCCCAAGACCGAAGCCCAGAAGGGTAGCGATTTTCGCCGAGCCCAAGCGAGGCCAAGGAGGCGAGCGAGGCGTACGACCGTACGCCGCAGCGAGCAGACGCCGGCATCGCGCCGGGATCGGCGAAAATCGCTACCCTTCTGATTAGCCGGGGACCCAGCGGGCGAGTACCACCGTGATGTTGTCCGGGCCGCCGTTTTCGTTGCCCTTCGCGATGAGTCGCGAGGCCGCGGTTCGCAGGTCGTTCGGGCCGAGCAGAATCGAAAGCATGTCGGCGTCGCGCACAGTCCCAGACAGCCCGTCGGAACAAAGAAGATAGACGTCGCCCGCCCGCGGCTGCTCGAGCCGGGTGTCCACTTTGACGGTGTCTTTCATTCCGAGGGCCCGGACAATGACGTTTTTGTGCGGGAAGTTGGCAATCTCTTCAGGCGTCAGCCGCTTCATCTTGATGTAGTCGTTCAGCAGAGAGTGGTCCTCGGTCAGCTGCTCGAGGCGGCCGTCGCGCATCCGGTAAACGCGCGAGTCGCCGACGTGCGCCAGATACACCCCATCTTCCACGGCGAAGAGGGCGACGATGGTCGTGCCCATTCCCCGCTGCCTGGCGTCGCGCTGGGCGCTCTCGTAAATACGCAGGTTGGCAAGCTTGATGCCCGTGATCAGGCGGTTCTCTTCGTAGCCTTTGGCGCGGTCCATCTTGTAGGGCCACGTCCGCTCCGGATCCGTCGCCGTAGCCGCGAAGAACTCGCGGAGTGCATCGACCGCCATCTTGCTCGCGATCTCTCCGGACGCGTGGCCCCCCATCCCGTCTGCGACCATGTAAAGACCGCTCTCCTCGATGATCGAGAAGTTGTCTTCGTTGTGCGTGCGCTTCATGCCGACATTCGTCTCGCCGGCCACTTCGATTCGGAGCGGTCCTCCCACGGCTTACCTTTCTCGGTCGTGCGGGTTTAGGCGCCCCGGGCGCAGGGGGATCGTCGCAAGGACACGCTCGCGGTGCAAGGGTTCATCGCAACGGCCGTGGGGCCGGCTTCGATCAAGCGCGTCGGACAAGCTCGTGAACAACCGGGGTTAGGACTGCGGCGCGGCCCGCAGAACGACAGCGACCTCTCGGAACTTACCATCCCCGAAAACCAGTAGCTTGACTGTTTCACCGGGGGAATGCTTTCCAATGGCTTCCGACAGGGCCTCCGGCGAATCGATGGGTCGGCCGTCCGCAGCTACGATCACGTCGGCATCCGCCCGGATGCCGGCCTTTTGCGCGGGCCCGGCCGCGGCCACGGCGACCACGCGGACGCCGCGCATGTTGCTGTCTTGGACCGGTTCGGCGCGGATGCCGATCCACGGTGCGGGCGGCACTGCGGTCGCGGGGGTTTTCGCGAGAAACGAGCGAATGGCCGATACTGGCGCACCCACCACCACCGGCGTGCACGGCGCTGGCGCAGCCTTGGCCGCCTCCTGCGCCGCCCCCCAAGCAGCCCATTGAATCCCGTCCGAAGGATTTGCTGCCGCTCCCTTGCAGGCGTGCACGAGGACCGCCACGACGCTCCCCGCGCCGTCAAGCAGAGGTGCCCCCGCGACGAGCGGCCCTTTCACATCGACGTCGAGCATCGATTGGAGGGGGGCCCCATCGCGCGCGTGGGCGTCGACGTGCCCTTTGACGCCGGCCTCCGCGGGCCCGAGGCGTGGGTACCCGTGCGCGGGCAACATCGCACGCAGCGGCGCGCCCACGGGGTCGGACTCGCTCGCCGACAGCCCTTCGGTCCACTTGTTGGACTGGGGAACGAGCAGAGCCAGGTCGCTGCCCTTGTCCCCGTTGCCAATTCTGGCGCGAACGGTGGTTCCATCGGCATAGCGGACGTCGGCGCTGTCGGCCCCGCCCAACCCGGACAACGACGTCAGGATCCGTCCATCGCCGTCGAGGACGGTTCCAATCGCGAGCGGGACGCCGTTGCGCTCGAGAGCGACGACGCTGCGGCGAACGTGCTCATAAAGTTGCTGAGGAGAAGCGAAGCCCGGAGCGGCCCCCGGGGGTGCCGGGGGTCCCGCAGCGCCCGTGGTCGCCGGGCCGCTTGGGCCTGCGGCCTGCGCCTCGGCGCCTGGAAGGGCGGGGAGGGCTCCCGGCGGCTGGGGATTCGCGGCTGCCGGGGCCGAGAACGCGGCACCGGCCAAGGCGACCGATGCCGAAAGGAGCAGCGAGCGCTTCACGAGGAGCATCATAGCGCGCGGAGGGTGCAAACGCCGGTCCGGAAGATGCGGGCCGACCCTTGACAGCTCTTCGCGCAAAGGCGACACCACGCTCCCAACGTCGATGAGCGACCCGCACGCTACCTCCAAATCACCGCTCGACGACGAGCCCAAGACGCCCGCGTGGCTTCCCGTTCTCGGCGTCGTGTTCTTTGTCCTGTGCGGGCTAGCCTGGGCGCTCAACTCGAGGTCGTCCCCGCCCGCCGCACAAGAGGGCGCAGCACCGGCGGCTTCGAACGGCGGGCACCCGTCGCCAGGCGCGAGCGCTGCCAAAAGGTGAGTGGCGGGGGACCGCGATCGGACCAAAACGCTGCATCCCCCGACAAGTTGCGGTAGATCGCTCTTCGACCATGACCAAGTTGCGTGTCGCCATCGTCGGCGCGTCCGGTTACTCCGGGGGCGTGGCGGCGA
>Ga0265316_10001180_pt1 | contig 28330 bp, 20 predicted proteins | sample 4522metaG_FD_202092 | JGI IMG/M metagenome (GOLD analysis project Ga0265316, IMG submission 202092) | Rhizosphere microbial communities from Carex aquatilis grown in University of Washington, Seatle, WA, United States - 4-5-22 metaG | ecosystem: Host-associated > Plants > Roots > Rhizosphere >... | reverse complement strand
AGCCCGCTTTCCTTTTGGCAAAAGTCCTCTCCCGATAGCCTTGACACCGCATCCACTCTGCTGAGCCTGGGGCAACTGGCCGAAGCTCGCGGCGAGCCCAAGACGGCTGAAGACTACTATCGCCAGACGCTAGCAATACGACAAAAGCTGGCGCCAGGCAGCCTGGACGTCGCATGGAGTCTGACCACCCTTGGCGGTGTGGCGTTAGACCGCGGTGATCTCGCCGGCGCCGAAGGATACTATCAGCAAGCGTTGGCGATCAGGCAAAAGGTCGCCCCCGATAGCGCGGACGTGGCATCCGGCATCTACAATCTTGGCGCTTTGGAGGATAAGCGTGGCGAGGAAACCCGCGCGACGGACTACTTTCGGCGGGCGCTAGCTATCTGGCAGAAGGTAGCCCCCAATAGTCTTAACGTCGCCGGTGCGCTGAACGCTCTCGGCGCGACCGCCGCGAAGGGTGGCGACCTAGCACGCGCGGACGACTATTTTCAGCAAGCCCTGTCCATACGACAAAAGGTGGATCCGGTGGGCCTGCGTACCGCGGACAGCCTCAACAATCTAGGCGAGCTTAAGTCGCAGCGGGGAGATCTCGATGGAGCTGCCAAGTACTTTGAACAGGCGATGTCGATCTTTCAAAAGGCCGCCCCCGAGAGCCTGAATCTCGCTCAAGTCCAGGACAATCTCGGCGAACTTGCAGCGAAGCGCGGCGATAACGCCCGTGCGGCGGAGTTCTATCAGCAAGCACTGCTGGTGCAACATCAGCTCGCTCCGGGAAGCCTTGAAGAATCGAAGACCTTGCATTCCCTTGGTGTCGTTTTACGGGGTAGCGGGCAAATCGACAAATCCAGACCATTTCTTGCGGGTGCAGTCGATACTATCGAGAGCCAGACGGCGAGGCTCGGTGGGAGCCAGGATGTCCGCTCCAGCTTTCGCGCGCAATACGCTCATTATTACGGGGACCTTGAAGTCACGCTCTTGGACCTGAAGCAACCAGAGCAGGCTTATCAGGTGACGGAGCGCGCCAAGGCGCGATCTTTGCTGCAGATGCTCGCGGAACGCGATCTTGTCCTCTCCTCAGACGTGCCGGCGGAAATCGAGCGCGCCCGCAAACGTAACGCGGGCGAATACGACCGCGCCCAGGCCCAACTTGCGCAGTTGAATCCTACGAAGGATCGGCAGAAGATCGACGGACTCGTAGCACGATTGCGCGATTTGAATTCGGAGCGGGGACAGATCGTCGAAAAGATCAAGGGCGTCTCTCCACGATTTGCATCGCTGCAGTACCCTCAGCCGCTGGATCTGCCAGCTACGCGCAAGATCCTCGACCGTGGAACCACCTTGCTGTCGTACGGTGTTTTCGAAGATCGAACGGTATTGTTCATAGTGCAGCCCGAAGGCGTTGAGTCGGGATTTTCTGCAGTGACTCTTCAGGTGAACGAAAAAGAGCTGCGTACGAAGGTCCAGGAGTTTCGCCGCCTGATTGCGGCGCGTCGCCAGAGCAGCGATCGTGCCCTGATGGCGCAATCCAGGCAGTTGTACGACCTACTCCTCAAGCCGGTTGAGTCGTCGATCAAAGCGAGCGACCGGCTGCTCATCGTTTCGGATGGACCACTGCAGATTCTGCCATTCGTAGCTCTACGGCGCAGCGAGAAAGAGTACTTGGTGGAGTGGAAACCGCTGCACACGGTGGTCTCCGCGACGGTCTACGCCGAGCTCAAGAAGATGCGCCAAACCGCCGGTAGCAAGGCAGTGCAGGTGGCGGCCTTTGGCGATCCTCACATGCCATCGATGAGCAAAGATTCGCTGGAGCACAGCGCGGACACGGAGCTACGATCTGCCTCGGAGCGCGGCTTCACATTTGGCTGGCTGCCATTCAGCCGCCAGGAGGTCGAGGGTATTGCGGCTTTGTTTCCTGGGCGCACCCAAACGTACTTGGGCGCGGACGCGAGCGAAGAACACGCCAAGGCGCTTGGCAAAGATGTTCGTTATGTTCACTTCGCGACCCATGGCCTATTAGACGAGCGCTTCCCGCTGAATTCTGCGCTGGTGCTGACGATCCCCGAGAAAGTGGAAGAAGGAAAAGAAAACGGATTATTGCAGGCCTGGGAGATCTTCGAGCAGGTCCGCCTGGATGCTGATCTGGTAACGCTGTCGGCCTGCAACAGTGGTTTGGGCCAAGAACTGAATGGTGAGGGGTTGATCGGCTTAACCCGGGCGTTTCAGTATGCCGGGGCTCACTCGATCCTTGCGTCGCTGTGGTCCGTAGACGATATGCGGACCATGGAATTGATGAAGCGTTTCTATAGCGGACTGCGTGAAGGGAAAAGCAAAGACGAGGCGCTGCGAGCGGCGCAACTTTATCTGCTGCGTTTGCAGCCATCCTCTTCCCCGTATTACTGGGCGGCGTTTTCCCTAATCGGAGATTGGCAGTAGCGGAACGAAATCTCACAAGCAACCGACGAGAAGCAACACGGCGCAGCCGCCGTCCCGTGGTCGCCGTTTCAATGTGGGCCAACAACGAGGGCAGTAGACTCTCAGCGCAGGAACTGGTTCGGAGTATGGCCCGCGCGAAGCGCAGGAACGTAACCGCTCCGCACGTGAGGAGCGCCTACCGGCCTTTGCCCCACCGGGCGCAGTTTCCTCCGAAGGGAAGCGTCGATACTCTGTAACGGTGCTCAATCGCCCAAAATTCCGCGGCCGCCGGCACCCTGGCATTTCCGCAGTTCGAAGGTGCTCAGCCATCCGGCTATCGCCTGCCTTTTCGAGCGCCTGCGTTTGGCAATCAACGCGTCCTCCGAATCTGGTAAGCGTCTCGTGAACCGCTCTTCCTGACGTACCGGCGGAAGCCGCATTGTGGTGTTATGGGCGACACTGTCACAGAAGCGAAGCCGGCGACCTCGAAAGCAGACGATTGGGCCGAACGCATCGCTGCGCAACAGCGCAGCGGAATGTCCGTGAAACAATTCTGCAAGGAGCAAAGGTTGACAGAGTGCTCCTTCTACGCCTGGAGGAAACGGCTCCAGCAAAGTGGGCCGGTGCGGTTCGCCCTGGTGGAGAGAAGCGCGCGGCGGCAGGAGCGCAGTGCGGGGCCGCTACTGGAACTGGTGCTGGCGACAGGCGAGCGGCTGCGCATCGCCTCCGGGGTGGACGTCGCGACCTTGCGGACCGTGTTGGACGTGCTGCGGGGATGATCCACCTGCCAGCCAGCGTGCGGGTGTACGTCTGCCTCACGCCGTGCGATATGCGCAAGAGCTTTGACAGTTTGCAGGCGCTGGTCCGCGACCACCTGGAGTTGGATGCCTTCGCCGGACACCTGTTTGTGTTTGCGAGCCGGCGCAAGGACCGGGTGAAAATCCTCTATTGGGATCGTGACGGCTTCGCTGTTTGGAGCAAGCGATTGGAGGAAGGGACATACGCGGTTCCGTTCGGCGACGGCGGTGCGGAACGTCAGCGGGAGATCACGGCACAGGAACTGGGAGCGCTGTTGAGCGGTATCGATCTGAGCACAGCCAAACGGCGCAAACGATATCGGCGCCAGGGCGCATAAAACATTTCTATCTACCGTTGTTTTTGCTTGGAACTGGAGCGGTTTCCGCGTAAGCTAAATCCAAGGTGGCCATCGATCCGAACAGCTTGCCGCGGGATGCAGAGACGCTGCGGAAGATTGTCGTGGATCTGGCCGAACAACTCGATCGTTCCCTGACCGAGCAAAACAAGTATCAGAGTCTGCTGCGTGAATTGCTCGAAGCGCAACGCAGCCGCAAGAGTGAGCAGTTGTCGAAAGAGCAACTGGCGCTGTTCGAGGCGGCCTGGCAGGCACGGAGTGGGGAAGGTGAGTCCGCTGCCGGCGAGGATGACGATGACCTCGTTGGCGCTGCCGGAGCCGGGGCGAAACCGGACGAAACGCCCAAGCAGAAACGAGGCGGGCGGCAACCTCTGGCGCGGCATCTGAAGCGCGAACGCATTGTTCACGACCTGGCTGAGGCGGAGAAGCACTGCGATTGCTGTGGCAAAGACCTGCGGCTGATTGCCGAAGAGACCAGCGAACGCTACGAATATATTCCGGCCTCCATGAAGGTGATTCAGGACGTGTGTCTGAAGTACGCTTGCGCCTGCACGGTAAGGACTGCCACCAAGCCGCCGCAACCGATTGAGAAGAGCACGGCGGGAGCGAGCTTGTTGGCGCAAGTGATCGTGGCGAAGTGGGCCGATCACCAGCCGCTGCACCGGCAAGAGAAGATGTTCGAGCGGCATGGCATCGACATCTCTCGCAAAACCATGGGCGGGTGGATGGCGCAATGCGCGGAACTGCTTGATCCTTTATATCAACTAATGAAGAAGGAGCTGTTAAGTTCCAAGGTAATCGGCACCGACGACACCAGTGTGAAGGTCTTGGACCGGAAACTCCCCTTCGCCAGGATCGGACGGATCTGGCCGTATCTCGGAGATGCTCATCATCCGGTGATCGTCTACGACTACACCCCGACACGCGCCCGCGCCGGCCCGGCCAAGTTTCTGGAAGGATACAAAGGGTATCTGCAGGCGGACGCCTACTCCGTCTACGATGCATTTTTCAAGCCCCAACGCGGGATGACCGAAGTGGGGTGTTGGATGCACGCGCGGAGGTATCTGTTCAAGGCGTTGGAATCCGACGAGCCTCACATGGGACCGGCGCTGCACCTGATCGCCCGCCTGTATGCCGTGGAGGAGCGCGCCAAGGCGCTGTCGCTGTCGGCCGAGCAAAGATTGGCACTACGCCAGCGAGTGTCGGCGCGGTTGATCGGCAAGCTCCACCAGTATCTGCTGGATCTGCAGCCAGAGGTCCTGCCGAAGAGTCCGTCCGGCGCCGCGGTACGCTATGCGCTGAATCAGTGGGAGGCGCTGACGCGCTTTCTGGAAGATGGCGATCTGGAGATTGACAACGGCGCCACGGAACGGGCCAACCGCGATATCGCGCTGGGCCGCGGCAACTGGACCTTCTTCGGCAGCGATAGCGGCGGCAAGACGGCGGCAGTGCTGCGAAGCTTCATTGCTACCTGTAAACGGTGCGGCGTCGAGCCGTTTGCCTGGTTCAATGACGTCCTCGCGCGAATCGCGGCGCACTCCATCACCCGGCTAACCGAATTGCTTCCCCACAACTGGCAACCGGCGACGGCCCCTGCCCAGGCTTAAGCAATCCGTTAATGGCGCACATCCAGTGTTGCCCCGGCAGCGGTTTACGAGCCGCTTACGAATCTGAACTAACGTGGTCCGAGGCTGCCGAGTCGCAATCCGCCCGAGCCGTGAGAGCCGCGACGAAATCCGGGTTGATATTTTGGTGCTCGTGCGAACTTGGCAATTTCTGGCGTGTGTGGGATCAAGAATCGCGATAACACGGCCAATATCGAGTTGTGGCTAAATCGTCGGCGCGCGTTTCAGGCAGCCCAACGAAGCCGCATGCGCGACCTTCATCATTCTCATGACTGGGTTTCCTCTCGCTCGACGACGTCGCGCAAGCTCTTGATGAAGTCCTCGCGCTTCTCGTCCTTTAGTCTTTGTCGCGCCAGCGCCTTCGCCAGCTTTGTCGGGTGCCTCTGCATATAGTCAATCGCCGGATTTCTCACTGATCCGTACCTGCTGGTCAGCGCAAGGCTGATGATCGGGAGTGCGAAATAAGCTTCCATCCCCCTCAGGGACATGGCGACGCCCGAACCCATATCACCATTCAGGTCCGCTTCGAGCAGCCTCCGGAACAGCGGCGCGGCCATCGGTCCCATCTGGCGCACCTTCCTCTCCAGGTCCGGCCCGTGCACATGCCCGGTCTTCTGGACGAATTCCTTGAGCATTTGGGATAACTCAAGTTGATCCGCCGTCCATTGCGGGAATTGTAGGGACCGGGGACGGTACGCGCTCGTTCGCACCGCTCTTGCAAGATACGCATTTGTGCGGAACATCGTCGTACCATCTGCGATGAACGCCGTCTCAGCCTGCGGTCCCTGGGACGCGGTCCAATAGTCGCCATCATTTCCCCGATTGTGATCGGTATTGACTGTAACGCCACTTTCCCTGGACGCAGCCTTCAGCACCTCGAATTCTTCGAGTGTGGGTAGACGCCAGTCGTTGAACCCGGCTAGCGTCAGCTCGCTGCAATAAATGAAGGCATCCTCCTGATTGCGCTCGACGCCGTCATCGGTCCCCTGCCACATAAGGCCGGCGCTTGAGTCGGTCAGGGTTCCGTCGTCACCTATCGTCAATCGCCTCGGCGACGGAGCGGCAGCCACACCCTGAGACGGAACCCTCGCCTGCGGCTTCTGTGCGCGCCCCGTAAGCTTCTTCCAAAGGCCCATCATCGTATTTCCCCTCGTTTGCAGCCGCGCCTTTCCCGACGCTTTCAACATCGGACTGCCAAAGCGCTACTGAGCTTTTCTTGGTGGCAGCGGCCGTTTGCACGCCGGGCACGTGCTGCCTATTAGCTCATCTGGTCCCCTTAGGGAGGCTGAGCAGTGAGGACAGACAACACTCACCTCGGGCAGATCGTACTTCCCACCATAGATTTCATCGCGGGGATACGAAGCCCCACATCCTCCGCAAGTTACGGAGTCGATCACAGAGTCAAACCTCGACATAGCAGGCAAGGGTTCGCCCTTCTTGATAATGCCCTTGCACTTTGGGCATTTCCAGAAGCTCGACGGTTGCCCGCTCTTGGCAGCCGTCGTCGCTTCATTCTTGGCAGGCGGAGTCGGGACGGACTTGAGTGGTGCTTGACCGATCAGGTCAGCGGCGTTCTTCAAATACTTGCCCGCATCCAACACACGTACAGCTTCGGTGCATTTATCCGCCAGATCGAAACGCCCGGCGGCGGCGGCCAGCATGCCGAACTCCGACCATGCGCCTCTCATATTTGGATCGGTCCCGACCGCTTTCACATACATTTCGAGCTGCGCTTGAGATCGGAAAGGAGCTTCGTGCGCTTGTTCAAAAAGAGCTTTGCCTTTCCGCTTCGTCTCATCCGACAAGCTGGGCTGAGCATCTAGAGTGGGGCACGAAAACGACGTTGGAGAAAGCGCGTCCTTCGCGGAAAAACCGCAGGTGCGGCGAATTTCGTCGATATCGACACTCTGCTTCCGCGCATAGTCAAGATTGTCGACGTATTGTCGTGTGCCCGGTTTCCGTTCGAGCGCAGCCAGATAGTAAACCGCGGATTTCTTTGGGTCTTTCTCGGCCACGCCCAACTGGTTCAATTTGACGTCTGAAGTGACGTTCTTTCGCACGCTATCGGCGAAAGCCTTTAGCGCTTGTGCTTCAGCCTGTCCTCCCTGTGGCTCCTGGACAGTGTGAGCTTTGGCGGTTTCCCCTTGGCGGGCTCCTTCCTCGGATTTCGCAGTAACCAAAACGGACCAAGTTCTCGTGTCGTAACCGCCCCACGTGCACAGCCGCAAACCGTCGGGGAACCACCGAATACATTGCACATATTTGCTCACGGCCGGAGAATCAGCATGGCCTGAGGCACGCGCCAACTGTCGGCCTTCGCTAGCATCCCAGAGTTCTAGAACACCGTCTCCTCGACCAACCGCCACCAAAGACCCATTGGGTGCGGCACTAATCGCCCAAACGGGTGCCGCCTCGACTTCAGTTAGCCGTTTGATGCTTTGAGCACGAACATCTATGCGGCTCACATATCCTAAGTTGTCCCCCGCGATCAAGGCTCCATCGGGTGTGAAGTCAACGGCCATCACTGGATACCGGTAATTCGCCTTCTGGGGACCCTGCCACGTATAGACTTGCGACCAGTTCGTCGTTGACCACACAGTGGCCTCGTTATTGAAGACTACTGCAAGCATCGCTGCATCACGTGACCACGCGAGGAAACAATTCTTCCCGGTCCCGGCAATCTTTTTATCAACTACAGTAGAACCATCATGAGGGTTCCAAATAAGAAGCCCCCTGTCGTAGGCGATGGCCAGGGCCGAACCGTCCGGCGAGAACGCGAATTGGAGAATGTTGGCAGGGACCTCAGGAATCTGGCGTATCGGCCGGCCATTGTCGATATCCAAGAAGACAACGGACCGCCTGTTCTTGGCCACCGTGACGAGTTCCTTCCCTGTCGGCGTGAATTGAAGCCATCCCGTTGGGTCCGTCGTGGCGTCTGGCCCAAAGGAGGAGATTGCAAGGCGAGTGTTGGCGTCAACGACGAACACTTGATTGTCATAGTGTCTTCGCGTTGCGATGGCAGAGCCGTCTGGTGATAAAGCGACGAATTCCGTCTGGCTGCTTATGTCCACCATCGTTTTAGGCGGCGGCATATTCTTGCGGTCCTCCGGCGAAGCGCGGTCATAGTGTGCCTTGAACATTGTCAACTGCTCCTGCAACTTCTCGTCTGGCGGTAGGGTGAGTATCGATTCGAGGGTTACGCAGGGTGCGGCGCTACGCTGACTTGGGACGGGAGCAGTCCGAGGGGTGGCGACCGGGGCCGAGGCGGGCCGGTTCAGCCGCGGTTCCTGAACAGGAACGACGGGACCAGTCTTCTTGCCGAATAGGCGATTCCAAAAGGGCATAATGCACTCACGATACAAGACTTCCTCAAAGCATCATACCGAAGCTGCATCCCTTTGCAACGGCGATCACACTCGCGACGGTTGAAGGGGCCGTTCGGGTTACGACCTGCAGAGTCGGTGGCGCCACTTTCTTGCTGAAGTTTGCTACACACTGCCGCCCACTACCTTTACCCAGTCGCCACCGGCAACGACGCAATCCGGCGCATTTTCGCCCCGTCCGCCGCCGCAGGTTCCCCAGGTTGTAGCCAATCAGCCTCAGCCAGAGCCGCACTCCATTCGACCGAATGGCAGCTCAGCCGCGGTCAGCTTCACCAGCCTGCTTGCCCTCCTTTGATCCGTTGCTCCGCCGTTCCACGCTTGTTGTAGAACCACACCACTGCCCGGCTGTCGGCCTCCAGATTCGCGACGATGAAGCCCACGCGCGGAAACAGCGCTCCGAAGTGGAACTCCACCTTCTCCATCACCCGCCTCGCCGTCTTCCAACTGGGCGCTTGATAAAGAACACCCTCCGAAGAGGGCGGCTGAGTCACTCAATCAACGACGCTCCTGGCGCAACCAGGGCAGCGCTTGCTTTCGGGCGTCAACAGACCACCACAATATGAACACGCGAAATGCGGCCGCGTCTTATAGCACGCCAAAACGACCCATCCGACGACTGAGGCAAACCCCAGAGACACAAGGCAGGACTTCTCCCCTTTGCTTTCGCGTAATATGCGAGGCCAAAAAAGAGCATCAACGAACCGATGAATTCACTTAGTCCCGCATACACGTTGGGCGCCATCACGCCAACGCCAATGAGGGCTATACCCAAACCTCCCACCCAAACGCTCCAGCTGTTATATTCTTTTATAAGGTCGTGGCTGAGAACTCGCGTCACAACGTCCTTTGGCTCCAGACCAGATCGAGCGATGCCTCTCCGATTTGCCTCGCGGTGACGCACTCATTCGCTATCTCGGTGAGATCGCTTCGACGCAATTTCGTCAATTCGTCATCGGACATGGCGGCATAGCGCTCTTCAAGTTCTGCCTGACCCACAGCGAAACCGCCAGCCTTCGAACCGGACTCGACCTTCGCAGGGTGGCGCCCGACTGTATCGGGCGCGATCGAAGACACATATCCGGGCTTGTCAATTTGAGCAACTGCTTCAAGTGAGACTCCGCACTTGAAGCAGAATTTGCTCTGAACGGGAAGAGTCTGACCGCACTGTGGGCAAAACACTTAGCCTCCTCCTAAACTAAACAGCAAAGACCCTACTTTTGAGTATTCCCGCACATTTCACCACCGTGCCCTTGCGCCGTTACCGTTATGCATTCCGAGTTTGTCGGTGCCGCCACGCTACCTACATTTTAAAAAGGTCAAACCGGCCCGCAACGCGCCGGACAATTTGTCAATCCGCTAGCTTAGCTGAATTTACCCGCTAGTGGTGCGTGCCGAACCGAAGTGAAACGCTGCCACCGATCGACAAGAATCTTAGGTCGCCGTTGGCTCCCGAGGAGAAGGCTCCCGAGTTGGTTTGCACATTGCGCACGTGCACACCGAACCCGACGTGCTGATTCGGTAGGTACGAGAGTTCGACAACCTCGGTCGGCCCGTGCCCACGTCGGCCCTGGCAGGTATAACACCCCTGCAACTGCTCGTTGCCAACCGCCTGTGGAGCTTCGCTGACCTGCAGCCAGGCGATGCCCCCTCCGGCGGAAACCAGTAGGCGGTCTCGAAAAAGAGGCAGGACGAACCGAGCATCGCTTGTGAATAGCAAGGAGCGCGGAACAATATTGCGAGTTTCGGTGCCGGAGCAGCCGCTTGTGCACTGAAAGGACGCCGATTGCGTTGCTGCGCCGCTAAAGTTGCCGAGAATGCTGAGGGACATGCCAGCCTGAAGGTAACGGATCGGGCGGACGCCTAACCCGAAGTCGATGGAGGGCACAGTCTTGAACCCCGCCGACGCGGTCGCCGACGTGGCGTGCGGGCTGAAGCCGCCGAAACCAAAATCGCCGTAGACCACGCTGTAAGGCGCTTTAGTTGGGGCCTCGCCCGCGGCGCGCAGCGCGGGCGTGGAGCCGATGAGCAGAGTAAGGATCATCATCGCGCCAAGGATAGGGTTAAAGTTGCCGCGCACTGCGCGACCGGTCGTAAGCGTCATCATGTGGACTCCTCTTTCCTGGTGAATACACATCCGAGCGGACATCTCTACATGACAGCTGTGCCCGAAACATTTCTCAATATGTTTTGTGTCCATTGAGCCCAAAGTCAGCGATTCAGGCCGTGCTATTGGCGCAACTTTTGAAGTGTCGAATCCGAGGGCCCGAGATGTGCCCACGCTGCGGAGCTTCGACGACAGCCGCTGATTCCGAGAAACGTGACAGCACCCAGAGCCTTTGATGTCCTGAAAGACAACGACAATGCCAAAACGGCGGCTCGGTAGCATCCCAAGCTTGAATGCCGACCACATCGGTCTGGCGGCTGGATGCTGCGGTGCTGCTTGGGATGATGCCACCAGACATCGGGAATCTGTGGCGTCGGCTGGTCTCGCCAAGCCGGGTCGGCAACCTACTTTGTCGGCGTGCAACACCGCCTTAGGGCAAGAGCTGAGCGGCGAAGGTCTGATTGGCTTAACTCGAGCGTTTCAACATGCCGGGGGCGCATTCGATTCTTGCCTCTCTCTGGTCAGTCGACGATTTGAGGACTATGGAATTGATGAAGCGGTTCTACACGGGACTAAGACATGGCAAGAGCAAAGACGATGCCCTGCGGGCCAACCAGCTTTTCATGATCCATTCGCCCTCCTCATCTTCACCGTACTATTGGGCGGCGTTCTCGCTCATTGGGGTTGGCGCTGAAAGACGCGGCGGGTTGCGAGCGCGTTCTGATGTAATGCGTCTAGCAGTCCTGCCCGCGATCCCGCGCTACTCGAGTCGTAGTTTTTTGAGATACTCTACGAGCTTATTGCAAGGCGTAAAGGTTGTTTCGTTTGTGGCACATCGAGAAGTCCAGCCTGAAGAAGCAGCACCAGAGGGCGATCAAGGAGTCGAAGGTCCCGGCGTTCGTCCTCTACGAGTGCCGCCACACCTGCCTGACGCGCTGGGCCGAGCACATAGACCCGTCTTGCCGTGCAGGATGTGGAGCGAGCCGTCCCTCACCTGGTCCCAGCGGAGGCGGAAGCACTCCTCTGGCCTCAGGGCGCAGTCGAGCATCGTGGTTGCGACGTCGCGGAGCAGGAACGGGTCTCGGAGCTCGGTCGGCTGGTCGCCCCGCTGGGCCGCGCGGATGCCGCACAGCGCGCGTTGGTACGCCTCCCGGATGCTCTCGCCGATGGCGGTCGCGGCGTCCAGGTATTTCGCCTCCTCGTCGTCGGTGAGGACTCGCGCGCGCGGTGGTTCTCCTTCGGGACCAATGCTCACCCGTGCGAGCAGCCTCGGGCGCGCCTGATTGAATCGTGGCGTGTTCCGCTGGGAAAGTACCGCCCGTTTTCGCTAAATTTCCTTAGCAATCCCGGCGGGGAAAAGGCGTCGGCCCCGCCGCATGTGCGCCGGGGACAGCCGGCCGACTGTCTCGAATCGGCGCCGGTACTCGTCCACGTCCCACTCCCACGCCTCTTGGACGGCGTCGCCGCGGTCGGACAAGATCCAGACAAGCTTGTCCCATTCGTAGTTGTTCGCGTTGCCCACCAGCGTGACGAACGACCCCCGTCGGCCGCTCGGCCGGTTTGCCTTCACCTGGTAGCGGCACCCGCGGTGGGTGAAGTCGCAGCCCCGAGTGACGGCGGTCCTGCTGGCGCAGTCGGAGCAGTACTCGTCTTCGCGCATGTCGACCAGCAGGGCGGCGTCAAGCTCAGAGAGGGCGCTGGTCACTGCGGGCGCGACTCCGAACCGCTCCTGCCACCGGAGGGCGACCTCCACCAGGCGGGCGCGGAGGTCGGCTGCCGATTCGAGTTGGCTCATGACGCCAGGATGCCACGGCGCGAGGTCACATAGGAGGGACTGACGAACGGTGACACTAGCGCCTCCGGCACGGTTGATATGCCGCTGATTGAAGTGTTCTATACTCTTGGCTTGGCAGGACCACTTATGAGCATGTGGCGAAGGCTATTCAAGGCGGTAGTACCGGGCGCTAGGGACGTCGACGAAGCTCCGGGACGAAAACAGCCAGTCCGAGGGGCCGCAGCGCCCGCCGAGGCAACCCAGAAGCAAGTCTGTCTTGCGGACCAACTGCGCACGGCCGTCCTGAATGAGGTTCCTGTTGACTGGAAGGTCTTTCGATCTCACAACTTCACGCGGCAGCAACTGGCGTCGCTGACGGCGAGGGGTACGAGTAACCTTGTGCTTGAGTGCCTTCCATTCCAGATCCTGTACCCGGCCTCATGGTCCATACAACTCGATCCGTTGGATAAGGGCCAGCGGGCATGGATTCGTCGCATCTTTGTCCCGGCTGGATCGCGCCTCATATCTGAGGGAAAGGACGCGGCAAACAGTCCGGCATTCCAACTCATTGCTACTAGCAGTTCCGCATCGACTGAGGAGGGCATACTCGATACTTGGGATGGGCCTGATGAAGGTAAAGGTTTTCAGGATTACACTGTTCAGGAGTCGACGCGAATCACTCTCAATGGCGCTCGAATGATAGCGCGGGTGTTCGACTTTACCCGGCCGAGTGGTCGCTGGCGTTCCCTTATGACGGTGAGAGCGGGCAACGGCGTCTTCTATTATTTCGACGTCAGCGGATTAATTGATGACGTTGAATCCCTCCGCTCTCAATTGGTGCCGGTTCTCGCGAATGTTCGCCTCTATAAGTCACTGGTGTCTTTTGTGGATGCTTGTGAAAGAGCCAGCGGCCCATCAATGCCGGTAGGATCGGATGCTGCTATTTCACGATCGACCCAGAAGCCGATTCCCGGTCCTAGGGCTTCGGCTGCAAGCGGTAACGCCCCACCTGCAGCTGCTTCCGGTAAACTTGCACCCGTGTGCAACCGATGTGGAAGGCATCTGCAGAAATACCTTGGGATGGACGATGTGTTCGAAGGAACTGTCTGCGATACCTGCGGAACAATTCTGTGCGATACCTGTGCCCCACACCCTCCGAGTCCCCAGGTCTGCACTTGTGGCGGAAAGCTCTTTTTATGCACCCCGTCCCAGGCCCCGAAGGGGGTTTTGACATTACAACGCCCGCCCGTCGAGATCGTAGCTCCGACCGGAGTGGTCATCGACTCTCGTTCCGCTGAAGAAAAGTCCATGCAGCAAGCGGCTACATCCCCGCTTAAGACGAGCGACGAACAATTCGCTCGCAGGCTTGTGGCGCTTGTCCAGCAAGGGGCGGAGGAATACCGCACCAAACGAATTGATGCGCTTGCTAGAACATCTGCTGAGATTAAGCTGATTGGAGAGCAATTGTATTCCAATGCTGGGCATGAGCACATGCAGCGAGTTTATTACCGAGTCACAGCCCTTGGCGGAAATGGTCGGCTGCTCGACCTATATTGGGATGGTATTGGAGAGTGGCAAGGCTGAAAGAGTCTGAATCCCCAGTTAAAAATAGAGGACGTGAGAGCGCGGCTGGCAAAAGCTCAGCGAACCGGAGAGCTGCAACTTGGCGGAGAATAGGCACAGCCTTCGAGGTATGCCCAATAGTATGCCCGCCCCTGCTACCACCGAATCACGCTGGATCATCTGCGGGGCGGCGCAAGCCCATGCGGACGTTACTCAGTGTGATTCGGCATGACCACATGTAGTTGTTGAATTTGACGGAGTTGCCAGTTCGAGACCAGGAGGTCGGTGGTTCGAATCCACTCGCCCCGACCAAATTCCTCATAGACTTAAAGACTTCCCACCACTAGATCAGGGTCCAAACAGGTCCAAAACCAAAATTCCCAGGAAAAAGGTTCCGCACGATATAGGTGATCGTATGGACATGGCTACAGGACCGGCGCTGCTCGGCGCAGCGGGCGCACACGTTGCGCCCGGGTCCCCAAGATGCAGCGGCGAATGCCGAGGCCCGCGTCCGGAGCCACTCGCCCGAGATTTGCAGTACTATGGCCTCTATGAACAAGCTATTTGCCAGGCTGTTCGGCAAGGTTCAAGAGGCCCCTCCGACTTGGCAGCCACTTGAGAAGTGTATTGGAAGGGAGCGGTGCGCAGACTTCATTCTCTCGCGCGATGGCAATGTCAACGTTTACAGGCATAAAGCCACCGGCAAAGAGCTTCGTCTTGATGATGACGGGCACTGCTACGTCTTCAAGAATGGGAATTACGAGCCGACTGATTTCAAGGCCACATGGGAAGACATTGAACGGAAAATAACTGCGTCAGCCGGACAGTCCAACCGAGCGCCGACGCTCGCGCGGCAACCAGAACTTCACGCAGCCACTCCCACGAATCGACACCAAATGGTGATCTTGACCGGTCCGTCGTCAACGCCACCCCAGGTTGCTGCTCAAGCGCCGCCTTCACCCACAAGCGTCCAGGTCGCGAACCAGGACCGCCTAGGCGATCGCAGGCCACTGGTTTTGAGCGGGAGTCCTGACCTGCATCGTATTTTCTCTGATCAAAACCCCGGCTCGCCAATGACGGATAGTGAGCAGAATCGCCAGTTTTGGCAGAGTCTAACGCTAGCCACCAAAAGGAACATACTGGCCATAGCTTATCTTAAACATCCTAGCCCAGCCGTCCGCCTCGGTACTATCAAGCTCGTGCGCGATGTCCAGACAGTCGGGGTTTCGTATGAAATGGTCAACCTGCTGGGTGATGCAGACCTTGGTGTCAGCAGGGCCGCCGCGGAATCGGTCTGGGAACGGGAGAGAAGTAGCAACTGCGAAGATGCGGTAAAATCACTTCGCGATGAAATCCGCGGCTCCACTTCTCGAGGCACGACTGACGGTCTGGTAATGGGACGCGAAAAGGCAATACGCGCGCTTGATACTCTCAGCGATTGTGCGCCGGACGAACCATCTCGTACCGCCATTGCGGAGATCGCTAAACGAGAGGTGATTATAGCGGAGCGCATACAGGATCTGGATACGGCCTCAGTCCAGTTCGCCAGGACGGAACAACGAAAACAATTCACTTACGAACTTTATCAAGCTCCAAATCGTGAGCAGGCTCTAGCGTTCCTGAAGCGCAAGGTAGTAACCAAGCAGCACTATTACGTCGAGGTAGAGACACCTGACGGAACTTTCGGAAGAGACCTGAACGGGATCTATTGGTGAGCCGGTCGCCTTTGGCGCGGGAGCGTGCCGGTTGGCCCGGCCCGCCTGGGGAAGTGTGGGACTACAGTAACGCGCGACGACACGGGGCGCTGCAATGCAGATGCGTGTTTCTTTATGTCATGTCAGTGCATTCTTGAAGGTCCAACACACGCACTTCTCGGGACTGCCAGCATTATAACCGAGACAACCGTCGATCATGACGCCGAGCGGAGTCAACTCCTTCGTGAGCCACTGGGTAGCCGCTTCGTGGTCAATGCCCACATCGCCAATGGTTTGACCCTCCGGCCCTGGTCTCCACGTCGTAAAGTGCCATCGAATGACGGTCTCACCCATGAACTCACCCCACGTAGAGCCTTACGATAGGAAGTTTGGGATTACCTTCCTGTTTCAGCTTTGCTTCAAGCTGCTTCAGTGTTGGATCTAATTTCACCACCGCTTTTGAAGTGTCTCGCCCTGCGGACTTCTCGGCGCCTTGAGACTTGGCAAAAGGTGTGCCGTTTCCGCCGCATCATGATTGACTGGCACCTGTGTTACGCCGTCGACTGCCATAGCGCGAACTGGCTCAGTTTTCGGTCCCACCTGCGCGCCCAACTGCGGGGACGCTGATTTTGAAAATGACATCGGGGCCATCACATTGTGCGCGGGCGCTAGACGCGAGATCGTTCCCAACTTTGCTCCGAACACCCTCGACCTTGGTAATAAGCACCGTTCCAAGTACAGGACACCACTGCCTGCACTAGCTCGTCGATTTGAGAAGGGGCCAAATGTCGTGCAACTTCAGGCAGGGAACAATGAACTTGGAGGTCAGCCATCCTGCGTTCGGACTCCACGGCTTTTGGCAACGTCGTGGCCCGAAGGAAACCATGACTAGATAGATTATTCCTGACGGCCTGCCTGATGAGTTCGACTGCCTCGGCGGGAGGTGCCGTCTTCATTCTGGCGGCCGCAAGTTCGGCGATCTGCTTTGCTTTTTTTGTTTGGCTCGTCGCTCCAAGCTCTTCAGACACGATCGAGAAGCGAATCGCTGCAAGGTGCGCCGTTTCAGGAGCCTGGGGGCTGGCGAAGAGCGCCCTTCTAAATTGGAGAAGAGCCGCTTGAATATGGCATTGTTTTAGGAACATCCCGCCGACATAATTCCTGGCTACGGCTTCAAAGGGCGGCGTCGAGCCTGCTTCGATAGCTGCCAGATACTTCTCAACAGCTTCGACGGGCTGATCGTGCTTCGATGCTTCAGAGGCCGCCATAAAGTCTGTTGCGCCGTTTCCAGGTGCGTCGCGGATTTCAGTCATCGGTATCAGTTCGGGCATGACAAACGGCAGCGGCGCATCGCGGTCGGCATTATCCAAGCCTTTGGCACGGATGCAGTCCTGACAAAGGTACCGGCCCAATTGCGCAGCCTCCAACCATAACCGAAGCCGTCGGGGACTGTTACAACTCTCGCAGGACAGATCAGGACTCGCGATGGGTGGGATGGTGAAAGCCGAGGGCATAGCTGCTTTTCCACCGGCCGTTGCTGCAGTCTCTTCTCTTGGTCCTCCGCGTCCGAATAACTTCTTCCACAGCGAAGACCATGTCCATGTGCCACCGTTCGCCATACGCGTGTTCCATACCTTAATCATAGTCCCCTGCGGAACCGCTAATGTTGCGCTGCCGCCCTCCGAACAGGCCCGGCTCACGAGGGTGTGCAGAGTACGCCGACTTGACGCGATTAATTCCAACCCAAATAAAACGCTTGAAGTCGATTATGTTCTTGTGCGAGCTGTTGGCGACACCGAACAAGCAGTACGTGGCGCCGAGGCACCACGAAAAAACATCGCACTGACCGTTAGGGCGGTCTCGATTCGCTCCTGATGCTAATGCCTCCTCTTGACCCCGGCGACGTGCCGTTTTAGTTCGGTCTGGACCATCAGATCGGTTACTATTAATCGACCTGCCGGGACTCGCCGGAAGGAAAGAACGGCGCGAGATCGATCCCCCAGGGATTGCAGGGCGCGTGGCAATCGTTCACGCACAACGCGCCGAGCCCAGATCAGACGACGACGGCGACCACGGTGACGTTGGAGTAAGCAGTCGCAAGCATGTACGCTACCAGATTCTGCGAAAAGAGCCAGCCTCCAACAACGTGGCCGATTACAGCGTCAATAGGGATGTCGAGCCCACCGCATTTCGCAACGTCACGGATAATCAAGGCAGTTCTTCGCGAGGCATCGTTGGCGCATGGGCGGGCCATCAATTCGGTGATTGGCCCTGCGCCGGAGAGGGTCAGCAGTTCTCCAGTACGCAGACGATTTCACGTCGGCAATCTGATGTACACTTTGGTTTACTGAAGGTCCAATGTGCGTCATCTGAATAGCGTGATTATAGGACCGGAACGTCATCGAGTTTCTTCAGATCAGGATGGCCTGCCGACCCTGGCGATGGAGTTGATGGTCACCTTCGGAGTCATTGGCTTCTCGATCGCGCTTGCCCAGGCTCAGTTGACACCAAAATCGAGGGCGGTGGAAGCCGGCGTCGTGATCGAGGCAGTGAAATCAGGCTTGGCACCGGATGTGGCCGACCTGAAGGCCGGCGATGTAGTTCTTTCGTGGTCACGCCGAGCAGAAGCAGGCCGAATCGACTCTCCCTTTGACTGGATGGATTTGGAAATCGAGCAAATTCCGCGGGGACCTGTTACAGTTCTGGGCGTCCGGGACTCCCACAGCGTTACGTGGACCTTCGAGAACTCCCTTGTGGGAGTCAGTACCCGCCCTGTGCTGAGGCCAGACCGGGAACAATATTGGCAGCGCTGCCGGGAATTGGATAATGCTGGAAAGTCCGCCGAGGCCGCAGCATGCTGGCGCGAGATGATCGGTAGCACCAGCGCGAACGATTTACTTTGGTTTTCCCCGTTGCTCGAATATCAACTGGCCCAGTCTCTGGTCGGTGCACGACAATTCGAAGTCGCGGACGCCGCATTTCAGAGAGCGATTGAGCAGACACCCTCCACGGGATGGGCCGCGCGAGCCCTTCTGCTTCAAAAGTGGGGCGAATCGGCCGCGGCTCGGAGCGACTGGGTTCAAGCTGAGGAACACTACGGTCGGTCCCTGGAAGCGGTCCGGAGGCTAGCTTCCCTGAGTTTGAGGGAGGCCGTGAGCAGGAGTGGCGAGGGCCTGGTCGCCGAAAACCAAGGTAATTTTGATCGGGCGGAGGAGTGTTATCGGGACGCACTGGCGATCCGCGAGAAACTCGCTCCAAACAGCCTCCCTGTCTCGGTGAGTCTGTCCGATCTGGGCAACGTCCGCTATAAGCGCGGCGACCTTAACGGCGCCGAGGAGAATTATCGGCGGGCATTGGCGATCCGGCAAAAGCTGGCTCCTGACAGTCTCGCCGTCGCACGCAGCCTGATTGCGCTCGGGACAGTCGCGCATAGTCGCGGGGATCTGGGGCGGGCTGAGGAGAATCTCCGGCAGGCTCTGACGACCGAGCGGCGGCTGGTGCCCGGAAGTCTGGATGTGGCCGATGCTCTTAATCAACTGGGAATTCTGGCGGGCGCTCGTGGCACTCTGCCCCAAGCAGAGGATTTCTTTCAACAGTCGCTCTCCATCCGTCAAAAGCTTGCTCCCGGCGGCCTCGGTGAGGCGGGTACTTTGAGCAATTTGGGCATCGTCGCGTGGGAGCGCGGTGACTTGGCTCGCGCAGAGCAGTACTGCCGCCAAGCGCTTGCAATTCGCGAGAAAGTATCTCCCGGGAGCCCGGAAAACGCGGGAATGTTTAGAAATCTCGGTATCCTCGCGCATGATCGTGGAGACCTAGCCCGCGCGGAGGAGTACCATCAGCAGGCGCTGATGATCGACCGCCGACTAAACCCAGGTAGCCTCGATGTTGCTGCAGGCCTAACAAATCTAGGCGTTGTTGCGCAGGAACGCGGCGACCTGGTGCGGGCAGAGGAATATTATCAGCAAGCGCTCTCGATCCAGTCGAAGGTCGCGCCCGGCAGTCTCGATGTGGCAAGTGTCCTCAACAATCTGGGCGCCATCGCATTGAGCGACGGACACCCAGATAGGGCGAAGGAATATTACGAGCAGGCTCTGGCGATCAGGGAGAAATTGGCGCCGGGCAGCCTGGATGTCGCAGAGAGCCTTGGCAATCTGGGGAATTCCGCATATGGGGGTCGCGATTTGGCGCGGGCTGCGGAATATCATGAGCGGGCGTTGGCGATCATGCAGAAGGTAGCCCCCGGCAGCCTCGCTCTCGCACAAGGCCTCAGCAGTCTCGGCGATATTGCGAGGGATCGTGGGGATGTGGCACAGGCTCGGGGCGATTACGAGCATGCGCTCGCGATCCGCCGAAGCTTATCGCCCGGCACACGCGATGAGGCGACGACTTTGCATTCCCTTGGAGTTTTGCTCCGGAAAGAGGGGGAACTTGCGAGTGCGACAGCCGATTTTTCCAGCGCAGTCGATGCACTGGAGAAACAAACGGCGCAACTCGGTGGCACCGAGGACGTCCGATCGAGTTTCCGTTCCAAATATGCCGCATGGTACCTGGACTACCAAGATGTTCTTCTCGCTCAGAATCGACGCGAGCAGGCCTACCAGGTTTCGGAACGCTCTCGTGCCCGATCTTTAATCGAGATGTTGGCCGAACGGGACCTTGTCTTTCCCGCCGACATACCTGCCGAGCTGCAACGCTCTCGCAAACAGAATGCCGTTCAATACGACCAAGTGCAGTCGCGATTGGCTGCACTGCGCCCAGCCAGCGACCAAAAGAAGATTGACGGATTGCTTGCCAGATTGCGCGAACTAAATGCCGAGCGTGGACAGATCGCCGAAGCGATTAAGAAGACCTCTCCTCGGTTTGCCTCACTGCAATACCCGCAACCACTGGATCTGCCCGCCACTCGCCAGGTATTGGACCCAGGAACTACCCTGCTGTCATATTCGGTCTCCGAAGCCTACACCACGCTGTTTGTCGTGAAGCCTGAGGGCAGCGAACCTGGATTCTCAGCACTTAACTTGCCCGTTAGAGCCACACAGTTGAAGACGCGAGTTGAGGAACTGCGCCGGCTGATCGGTCAGCGCGGCCAAAACGATGCGGGCGAGCTGACGGATCGATCCAGCGAGCTTTACGATCTGCTAGTCAAGCCCGCTGAGGCTCTAATTGAGAATAGTACTCGCCTTTTGATCATCCCTGACGGACCGCTGCAGGTATTACCGTTTGCGGCCCTGCGACGGAACGATAAGAAGTATCTGTTGGAATGGAAGCCGTTACATACCGTTGTTTCTGCCACGGTCTACGCTGAGCTTAAGAAGGCCCGTCAAACAGTCTCACACAAGGATATCGATCTGGTCGCGTTTGGCGATCCGCGGTTGCCGGCAGACAAGGCTCTCCTCGCGGGTAGCACGAATCCGGAAGTGCGGTTTGCCTCGGAGCGAGGATTCAATTTTGTCTGGCTGCCATTCAGCAAGCAGGAGGTCGAAGGAATCGCTGCACTCTTCCCCCGGCGCGCTCGCACCTATCTCGGAAGCGATGCGTCCGAGGAACACGCGAAAACCGTGGGAAAGGACGTGCGGTATATTCACTTCGCTACGCACGGCGTTCTTGATGAGCGATTCCCATTGAACTCGGCGCTGGTACTATCGATTCCCGATAAATATCAGGAGGGTAAGGAGAACGGATTGCTCCAGGCCTGGGAAATTTTCGAGCAGGTTCGAGTCGATGCTGATCTAGTCACGCTCTCAGCATGCAACACCGGGCTCGGCCAAGAACTGAGCGGTGAGGGTTTGATCGGGTTGACGCGAGCGTTTCAATACGCGGGTGCACATTCGGTCCTTGCTTCGCTGTGGTCGGTTGACGACTTCCGCACAATGGAGCTAATGAAGCACTTCTATATTGGATTGCGAGCCGGCAAGAGTAAAGATGAGGCTTTGCGAGCCGCGCAGCTGCTTCTGCTGCACTCATCACCCTCGTCCTCGCCATACTACTGGGCGGCATTTTCGCTCGTCGGGAATTGGCGTTGATCAGGGGCGCGGCAGTCCGTGTAAATCGAGGTGATCTTACCTCATATTTTCAAGTTCGTGATCTGTTCGGCAGTAACGGGGGCCGAAGCCACAAGCCATCTCTTTCGAGTTCTCCCGTACTTGACCTTCCCTTTGTCATTCGGGATTTGCCACTTCGCCCGAAAGGCGAACTCCACTTCAGCGTAACCGGCCTTGCATCTGTCGCACTGAAATATCGCGACGTGAGGACCGTCATATCCCTCCGTCGCCATATCTGCATCCACTGTTGAAGGAAAGTTCCCGCCCTTTATCGCGTTGGCGCACACGGCTGCGTCTTCGAGGGAAAGAAAAGACAATCGGCGCGAATCCATGTATTGGGCGCACGCCTCGCAGAATTTGTCGCTTTTCACTGAGCCACCAGCGACCGCAGCTCCCGCAAAGCCGGATGCGATCACACATAGGCAAAGCGAGATCCATAATGCGGTACCACCATGCTGAAGGGACGAAAGTACCGAACTCCAAACATCCAGGGAGAATGAATGAGCACCGCTCGGCAATTCCGGTAAGGTGCTCAAGAGATGTGCGCTCATGAGCGGAAGAGCCCAACGGCAAAGAAGAAATGCTCCAACTCCTCCTGACGCACCCCCGAAGACTCCCGCAGCTGCGACGTTCCGATTCTTGACAGCATGGGATATGCCCCGGACGGCGAGTCCGCCAAAAAGTCCTGGCAAAGTACTCAGGCACGCAAGAGCGAGCAGTGGGGCAACTACAAATGCTTCGTCTATGATGTCGCCGATTGTCCGCCCCCAGAGCCAGACATCAAGACGCAGAACGACAGAAGCGATGTAGCCGCAGGCCAACGCGACGATGCAGCCGCCCAAGATAGTCGCACCCACTCCGGCACCCGCACCGAGTGTAGGCAGCACAATCCAGCCCGATCGGGACAGGTTGCCAGTAGGGTGATAGGATGATTCCTGACTCTGCAACCGTTTTTCCCATTTTGCTTTAGCATCAAATGCGCTCTGTCTATCCGAAAAAACTAACCATCCCTTCTCGTCTTTCACATCCTGAACGGTGCCCGTAGCCTCGCGAGGTCTTTCGACGGCACCAGCCGTGTCTAGACCAAGGCGTCTTCGGAGTTCGTTGAATCTGATGAAGGTAAGCCGTTCGCCACATTGGCAGACGAGTTCGCGGCCAAAGCTGCACTTTTCGCAGACTACACTCCCGCACGCATTACCGATGGCACCCCTGAGAAAGCCCCGCATGGGACCGATCGGATGCTCCGTAGGGTCCGCTCTGCAAATGCAACAGCGCCCTGAGTCGCGGATTTCCGCCGCGGGCGCCACCTCACCAAGTGGCGCTGTCGAAGTTGCCGGCCTGCCTCGCGATGCTGCTGAGTCTGGCGCTGCGACCAGCGTGGTGTGGCTCCGCGCACTTGGTCCAAGGACAAAGCCAGCACTACCGTCGTCCAAAGTGGCTCTGATCCACTCACGCCCTTCGAATTGCTCCACGGCACCGAGTTGGATTTTGGCACCTTTGGGTACCTTGGCGACCACACGCGAGCTGAGGTCGCGGCTCTCGTAGAGATCCAAATGATCGTCAATGGCAGTCACCGTCGTTCGTGTCGTCTCCATTCCTTCCTCCAGAGATACCGTCTCCCGTCCTTAACTCTGCCCTGCCGGCTGCATACGCGCCGGTTTTCTGGGCGCACACGCCACTGGAAGCCTACTTCGGCGTCACCACGCAAGCCGCAACAGCCTGCTGGGCACGACTCCAATTGTCGAAAGAAACTCTGAATTTCTGGTTCGTCTCATCGTACGTGAGGCGGTCGGTGTAAATCCATATTGCCGCCTGGACCGCCTCGATAGACAGGCCAACAGTCACACTCTGTCGGGCGATGCACGCGAGGGTCGGATCGGGCGCTCGCAGGGTAAAGTGCGTGCTCGCCGACGGGTTATCCTTATGGAACTCAGCGCAAAATGCGTTCAGTGCATAGGTCGCGCTGCCCGATGCCGGAATGAGAATATCGGAGCTGGGCTCGTACGAGTTCGCCCCAGTGACGCGACCGGTAACGCGGAGTACTACCATGCTCTGCGCTCCGGCTTCCGAACTCTCAAGCCGGGAGCCAGGCGCAATGGTCACAGTTTGCGACCCCGGTGTGGCGTTCGGATTCTTTGAGACGTCGACCATGACGCTGTCGCCGCTGCTTCCACCTGTTCCGTAAAAGCGGGCGTCCGCCTCTCCGGCGCCGATCGCCTCTTGAAGCGTCGTTGTTGGCAAAGCAGGACCAGAACCACCGCATCCCGTGAGCGATAGTGCCAGCGGGAACATCATGACTACCGAGTACCTGATCATATACCCTCCATTGCGGCCGGTTGCGACTACTGCGCCGGGCAGGCCGCAACATCACAAGTGCTCGCGAGCGTCCCAACAGGACCGGTCACGGCGAAGACGTTTACGCCATCTACCGGTGGCAGCGACTGGAGGATGGCTGGTGGATTATAGGCGGCGCTGACGAGCAAAACGTAAATGGCGCCGCCATGAGACGGAATAGGCCCCCAGGCCCCAGTGGATGCTATGGGGCTGAGCGTCTGAGTTGTACAAGGCTGAACGTAGTACTGATTCGTCAGAGCATACATAGTGACTCTGAATGCGTCCGGGATCACTGCGCCCGTTACCGATCCGCTGACCGAGCATGCCTGAACCTGGCCCGTAATCGTGGCGTGACTGGCATCAGGTTTGGTGAACGTGAAGTTCGAGAAGGTGGCTGTTTGGCCGTCCGGATTGGTGATCGTGATGTTCACTGTGGTGCCAGCCAGGGCGGAAGGGGCGGGCACCTGCACCGTTGTCGTGCCTGAAACCTTGATACCTGCGGAAGGCACTTGCATAGTCCCAAAAGCGACCTCTAGTCCGCTCAAAAACCCCGTTCCCGTAATCGTCACAGTTGTTCCACCAATGTAGTTCACGGGATTCGGAGTTGCGCCGCTAATCGTCGGTGCTGGAACGTAAGTGTACCCTTTTGAGAGAGTTCCTGACTGGCCGTCGGAATTCTTTACGGTTATGTCGACGATTCCAGTACCCGGCGGCGTTGTCGCAATGATCGTGCCGCCATTATTGACTTGCACATTGGTTGCTGCGCTACCACCGAAGATCACCGTCAGGCCGGCCCTGAAACCAGAGCCGCTGATCTGGACGATGCTACCACCCTTGGAGGGCCCAATATTCGGCGTGACGGACACTGGCGCCGGCGCCGGTAGCTGGTAAACAAATCCGCTAGGAAAAGTGAAAGATTGGCCGTCGGGATTGCTTACCGTCACGGAAACACTGCCCGATCCGGCAGGCGTCACAACCATGATCGTATTGCCGTTTATGACTCTGATATTCTCCGGAAGCACTTTCGCCGAGCCGAAAGCCACGGTTAGACCTGCTAGGAACCCCGGTCCAGATATTGTGACCGGAGTTCCGCCAGCGGCTGGTCCCGAGGGAGGCGTTATTGAAGTGATTATCGGTTTAGGAAATGCAACGGGCTGGCTGCCTACCGCGATCAAGCAGGTGTTGCTCGCCGCGTTTCCCACGTTTACGAAGAATCCTTGAAGGCCGCTGGGCATATCTTGCGGTATGAGGAGGTTTGCCTGGCCGAGCCCAACCGACGCTGGCGTGAGGCCCAAGTACGCCAACCCAATGTTCCGGTTTCCCAGCGAGGCGCTGAAGGCCGCAGTCGGCCGCGACAAGGATTGAGGGTCGGCGACCACAGGCGCCGCTGCTCCTGTCGCCACGTTTGGGTTCGCCGCGCCAAGTCCGATCAGATAAGAAACGACGTAATGTCCGGTCGCCACAGGGTTGCCCGCCGAGTTGAGGGTGCCGTCCTCGTTCTGGGCGATGCACGCGTTGGCTTGGCCAGGAAACAGTCGCGGAGCCGTTGCATTGATCGATACCGACATCGGCGGCGCTGGCAATCCGTTCACCGAAACCTGAACGATAGCCGTTCCGCCAGAGATTTCATATGGAATTTGGCCGTTGATCTGCGAGGGACCGGCGTACAGTAGGGGCGCTGGAGCCCCATTGATCGTGACGCTTGCGCCACCCAACATCGTCGGCAACGGTGTCCCAACAGCTTTCTGTTCGGGCATAGCAAAGTTCGTGCCAAAGACAGAGAAAAGGCTTCCGGGGCTTAGCGCGGACTGGTAGCTCGCGGCATCCACGATCGCTTGGACGCTTGGCGCATTGGCCGCGGCGATCGGTTCAAAAGGATTGACGTTCAGGTCCGCAAATACTGCCCAAGACGTGGCGGCCAAGCCCACGCGCTCGGCAATGCACTGATACGGAGTTGATTCACATTGCAGATATGGAGGCAGTGCATCGCCCTGATCCATAGTAGACGCCACAACTCCAGCCCCGTCCTCGAACGGCGCGGATTGCTGAGCCTTCGCGATTTGTGCGAGAAGATGTTGCGCCTGGGCCTCGAAGCGCTGTTCGCCATAGATCCGGTCCACCAGACGCAGGGCGACCACAGCCTGACTGGTAAATTCCCACGCGACTGCATTAGGGCCTGCGGCAGGAAATGTGACCAGGTTCAGTCCATCGAAGGACTGGCTTCCGCCCGGGGCGTTCGGGGATGTGCTTACAGAGACGGCAAAGTTGTTCAGCATCCATTGCATTGGCGCGCGCCAGTCTATGGCGTCGCGATACCGGGGTGAATCCGCCAAGGCCAGCGTCACGAACGTCTGCGCATCCAGGAATGGAGTAGGGTCGATCGTTTCCTGCTTCCCGGTACCGGCAGTTCCCGCGAAGAAATGGCCGGTTGAAGTGTCATAGACGTTCATGACGAAATCGCCAGCGATTGCGGCACGGCGATCCCATTCCGCAGCCTCCTGGGTCGAGCCGGTCGCACGGGTATGGGTCGCAAGCGTGGTGAAGGCCCGGAAAATATCGGCGTTGTTTTCGATAGACTTGCCCTGCTCAACTGTCTTCGGCAGTATCCCTTCGTCCGGAAAACCGGCAAAATAGCCACCGAACGAGCTGCCGGAATTATCAAGCAGCGTCCCATAGATCCAGTTGCCGATTGTTCGGGCAGCGTTCAAGTATCGCTGATCATTGAACCAACGATATGCCTCCGCTAGGGCAATAATCGCGAAGGCTGCGTTTCCACCTGTTGCGCCATCGAGGACCAGGCAGAAGTGCGATGGTCCACAGAGGTTTGAATAGCTCCCATCGGGCATTGCCGCCAAGCTGAAACCACTAAGCCGAACTTGCCCTTGCAACCCTTCGCCCGGCCCCTGGTCGTTATACAGGAGCAGGTCGCCAGAGAACATGCCATTGTGGATGCCGGACGAGCCGTCGGGCGCCTTGGGCAGAGGGTCGCCTTGATTATCCCCATTCAGTGCTGCAACAAAAGCATCCGCGATCAGCTTGGCCGCCGCCGGCTTACCACCGGCGAGCATCGCGAGTTCCGCCAACGCGGATTCATACGTCGTAGTCAGGTTCGACAACACCTGATCGGGCGGAATCGAAACCCTGCCCGAGACTACGTTCGATGCGTGCGCGACGCCGAACACCTCGTTTGCTTGAGGAAATGACACGGCGTTGGCTTGGGCCGTTGGCACCGGCAGAAACCGGATGTTGTCGAGCAGAATTGTTCCGCCGAGTGGCGCATTTTGGTCGTTGGATTCGACCATAAACAGGTAGTGCACACTTTGAAGATCGGACTGGGTTAAGCCGAACGTGGACAAATCGAGACATTGGTGGCTCCACTGATTCGAAAAGGCCAAAAACATCGGCTGGCCGTTTGCTTGCGCCGCCGGCTTGCCGTTCACTCCGAATAGCACCCTCAGGTTAGGTGTGGGCGAAAGGACATCGAAGCAGACCTGGGTGGCACCGCGCAGATCATAGCCCCTCGGCGGACAATGAGGTGTAGCGCTCGCTCCACTACAGCTATACGAATTCGTGTTCGGGTCGAAGTTGGTAATGTAGCCTTGCGGTTCTTCAAAATGGAAACCGACGTATTCACCCGGAGCAAGTGGATCGAACGTCACGCGCAACACGGTACCACGGGTTTGGTCCATTTTCGTGGTGTCTGTTGCACACCTGTTTGCCGAGGTGGGGTCGTATAGGCATGCGGTATCGAGGTGGAGTTTGGTCAAAGCAGCCGGATCGACCTTGGGATCCGGGAACCACCCGGAGGAAAAACCATGGTTCAGCCCGGAGTCGGAGTCCTTGTACACGTAAAAGCTCGCCTGGTCGGCAGTGATCTGAGCGTTGATCCACGGAAGGGCTTGGCCACTGATGGAACTTTGCGCAGAGTTCTCGGCCAGTAATGGCGTGGCCAGCAAAAGAAATAGTGGCAAACAACGAATCGATATCAACATATTGGCCTCCCTCGAACCATGACCGATGGAGGCTGAACATTTCGAACTCTTTTCGACGGCACCACCCTTCGACTATCTGTTTTCAGGGACGGCCAAAAACTCTGCGCCAACACCTCAATGACAGCAAGTTTGGCTGTGAGCAGGAATTTGTAGCGGCCCCCATTCTACGCGACCTTTCTGAATGCGACGAGTTCGGTTCGGGTCGCGACCATCCGCTGTGCTTTGAGGAGCAGGTAGCGGAGGTTCTTGTATCCACGC